>Ga0179591_1293053_pt1 | contig 10727 bp, 15 predicted proteins | sample CZOMad2_1_08_16f_FD_182891 | JGI IMG/M metagenome (GOLD analysis project Ga0179591, IMG submission 182891) | Vadose zone soil fungal communities from Angelo Coast Range Reserve, California, USA - CZOMad2_1_08_16fungal (PacBio error correction) | ecosystem: Environmental > Terrestrial > Soil >...
AGAGAAGGGGAGAAAAAAACTGCAGAAAAGGGGACCGCCTTGCTGAAGCTGCGACTCGTGCCGCCTCTTGTCTTTAACCATTCCCCTACTTCCCCTCCTTTCGCCTTCCACCCTCTGGGGGGGGGAGAAAAGGGAAAAAAGAGAAAGAAAAACCACTTTAAAGCTCGTGTTCGAGAAAAGCACTTTTTTTTAAACACCTTCGCTATTCCGGGCTACCGAGGAAGGGGGAAGGAAAGGAAAAGATCAACGACCCTCCGTCTCTCTCACGCCCGCCGCAGGGGAAGGGAAAAAAAAGGAAAAAAAAAACCTCTTCCGATCACCTTCCCCAGCCCGCCTCCTGCAGCGCCGTTGAACCTGCGAACCGCGGGGAGGGGGGGAAAGGAACTCACCGGGAGGCCCAGAGCACCGCGGGTGGCGAGCTTTTATCATCTTCCTCCATTCCCCGCCTCGGCGATGAGCAGAAGGGGAGGGGAAAAAAAAAAAAAAATCCGCGCCAGAACCAGTGCCGTAGGCCGAAACTTTTCTGTTTGCTCCGTCCCTGGGAGATCAGCCCTGAAGGAAAGAGGGGAAGAAAAAAAGAACCATTGCAAGGTCAACGCGAGCCGTCCCCTCGATGATTCATGTGGTATGCGTCACGAAGGAAAGGAAAAAAATCAGGCCGAGGGGTGCCCCCCAATCGACGATCACCTCCCCTTCGGACACTCTCGATGAAAGGAAGGGGGGAGAACCCTCCCATTCCTTGTTCCCCCCGAAAGAGGAAGAAAAAAGTTTAATTGATGGGACAGTGGCGCGCCTTCGTTCCACCTTCTTTGTTTTTCAGAAAAGGCCTCTCGCCATGGGCTCAGAAGAAGGAAGAAAAAGAAAAAAAAAATATCCTCGCGACGAATAACCGACGCACAGGTTTTCCAAGGCCCAATGTTTCTCGAGAAGGAAACGTGCGCCAGGCGGCGGGCGGTCCCCTGCTCGCACAGTCGATCGTGTGCGCCCTGCAACAGGGAGGAGAGGACCAGCACGTTTACAAGCTCAGGGAAGGGTCCATCTTGGGATTCGTCCGGAGAATTGTGCTACCTTCCACCCAAAAAGGGGGGGGCGGATGAAACCTCCCTTTTTTTGTCCTTTCTCGCGGCTGTGGAGGAAAAGGGGGGGGGAGGAAAAAGGGGTAAAGGGCCGTCCCGCCCTGGCGTGGCCGCCTCAATCCACCTTCTCCCTTCTCCTATTCCTATGTAATGCGGAGAAGGAAAAAAGAGGAGGGGGAAGACCTCCGGCCGGGGAGGAGGACCCCAATGCTGGCTTTTTTCTTTGGGCATGTACGGGTTAGGAAAGGGGGGGGGGGATCGCCGAACGTTGAGACGCGCCTCTTTCACCGGCCCCACACGGGTCGAGCAGTTTCCTTGCTCCCTCGTCCCCGGCCTACGGAGGCTCGAAAGGAGGAGCGAACCCCTTCTCGCCTTGATCCCCTTCTTTTGTGGGGGTAGTAGGAGGGGGGAGAAAGGAAGTGTAAGCTAAAGGGTCGCGCTTGCCATTCCCCTTCCCCGTCCTTCGGCGCTGGGGGAGGGAAGGATGCGCCAGAGAAAGGGAACGCGCGATCGTCCTCCCGCTGTGTGCTGTTCGGAAAAACGAAAGACACCCTTGCTCGCCGGGAGCCCCTTGAAAAGTCGGAAAAATCGGCCGCGGGTGCCCCTGCCCTGTTTTCCTTTAGAAGAGGGGGGAGGAAAGGCCTTTCTTTGGGCTTTCTCCTCACTCTTGCTGGAGAATAGGGGGAAAAAAGGGGGGGAGAAGTATCTCTGCCCCGTCCGCTCCTTTTTCTTCCTGCAATTTGTGAGAGGAGGAGAATCTTCCCTCTCTGGCGCTAAAGACGTTTTCGGCCCCACTTCTCTCCACTGGTGCCTCCCCCCCCCGCCCTCGGGGAGAGAAGGGGGACACTGCTCCCTAAAGGAAAGTGTCGGTTTCGGCGCCGCCCAAGCCCGAACTATCGCGTCCGCGCCCAAAAAGGAGGGTGGTTCCTGTCGGTCGGGCTGGCGGTTTAGCTTTCGGTGGTGTTGGCTGCGCCAAAAGGCCGGTCCCGCGAAGCGCTGGCTTTCTCCTGGCTCTTTGGCGATGCGACAGGGGGATTGGGGACACGAAAAGCTTTTGGTTTTTTTTTGTTTCTTGACCCTCTTCCTTTGCCTGGGAGTTGGCGCGCGCAAGGGCCTCGAAACCGGCACCGTGCTCGCGCCTGTTCGGCCAGGCAGAAAGGAGGTCCCCCAAGGGCGGGTGCCCGAACATGTCCCCCTCTCCGGAACTGCAGGCCCTGCGTTCTGGGAAAGAAGGGAGTCGCGGACAAGCGGCTGTTTCGTTTTGCCCGCCCCGCCCTGCCCCACTCCGCCCCCGAAGGGGGGGCGGCGGACGGCGCAGGGGCGCTCAGGAGATGACCTTTATCCCCCTTTGTCCAGGCCCCCGTGGAAAAAAGAAGAGGAAGGAAAGAACAGACCAAGAAATCCTCGATGCGCCCCCTGGGCCCACTCCACACCCCGGCCCTCGAACCGTCACTACGTTGGCCCGCCTGCAGCCTGGAAGAGATCGGTTCGCGAAAACCAGGGGGGGAGCGGGCCCTCGTGGATCTCCCATGCCCACGAAAAAGGGGAAGAGAAAGGACCCCCTGCCCGATCTCTTCTCTTCGAATCAGGGGACCTACCTCCCGCGCCCCCCGCTTCGATCTAGAGGATCGAGCGGGGGCGCTAATGGTTTCTCTATTCCTTCTCTCTCTCCCTTCGATCGAGCGAGAAAGGGGGGAAGGGGGGGGAAGGTGTCTTGGGCCATGGAGATTCCACGTAGGGCCGCTCCTGTCGCGAAACCCTAATTCTATCTCATTCTTCATCGTTGCAACGTCGTGACGTCGAGCAGGGGGGGGAAGAAGGGGAGGATCTGGCAGTGGTCGTTTGGCGCGAGGACGTCATTGATTTCTCAACGTCCTTTACAAGGCGCTAACGGTACAGCTCCGGAGAGGGGAAAAAAAAAAAAAAAACATCCACGCCCGTCGGGGGGGGACCGCGTGGGCGGGCTGCCGGGCCAACTAACAGCCTCTTGCTCTAGCCGCCGCCGCAAGCGGCAGCAGAAAAAAGGGAGAAGAAAAAGAAAGCCATTGAAAGCAGAAGGCCACGCAAGCCCCGCGCTGTCCCGTACCATCTCGAGCACGGGCAGTCTAGGCCACGGGCGCGCGAAAGAATAGGGAAGGTGTCCCAAAGTGGCCAGCACGCCAAGCGCACTATCATCTCCAAGCCGCCAGCGCCAAGAAAAAAAAAAAGCTGGGACAGCCCCGTTTGGCGCCTCCACACCCCGAAGCTTCACAAAAAAAAGATGATCGCCCCCGAAATACAGCCGGCGCGACGCGATCTTCCGTGCCCTTGTGCGTGGCGCCGAACGACAAAGTAAACTAGGGAAAAGGAAGGACGCCGAGGGCGGGGTGAATGCACCGTTGGCGGCGCGTGGCCGACACGAAGGGAAAGAGAAGGGAAAGAACCCCGCCGACGGCCTACGGCCCGATCGCCTCTCCTTGCCATACTCCCGTGCGCGCCGGGGAAGAAAAGGGAAAAAAAAGGGGTCTATCGCCCAGCCCGGAGTTCTTTTCTCCCTCCCCACATCCCTCCGGTCTTTTGTCGCCAAGACAGACAGAGGAGGGGAAAAGGAAAGTCGGGGGACACGAACTTAACAGCGCGCCGCAGTGTGATCGTTTTTTCTAACGCACAACCTCCTATTGACGAAGCCAGAGGAGGGAGAGGGAAAGTAGAGCAATCGCGAACATGCCGAATACACTGCGATCTCTCCTCCTCCCCACAAGCCTGGGGATCCACGCGAAAAAGGGAGAGAAAAGGGAAAAAAAAAAAAAACTGCCTACAGAAGTGGCCGTGCACGAGCGCCTTCTAAGCCCTCGGCTGCCCAAAGAGGGGGGAGGGGGAAGGGGGGACATGCAAAAGAAAACCAGCATGGCCCGCATCCCGCCCGCGGCCCATTCAAGCGAGGCAAAAAAAGGGGGGGAGGGTTCCGTGGTAGAAAGGACCCATACCTCGGCATTCGTTCGCCCGTTGGCGCCGCTTTTCTTGAGCGCACGCAGGGGGGACGCCTGGGAGGACAAAACCGGCGCAAGCCGCGCGCCCACGACAACAAACGTTAGTGTCATCCGCCATCCAAAGAAAAGGGGAAAAAGCCCCACCATCTCCGACGAAGCCAAGCTGTCCTCTGTGAAGCTGATGACCGCCGCCCAGGAAGCTGGTAAGGGAGGGGAAAAAAAAAAAAAAGCAGTAACCGCGCCGACTGGCGCGACCTGGACGGCGATCTGCTCTATCACATGTCCCTGGAACCTGTCGTCGTTTCTTCGTCGGCGAGGAGAGAGGGGGGAAGGGAAAAAGGGGAAAGGCCGAGAGGAGTGAGGGGGAAAAAACACCCAGCAGGTGGACGAGTCGCGCCACGCCCAGCACTCAACCCTCTTCTTATACGAGCAGGTTCTCCGGGTTTGGGACGGCAGAGGAGGGAGGGAAAAAAAGGAAGAAAAAGTCGTTCAATAGAGATGTTCGACGGCCTTGTTCCTCGTTCTATTGGGGCAAGCGCCGGAAGAGAAAAAAAATCGTGAAGCGAGACCCACAATGATCATCGAGGGGACCGCTCCGCGTTTGACCGGGCAATGGTTTTTCCTGACCGAAGAAAAAAGGGGGGGAAAAAAGAAAAAGGAAAAAGCTCCCAGGACGAAGAACAGGAACAAGTCGCCTACGGCAAACCCTGGTTTTCCCTCTGCGCTAGAAGCGTCGCGACGAGGGACCTGAAGCGGCGAAGAGGGGAAAAAGAAGGGGGGAAATGCCGCCAGGTGGGCGGAACCCGAGCGAACTAAGCGATCCTTCTCTACACTAATGTATACACTAAACCGCTTTCCGCCTTCAACGCGAAGGGGAAAGAGGGAGAGAAGACTCTGCGGCGGGAAGCGAGCGGCGGTCGTTTGCTTGCTAACACTTGGTCCTTACCTTCCTTTTGAAGCCCGGTCCCCTCGCGGCCGGGGTGCAACCGGTGGGACAGGGAGAGGAAAAAAGAAAAGTCTTTTTGGCGCCGGGACACAGAAGGTTGAAGGCGAGCGAAGTCGTGGCTGGTCATCCAGCGCCTGGCACGAGTCGCAGCTTAGCAGCGAACTTGCCGCGGCTGGAGGGAGAAAAAAAAAGAAAAAAAGAGGAGGAGGAAAAAGAGAGGAGAAGAAGACGAGCAATGGAACGCGCCGCCATTGGCGCTCTCCCAGCCTTCTCAAGTCGCTGCTGAACTGCGACTCGTGCCGCCTGGGAGGAAAAAAAGGAAAAGGAGGAAAAAAAGGATCTCTTTCGAAACAGTATGCGAGCTGCTCGACCACTTCCGCTCGTGTTTTCGAGAAGCACGGTTTAACCCCGGCCGCGAGGCCGGAGAAAAAGAAAAGGGGGGGAAAAAAGCCGCAAAAAGCCGGGCCGCGGCCTAATCATCGAATCGCCATGTCCGATGAAAAGAAAAAGCCTCTGCAGCCGAGGGGGGGGAGGCGAACGCCGTCGTTTCCTTTTTTTTCCCTCCCATCGTGTCGGCGAGGAGAGAGGGAGGGAGAGAGGGGGGGGAAAAAAGGATCAGCCTCAGAAAGGGGCGCTCGCGATGCCCCGCTTCAAGTCCTCGTCGCCTGCCTCCTTCCTCGCGCAGGGAAAAAAGGAAAAAAAAAGATCATCAAGGAAAAGCCCTCGGGTCCAGCCGCCGGCAGGATCTCCTTGCGTCCCAGGGGGAGGGGAAGGGGGGGAAAAAAACGAGGAGCGTCCCTCCTATTATTCCATGTGGTAGAGCCGTTCAGAAGGAGGAAAAGGAAGAAAATGCGCGTGGGCCCCCAATCGACGAGCACGCTCCTTAACATCCTTCCGGATGAACGCCACCCCCCTCGCGCCCATGTCTGTCCTTCGTCATCTTTCCCCTGCCGTCCAAAAAGAGGAAAGGGAGTAGAAGCGGTTGAAGTGCTGGGTGGTCTTTTCTCTCCTTCGTTCCACCTTGCGGGGGGGAAGGGCTCTCATTAGGAAAGAAAACCAGCCCCGGTAGAAACTTCGTCGTCCACGCGCCCCCCTTCTACCAGGGGAAAGGAACTAAAGGTTCCCAGGCCATGTTCTCCTCCCGCATATTCCGCCGTCCAGGTTCGAGAAAAAAAAGGGGAAAAACTCCTGCCATTTCCTGGCGCTCGCCCCCTACCTCCTTTCCCCTAAATCCCTCACCAAAAAAATTTGGATTCGTCGGCGCTTGTGCCGTACACGTCCACCCAGAAAAAAAAGGGGGGGCATGGCGGAGGAAACCTCCCCCTTTTGTTTGTCCGGGGGGAGAGCCGGCGTGGGACGCGTGTCTCCCAGGCCGACCATACCCTCTGGCGCGCCAGCCCATGGGGCTCTCCCGGGACAAGAAAAAAAGGAAGGGGCGCCGAGGCCGAGGTATTCGGCTAACGCACTCTATAAATGCCCACCGTGGCCGAGGGAAGGGGGGGGGGGCGTGGCGGGGGGCTGTAACGGGTTTTTCGCAGTTGGCAACGACTAGGAAGAAAGGCGAGCTCGGCGGGGAAATCCGCTTTTCCCTGAAAAAAAAAATGCGCCAGCACACCCGGGCCTACGTGGATCCCTCGCTCCGTCGAGCCGGAGACCCCATTCGCCTCCTTATCCCCCTGTCTTGTGGGGAAGAGGAAGGAAAAGGAAAAAAGCGAAAAAGGGGCCATGCCTGCCTCGTCCTTCGGCGCTGCTTGGCGTCTGGAGGGGGGGGGGGAAGGAAATTCCGGTCAGCGCACCCGCGCTCCCCCCCCCCCCCGTCCTCCGCGGTGTGCGTCGCCACCCGAATCAAAACTGCGAGGGAGAAGGACTGTGCCTGTCAGTAGGACGCTGTTGCTGCCTGGCTTGTGCCGACAAACAGACCGCGGGGCCTGTGGGGGAGGGGGAAAAAAAAAAAAACAATGAGTGGGGGGAGATGCTGGCCGCCGGGCCCGTTTCTTTTCTTTCCTTCTGCTCGCGCCTTGGGAAAAAAGGAAATGTGGCGAGGCCGATCCCGTAGCCGGTGTCGCCGGTTGGAGGGGGGGAGGAAAAAGAAACGCTCCTTCCCTTTCTCTCCGTTGGTTCGTTGTAGCCATCGCTCCCCTCCACCGGCCGGAAAAAATTTCAAGAAGGGGGGCAGATCTGGTGGTTCTTCCGGCGAGCACGCGCCCTATTCACGGTGCGTTCGGCGAAGAAAAAAAGGAAAGGAAAAAAAATGGCGAGCCAAGCCCCATCCCCTTGTTTTCCCTCTTTCTTGCTTGGCGGTGAGATTTCCGGGGGGGGGGGGGGGGGGAGAAGGTGGGCGCCAAGCCCCCGGCGGGTCCCTCCTAAGCGCTTTGGCCTGGCGGAGGGGGAGGAAGGGGGGGGCTGCAAGTGAGGGACACGGGTGGGGGGACACTATTACTACCGCCCTGAGGAAGGGGGAGGCAGAGAGAATCACGCCCCCTGTTGCTTCGACTTGGTCTTCCAAGAGGCGCTTTTCTTTGGCTTGAGCATCATTTCAATGGCTGCCCGAAAAAGGGGGAGAGCGGTGATTTTCCTTTCTCGCGACGTTGTTCCGCTTGCCGAGGGGAGGAAAAAAAGGGTCTTTGGAAAGCCCGCCCCTGGCCCCCACCTCCTTTCCCCTACTTTCCTTGCTTGACCGCCGGGGGGGACAGAAGAAAGGGGAGGGGAGGGATAGACACGTGAGAGCCTTGTTTTCCCATTCCTTTGAGAACTTTCCCTGACAGGAAAAAAAGTAAAAAAACAAAGCGCCCCGACAAGGGGATACCCCTCAGATCTCGATGAGAAAGATGTTCCCCATCACCCAAGGGGGGGGGAAGGGAAAAAAAAACTACGTTTTTGCCCTCCTTCCATCCTTCTCTCGATAGGATGGGGAGATTCTCCGACCTGGGCTCTCGGACCAATAGGGGAAAAAATGAAATGAACAAATTCCCTACTTTCTCCTCCCCCTTTCCCCTTCTTCGCTATCAGAAATCGAAGAGAAGCTACTGGCAATCGAAAATCGCACCCAAGTCCCGTTCTTCGATCTAGAGAGAAAAAAAGAAATCGCGAGGGTCGATGCTTCTCTTCTCCGGGGAAGGGGGGAGGGGGAGAAGAAGATCACTTCTGTCAACTTTCCTCTTCTTTCTTGGGCATGGAGCATTCCACGAAGGGACCGGCCTGTGGCGAAAAAAAAAAGAGGGGCAACGTCCGTGGGGAACGGTTCGAGCCGGGGGTCCTACCCCTTCCCGGGTTTCTGTGGTCGTGCCGCCATCGAGGATAGGGAGGGGGGGGGAGGGGAAAAACTCTAACGGTCATCACCGCCTGAGCGCCCCTGCCTCCCTTCCCGTCCCTCTTCTTTCAGCACGCCCTTCCGGGGCACGGCGTGGGAAGGTAGGGGGGAGGGAAGGGAAAAAAAAGAGAGTTAACGAACGAAGAATGCAGGGTCCGGCAGACCTGTTCCGGTGCCAGCCATTTAAAGCTCAGCCCGCAAGCGCGCTGGCGCGAAAAAAAAGAAGGGAGGAGGAAAGCCGCCACCATCACCCAGCCAAAGCATAGCTGTCACTAAACGGCAAAGCAGTTATTTACCTAGGTGTCAAAAGGGAAAAAAAAAAAAAATTCGCCGAAAGCGCCCGGCCGCGGGCGCCCCGTTTGGCTGCACCACACCCCTAAGCTCACCTCCATCCCGACGAGGACCAACCAGGGGAAGGGGAGGGGGGAGGAAAAAAAAGGGGGGCTCCGAAAAGACAAAAAGGGAAGAAGGGCGCCGTGCTCGCCCTTACGAACCACCATATCTCCACTTCTTAAAGATCCGGCCGAGGGGGGGGGGGGGGGGGGGGGAGAAGGTCCTCTCCGAATCACCAAACGAGGCGCCATCCTGCTGGCTATCCACTAACACCGGCGGACGGCTACGGAAAGCCCCGATCCCAGCCGGCCATGGCAGACGCCCGGGCTGCTTTGCGGTCAAGCGCGAGCAGAACGGGCAAGGGAGAAAAAAGAAGGAGAAAAATATTGCGGCGCCCGCCCCCCACAGCCCGCTTTCTTTGTGCCAGCACCCAGCGGGGGGCACCGCACAGGAAGGAGGAGGAAAGGAAATCCAGCGGCAGAAGACAGGGTGAAGCGGGTTGGCGACAGCAACACCTCTATTACGAGCGCGCGGGGGGAGAAGAAAAGGGAAGGACCTCCAGACGAAAGAACGAAGAGGCGAGCAGGTCATGGCAATCTCTAACCATTCGATACACGTCTAGCTCGCCGCCTCCCCAAAGCCGGGATAAAGGGGGAGGAAAAAGGGGGGAAGAAAGGTGCTATGCTCAGGAAAGGATCGACGTGGGCCGTTCCTATCCTCCTTCTAATTCCCCTCTCTCTCCTCGTTGGGTCGGGGGGGAGGGGGGGGAAAAAAGGAGGGGGAAAGGGCTCAGCAAGAAAAAGCAGGCCCATCAGCGCGCACGTTGTCAAATTCCTCGTGCCGTTTCGCCCGCAAGAAAAGAGGGGGAAAAGAAAAAGACCTTGCCCCGGGAGCGAAAAGCAGGGCGGGCGCCCCATTTGTCTGGCGCGCCCCCAGCGTGTATGGTTTCGCCTGAGCCCAAAGGGGAAAAAAAGAAAAAAAAAAAAAGGGGGAGGTTTGGGCATCCGCCATGCCCTCGCTTCTTGGTATCTGACGAGTCCGGGTTGACGTCCCAGGGGGGGGAAAAAAAAACTGTCACCGCGTGGAAGCTGATTGACTCGCATGAGCTTTGTACGTGGCCTGTGGGGGGGAGGGAGGGGGAAAAAAAAAAGTACCGGCCGACGACTGGTCGCTACCTTTACGTCTGATCTTCCCTCTGAGAACTGGCCTGGAAAATGGGAGGGGAAGGGGGAAGGAAAACGAGCAGGGTCCTCACGGGCTGGTTCATTTCCTCTTATATCCAGTCCGAATATGCCTTTTAGGAAAAAAAAAAACCCCAAGGAAAACCGCCCATCCACTTCCAACCGCTTCTACGATCATGTTTCTCGTTTTGGAAGGAAAGGGGGGAGGGGGGGTCGAGACAGATCTCCCAACCCGGCCGTTCATCGATAATGTTTTCGTACGTGCGTGCTCGTCCGATTGGGGCCAGACGGAAGGAGAGGGGGGAAAAAAAAAACGTTACTCTCTGAAAACAATGATCATCGAGTTTACTCTCTCTTTTGTACCGGTCCAATTGGTTCCTGACCGACTACATGGAAAGAAAAGGGGGAAGAAGGAAGGGGGGAAAAAAAGGACGCTCACCGACACGTCAGAAAGAAGGACACCTGGTTTCCTGCGCGAGAAGGCGCTCCTACTATTGGACTTAAAGCGGCCGCATCGCCGAGCGCCTGGCGGAGCTGAGCCCGCTCAGAAAAAGAAGGGGGGGGGAGAGGAAAAAACTATTTAGGAACGAAAAGCATTTTTTTTTTTTTTTCGCCTTTCCAAAGCGAGGGAAGAGGAGGGAAAGGGGGGAGGAAAAAGGCCCTACGAGGAGGTGAGCGCGCCGGCGGTCCGTTTTGCTGCCGAACGTTTTCCCCTGTACCGTCGTGAGACGGGAAGAGGAGGAAGGGGGGGGAAAAAAGAAAAAAGGTTGCGAAGCAAAATGAATTGGTGGGGGGACGCTGACGCCCCAGAGGTTAAGTCGATTCTTAGGTCGTTGGTCTGTTCAGCCAGCGCGGCACGAAGTCGCAGCCCGCAAGAAAAAAAAAGGGAAAAGAACATTGCTCGATTCATAT
>Ga0179591_1310550_pt1 | contig 10727 bp, 8 predicted proteins | sample CZOMad2_1_08_16f_FD_182891 | JGI IMG/M metagenome (GOLD analysis project Ga0179591, IMG submission 182891) | Vadose zone soil fungal communities from Angelo Coast Range Reserve, California, USA - CZOMad2_1_08_16fungal (PacBio error correction) | ecosystem: Environmental > Terrestrial > Soil >...
AGGAAAGGTAAAGGGGGAGGGATGAAACAGATTTACCCGCGAGGGTTCCGGAGAAGTTCACTTACAACGGGGTTTCCGTAAACGCCTCTGGGAAAAGCCAGAAATTCAGACGTAGTGGCAGCAAAAGAAGGGGTTTGCTGTACAATAGACGAGAGCCGCTAAAACATTGAAGGTCTCACCGTCGAACGAGGCCCTTGCGGATTCGCCCCAAGGTCTTTATGTGGGAGGTGGGGGCTCGACGAAAAAAAAAAAGTAGCACATACTTCTCTGGGATTCGGTCAGAGTTAGGGGGGAACAGATCGTCGCTACGGTTTTCGGAGAGAGGTTGAGGAGGTCCAAGAGCATTACTGTACGCGCATGCCACCTTCAATCCAGAGAGTATAACCAGAGGAAGACATATAAAACCTTCGAGACGTCCACTTTATAGTTGCTAATAAACGCTTGTACAGGCTAATGAATGTACATATTCTTGTCACGTAAATCTATCTGAAAGCTCGAAAGCTGGCGTCGGGTGGATAAAGCCAAATACAAGTAGGCAATTCATCTAAATCGTCAGCTGGGACTCTCGAGTCGACAATGAAATAGGAAGCATTCACTGAGTGTCGGTGGTCGAAGGGCAAGGTCTAAAAAAAAATGCGGGCGGGTGAGCGCATGAATGACGGCGACAAAGGGGGAAAGGTGAAAACTACAGGGGGGGGCCATGTGATGGGGCCAATCTATGAAAGCGACGACTATAAAAATCAAAAAATCTGTCAATCAAAAGCGCTATTGAAAAAAAGAAGCATTGGTCAGAAGTTCAAATCAAATCTGGAGTACTTGGAACGGACTCGGCAAAACCTCGCACCCCTGTGGGGGAAGAGCGGTTGGGATTCGTAATCTATTTCATGACGGGAGACTTTGGTGCGTTTTCAGGAGAGAAAACACGCTTTGGGAAGTGACGGAACGATCACCACAACGTCCAGGATTCGCGTCAGATTCACGTGCAGTTGCTTGAAGGAGAGCTCTGATGATCAGGGCAAAACGGTAAGATCGTGGCTTATCTCTAAAACCTTGCCACCGATAGGGCTATCACTTTCTGGGAAAAAGCGAGGAAAAAAATGGGCAAAATTCTGCTCCACGAACCGAGAGAACCGATTAAAAAGATGGAAAAGGGTCAAGAGGGGAAAACTAAAAGCAGCGAAAAAAATGAGAGGAGTCGGAGGGAATCTTAAGACCTGGTCCGTTTCCGTAGGAGAGAATAGGATTTCTTTTTTTTAGAGAACGAGGAGATGAGAAGGGGCTGGAGGGGAAAAAAGGAGAAAAGGTCTTAGTCCTCCGGGAAAGGGAACATCTGACAAGGCGGTGCTCCAGGAAAAAAAAGCCTATCGGGAACAAAAGAAGAGGCATGTGATATCCAATGACGGGCAATTTAAAGATGCAAATGTACGAAGGAAAACGCAGAGAACCCGGAGGAAGGCGCAAAGGTCGTCGACCGGGGGTGAACGTAACGCTTGAAACCGGATGACAGCAAAGTCCGAAAAAAAACGGGGCCCCGCCGCAACGGGCGCTCTGACAGGATAAGGAAGACAAGACTGGAAAGCCGCCTCAGCGCCATCTCGAAGAGATCGCAGCCGGAGGTTTCCTAAGGGGGGGGTCCTATGGATGTCCTAAAGTAAGACAGACCAGGGGCAGGGGGAAGGTGGGAACAGGACCGCCTGGTTGTGGGGGAAAAAATGGAGGGGCGCCAATCCATAGATCATAGTCATTGAAAAAAACGCGCAGAAGAAAGAAGAACATCAGTTTATTCCATCCCAAAAACAAGTCAATGGATCAACGACATGCGGGACTCTCGAGAAGATGAGGGCTCACTCCGGCGGTACTGCTGATCTTAGATTGGGGGTGATTTCAAGAAGGGATATCTCAACTTGGTCCCAAAAGAAAGCATAACGAATTAGAAGGGGTGACTCATCTCGCCGCCCGTTGTTTTTGGCATCGGGACCGTCCTGCGCAAAGACAGAGGACAGACCGGTGCAGCTTGGGCGAGCATAGCGGCGAAAGCGACTCGGGGGGAAATAATAAGTAGAACTGGGACATAGAACTCAAGTGTCTATCCTAAAGGTAGGTTCATTCATAGCGAAGGTTAGTCAAGATCGGAATATCTGAGAGCCCACACTAAGCACAAGGGCTTGCCTTAAATGGAAGGAAAGCTTCCCGTCCGCTATCTCATTGCCAAAAGGAAGATGAGCGATGGTTTCTTAAATTTTAGATCCAGAATCATTTCGGAGCTGTCGCAGGGAAGAGGAACCTCCGATGCGTTCGAGAGGGAATTCGATCTGGGGGAGCGCAACCATTCAGAGGAAAGTGGAACTCTGTAATGCGAAGGTGATATGAAGCGCTATCTAAAAGCGCCTGTGCTGCGAATAAAGCGCGGCTATAGATGCTATGATTCTGGTCGGATCAGACTTAGAGGAACGGGTCAGGCAGGGGGATCTCCTGAGCTTGATTCAACTCTATGAAGAACAGCCACTACGGTGATGTGCGACGATCTCCTTCTCGGACACGGAGCGGCCCAGGATTGAGTCCCTTGGAGGACAAGAAGCTCCGAAAGAAGAGGCCGGCCTCGGGATGGCGAAACTCGGAGTGGGAACATTCGGCATTCATAAGCATTTAAGTAGAGCAGTGTAAGGAAAGGGAGAGTTCTTAGTCAGGATCGCACCGCGGCCAAAAAAAGCAGTCGAACTGAGGGGTCCAGCGCGCTCAAAAACAGGAGTGTTTTTCGTCCAGGAGGGGGCCGCAAAAGGGGAGGCACTTCAAACGAACGCGGGGCGAAAATGCTTCAAAACGGTATGACTGCTCTGGGCGCGACCGAAAAAAGTATCTAAAAAACAAAAAAGGAGGATTAAAAGAAGGATGCGAACAAGTGAGCGGAAGCTGGAGATCTCAGAAAAGACTCGTAAGATATCCTGCGCCTATTCTTTGGAGAAATTGTCTTACGCCGCCCGCGTCAAAAAAAAGAAGGGAGCTATTCTGATTGAGCTCCAGGGCATGCCGGGTCACGCAGAACTTCTTCGAGAGCGATCCGCTGGCCGAGCAGGGAAGAAACGAGCTCGAGAGGATATGAAAGAAGGGACCCCCACTCCCGCATTCCGGAAAAGAGCGGCCCAGTACGACTTGGAATGAGTTAGACTAGTTCTATCCGCCCTGGGAAAGCCACCTGCCTAGAGATCGATCGGGACTAAACACACACCCTCGTGGTGCGTTTAATCTCTGGGAAAGAAGCGAGAATTCGCCTAACCGGAGAATCTTGCCAATTCGAAGATCGCGCGCCCGCACAGCTCTCGAAAAGCCAGAGATGCGCAGGATTATAGGAGCTCTAATAGTAACCCGGGAGCGTCCCCCCGTCACATTCCGCGAGCCTTTTCCAGCGAGCCGAGGACTAGAAAAGTCATCGTAAAGGGGACGGAATACATCGGCGAGAGCTATGATGCCCTCTGAGATAAAAAAAATGGCTCTATCATCTTTGCTGGGGACATGTAGTATATGGAGGGTCGGCTGGGGGAATCAACTTACGTCTGCGCTACTCTCCGTTCGGTTTGGATAGGGAAATCCTCTATATCTTACGAGAGTCTCACCTATGACAGGCCTTACCGCCTGAGGGGGAGACGGACTGCGCTGACTGAGGGGGGTAGAAGGGCCGGTATGCTTACATGACCGGCTCGAGAAGCAGGGGAGCCAAAGGCATAAAAGAACACAGGTTCCGAATGATACTCTTTTGAAAAATGCGATGGCTTGAAAATCAACAAGGCGAGCGATACGCTGCGGGCAAAAGGGCAAGCCGAAGCTTCTCGATGAGAAGTTTGAAACAGGGCAGCTTATACTAAGTCCTGTCTGGAAGAAAACAAGCAATATACCAGCCCTTGAGACAAAAAACAACGCGCGCTAGGAGACTGAACTCGCATGGGTAAGCTCCCCCCGTTTTTCGGTGGGGGATCAACTACTCTCTCCGTTCGGATGTGCTACTAAGTAAGGGCTTTTGCTTATAGGCCAAAGAAGGAGACATATCTTGTGCACTTCCAACTAACAAAAAGTTTCCACGGACATTAAGGTCGATGATCGTTGAATCCATATTAACCGAGAAGTACAGACATCTTCTGAAGCGCTTGGGCTGGCGCTTGAGACAAAAGGGTCTCTCGTGGCAATGCCTTGTGAGGATGAATAGATCAAACTCTCTAATGCCTCTTCGAGGCAGGGACGTGGGAGGACTTTTAGACGTCAGTCGGTCAAGGGACGGGAGTCAAATCTCCGAAGGGTCGAAACCTCGGGAAGAAGAGTGATGAGAAATCACCGCAGGGAAGGGGAGTCGAAAAAAAAATGGGCTGAGAATACAAAAGACTGGGGTGACCGAGCCGGCTGGGTCAGAAAAGCAAAAGCCTCTTTTGGGGTTAAAAAAGTTCTAATTAGGAGAAAGCAACGTAATACAGACACCACGGGGTGGTGAGTGGTGGAACTGTGTTCGCGAGCCTCAAAAAAGTTCAGGTCTAAAACCAATGCCATCTCCCTAAAATATAAAGGGACCAGGGGCTTGCTCCTGCGTCGGTTCCGCTCAAGGACGTACGAAATATATATGTGGAGTAATTGAGGGGTGCAACCGGAAGATTCTTCCGGAATTAATCCCGGGGGCTTCAGGTTAAAATCTTTTCGTATCGGTATGAAAGTTCTAAACTGCTTAAATATCAAATCCGGGGTAAAACAAGCTGATCTGGTTTCACTTCCCTCGGAAGAACACTCTTCCGAGTCACTGACTATCCATCTGGGCGGTCTCATTCCCAATCTGCCCAGTTCAAGCACTGCCTCACTTAACCCGTTGGTATCGGTCTTTCTTTTCACTGGGGTCCTCCACTGCTTTGTTTTTATCTGGAAGACTAAACACATGGGTTACAAGCCGGTTCGCGCTTTCTGCTGCCGGACTCTCTTCAGTCAAAGAATGGGAAAAGCTAGTCGGCAACTGCATCGGTCTCTCCCGTCTGGGGTAGTTGGCGAGGGAACTTCTTTGTCCTAGAGGCTAAGGGGTGGTTATCCCGGAAACCTTACGGAGAGTGGTACTATCGGGTTTTTTCTAGCTGGAAGGTTCGGTGTGGGACTAAAACTCCAAATTTCGCCGGTCTTCGTGCCAGTGTCATGCAGTCTTGTGCTTTTGACTTCTGTAGGGTAGGTCTGAATCTCACGGCCTCGCGAAAGTAAGCGCTTCCGGGGGGCAGAGAAGGAAAAGTACCGAAAGAAACCTTGAGACTCTCAGGTGTCTCGCCGGAATCATCGAATCAATCGAGGGAAGGAGGGCAATTGGAATAATTGGGGGGGGGGGTGACCCGTAAATTCGGGGAAGAGCTAACTGGAAAGTCCTTTCTGGACGAAAAGAATCGGAAGCTAACGCGGGGGGAAGCAGTAGAGACCGTTTAACATAGATTTGGGTGAAAATCGTTACAATAACGAAGGACATCGTCTTCTGGTTCGGATCTTTCTGCGAGCATGACGGCGAGGGCACAGCCACTTTTAAAAGGGGCTTCCATATTCAGTAGGAGGGGGCCAATTACCTTTTCCTGCGGACATAGTAATTTTAATGAGGCCAGTGCGTTAAAGTCATCATGAAGTCGGACTGTACTTACACCCCGAGGGTACGCCGATTGTCTCGGAAGAATCCAATCTCTATAACGGGGATCCGTCTCGTCCGGCACGACACCATAAGGAATGCCTCCGAGCGGTCTTTCATCCCTAAAGCTACAAGAGAAAAATCTAAAAGCGAAGACGATGTTGCGCTCAGTGCACGGACGAGCTTTAAAAATTTGGAAAGGGGGAGGGGTACAAAAAAAGGAGTCTTATCTAACCCATGGGCTTGTAGGAAGAAACTCGTCGGGTTTACAATGGCCTGGTTTTTGATTGCATTTGTTGCCTCGCGGTACTTCCGGGGGGGGGAGACACCGACAGATCGTTGAAACCGTCCTACATGTCCTAGGGCACTTAACGAGTAAAAATCGGGGAACCACGGTCTACTCAACGAGGTAGCGCGCCTCCCCCCCAACAAAATGTTGGAAAAGAGGACCAGACCTTGCCCCGTGGCTCATGATTTGGGTCTCCGGAGCGCGGATAGGAGGGAGAGGAGAAAGGAGGGAAGATGCAGGGGGGTTCGCCCTTATGGTACAAAGGGGTTGACTTGTGGCCTATTCTGAGGGGTCTGGAACCTCATCCGAGGAGGTTGCACAAAAAGAAGGTGACTTTAAACCTCAGACGATTGTCGCAGAGCCGAGTCAGTTACCGCTCAGTGAATGTTACCCTCATATCATGCCTGAGCGGATTAAGAAATGGAGTGTTAAATGAGTTTGTTGGGCGGCGACAGGATCCTGCTCTGCCTTGGCCATCGAGCCGGAGGGATCTATACTATAAAAGAGGTTCTCAGGAGGTTGGTATCTAGAAGTACCAGATGCCGGTCTTAATAAGAATAAAGGTAAAAACGCTCCCGGGATGAAGGGAAAGATCGAGACAGTGCTCTCAATGCGAATTAACGTTCAAGCTACTTCGCACGGGGGGGGGGCAACCATGGTTCAAAGTATCTCATCTGAGGTGATTCAGTTGTCTCTACTCTAGGAAAAAATAGATCTGTCAGTTGCCGTGGATAAACTAGACCGGGCTGGCAAGTGCAGGGAAGTCTATAAGTCTTGCCAGGGGATTGTCTCGCCGAGCTCTGGAAAAAATTGCAGGTGGCAAGGGGTCTGGTTGAAGGGGTGCACAATAGTGCATTCGACTAATGGAGCTATTGAGACAGGTATGGGGCACATACCGGAAATCTAGCCGGGAATCCGTTAATCTCTTGTCGACTCGGTACATCTCGTTTCTGAAATTAAAAAGAAGGGATCTGATCAAGGAAAAAATAACATCAAACCTAATTGAAACGCATGTGATTTCGAAATCCTCATGAACTCGGGGACCCAAAGGAGGAACGGTTCCAATTCTTCTCTTCACTATCTATCCCCAAGCCCCAACTCTTTTAGGGTTAGATTCAATTTTTTAAAAAGGTTGTCCCTGTTTTCTGGAACTCTCGTCGGAGGGAGAGCCTGAGGGATGTGTTTCCTGGCTTTGCAGGAGAGAAACTCTCAAAACCCCTCTGGCATGGTGAGATGTTCACAAACTCACGGCCAGGGCACGACCAAAGGGGGCGCTGCGTCGCCTTCTTTCCTTGGTCAAGGACTGCCCCGCGAGGTCTCGCCATCGTGAAATACGGGGTTGGGCCTTAGCAAATCGGCCTAACCTATCTAGCTCTGCCATAGTGGTTTCAATTTCTCTCGGTAAAGCCTTTCTAAACTGGAGGACGTACTTCGACTCCCCCCAACCAACTTACCTCGACTAGGGGAAAACATTTCTTGCTAAATTTTAGGACCCTGGGGGAATGTGAATCGCAAGGCTCCCCCATATGAAGAAGAAAAAGGGCTGCTGTAAAAGCTAGACTACCTCCATTGAAGTAAGAGTAGTAGACGTGGTCATGTGAGGGGCTCAAAAGCTCGGGCGGTCTTATGTGATGATCTGTTTCTCAAAAGGCCTGTCCCGTTTGGGAAGAAAATATTGGGTAGTTCTCAGTGGGGGGGGACTTAATCGACTGTGGCTCACAACTTCGGGGGGTGATCACCATCCAGAGTCAAGTTTCAGATACGGTCTGAAGGTGCTGGATGATAATCCCTCAACGGGAGGCCTTAGAAAATTCGTACTCTGGGTCGCTTTAAAATCTCCCTGAAAGACTTAACTCGAAAATGGACTCCCAAACCCTGTCGGGCATCTCAAACGGGCTGAGCGGAAGTAATGAAGAACTGTTGCCGCGACTGTCGCTTCATTAAAGTGGAGAATAGCAGAAGGATTCTATTTCAAGTCTGGGTTTTCAACTCTTTATAGCGCGTCACCGAAAATTTAACCGGAGACTGTGTTGGCCGCCAGCACGGCTTTATGTGCGCCGGCGGGCGCAACAGGCACAAACGAAAAGAGGACAAAGTTACGCCCGCAGGGGGAGAACGAGAGACTCGGTGATCCCCCCAAGAGCAAAAAAAAGGACTGCAAAAAGCTCGAGCGCCATGCGGCGACGGGAAGCGGCGCGTGAGGGCTGGCCGCCTTCCAGGATCGGGTGATCTTCTAGGGGGGGCGAAAAGAAAGGAGGATATTACTTTTAAGATCGCATGACGCAGGCGGCGGAGGGGTTCCGGGCGAGACAGTGTGAAGTATCCATAGGAAAAATGCTGGAGGGCCAAAAACAAGATAGGAATTACTTGGTGGAGCAGATTTCTATCACTGAGCGAAAAGACTTTCCCTGTACCTACATAAATGAGCGCCACGGCAACGCCGCCGAGAGAGAGATAAGGGGAACGAGGGATCTTCATCGGTATCAGGAAGGGACGTAATGACGCGACCAACATCGGAAAACACTCTGACATTCTCTAGGGGTCAGACTGACGCCCTTCCAAAGGGTTCTCTACGCAATGGAAAAAAAGCAATGACTGGCTGGGTGAGTATGAGAAGACGAACATAAACTACGCGGAGGGGGGCTTATTCTCAAAAAAGTAAGCGATGATTTAGATATTAGGTTCGGGAACGCCAGGAGGGGATGCGCCAGGAAAAAAAGAGTTGACGGGAATACATCGCTCATGCGACAGGAAGGTGCATCACGAAAGGGCGGGAGCGGGAAGGATCAGGCGAGGGCGGGCGAAAGAGGGAAAAGTTCGAACGAGGCGCTGAGCGGCTGTCAAACGGTTGACACGGGGCGTTTTCTTTGGGACAGGGAAAGAAAAAATAGCCGGCGCGGGACGACCGGGGTGAAATAAAAGAAAGAGCAAACATCATCAGGACTCAAGCCTATCGCTGAGCCTCGATTAAGAGAGGGGCTTGTAAGACGAGGCCAATCTGTGCTTCAAAAAAATCGTAGTCAGTCTTTTAATTTCCGCGCGGCAGGGATAGCTGAGGGAGAATACTAGGCCCCAGTTCCCTTAAGGAAAGTTCTTGTAAAGCGATCCCATCACTCATTGGGAAGCCGGACCTCGAGGGCTGACCAGGATCTGAGGTAGACTAGGTGCTTCTACCTGGAAGCTTAGGGATGATCTAGAATCCAATCTCCGGAAATTAAAACTCTTATCTCTCTCCAACACCGTGGGGATTCTGTCTGATTACAGGAGGAAGTAGGCGCGAAAGGAGATTTAATCGCAAAAACTACGCGTAAGGTCGAATGCACGCGCGGAAGTGAGATCCTAGGACGGTTGCGGAAGGAGGAGCCAAATAATGAGCTGATGCGCGGCCTGTGCCCAGAGGCGCTGCCCTTCAAAGAGCTGATGAGAGGAGAGAACCGCGACGGGGGGAAGAATCCAATCTAGCAAAGCTCGGAAAAAAAGTAAAGAAGCGTCACAACTCAGACTTATATGAAAGGCCGCATCATCGAGCACAGTCGAGTTGTCTCAATGCTATGATAGCTTTTCCGAAAGGGCTACCCGGACGAGAGGTGTCGTACCACAACGCCCACTAGGCAAGGGCTTCACTAGGTTGGAAATTGCAAAGGGGGGTCGAGCCGCCGGTCCGTAGACTGCCCTCTCTATCCGCATATCAGAGACTCTCTCATCAATGACTGATTTGGCGAAGGAAAGACTATTGGTCAGGAAACTGCGATTCGCTCGACAGAGTCAACAGGGTAGGAAACTGAAGCTGGCAAAAAAGGACCGCAGGTCTCTCTTGAAGAAAGGGCCTAATTACATTCCAATAAGAGAGGACAGAAAGGTATCCGTGGAAAAAAAACAGAAACGGCCGTCACGCGATTAAAGGCGGCCTCGAAAAGACGCCAAAGCTCAAAGACCTGCTTCCATTTGCAGGAGATTATTCGAAGCATTGCGCGGGAATCGGGAAGGGGATCCGAAAGAATCTTCTGAAGAGATCGTGTCTGCGGAGGTGGGTATGCGCTTGCATCTATTATGAACGCGACCGGAGCACGAAATCTACCTCATGAATCTGAATCGATGTTACGAGCGGCGGGGACGAGGGTCTTCGGTAGGGAGTACAGTCAAGCGGCTGCTAGGCCGCCGGCATACAGGCCTTCCCAAGGCCCAGGGTCAATTTCCGAAGCTTGTCTTGGGGGAGGACATGATGTCAGCGGATACCGAACAAATTAGGGTCGCAGAGACGGGAAAACTGCGCAGAGGGGGCATGATGTCGCCAAGGAGAGGGGGGGAATTGACCTGTCAGCACAAAGTTGCGGCGGTCATCAGAATTCCGCAAAAGGAAGAGGAAGCCCCAGAAATCGATCTAGTATAGGGGTCTGCATTGGAGTCTGGTCGCGCGGGATCCGGTTGTGGTGATTTTGTGGGTCTGTAACGAGGATGCTTGAACGGCGCGGCGCGCAGGCCGGGGATGTGTGGAACGGCGAGCACTACATAACCATCGGTTTGGGAACGGTGACAACAAAGGCGCCTGTTACAGGAGGAGGCATTGCGCGAGGTACAGATTTAACGTTAGAACTCAAATAGGCTGGGATCTACTTGGAGCTCGGAGGCGCAGGCGCGGGCCACATTCAGCTAGGAGCCCAAGCGATCGAAATCCTCGTGCGGAAGTGGACGGCGGGTTTGCGCTGGGGACGCCGCAGGAAGCTAGAGAAAAAACGAAAAAAAAAATCGGCGAAAAGCGTGGAACCTGGATCATCCACTCCGTGCTGACAGACGGCCCCCGCTGACATGGCC
>Ga0179591_1228052_pt1 | contig 10726 bp, 12 predicted proteins | sample CZOMad2_1_08_16f_FD_182891 | JGI IMG/M metagenome (GOLD analysis project Ga0179591, IMG submission 182891) | Vadose zone soil fungal communities from Angelo Coast Range Reserve, California, USA - CZOMad2_1_08_16fungal (PacBio error correction) | ecosystem: Environmental > Terrestrial > Soil >...
AGCGGGGGAGGAAAGGGCGACAAAGCGAAAATAGCAATTCTATAAATCCGCGCAGCGTGCGGGGAAATTGCAGCGAAAAAAAAAAAAAAAGAGAGGTGATGTTCTCTCGGCCTTCTGTTCGTAAAAAGAATAGCGGGGGGGACAACTAGATGGTATTGAGAATGTGAGAAGAGGCCGGCAGGGTAGAATACAGAAAACCTGGTCCTACGCCCTCCAACAGTAGGGAGAAGGGGGAAAACGAACTGGAAATGTCCCGGATTGCGCACGGGTAAGCCAGAAAACGTAGAAGGGAAAAAATCGACGTTCAGGTTAGCAGCAATAAAGGGATGGGAAAGTCCTGGAAGAAGGATGAGGAAAACCAGGACAATAGACGCAGGGGATCATAAAAAAAGTAAAAAACGAACGAAACAGATGCAACCAATGGCCAGGGAGGTGGCACAGGAAAAGGGGAACGGCGGGAATGAAACAGAGGGGAAAAAAAGGGATGGAGCAAAAAAGGGCCAGAGGATTTACCACACGATACCAGAAGTACGACCTCGAGAACGCTGAGTACCTAAAGAACGAGGGGGGACTCATCCAATCGGGCGATGAATGATCCGCTCGTACCTGGGCTAAGGTGTGAAGGGACAGTAAAGGGTCTTCAGGGAGAGCAAAAAGCGGGTAAGGGTGGTAAAATCGCCCCTGTCGCCAGGCCCACTCACTGAAAAAAAGAGTTGGTTGTGTATTGGGGGGGGGGAACCTCCTCCGACGATCCGAAGTACAAGCCAGTTTACTACCGAGCTCAGAACTAAGGGCAGGAGGGAAAAAGAAAGGAAATCGGAAAGTCAAAGAGCGGAGTGGGGAAAAAGTCGAAAGCTCAAGAGGTGGCAAGAAAGCTCAAAAACGCAGCACCGCGGACCCCCCCAGTCACTGAGAGGGAAAAAAGGGGGAAAGGGATAGCGCTAGAACCACTTTGCCGATCCCTACTGCGCATAGAGGGATGATAGGAAACAGGGAGTTGGTCAGGCGGAGAAAGAAAAGAAGGTCCAAGAGAGCCATCAACAGGAGAAAAAACAAGAACGGGATCGGTCCAAGGCCGAAAACAACCGGCGGAACCAATGAGGGAGGGACAGCGGACTGCGCATCTCGCTGGTCGCAGGAAGGGCCCCAGACAGCAGCGAAGGAAGGCGAAAGCAAGGGGATAACCAAGACACGCTGGAACAGGGAGCTCGAGGGGCGCTCGAATTCATACACCGTCAGGAAGGCAATTCAGGGGTAGGTAAAAGAGTAAAAGAGGCCAGGTCCAGCCATGAGCCACGTAATAACAGGGGTTGCAAAGATTAGCGGGATTGGAAAAGAGCACCGTATAGTAGAAAGGACAAAAGAAATAAGATCAAGGTAAACCAAAAAAGGACTGAAAAGAGAATTTTATCGCCAGCCGGAAAAGACAGGGGTTGCGTGGGAAATAAAAGAAAGAAACTGCAACAGTCCGCGCCCAGAAAACGAACACCAATGGACGAATTCGGCACGGTTGACAGGGAAAGGCACAGGTCGGAAAGGAGGGAAGAAAACGCAAAAAGCAGGTCACGCCGGGGGACAAAAGATCTCCTTGGAATACGGGTTAAAGGGGACAAAGCTCCAAATCCCAGCAAGCAGCGGGACGGGAGCAACCAATGCACCAAAAGGGAGTGACCGGGTGAGGAGAGAGAACAGAGGTAAAAAATCCTAGGGGTGCAGATCATTAACAAAAACACTGAATAATCGCGTCGACAGCAGGTGAGCAAAAGAAATGTAATTAACTTTGTCGACCCTACTGGCCATGTGGTCAAGAAGTGGATCATTATGGAGGTTAAAAAGGCATAATTACCGAACTCGGCGATCGCGGAGCATACCCGGGTGGGGTGTAAAATTATATGAAGGAAAGGCAGACCTGAATACGCTATTAAGGAAAAGAAACCTCAGTGGAGAATATAAGGGCAAAATGTACATCAGGATAGGGTGGTGAGATAAAAAAATAAGCAAAGGAAGAGAAAACGACAGCGAGCTTGTTGACGAAGCGCAACTATTCGGTACCGGTGAAGGACAGACATCTACTAACTCTTGCCGGGAGGGGTGAGAATAGGCTGAAAACGGTAAAAGTCGAATGGGTCTGCGTCTATCATCGATGAAAAAGGGGGGGTCAAAAAAAGGGGGATCGTACTAGGTGCCACGGCGGCCATGATCAAACGCATAGGGGCTAGCGGAGCGAAAAACGTGCACCGGGTGCGCAACGCGTTACGGTAAGAAATTAAAGTCACACCGGGAACGGGTATGATGGTAGCCCGCACATAAACTCATGGGACTCTACCGGTCCGTTGAATCCCTGAAGCCACCACCGTGCTGCTGGGCTCTCTGGGGGCATTTCTCGAAGGAAGGGGGTTCATGTTCAAAACACCACTCGCAGACGGGAGCTTGTCTGAGCGGGGGGAAAGGAATGCTGCACCTGTCTTGCGCGACGTCAGGGGGAAAGAGTCCGGGGGGGGGGGGGATCAGGGGGAACTCTCACCTCGCGGCGTCGAATCTACGTGGCGCACCTCAATGTCAATTCTTGGGGGAGGGTAAGGAAAATACAAGGGGCAAGACTGGAGCAGAGCAATCAGAGAGAAAAAAAAAAGAGGGGGGAAGAAAGCGGCATCATGAAAATGCACGTACAGTATGAAAGTGACAAATAAAAGCTGATCAGTTACCGCGCCACGTACGAGAAGGGCGGAGTCGAAGCAACAACCGACGGACCACCCGAAAAAAAGTGCAAAGCCAGGAAACTCAAGAAAGGGCAAGTGAAGAAATCAGAACAAAAGAGAGGACGAAGACGGAAGACGATTAACATAATGCTCAGAAAAATCACCGCGACATCTCAATCTCAAGTTGATTCCTTGAATGAAAACGGTCGTGTCGGCAAGAATCTATAGTGGGCGAAGCCGCTACAAAAAAACAGAGTAAACAGACCGGGAAATGGTAAAATAAGGGTCCATGGTCTTTGATGTCAATGAAAGGACACGGTGAAGGCCTCAAAGGAGATGATCATCAAAAGTGGCCGGGAGCCCAATAAGTCCCCAAGGGGAAACCACGAATAAAGGAGAAAAGTCGAGAAAAAAAACGGAGGAAAACGACGATACCGACACAAATGATATCACCGAAATAGCAACCGCATCGGCCAATGAAGAACACCAGATCGGCTCTTCTGCAGCGAGGGTGATATCGTCGATCCAACGATTGACTCGACTCGGAGAGGAATGCAAATATCGCACTGAGACAAGATGAGGAAATCGGCATTCGCGAGATGCTCAAACCAAGACTGGATACTCGAATCATCAAGTGTCACTCGGGCCGCGAACACATCTATCAACTAATTAACAGGGGACGGTAATTAAAAGGTAATCAATTGGCAGTTGGGTTGGGGAGGGTAAAAACAAAACATCCTTCGGATCAACGTACCCGTATCAGACAGAAGGGAAAAGAAGAAAAAAGGAGGAGAGGGAAATGAACATCGGAACACTAATCGGAGGCACGCGTAGACGGGGAAATCCGGTGAAAGGCCATGCTGCTGGCAAAAAAGGGGGGAGGGAGGAAGGCCGAGGGAGAGGAGTGGGAGACACATGGCTACCGTCGAGAGCTGCTCGCACAAAACCAAAAGGAGAGAGATGAGAAGACTCAAAAAAAAAGGAAACATCAGGTGTGGCTGGCACAGTGGGTGCACTACATCAACACCACAGGGAGAGACCGGAAAAAGAACAGCCATCGTGGAGCGAGAGCAATGGGAGCCTCCTTTGCGTGGGGAAAAACCGACCGTATAATTAAGAGAACAAAAACGATAAAATAGATTTAGGGGAGGGAGGGGAAGAAGGGGGGGAGGGAAAAAAGGCAGGAGGAGGGTGTCTAGCTGGGCACACGACCCTGTAAAAAGACAACCAGAGAAGATGGGAGAAAAGGATCCAGACACTACTTCGGTGACCAGCACCGAACAGAAACTATTACCGACAGGGAGAGAAAGAACGTAAAGGAGGCCACAGCTAGTGAAGAAATCGTTGACCTGGTAGCCAGGTCCCAGCCAGACGAGTGCCGGAGGAGTAAAAGGGTGGGAAATGTTCTAAGCCCGTGACAGGTGGCGTAACCCGCGTAGCGCAAGTCCACTAAAAGGCCGATGGGTGAAGGGGTTTGAATTGCCGTGGGGACCTCAGGCAGAGGTGGAAGCGGCGGTGTGTGGGCGAGCTGGGGGAAAATCAAGAATCAAACGGCAAAAAAAGAAGGAAAAGTGGGAATCAAGATGCAATGGTCACGGTATAAGGAGTCAACTTGGGCTCAACAAAAGGGAAAAGAAATGCCGCGATGGGGGAAGGGGGGGTGGGGGGGGAGGGAAGAAACGGCTGTTGCTGCGGGCCCGGCTTGAGCGGGGCTCTGGGAGAGCCTGTTGCAATGTCAAAAGTTGGAAATGGGGGGGACGATGAAAATTCAGTAAGTTTAAAGAATGAAGGATGGTCCAAGAAAGGAGGAACATAACCTTGTCGGAGACTCAGCTAGGGATACAAAACCGACGAGTGCTTTCCGGCAGGCGGCCCACGGGAATTTGGGCACTAGAGAGCATGAAAAAGGGGGGAGAACGGAGTACCATAAGAATCTTGGTGTGAGTGAAGCAGCCGATTGGCATGCACTGGCTAAAGGAGGAGACGCGCGAGTCAGGTCTGGACAGTGAAATCGGGGGGCGGAAAAACGCCGAAATAACGGCGTCGAGACACCGAGGGGGGAATCAGCGAAGCCAGACAGGCGAACGAATCGACTGCAAGGGAGGGGGGAAAAAACCAGTATGGCCTGGACCTCTTCCTACAGAAGACGGAGCATAGCGCATAGATTTGAGAAGGAGGGGTCAAAAGGGATACCGGGCTAAAAACACAGAGTGAGGCAAGAACCTTCCAATACGGCCGTGCGAGGGTAAAAGGTCCACCGAGATGCTGAAGACAATAACAAACAGCCGCTCCGTTGGGCCGAAACGCAAAAAAGGGGGGGCAACACTACAAACAAAGTACCTCAAGCAATAAAGAGAGTTTGCAAGGGACGCGGTATGCAAGAAGTGTCAGCGCTAGGTCATTGTGCGCCGCCAACCCCAAAGGGAGGGAGGAGGAAGGACAAATTCGCTCCCTGAAAGGTAGGGAAGGGAGAGAAACTGAAAGAACAAAAATCTTCCGCAACCGTAGGGACATGGGGAGTTTGCGCCCAAAAAAAAAAAAAAAAAAAACAAAAAAAAAAAAAAGAGGAACAAAAGAAGAAAAACAACAACAAACAAACACCCATCCAAAGACAAAAAGAAAAAAAACAAAGAAAAAAAATAAAGAAAAAAAACAAGAAGCGAACCAACAAAAAAAGAAGAAACAAAAAAAAGAACCACCCCGAAACGGACAACAAAAAAAAAAAACAACCACGATGATACGCAAGAACACATAGAGAAAAAAACAAAAACAAACACACAAAATAGAACCAAGAAAGATAAACCAAACAGAACCAACCACACAGCCTTCAACCCTAACCACCAAAATGACCCACACGCCCCCGAAAAAACACACAAAAAAATTGATAGGCTTTGCACGTCCCGGCTGTCGAACTACAGGAGATCGAAGGTGATGGGAGGAGCAATAACGGACCAAAAAAGATTGGAGAACTCCAAGGTGCCCCACGGCTAACCACCCCGCACCGGGGCTGGGGAGCAAGGTAAGCAATATGGAAGCGGAGGCAACACGAGCCCAGAAAACAATATTCCAGCGCAGGCAGCGAGGGGGGAGAGCCTTGTATGAGGGGGAAAAGACAAAACCGGGGTGGTCATCGCGCAGATGCAGGTTCACACCGCATGCTCTCGAAAACAGAGGAGAGGAAAAGCGGGCGACGCCGGATTGGGGCGCAGCAGACAGAATGGACATAAAACACTCGACGGCGAGGTAAATCATCGCCGCGTTGTTGCACGGGAAAAGTGAAATGATAACAAGAAAAAGGCGGAAGGATTTAAGAGCCAAGGCTATCAAAAGACACGGCGTGGTAGAGGTGTCCCATCAGACTGGCCTGGAAGGGGCCAACACGCGGCGGGGGTGTGTGATCGAAAACCGGGGAATAACAAAAGGAGACGGACCCGGGAAGGATCCCGGATGGAGGCAAAACCAGACCATCCGTTAGGGCGGAGAGCCATATAAGAGTCATCCCAAGACGAAATGAACGCGATGAAAAGGGCAAACCACCAGATATTTTACAAGCTAAGCGAAATAACAACAAAAACGAGAACCAACCCACGTCTAGAGAGGAGGGGGACAAAAAAGGTTCGGGGGAAAAAAGCGAAGTACTGCCAGAAAACACTTTTTCTCACAAGAGAACGCCTGCGCCCAGGAAAGTCACGGATCAAAACGGCCAAAAGGGCAAGGTTGCGCGTGGAATCAAGGAGCGCTAAACCACACCCGGTAGCACAGTAAAAATAAAAAAAAAAAAAAAAAAAAAAAAAAAAAAAAAAAAAAGAACAAAAAAAAATCAAAAAAGTAAGCAAAAAAAAAAACCACCGAATGAGGAATTACGCGGATAGGGCCGGAGCCATACACACAAAGAAAAACAGGGGCGTCGGAAACAGAGACACAGTAGGAAAAAAGGAAATGACACGCACACGGGGATTTAGTGAAAGCCGAACAGCAGTAAGCCCAAGTCAAGAAGGAAAGGACATGAACCAGAAGGTGAATACGGGGATGGTATCAGAGATGGGGTGGACATATCAATCAAACCGAAAAGAGGCATCTCACCGGTAGAAATATCGGTGGTACATATCAGAGCCATGAATCCAAAGAGAAGGTGGATTGTGTGTCGAAACAGACACTCAAACACAACTGATAGAAAATGGCAAAGGGAATGCGCTTATAACGATACTTAATAAGTCGAAAGGTATAGCGACAAAAAGAGGGAAATAAGGCAGGACGGCCCGTCACCGCAAAGAGAGGCATACAGTAAGGCCATACGGCGAGCGAGGTGCGCGATCACGAATAAAAATAGGGGGAAAGGGATGAAAAAGTTCTCGAGTGGACACAGTAGGAGGACTGCATCCTAAAGCGGCAAAAGTGTGACAACCCATGCACAGGAAAGGAAAAATCAGCCCGGCCGATCACACAGCGATGAAAGAAGCTCCTGGGGCAAAGCGCAGCTGCCTAGAAAAAAATTAACGCACATGACGGCAGAACACACCAATATGCACCCAACAGTAAAATGAGGGGTACCGGGAAAACGCGAAAGCCGATGGAGAGGCTTTCAGGACAACGGAGCTACCTTGGGGAAAAGAGCCGGTCAAGCAAGAAAAAGCGGACAGGGAGAAGCAAAAAAACGGTACGGCCCATGGTCAAGTAAAAGCAAGAGACGTAATCTGGAAGAGATCATACCATGGTGAAATGAGAGTCCGTCAAAAATAGCGAGACTGCGCTTCAACCGGTGTACGCCGATATGGCACGAGCGAGTAGCGAGGAGATTGGGAGAAAATCAAACATAAAAGACCGAGAAGTAGGACCGAAGCGCCGAACACGGTGGGAAAGACATTAGAGTACTCATGTGAGTCGTCTAAGATCCGGATGAATCAGGGAAGAGGGGAAAAATCATCACTGGAGTGGTTCGGTGGGTTTTCAAAGGAGGGAGGGAGAGTGGGGGGCAAACAAAACCTGGGGGCGCCCTGCGTTACCTCAACACGTGAAAAGGGAAAAAGGTTCAGACTCATGCACATCATCACCGTGGGGGTTGCTGGCTCAAACGTAAGGCAATAAAGAGAAATAACGGAAATGACCTGTTGAAGAAAGATGGAAAACCCCCGTTAGGCAGGGACGGGAGAAGAGGGGGGGGGACTTTTCTCGGAAGTATGTGGCATCGCACACACAGCGCGCGAAGGGGGCGGGTGGTTCAAACCTCTGCAGGGATGGCCGAAGCTGTCATCATCCAGCGGTGGGAAAAGAGACCTGCGCGTCACTAATCAATCTAAGTGGAGAGGAAAGAACTGGAAAAAGAAGGGAGGGGTTAAAAAAGGGTTCGGCATCAACGGTGGCCATGCCTGATTTGAGAGTGCGCACAAAAACAAAAAGGCGAGATGAAAGAGGGAAACAATAAGCGCATTGCCCCCCACAACCTCTTCCGGGAGCCGAACACTTGGGGGGAGAAAAAGAATAGAAAAAGAGAAGAAGCGCCACTTAGATATGAGGGAACATCAGACACCAACGAAAATGAACAAAAATCCAACTGCAACAGGGAAGGAAGGGGATGCAAAAAAGAAAGCAGCCGAAGTATGGGCTGAGAGGGAAAGACGGGCCGGAGAAAAACCCAAAGGACATCCAAGCAGCACGGTGTGCTTCATAACGGCAAACACAAAAATCACGGAAAAACAAATCACGCAAACGACACGGTTATATGCTGCTTAACGTGGACACAAACTGTGAGCTAGCAAGTAAGGGGCGAATCATCAGAGAGCAGAAAAAGATTGCAAAGCATTGAAACCCAAGAAAAAACAGGACGAGGAAAGGGAGAACGGGAGAAGAGCAGCGAAATGGATTATCATAGGACTGCAAAGGCAACCAAAAAAAAACGAAAAGCCGTCGAGGAGTGGACGCGCCCCTGAGGGGGGGAGAGGAGTAAAACCGATTCAGACGGACGCGCTCAATCAGGAGGGGAAAGAATCTGCGACAAGGAGTCGAGCGCATTCGCGAGAGGCGGGAAACAGACGGTTCAGGGGAAAATTTGGGAATAAGCCCGGGTCTTCCGAGGGAAAGTAAGCAATGTCAGATAAAGTATAGCGACCGGTGGTGCTTGAAAAAACAGAAAGTAACAGGGCGAAAAGGAGCGCGAAACCCTCCGAGGAGAGGAAGAGATATAACTGCACCAAGAAGATTGAATCTTCAGTATCAAAGAGCAGGCCTGTGACGAATTGTGGGACCGGCATAGTTCAACGCGGACTTCCCGCGCTCGGAAGATGACGGAAACCTAGGCCAATGAGAAGGAACGAGCAACGTGACTCGTCACTGGGCTGCAATTGCGCGAGCGCCGACTGGGGGGGAGCGACCTGACCTACAAAATGTGGTGGCGCGGCGGCCGCAACGGGAAACAATTGGCGGATCCCAATCACAAAAGAGCAATTCAAGGGGGGCGGAGAAAGGAGGGGAAAAATGGAGGTGAAAAAATGTGTAGCATTGGATTTAGTGGCTGACTATAGGTTATAGCTGGGCAATAACAGAGGGTGGAAGAACCCAAACTAAGTGTCTCATGGCAGGATGGGCATACTTCGTGACCTCACAACCAAATGAGACGCCTGAGTTGGAATATACTCTTAGGAAAAACCTAGAACCAAGAGAAAATATGTGAATGTGTAAAGAGCAATCCTTCTGGCAAGTCAACTGTTCGGATATGGGAGAACCTGAAAAAAAATCGCCCAAAAGACCGCTAGGACCGCGTCCCGACTAGATGGGGCGGTCAGTTGGCTTAGCGCCACAGAGCTTTCTCCTCGGTGTGGGTGGGGGTGTTCTCGGGGGCGTCTGTGACGGAATCACGGCAACACATAAACAGGGAGGCGCATGAGAGAAAAGACGGACAGGGGAGCGAGCTGAAGGAGAATTGCCTAAACCGGGGGCGGGGGAGACTCGCTTGGAGGAACCTCGCTTGAGCGAATCGCTTGGAAAAAGGGGACCGGTTGAAAAAGGATCAGAGGAGCTTCCTGACTATTGGGAGAGGATGATTCGGGGAAAAGGACCGACTTACGGGTGTCTTACTGTATACAGGTTTCGATCGCGGGGGGAAGAATCAAACCCAAACCTACGCGGGCCCGCAATGAAAGCGCGCACGGGGGAAAAAAAAGGGGGGACAACTACGAAAGCGAGGATAAATCATGTTATCTAACTGGGAAAGCAAGTACGAATGCTTGGATGCAAAATAGGGAATGGCCGGGAACGAAAAACAGTCCGCTATGAGGTGGATACTGTGTGTCTAAAGTGGTAGAAAGGAGGGGCCCAGCTACCGAAGAAGCGAAGGAGGAAATCTGGCGGTGTGGTCATGGCAAACAATAGATTGAGCATGTGCTATGCATCGCGAGAATTAGGTCGATGGAATCACAGGGAAAAGGGAAGGAATAGAGGCCTCGAATAAGGAATCAGAAGAACGCAGCTCCGATAGACAATGTGGGGAGCACAGGACGGGGGGAAGGCTACACCTATGCGGGAGTCAATCCGCGGGCGATTGGGCAAAGGGAGAAAAAAAAAGAGGTGCCGGGTTGTTACTAAGGAATAAATTGAGATGAACAAAGAGCGGAAAAGAAAATGTCAATCCCATAAGATACGAAGTGCTGCGGTGCGAAAAAATGGGCACGGGAAGGAAGAACGGAAAGGAAAGGGGGTTCGTCTCACAGGTCAGAAAATCAGCAAACGCCCGCAAGGGGTGAGTTCAAGACTGGACTTCTCACTGGCCAGGGCCGCATCTCGAGAAACAAAAAAAGACTGAACTATATAATATCGCGGAACTGGCCAAACATAGGATCGGTAAACATACTTTGGCAAAAATAGTGGAAATGTAAAACGTGTTGCGCGAACGCGGCAAGCGGTCATCTGGTGTAGGGTTATCGGGTCAGGCGGAAGAAATAAAAGAGAGGCTCCGGAGAAGGGGAGGAAAGACGCACCGGAACGTGATCTCACCGTCGGCACCTGGCCTCAAAAAACTAGATAGGGGTATCATG
>Ga0179591_1244667_pt1 | contig 10726 bp, 14 predicted proteins | sample CZOMad2_1_08_16f_FD_182891 | JGI IMG/M metagenome (GOLD analysis project Ga0179591, IMG submission 182891) | Vadose zone soil fungal communities from Angelo Coast Range Reserve, California, USA - CZOMad2_1_08_16fungal (PacBio error correction) | ecosystem: Environmental > Terrestrial > Soil >...
TGGGACGAAAAATGGAAAGGCCAAAAGAGTCCTCTTTGCGTTTTTAGGCACCCCTGGGCCATGTTGAGTTGTTGGACGCGAAATCGTAGAAATCCAGGGGGGGGGCTTTGACGGACTAACCGAGGGGGAGTGGGGTGCAAGAGCAAATGGGTTGGAATGACAACCTGGAAGTGGAAGGGGGGGGTGGGGTCATAAAGGGGGAGTCAGAAAGACCATGGTGTAAAGAGGGGCACGGAGGGAAAGAACATAAAGGGGAAAGTGAGGTAAAAAGCCAAAACGCCTCGGAAAGGCCAAGGGAAGGCACCGTCTGAGGGAAAAATTTCTACTACGTCTAAACGAAAAAAGAGGCGGAAAAGGTGATTTGATGACGCAAAATTCCTTAAAAAAGAGAACAACCAGTGCTAGGATGCCAAAAACTCCGCCAAGAGACGTCCCCCGTCGCCTTATTTTGGGGGGGCAATGTCAAAACGACCACCATTGACGTGGTTAGGGGCCCATCGTAAAGGGGAAAATAGGAAAAAAAGCACGGAGCCAGCTGGTAGCAAGACCAAGGCACGGCCAACAGCCTACTGTCAAAATATAGGCAAGTTCCAACCTCGGTTACCAAAAAATTGAAAAAAGCCAAAATTGAATCTGGAACGGGCTAGAAAAGGTCGTGGAATCACCCACGAACGAGGATGGGGCAAGAGGGGGTAAGTCGGGGGGGGGGTGAGGGGTACCAAAAAATCCGGGGGATGGTGAGTAGGGGGGAAAAGAAAAGGAATGAGATTCAGACGAGGAGGCGGGGGGTGGGGACTTGGGAGGGCACTCCCAAGGCCAAAGGTACCTAGGAAAGCTGAATTGGGGAAGGTGGCCCTGTGTCAGATAACCTCGGTCTGAGAAGGCCAGGGTGGCTACGGGGGGACAATATACGACGAACAAGGGCGCCAGTTGGGTCAGTAAAACCTGTAAATGAAGGGGGGAGAGGTCGTTCCTAAAAGAAAAAAGTTCGGGTCTTCTGGCGGGTGCCAGAAAGGCATCCGTAGGGCACGAGGGTAATCAATCGCAGAAGAGAGGCGGGGAGGGGGGGGGCATTCGGAGAGGGTGGACGAGGAAAAAAACAGAAAGCGAAAGCCTGGGTTCAACGAAAGCAAGAGGGAAGAGGAAACAACCAACAAAAACGCAACCAGGAACGAAGGGCGGGAACCTGCATGAAAATATGGGTGAATTCCAAGACGAAAAACGTGTTTCGTCATCCAACCTGGGCAAGGTCTCTTTTTGTCGGGGAAAAATCAATTCCTGGGGGCGAATTCAAGAGGCCTCCTTCGCTCCGAGTTTCGTGCACACCTGATCAACCCCCCTACTTTCGCACCCCATGGAGCGAAGCGAATTAGTAGACAGAGCACAAAGCCAACTGATGAGACCAAAGGAAGCTAGAACAAAGAAATGACCGAAAGCAATTGGAAAAAGGCCACCGAGGAGCAGAAAGGAGCACGGGGAAAAAAACTCGACCAAACAAGGACAGAAGACGTCGTACGAAAAATCGGGGCCCCATCCAGGATTTTGGCCGGGGCGGGGTGGGGTACGAGGCATTTCATATGAGTCCCAAAACGGCAAGTGGCGTCATGCACGGTTCTCCCATCAAAGTGATTAGGAAAGAGGGGCGTAATGGGGCTGGAGCGAAAACATGCTAAATGGCGAACCTTATCGCAGGGGGGGTTGATCCTTCGAAAGCGTGTCAGATAAGGGTCTCGTTCCCCTGAAAACTAACAAATCAAAAACCAAGGCCGGGTAAGCCGAAACGGGTCCCACCAACTCTGAGAAAGACGGAGTTTCCAAAAACATGGCTGGAAGGGGTAGAGGAAGAACGAAAAGAAACATTACAGGACCAAACCGGGAAAAAAGGGGCCGCATTCACACCTTGTGTAGAGTGGACTAAAGCCCGGATCCAAAACCCCGCACAACCCACTTGCAGCCTTCCCCTAACAACCGACAAACGAACAAACGAAAAAAAAAATCAACTTCCAATTGTAGTCCTTCCAACACCCCCAAAATCGGTGATCCCACTCTTTCACGTCACGTCTGTGTCCATCTATCGAAACCACCCCCAGGCTTCTTTGGGGAGGCGTCATCCTCACCCCTCCTTTCCCTTGAGGGAAAATAGAACGGGTACCAGAGGTTTAAGTTTTGGTCCAGTCGGAAAAAAAAAAAAAAAAAAAAAAACAATTGGGATAAAATGGTCCACGTCTTCCACGTGTGTTTTTTGTAAGGGCTGAAAAAACGGAGTGTGGGGGGAACGTGGACGCCGGGAGGACGCTTTCGAATAACAACCGCCGCAACCAGTGAGAAAATCGTTGATCTGTCCCGAAAAGGAGTTACAAACGGCTCTTTTTGACGAAAGGGGTGGGGGGAAAAGCGAGAATCATTTTTTAAGGCCCGGTTAGAAGACAAAACCAAAACAAAAAAAAACCGACCGGTTTGGGTAAATTTTAGTCGTTTAACCATGGTTGCATTGTCATTTTTTGTTTCTAAGATTAAGCATCCCAAGGCCTTAAGCGCGTCCGGTGAGGGGATGTTTGGGGGGAATTAGATCTGAAAGTAATCTCACTTTTTAGGGCGTAATGGGGGGTGTTCTCAGGGTGGCTTTTGGAAGGAGAAAAGGAGGGGTGAAACGTCCCCACAAAGGGACTGCCCACAGACGTTATTGTGGGCAGAGGGGCTTCCTGAAGGATGCAATTGGCCCTGTGTCCAACGCAAAAAAGGGGTTTATTCCACGTTTCCTGCATCTTGATGAAAAAACCAAGGTGCGGGGTTTCAGTGGGGGTCCCGTATCGCGGGGCTGGCACTGTGGTGCACTGAACCTCAGTTGAAAAGTGCTGGAGGGGAGGTCTAAAGGGGGATCCAATGTGAGCGACATAGGGGTTGGTGCAGGGTCGAGCCCCTGATGAAGGCGGGGGGAAAAAACGCTAACTCAGGGGGAGTTGTCAGGGGACACAAGATGACCTTGGGAACAAAGGAAGGTTGGATAAAAAGGGGTCTTAGTCCCAAAAAAGTGCATGCAGAGAGGACCCGGGTTAAACAAAGCGTAAAAAGTTAATGTGTGGGCGAACAGAAGAAGCCCAGTCAACCTGGGGAAAAATTGCTAGGTTTTTCAGACTCTGAACATACATAAACCGGATCAATCATGTAAAAACAAAATAAATCATACTTCACAGGTAGCCGGGAACGTTTGTCTAGGTGGACGGGGAGGGAGAGGGGGGGGTGGAGGACCGTGCATATGACAGGTTCAATTCACAGTGAAGCAGGGGGGGAGGGCGGGGGTGCGGGTGAAGTCCGTGCGTGTGAAATCAGGGCAGGGGGTAGCACAAAGACGACCCCTCAGGGAAAGGAGCAAGTTTCCTAAAGGATTGAGGGGCGGAACCAAACATCTAGAATCAAAGACACAAGGGGTGCTGTGTACCGGTTGAGGTGGGGAAACCCGGGGGGAGGAAGGGGGAGGTGAGGGGAAGGGGGGGGGGGAACATGAAGGTTGGTTTATCCTTGTTAAATGCTACAGAAACTGGTTGTTGTGTCAGTTAGTCCGTAATCCTCACTACCCTCCCCGTGGCTTGGAGCGCAAAAACACAAAAGTAGGGAAAAGCGTGCTGCCGTACGAAAGTGGGGGTCGACATAAAAGTAAGCGTTCCGCCTCTTTCATCGGAAGAAAAAAGGAGCAGAAATACGGCCTTTATCATACATTTCCCAGAAAAGGTTGTTGGGTCCTGGAGTAAACAGAAGGCAACTGAAAACCGGAAACGGTAAAGTGCACCGGGGCACGTTATTGGAAAAGAAAAATGAAAGGAGGTTCAACAAACAGTAAAATTGGGGAACCATCCAATTCGAACTCCTCAAAAAGGGAGTCTTCCGGTATAACCACCGTCAACAAATCTGCGTGCATTTTTGGCCAAATAAAAGAATAAAGTAGAAACCTAAACAGTGGTTGGTGAATGGGAAAACGATCAACTTTCGTTATTTTGGGTACGAGAAGTGGGGAATGAAATTTGGGCTTAACCATAATACTCAATATATGACTGGGAAAGAAGGAGGGGGGGTGGTGGGTGGGGATTTCTTAACCTTAGGATATGAGGGGTTGTATGGAAGAAGAGAACGTGTCGAGTTCCCTCCTGAACGTGCAACAATGTCCCTCACCCCGGAAGTTCGATGACCCCCAGAACCTACGAAGCTGGTGGAAGGGGGAGTAAAGACAATTCCTTCCAGAAAGAGAACAGGAATAACCGTTTGCTGTCCCCATATCAAAGGGACTGTGGGAGGGGGGTGGATAGGGGTACCAAAACGCTGAACTGTAGGAGGGAATCCTTATTTGTGAAGACCGCACAGCCCCATTACAGGGGGAGGGGTGGCCAAAGAGTAATGGCGCCATGTATCTGGGGGTCGTCTGGAAAAGAAGGGGAAAGGGTACGGTGTATCTTCAAGGGGGTAAGGCGTATTCCAAGTGGCATCACCGTTAGTCTGGTTGAGGACGGAATAACAATCGGGAACCAACATTATTTTGGGTATCCTGGGAGTCAAAATTTGAAGCACGTTCTGCTTGTCAATTGCTGTCTGTCCTGCAAAGTCAATTCAAAATGCCACAGGAGCATGTTACGGATCTTCAAAGCAGGAGGCGGCGCCAAGACGCGGCCCCGTGAATTGAGGTGGTCGCGGGGGAAGAAAAAATGAAAAAGTCCCAACCTACTGTCGGAAGAGGGATGAATTTGACAGGGTTGTGTGAATGTAGGGTCAGAGGGGGGAGATGGGGGGGGATGGACCGGAAAGGAGGTGTAAAGCCAACATTCACAACTGGAGTCTGATTTTAAACATTGGCGGGAGAGAAATTCATCCCAGACTGCGTGAAAAAGAAGGTGAAAACCAGGAAAGAAAGGGGGACCGTCTTGATCGATCAAAATCACCAACACATGAGACAGAGAGGGGGGGAAAGACGGGCGTCAGGTTTCCCCGAGGTGTTCATCGCAAATACAGCACGGCAATGGGGAATTGAACCGTCGGAAGGGGAAGTGCAAGGTCCCTCTGACTCACCTCCGCCCAGAATTCGTTTGGCGCTATAGAGTGGCCCATCGAGGGAACGTCCCTCCGGATTGGGGAGCAGTTAAGGCTCTACGATCCCCTCGCTGGCTACCCACCCACGCAAATCTAGGAGGGGGGAAAACCAAAGGTCGGTTGTCAAACCTTCGAGGAGGCATGCGCGCTACCCTCGAAAATTCGGGTCCTCGAAGTGTGCTCCGAGAAGGTTCCTAGGTTTACTAAACACCTTCGCGGTGGGGGGGGACATTCCTTCCGCAGAAAGAAGCCAAAAACACATCAAGGTTTCTTGAGGGGTGGGAAGAGCAAGAGAAAGGCGGGGGGGGTTGTCAAACAGCATTGTTTCGCCGGCATGGAAACGAATAAACGGTGAATGCAAACCTGGGAATAAAAGGAAAAAACAATTCATCCCTCACTCAAGGAGGAGGGGCCGCTAACCCCAGTTCGCAATTCTCCAACCTCTCGGTAAAGAAACCGCAACGGTCAAGGTGACGGTCCTAAATAAATCGGAAAATTGCAAAAAGTATCCTCAAGGTCTGGAGGAAAAGAAAACCAAACAGCAAAAACCCAGTCCAAAGTGAGAAGGGCGCAAACGGGAAAGGAACTCCATGAGGACCGCGATTGCAGTCTGGTAGGACAGAAAGACAAAATCTAATTGGTGGTGAAATCGACAGTTTGTAAGAACCCCACGGGGTCCAATCGGACAAAACGTAAAAACAAATGAGGGGAAGGAGCGCAATCCACTGGGGGGGACCGGACCGGGCGGTAACAAATAAAAAACAAACAATAAATGATGCAGTAAGAGAGCGAGAAAGGGCACTAGGAGGGGAAAATAGCGCACGACGCGGAAAAAAACATAAAGACAAATTGGAGAGGATTACAGGAAACAAAATTGTGGGGGCAAAGATAGGATTGACGGACTGCCATGACTTTGTGGGGGACATGGGGTTGGGCGCGCTCGCCGCGAAGAGAGTTGGAGTAGAAAAATAATTAAGATTGAGTGGGTCCGGAATGTTGTGGGTCTAACCAATGCCCCAATGGTGCTCGGGGGAAAGACCCCAAGGTTGTCAAATTTTGCAACCAGTTTCTGGTATGGTACCCATGGATGTGGGGACACCCATTTTAGTGGAAATGGCCTGAATAAATGAACGTGGAAAAGTCTGAGATAAGGTCTAACCTCTCAAATTTTGGCGGGACATCATGTCTAAACCCGTTTAGACAACCGAACAATCAGCGTAAACCCAACTCGACCTCTTTGGTGTTGTTCGCACTTACCACTCACACTTTGAGTGTACTAAGCCCGTTCCCACCCTCTTGCAGCAACTGAAGCAAAGAATTGTGCGTGGGGCTACGGAGAGAAAGCCTGTCAACCCCCTCCTTGTCCAAACGACCAACCCTCAACTAACCACTAGTGGAACTTAGGAAGCACCTTCCATATGGGCCGTTTGGGTCTACGCCCGACGAAGAGTGATAAAAACTTGGGTCCGCCAGAGAGGTGTAGTCGGTTATAAAACCGTAAATGTTTGGGGGGCATCAAGTAAAACCCAGGTCAATTTACAAATCTACCTAAGCCCATGTCCACTGCGAACACGAGGGAGCCCGATGGGAGCAACGTAGACGCCCCGGAAACACGAAAACACAGTACCGGCTCCAGTTCGCCAGAACGCATCAGGGAGTGTGTCGTGCTTCCTTTGGGTCGCGTTCTTCGTGCATGACATAATGCAAACCCGAGCATCCACCCTCACCTCTCATTCTGTCTTCTCATTGGGGCGCCACCCCTCACTCCAAAACGCCTAGCACAGGCCTTCCTTAAAGAACATCGCCATCGACATTGTTACTTCACGCGTTTTCTTGGTACCCCCTGCTACTCACCGTTGTTGCCTATCCGTCCGGAACTGTCCGGGAATGTTTCTTTGTCAAAGCGCAAGGAAGTTGGTTCAGGATTTGCAGCCGGCCTCCGGACGGGGAGATTTGAACCAAAGCCCCAATCGGCGGCGTAACACCAGGCGGAGGTGAAATTAGCTCTAAAATACCCAGACAGAAAGAAAAGCCAAAACGGGCTTGGGAACGAACCAAGTAAGCATAGGGAACATCCCATCCCAACCGACACAATTGGAAACACGATGTGGTCAAAACGGCTAATTCCGGACGTGAAACTCGTTCCCTAGTGGAAGTCACAAAGTTCATTCAAATTCCTTTCCCGTCGCTACGCAATACAATTCCCTGGGCCTTCGGTTTGTGTACTTTCCCAGTGGGCAAGGGTGAGGAAAGTGCAACCTCGAGTCTTTACCTCAAGAACAACTTCCTTACACAGACCCCCTTCGATTCCCCCACCGATCAGTCGGGGACCAAAATCGACAGTTGAACGCGGGAGGCAATGCTACCAGATACTTTATGGAAAAGTCCGCACCCCTCGACACACATGTGTCGAGGGCCCCTGGTTCCCACCTCACAAAAACTCCCCTTTCACCCACAATCACATTTACCAGTCAATTTCCATGGAAACCTTCCCTTGCATGGGGCAACGCCCAGAGATACTGAGGGGGGCTTTCCCAAAAAAATTTACACCCCCCTTTCTTCCCACGCGCAGGGGTGCTCGAAAGCGAATAGTCCAGTAGCACACAACGCCGGACGCGCCCTTCCGCGGTGTGGGGTTGTTATTGGTCGAAAGCCGAGACACCACGGCGACACTGGGCACCCAATCCGGGGGCCGAACGGGAACTGCAAAAAAACCCCGCCTTCCCAATGGAAACTCCTTGCCCCCACTGTAAGTACAGCTTGTCAATTACCAAACAACTCCCACGGCCCACCCCCCCACACGAGTTCTTCACCACTTCTGTCCCTGTCCCGCAGGCAAGGTTTTACATTTGCTTGAACAAAAAACGCTAGCTTAGTGTCTGGTTCACCAGAATCCTCGGTCGCGGCTCAGCATCCTGTTCATGGTCTCCTGCAATTTTTAGTCCCCGTGAAGTTTGGTTGTGGATTATCCTCTCGCCCTATGTTTAAAGTCAGGTTTGTACTACAACCTAGCTTTTCGCTCCGTTTGGTTAATGGCACTGGCTGTCAAAAACTTGTTTGCTGTCGAAAGGGGGGAGATTAGTCCAAAGTATACAAACGCTCCCTAACCTGTCACGATGGTGGCCGAGAGTGACTAGCACTTGGGGACTTAGTCAAACCGAGAGTTTCCGAACGGGTTGGGTGAAAAAGGAGGAAGTGACTATTTTTTGCAGGCCCTTCACGGGACGGGTCCATTTGGGCAATTGAGGGGCTAGGGTGCCCCTTTCCCGTCGCCCTTGGGTGGTTGGGGGTGGACGCCGGGAGGAAAAGAACCGGCAGACTCTTTGCGCGCAGGGCCGAGGGGGAAGATACTTAGGAAACGTTGGGGGGGAAAAGCAAAGGGGGGGGGGGGTGGGTTCCTTGGTTCTTCAACTAGTGCGGGGTGCAACCTGGCACCATGTGGAACCTCGTCCACAAGGCTCCCCCCTGGTCTGTGGGCAGCGAAAGGTACAGGAAATCGGGAAGCACTTGGCCAAAGAATGCAAGGGTCGAGGGAACCGGGGACTTATCTCCTCGATCTGGTGGTCAACAGTGATTTTTGGGGTATCGAATTTCTGCACCGGCCTGGGGAAAGACTGGGGCCCAAGCCCTTTGTCTTGACTGGAAGTAGGCTCGGGGAGTGTGGGGCAAAAGCATCCTTTTTACGACGCTGTTTTGGAAATGGGGGTCCATGAATTCCTCAGTGGCCCGTTGCTTGTGAAGGTCTTCCTCCTTGGTAGTTGTCGCTGTAGCCACAAGAATTTACTTTCCACCTATTTTTAGTCGTGAACCTGTACTTGGGAGCGGGGGACCAGCCAGCAGTACGTAGATAAGATTAAAAGGCCGGGAGGAGGTCTCTGCTTGATATGGGGGAACCCAACCGGAAAGAAAAGGAACGGTGTAGGTCGTCTAGTTTGCTGGCATCTTATCCCAGCAATAAACCGAACTCATTAACGGGGCCACACCGTAAAGATTAGAGGACATGTCGAGTTACTTTGGATTCGTGTTCGCGTCACGGTGGAACGGATAAACGATGTGAAGATAATGTTAAGGAAAGGCCTTCTTGAAGTGGGGGTCCGATCGGGGGGTTCCTTTTCTTACATCCTGCAGAAAAAAGAGATGGAACGGGACAAAGGTTTTTAAGAAACGTAATCTTCGGCGTAGACCAACGACAGCTAGCAAAGGCATCACCATTGGGCTGTTTTTCTTTCGTTTGGAAAACCGAGGGGGGGTAATGAGAACCGAAGAGGGGTTTGGTGGTCGTTACCGATGGGGGTACTCGAAATCAATTTGTGAGGGGAATGGTGGAATAAAAACACCATCTTATTTTTCGGCGGAGGGATGGAGGGAACTTTTTCAGTAAAAGTACATATCTTTGTCCTCCATATTGCAGCGGGGTGGAAATGAGCCGGGCCGCATTGATCAGGGATGGGTCGCCCTCCTGGGTTTTTGTGTGTTACCACAAAGGATATCCACAATACAAAACGTTGGGCCGGTTTCAAAAAGGCTTCAACCTGTCTGTTTCAAACTAATTAAACGGGTTCCCCCCCCAGGTTCGTTTGGGGAAAACAGTAAATCGAAGTGGGGGATATGCATACCCAAAATTGACTGCGCTGAATAAGGTACCCAAAATTCCGTACTTGCGGTATTAATCAGATAAGGTGGCAGAAAGCAACAAACATGTGTCTTTCCCTCGCATCATTGAAACAGGGTGGCAAAGGACAGGACGGGTGGGGATTGCTTTGCGTCCCAGGAGGGACTCAGACTTCAAAACTTGGGGGGTACAACCGAAAAGGTCGGTTGTTTGGGGGTATTCTGACCCCACAACTTCGAGTGGATGTTGAGTAGAATTGGGGTGAGAAGGGGAAAGAGATAGGGGAACAGGTTCCTTCTATTTCAAAACGGAGTTGGGTCAAACATCAGCAAATGGGAATTTTTGGCGAAAAAGGAAAGAAAACGCGGCCCTCAAGGGGAATTGGACGGGTCTGTGATCGGAAGGTGTGCAGGGGGAAAGTAATGGTGTATGAATTAAAGACACCATTCTATACTGTACAATAACGGATTTAGGGGGGGGGAAAGCAAGAACAGGTAGTGCGAAAATGGAAGGGGATAGAGTAAGGGAAGCAGTCCAGTTGTTTGTGGGGGCCGGAAACCTTGAAGCAAGTTTAATTCTTTGTACCTAAAGGGCAATATTTCCAATGGGGGAAACTTTTAAGGGGGGGGGTGAGGCCGGCGACAATCTGTCAACCAATTCTTGTGGGCAGCATTCAGGGTTCCCGGAAAAAAAATTCACTGAAGAGGGGGGTCAGGTGGAAGGAGACTCTTCAAAATGGAACACATGAATCAGGTGGCGCAAAGATGTTCCCCGTAATCGGGCCCACTAAAACTTGGGGAAACTTTGCCTCAAGCGCAGAATATCAGGTGCCTGCACACCTGGGGTGACAGGTTCTTCACTCGGGGGGGTATTGGGCAAATGGGGGGGTGGAAGTTCGGTCTTTTTTCTTCAAACCACGGAATGGGTCTGGTGAACCGAAACCAGAAAGCTTCGAGAAGTGGATTTGGTCGTAGAAGTCAGGCGCCCGGCGCTGACCCCGGTCCACCCCTGACGCGCCATGGGGGATCGCCGAAGGCA
>Ga0179591_1212452_pt1 | contig 10725 bp, 7 predicted proteins | sample CZOMad2_1_08_16f_FD_182891 | JGI IMG/M metagenome (GOLD analysis project Ga0179591, IMG submission 182891) | Vadose zone soil fungal communities from Angelo Coast Range Reserve, California, USA - CZOMad2_1_08_16fungal (PacBio error correction) | ecosystem: Environmental > Terrestrial > Soil >...
CACTAAAAAAAAAGGGCTACTCACTACCGAACTGCTGGCCAATGAAAAGAAAGAGAAGAGGCGGTTGGAAAATGGAAGAGGACCTTTGACCTAAAAGCGCTGGAGAGCTTTGGTCCGTTAATCCGTGGCCATGAGAAGAACAGAGTCCACAATTAAATAGAAATGTTAGTCTAATCTAGTTGCCTCCTGCCAAAAAAGTAACGGATCACAGAGGTAAAGGAAGGACCCGACCGTGAAAGACTAATGAAGAAAGCAGACAGCCTTGGAGGGAAAATAAGGAACCGTCCTGGTCGACCAATAAAAAACTCGCTCATCAGTCCAAAAAAAGGATCTTATCTGCGCGGAAGAGAAAGCGCATACAAGGGGGTAGGAAGGGGACTCTAACTGACAGTAAGAAAAAGAAGAGCAAGGGCGAACAATCCTCAAGAGATTGAACGCGACCGCCACCGTCAGCGGTCAGAAATGAGAGGAAAGAGAATCAAGAGGGGAGGAACGGGGCCGATTCTCGCATGAGATGCACTACCGCATAATACATATCGAGAAAAGGCAAAAAGAAACCTAAAATGACAAAAAAGGGGAAGCGCGAGAGGCCAAGGAGCGAGAAAAGAAAAAATGCGTGCTCCGTGGTATTGGAACTAGGGGAGTTGCTAGCCGAATTTACCGGTCTGAAAGAACTTCTAAAAAAACCACACACAACCAAACCAAACAAAACAAAAAAAAAAAAAAAAAAACAAAAAAAAAAGAAAAAAAAAAAAAAAAAAAAAAGTACCGTCGGAAACCCAATCGAAAAAGGGAATTTACATCACCTTTACATAGAAGGGGAGTTCGGAGGACTTTGAGACGGGACCGGAACTAGAAAATGCCCACCAGATAGAGAAAAAGGGGAGAGGGGGGGGGGCCGAATTTCTCCACTAGTGAGCACCGAACAAAGTATGGCAGAAATACATGGATCAACAAAGGGTTAGATCCTGCTTCAAACTGCGTTAAGGACAAAGAGGTATCAATCAGGCGGAAACAGGGGAGAACACTAAGGACTCTGGCATTCATCACTGGGGTGAAGACCGGAAGAAAGACCTATTTACACTAAAATCATACGTTAAGTTATTTTAAGAAACAGGATCGCAGAAACGCTATTATTCCCCCCAGCGCTAGAGCGTAAATGAAGGATAACTAAAGGGAGAGAAGTTCAAAGAGTTGCTATGGCTATCGATTCACTCGTCTGCTGATAAAAGAGCACGGACCTGGAGAAAGAAATTTTAAAATGTACGACTGCCAGCGGTTTTCTGTGGCAAAGAAGAAAGGAGTGGAAGACAAAAAAAAAAAAGAGAAAAAAAACAAGGAAGGCGCAGGGGTGGGAAAACAGCACTGATGCGTAAAGTTGCAGGGGAAAAAACCATCGGATGCTTCACTGGCGGGGTCACTAGGTCAGTCGCGACTTTCAGAGTAGCCCTCGCCAAATGCAGAGAGGCAAGGAAGTCGCGGGAGACTGAGGACGAGCTAGGCATCGCCAGGATACAGTTCTAGAATATTTCGCAAGAAAAGGGCTCGGAGGGACAAAATTAATTCTGTGGGGAGCTAGACACGCGCGGGTGGAGTTCGGGGGGGGGGATCAGGGTGAGACTCGGAGGGCAGATTGAAAAGAAAAAGTCTTCCATAGAGACAACTCCTACTCGTTCGGCGTAACGTGTTGGGGGGGGGGGAACCTAACCCGCGCTGACAATTATACATAGCTCGAAACATGACAAGAATACAGACGTAAGAAGAAAAGGGAAAAGGAAAGGGTACAGGTGTGATTTAGCGTTGGTATCGTTCCTTGTTGTGCACATCGCATCTGGGAAGAGGTGGCTCTCTGGCGGGGATGGAATAAGGCTTAACTATAGGGAAGAGGTGGTCATTTTCTACATAACACTCCCACAGGGAACCGGGGATGAAAAAGAGGGGGAGGGTGTACAGCGCCCGAAGGGTAACTTGGCTGAGGAGAGCAAGGCTCTGAAAAGCTCCAGCAGCGCGCACATATCACGTCACACAGAAGAGAAGACTCTTGGAAAGAAGAAAAACAAAAGACGAGAACCAGACGGTCGTGATCCTGATGACAAGCCACTACAGAGTCAGCATATTTCCTTCCCGGTGAGAGAGGAAGGAGGAAGAAAAAACACGGCATCAGAACAATTGAACAGTGGTTAACTTGCATAAGAAGCACAAGTGAAATTTGCAAAAACGGAGCATAGCAACGGGTGCCTGACTTACAAAGGGAGGTGATAGGGGAGAAAGACGCAGTCTGCTAAAAGGAGGGAGGAAAAAAAAAAAAAATTCGGATAATAACTCTGCTGGTGTTGATCTGGTATGCGAGATATCATATGCGGTCTGACCTACCACTCAAACGGAAGAGAAGAGGAGTCTGCTCACGTAGGACGCACACTATTTCTGGGCTAGATCCAACGAAACATCTGACCGCCGCTCCGTCCAGGAAGGCCGCGCGTATGCCAGTATCATCCAGTAAAAAGAGCATGGGTAAAAGAATTTGTTAACGCGTCAAAAAAGGGAAGAGGACGGAATCGTAATATAGGCAAGATACTCTAAAGACTCCTACACATATTAGGCGGGAGGAATCACAGCCAAGCAGTAGGATCTTTCAGATTGAAAAAAGGGGGCCGGAGGGGTCTCACACTCGACTACAGATCGTCGCATGCCACCCGGCAAGAGAAATGTCAAGGGAAAGGAAGGGCAAGTGTCTAAAGACTCTATCCATCCGGGAAAATAGTTGATGAGGGCAACAGGAACGTAGGTACAGCGTGTACAAACGACAAAACCAGATTCAAATACCGTACTACTGGACAATAACGCGAAATCAGCAGAAAAGGCAGCGGAGAAAAAAAAAACGTTGGAGACGCGAGAAGACGTGCGTCTAGAGTCTCCGGCGGAGGAACATGGCATGAGCCTGATGTGGCGTGCGAAAACAAAGCTAGAAAAGAGACTGCCGAAAAAGAATTGGGATCATCAAGGACATGTAAGTTAAACAAGCATGAAGCCAAATTTCTCCGTCGAGGGGGGGAAGAGGGAAGAGGGGGGAAATCTAAAAGCCTGTAACCTGGGGTCAGGCCAAGACGGCCTCTATCGCGTTGCCAGAAACAATGGGAAGAAAAAACGATCTGTACCATCACCATACGCCTCTCATGGCGACTTATAGCGCTGTAGGTAAAGGATAGGGGGGGGAAGGAAGACGAAGAAAAGTGGCAGGAAGTAGACGGGATCAAGACCTTCCTGTGCCAAAGGGGGACAGCGAAAAAGGACATACGAACAAACCTATTCGACTAAGCTTTCCGGAAGGGACCTCTAAAAGAAGGGGAAAAACCATTCGTTTTACTTTAATGATGCCGGCTCGAAGTTCGTATTGCTGGACGATAGGCCAAACGGCGCAAAACGGTGGAGGGAAACTGTTCCAACTGTACTAAAAAAACGGATCATGGCGACGATACCGGTCTTAGGAAGAAAAGAGAGAACATACGGTCGCGGTTGAAAAAGACCACCGTAAATAAACTCTAGGGAATAAAGGCACTCGGGACAGCCATTGACCGTTATTAGGCGTTAGAGGAAGTTCTAGGAGAGGATGAAAGTGAGGAAGGGAATACGCCCACCGAATCGAAGCACGTCAACATACCGAATAAGAAATCGCCTATGCAAGACGGGCCCAAGGTAGTCGGGAAAGACAGTCTCAAGAGACAGTGCTTGGAGCATATGTTGTGGTTAACACCAATAAAGAAAAGTTTTGAAGCATAAGGAGAGAGGGCAAGCTAGACCATGAATCATGATAACCAGGTTAAACGTGAAATAAGCAGGAAGATCCTACGTTCGGCGACGAATACAAGGGGCAACGGGGGATTTCAAAAATACGATGAAACATTGTCACGTTCGTCTTCAAAGGGTCATTATACATGAGTAGCGGGAAGCGAAAAATAGGAAAGAAAAAGATACCAATCCGAGGGCACTGCAGAAGGTATGGGCACCGAAGAGACTTTGCAGCGACGGCCGAGCAGAGAGGAGGGGAAGGTGAGGTTTAACTTTCAGTAGAGCCGAGGCTGAACGAGTCGAAAAGAAAATTCGCCTAGAACAAATCAGAGAATTCAGAAAGACATTATCGTTGGGAATCATGTGGTGAGGGGGCCGGTTCACTCACGAACTTGAAGACTACCATCGGAAAGAAATCGCCTTGTGAAAGAGAGGGTTTAATATCACGAGCAAAAAAATAGAAGGAGATCTACAAAACGGGGTGAAGGAAGGCTGAAAACTACTGTTGGGGAGAAAAGGAACGATAGGCCGCGGCGGGAAGAGTACGGGCGCGGAGAATGCAGAACAGGGGCTAACCTTCTGCGCTTCAGGGGGGTAGACGTCGATGGCCTGAGCAGGGCTTTACAGGGTAAAAAACGAGCGAAGTTGTCGAGCTACAGCAGGAAACCTGAACGGGAATGCGCTTGCGACGAACCGGCGGAGGTGTGCGGTGTAAAAGCGCGAGAAAACTTATAAAGGAGACGGGGGACAAGCTTCAACATCTAAATTGGAAGGAGGGAGACTACCCCATTGGGCGGCAATGTTAAGAGATTAGCCAGAGCCGGGAAGAAGCAAACAATGAAACGCCAGGCCGAGCCACGAAGGAATGAGAGTGCGCTTGGAGCATGAAGGATAAAGAGGTGGTTCAGGAATTCGGTGAACGCTAGACTCTTCCACCGAGAGAAGACCCAAAACAAACTCAAGGAAGAAAGGGGGGGGGCAACGGGAGAAGGCGCTTGCAGCAAGCGTTGATGAACTATCGCTGGCTGGGACGATGTACTTTCGAAAACGGAACCAAGCAGTAATTTCTAGAAAGGGAAAAGAAGGAGGTATCCCCCCCCCCCCCCCACCAAAGGCGCGGTGAAGCACCAGCGACGAAAAAGGAAAAGCGACCTACAGTGAACGGAAGAGGTCCGGGGGGAACCGCGGGGGAAGAAGTGAGAAGGAAATACAGAATGAGACAGGAGGCAGACGCGCTCCATCACGACGGGGACCATTTTCATTCAAATACCTCAAAGAAAACGTCTTAAGAAGGGAAAGTTGGCGGAAACATGGCAAGTGAAACTTCACGTGGACGTTGTACGGACCCGTTCCGTGGAGAAGATCAGGCGGACGAACGATAAAAGGGCATAGGGGGAAGATTCGACCCCGAGAGGGAGGGAACCCGGTCGCTTCGGATGCCGAATGGTAGGGAAGAGGGGTCGGTAATCGTAAAATAGGAGAGACAACGGAGAAGGCGGGGAAAGGAAAGACGTCCGAACGCGAAGACACCTGAGGCGGCAATACCGCCGTACGACAGCAGGAGGCGGAAAAAGAGGAGAGGAAAGGCGCGTAAAAGTTCGCTGAGGCAAAACTTCGTCCGGAGTGGCGATTTCCTGAATGCGGATACCGAGCGCAACAAAAAAAAGGGTGAAAAGGAAAGAGGTTCTCAAATTCAGAAACCAAGACGGCTAGAGCCCCAGAACGGGTAAGGCGCTTTTCCCGCGCTCAGAAAACCTCACAACGAGGGCAATAAGCGGACGCATCCGTCTTTGCCTTAGCAGACTGCCTCCATCATTGAAGTGCAAGGCAAAAAAAGTAGTCGGAAGACTCAAGGGGGAAAGAGGAAAGGGGCTGCGTCCCGCTAAAACCCTCACAAGAATAGTGAGCGTACCGATTAAAAAACTAGAAAAAAACTTAGCGCCTCAAGTCGCAAGCCCCTAAAAACCAAAACGAGTTATCCCATAACTCAACCAGTCGTGCTTGAAAACGACCACGACTTCTATAGCAACTGCAGGGGAAGAGGGAAACAAAAGAAGGAGACAGCATAGGGAAGGGAAAGAAAAACGTATGCTGCACAGCAGAGCGACAACCAAAGGTCAGGAGCAAAGGAATGGACTAAAATTACGGCTCCTGACCAACTTTAAGTCTAGGTTCTCAAAAAAGGAAAAGGGAAGGGATCTACACTTCACGGAGACACATTCATAAAGACTACCTAAAGAAGAGAGGCGAGAAAACCGACGTGAAACGCCAAACAGCGGCGCGTTTAACCATAGGGAAGGAGGTAAAATCTATGAGCGCGCTGGATGAAAACCAAACTGCCAGGAGATAGGAAAAGGCAGGAGGTTACATGTTCGAGAAAAAGAGGAGCGCAAAGCTTTTCCAAAGCAATAACTTACTCTCTTCAAGTGAAGAAAAAGTCAAAAAAAAACCGGAGCGCACAGAGGAAAATATCATCTGCCACAGCTCACGATGCACGGTCACTTAGTTGGGATATTCCCTAGCAGGGGTGTAGGAGAGGGAGAGAGAAAAAAGAGAAACCAACCCAGAGATTATGCATGAGTACCACCATGCGCAACTAGATATAACAGAAGGGGCAGATGAGTCACTCTGGCCGGGCAAAGCGGGCGCAACTAGTTAAAAGCGGCGCAGTCGGAGGACATAGGGAGGAAGGACAAGAGCAAGGACTCCTGGCCAAGGGGCCCCTATGCCCGGCACGCGCGATGAAAGGGGTCACAAGGCTCCTACATCAGTGGGACGAATAGAGACATTGTAGTACTCAATACGAATTTAGAACAATTATACAGAAAAGGTCGACCGGTATCTCAGAAGATAGGGGCCAAAAAGAAGGAAAGAAAAAGGCTGCAGATAAGATAAGCAGTTCAAGGAAAAGCACCAGTACCACGTCGCTCGGAGGGGGCACGGATAAACTCTCAGGAAAGGGGAAAAACTCATATTTGCGCATAGAGAGGCAGGATAGGGAATATTCAGGGACGAAATGAGAAAGAGAAAGGCTTCATTCGAATCGAAGGAAGAAGCAGCGGTGTCGTAAACAGTCTCACTTCTCTGGGTACTGGGGAACATTGTCAGGTGCGCAAACCAAGCGGGAGCTGAAGAACAGCAGCAGAAAAATAGAAGGAGACACCTCACTAAGGGGAGGTCCCCAGAAAGAATGAGGAAGTACAAGACTGAACTAAGTTCGCCGCGAGAAAAAAAAAACAAGGAGGCATAGGTGAATACGAAAGAAGGAATAATTGTGCTCAAAAAAAATCTGCGGGAAAGACAAGCGTGAAGTCACCAAAAAAAAGCAGAGGGGGAAAGGGGGCAAACAAGGGACCTAACGAGCTTAAGTCTAAGCGCAGCTAAGATGAGTGGTCTCAACCGCCAAAACGGAAATACCACTCTATGGTCGCCTTGATGACGAGGCGATGTACAAAAAAAAAAAAAAAAAAAAACCACTCGGAGGGAGAACCTCACAAAAAAAGGTACACGCTGTGAAGACGAGGACGAAGTCGAAAGGAAGAAACAGAATAGTCTCGCACATTCTACTGAAGGGCTTAAGCTACCTCGTCAGGGGGAAGGAGGCCGACGGGGACGCCAGAAAGGGGGTGGTAGGAAAAGATCCGGGCTATGCCGTTCGGGCCTCTAGCATCGGAACGGGGGGGGCGAGTCACCTTCAGTGGGAATAATGCAAGGACAAGGTATACGCCTATGGAAAAAAAAAACCACCGGAAGATCAGAGGGGAACCAGAAAAGAGTCATGACCGCTCCAGAAGGGGGACAAGAAAGCGAACGGTCCGGAGGAAGGAACGATCAGAAGAGGACCCCGGGGGGGGGGAGGAGTAATACTCACAAACCAGTCTTCATCCTACCGACACCACTTAATCGGCCTGCTATGAGGCGTCGAAGGGTAAAAGAAAAAAAACAGTGTATCGACGCTACAGGGGAGATTAAAAGAAGGCGCTAGAGCAGCATCAAACCGACAGGGAACAACCGGCAAAGATACCTGTCGAGGAAAGGCACTTCAACGAAAAAAGCTAGGGCCGTCGTAACAAACCGTCTCACGAAATAGAAAAAGGGGAAAGTAATAGTAGAGGGGGACGGGAATACCGGGTCTGCGGAATTCGACCTATCTTCACATAAGCCTGGATCGGATCGACAGAAAATCGAATAATCACTCGGACAAGCACGAAAAGGAAGGCCAAAGGAATCAGGGCCTAGGGGCACTGGAAAAAATATACGACAGAAGGTCGGGGAGAAGAAGGGAGGGCAGCCTCACTTGTAAGAAAGAAACAAAAGGGGGAAACATACGGCGGGAGATGTTCCAACTAACAAAACATATGGGAGAAGAGGGTTGCCAGGCTAGCACATGACGAGCCTTGATCTAAGCACCACGCGGTCATCATATACGACAAGGGGAGTAAAATTCTTGTAGTGCGGTAAAAAAAACAATCTGACGAAGGGACAACAACGAGGAAAAAACGGAAAGCCCGGGTAGACCCGGCTGACTGAGATATGCAGTTCCAAGGGGTAAAAGAGCTGGGAAATTGTTCATGCAGGCACTTAAGACCAATAGTGTTGAGGAAATGGGGGGGCCAGAAGGCCGACGATTAGTGACGGCATGGGAAAAAGAGTGAGCATGGCAGGTCAGAAAGACCTCAAGGAGAAAAAAAGATCAGTAGAAAAGTCCAGGTTATGACAACTTAGGAGATGCGGGGTAGGAACGACGACGGGGAAAACGTACCGGAAGGAATGCTCTTAGAGCTTGCCATAGAAAACAGAACACGCACGACCAACGGAGGGACCAATTGAGGAGGGGTAAAAAAAACAGGGCGACGTCATTCCGCTCGAATGGATAGAAACGTAAAAAAGAGCAAAGGAAAAGAAAAAAAAAAATGAGATAAAAGAGAACACACAAGAAAATGGAAATAAATGAGGAGAACCGAGTGCAGAAGGGTAAGCGAAGGTGCTCATCGGAGAAAAAAAGCAAGGTGTGACATAGGGTTGTCAGTAACATTTGGCGCCGCACCGAGAACTATAAGGGTAAAGAATGATTAAACGAATACAAAAAATAATCTAAGGGGAGAAATTAAAAAAACAAGCGTGAAAGAAACAGAGACTATCGGCGCGAACTGTTATCGGGAAGAGAGGGGGGGGACCTGAAAAAATCAGGACTCATCAAAAGGAGAATTCAGCAAAAGCAGCACATAAAAAAAAAGAAACAGGTCCGCATCGTGGGGCATGAAAGACCAGTCCCACTTCAAGGTGAACAAACCGACTCATCAAGCAGAATGGGAACAAAACCCGAAAACAAAGACACAGTAACCCCAAAACAACCGCGTCGAAAGAGAACGTTGGGGGAGGAAGGACAACATATTCGAAGTCCTCGATTAACAGGGACCAGCAACGGAGAAGGGGAGAGCTAGCAACTCAAAAAGTCCCGCGGTTAGAAAACTGCTAACAAACTTCCTCAATCCACCATCCACGGAACTCAAATCCCAACAAAAAGAGCACTAGGAGAAACAATCTGGTCTAGGAAACCTACAACCAAGGGTAAGCGGTCAGGAGCGCTATTCACGAGCCGCCAATCCATACAATAAGATAAATACGAGACCTAGCTGGCTACACCAAAAAAAGGGCGGGGGGAAGACCCTGAAGCAAATTGGGGAAAACGCCGAAACTGATAGGCTAGAAAGGAGAGCAATAGGGTGCTGGGATTTTAAAGAGCACGACCGAGACGTGAAAATGCGACTACACTGCATTGTAAATTTCGAAATGGGCTATACAAACGGCCTACCATCAGTCAAGGTTCCAAGGAAAAAATTCCACGGGATGCCAGAAGCCTGGAGGAAAAGAGGATCCAATCCTCTCGTCAATGCGGCGGTCAAGAGAAATCCAATTCAGAAAAGGTTAAGAGGGAGAAACGTAGGCGCCAAACGTGATAGAGGGAAAGAAGAATTTCCACACACAGGACTGGAAAAATAGGCCAGTCTAATCAATACTGGTATCGTGGATCGGAGAAGTGGATATTGCATGCTTGAGGATCTCAGAATACAAAACTAAAGATGGAACGACACCGGTGATCAGCAGGGTGCCTCTGCTCTCGGGGGTAGCTTCACAGAACCCTTCGACCCTCTTAGTAACTTATTGGACAAAGAAGGAACAGCGGGCAGGGGGGGAAGGAGGATCAGAAAGCGAACGACTTAGTCACAGTACAAAGGATAAGAGGTCAGCGGGGACGAAAAAGACAGGGAACAGCGACGTACAACTTCGATGGTAGTCGGAGCCTGGCGCTGACTCGGGGGGATTAAAAAAAGACACTAAGAAATGTATCGAAGCAAGCGCCAGATGAGGGTCCGGAAGAGGCTGTAACCAGGGACCAGGGAACAGGGGACTGGGCATGCGAAGAGGGTCACGAGCCGGACAGACTTCTCCAAATCAGTGGTCGCGCATGCTTCTTCGATGCGTCCTAGGGGGGAAAAAATATGCAATGAACTATAGGGGGAATAGCAGTCTGGCCGAACCGGGGGGACAGGAACGGCTTGGGAGGAAACGTCACGTAGGGAAGCGTAGAACGAGTGATCACACGATAGGAACGAGGAGAGGAAGACTAATAAATAGCAATCCAGGCGAAAAGAGTTGACGACATTGAATTCTATGAAAGGAAGTGACTCTCATGGAAAAAAGTTGAAGAACAACCGCTCCGGAAAGGGCCAGAAATAAAGTAAAGACACTCGCAGTCAGGTGGGGCGAGCCAGCGCCGTAAAGGTCCTTTCGTACGAAAATAAGAGCTCGGTTCAGCAGGAGGGAGGGCAGGGAGTGGTTTTCCGAAAGGCAGGGCAAGTAAGACAAAACGGACTAGTTCACATCAGCATAAGGCAACGTCCTAACCTGAAAACAGAGACATATGGGGGGGAAAAA
>Ga0179591_1268734_pt1 | contig 10725 bp, 13 predicted proteins | sample CZOMad2_1_08_16f_FD_182891 | JGI IMG/M metagenome (GOLD analysis project Ga0179591, IMG submission 182891) | Vadose zone soil fungal communities from Angelo Coast Range Reserve, California, USA - CZOMad2_1_08_16fungal (PacBio error correction) | ecosystem: Environmental > Terrestrial > Soil >...
CTAAGGGGGGAAGAAGAAGCCGTACAGTCTATATTGAAAAAAAACGATTCTTACAGGTACCAAACTCTTCCTCAACAGGAGTAGGAGGGGCCGACTGGTACTTACGGAGGGGGGGGTCATTTTCGCAACGATACCTAAAAGAAAAGAGTGGCTCAGGGTTTTTGGGCCGCTGAACTGGGGGGAAAGGGACCAAAGGAGGAAGGAAACGATTGACGGCCCTGGGAAAAAAAAAAAAAAGAAGAGGAATACGTGCTGAAAAAGCGCAAGTACCCAACAGCTCCCAGCATGCAATAAAAATGTCATCTCGCTTCCAACATAAGGAACGATCTTAGACAAAAGAAAAGAAGGATCGCGCTGTTACCCTCCTTTAAAGGGTGTTGGGGCCCTGCCTGATCAGGTGGAGGGGGGGATCATCTCTCTCAACAAACAAAAGGAAAGAAAATATTCAGCACTCTAGAGGATTGCCAAAATCCACCCACAGGCTGCCATCGCGAGAGAAAAGGTCAAGGAGTGTTTCTTAAGCTCGAGAAGTATTTTTACGGAAGAATAGAGGTGCCTTCGTTGAGAAAGGAGGGAGGGAACCGACAGAAAAAAAGAAAGAAGGAAGCCACGTCCCCGGGCGTAAGAGGGGGGAAAGGGAGAAGCCAGCCTTGCCAGAAAAAAAAAAACACCCAGAGGAGGGAGGTTCTTTATCGTGGAGAAAAAGATTGATAACGAGGGGGTAATGACCGCGGAAAGAGAGAAGAAAAGGGCGGGTCCGAATAGGGGACAAAGGCTCTTCCGTGAGGCAAGGAAATGAACCCGACTGAAGTGACGAGGGGGAAGAAAAAGGCCTCTTTCCGGAAAGAAGAAGTAAAAAGACAAAAACACTCGGGGGAAGAAATGGGGGGAGGGGCTGATCCTTTTTCTGGATTGTAACGAAGAAGAGAACGCAGCCCCATAGTCTCCCCAGGAGGAGGGGAAACACTATTTGTGTGGAGGGAAAGAGAAAACAGTGCCACTACCTGGAGGAAGGACCTTATCTATCCAGTCCAGGGCTGTGAGCCCGCTTGAGGCGGAAACTAGAGCGGAAGGCGAACGATTGTCAGGGAGGAAGGGGGAAGGTACCCGCTTCCGGGAGGCCGTCTCGCCGATCGGTTTGAATCTTCACAAGATCGCGTCCGAGAAACGAAGAAAAAGGCATGGACACAACTTCCCACAAATCTTTGGGGAAAAAGGAAGGAACATCTTCGTAAAAGCTCGAAAAGCGCGGGTTGGAAGGGGGGTTGGTGGGGAAACTTTAAGCTCATGAATGCTCAAAAAAGAAGGGTATCACGTCGGCGAGCTGTCTGGAGGGGTAAAAGGGAGGATGGGCCTCAGGACAAACTACACGGGGAAAAAAGAAGAAGGCTATTGTGTGGGCATCCGAAAAGGGAGCCATCTCGTAAGGGGGAGCAAGGAAAAAAACGGGTGCCGTGATAACCCATCGGGAAGAGGAACTTCGCGATGTGGCGAAGAACCGCAACGGCTTGACCCAAAGGAGGAAGGAACGGGTGCAGGAATAGAAACCCGAGGATTCACTGTCCAGCGCGAAAAAAGACGACTCGCGGCGTAAAAAACGGCATTGGCCTTAGGGGAGGGAAAAAAAAAAGCCCAGATCTGAAACAGCACTCTCAAAAAAGGTAAAAAATCGCATCCGTCAAGGTGTAGAAGCAGACGACAAAGAGGGAGGAGGCAACTACGCAGAGATCAAAAAGCGCAAAGACAATGAAAGAAAGAGACCTGGCAGAAATCCGGCATTCAATAACAGAAAAAGAACGGCGGCCCGACCGGGGGAGGGAGATGGAAGGGAGAACCAGGAACTGAGACGAAGGGTTTCCCCCCCGCGGGAAGGTCTTCTGGGAGTTGCCGGGGAGAAAAGTCTTTGGGAATGATGACAATCCTTTCCAAAAAGGGGGAAAGGAAAAACTCCATCAATCGCTTCCAAAAGGGAGCGCCGACCAACTTAGAGGAAATGAAAGGGGGGAGCGAAAAAATTAAGAGGGAACGGTTACCCGGATTGGGGGGGAAGGGAGGCTGATGCTTTGAATGGCACGGGGAAGCAGCTGATTGGCCGAAGAGGGAAAGTAAAAAAAGGGGAAAGTATGCGCAACGAGAATGAAAAGGTTAAAGGGCCACCTTTCACCAAGGTTCTTCTAAGGGAAAAGCTATGTGTCTTTATCACAAAGGAGGAAAAATTCGTCGATGAAATGTGTAAACATATTTTTTTCAAAAAAAACTGGGACCCAATGGAAAAAGGGGAAAGGAATCACAAAGAGGGGGGGGGACTGGAGTCCTTCTTCTCGACAAACAAGAACGGCTCGCTGGAATATCTTTCAAAGAGAAAGGCGATGTACCCGCAAAACGGGGAGTAAAGTGAACGGTCAGACGAAAGTGAAAGTGAGCACCACGGGAGGGGGCAATCTGGCACCTATCCCCGGTGGAAAGGAGGAGGAGGAGCAACCACCCTCAGGAAGGGAGGAATAAAGAAGAAGAGGAAGGACTCCCATCCAGGATCGGCTGGTGACAAAAGGAAAAAGAGGGGAAAGGGAAAATGCTGGGGGTCCCCACATTCAGGGAAGGGGAAGGCCTGGCATACGTCCTTCGCGGCGGCACCGGGAAGAAAAAAGAACCTTTTCTTCTATTTCGTTGGGAGGAGAGGGGAAGAGAACGGGGGCGATTGGACCGACTTGGCCTATAAAGAAGGAAGGATACCTAAAAGGCGCGCATATCATCGAGAAAAAAGAGATAGATATTATGTCGCGCCTGGAGAAAAAGGGACCGTCTTGTTATAGTTATATTCCAAAAAGAGAAGGGGCCGATTCGAGCGTAGGGAAAAAGGGGAGGGGGGGGGAAGTCCGTTAGACGTGTGGCCACGTATGCCCTTTCTCTTGATCTTGCGAGAGGAAAAGAAATACTCGATCCGTTGGCGACCTAAAAAGTCGAGGGGTCCCAGCAATCCTTGATGAAGGAAGTAGGAGGGAAGGGGTCCAGAGGAGCCGGCCTGAGGGGGGGGGGTCGCTATCGGAGGGGGGGAAGGGTGGCCTATCTGCCCTGGTCCGCAGGGGGGGGGGAGAAAGGGGTCTCCACGTTCGACTGACCGGAAAAGAGAAGGGGTAAACGGGCTTGAAGCATCGTAATATCTTCCAGCGAGGAAAAGGAAAAGAAGGAGCCGAATGATCATATGCTCCTGGAAGAGGGGGGGGGAAGGTTCTTCAGGAAGGAGAAAGGAGGAAGTAGGGGGGAGGTGGGCGAGGATACCGCCATAGGAAAAAGGAAAAAAAGCGGATTTCTTTTTCGACGACGCTTGAAGGGGGGGAGACCAGGTCGGTCGGAAGGAGGGTACAGGTCGGGGAAGACTGGAAAGGTCTATCGCCCATCCGAGGGAAAAAATCGTTGCCCTTGCCCAGCCTCCATCGCGAAAAAGAGGGAAAAGTCCCGTAGCTTCATAGAGAAGCGCTCTTCACTAACCTTCCGTCCAGGGGTCTGCGAGAGAGGGAAGGGGGGGGGTGGAGTTTGGAAGGAAAAGTTGTTAGGCCGTGGAACGGGATCCCAAAGCCGTACTCCGGGGGAAGAGAACTTTTGCGTTGGAGGGAAACCCGGCCCGGGTACACCGGGAGGGAAGGGGGTTGTTAAATGGACATAGCCAGGTCCTGTCCGCCGTTCAAGAAAATTTTATGTTGAATGAAGGGGGAAATTTCGAAGTCGTTGAGGAAGGGGACTGGGGAGCGATCGGGGGAGGGATATACTCGGCGTAGAGACGTCGCCGTTTTTCCGAGCTTGGCGGTTGACCAAAGGAAGGAAGAGGAGGTGTCCAAAGGAGGGACCGGGAGGGAGGGGGCTATGTCGTGGGTAGGTGGAGGGGAACGAGTGGCTTGTGACTCCGCGGGAGGGAAAAGAAGGGGTTTTGGAAATATTCCGCGCTGCGGAAGGAAGAAAGGGCAGGCCTGACTGCAAAAGAGGGGAAATCCTTGTCCCGGGGAAGGGAAGTTCAGCTCTATTAAAAAAAAAGAAAAGACCCGAAGTTGAGCACGGAAACGCGATTGGAAGATCCGTATTGGATCTCGCAAAAGATATCACCCGGGTCCCAGGGGGGAACAATCTTTGGGGAACCGAAAGAAAACTCCCTCCTGGGGGGTCTTACTATTCTGCGAGGCCGTGGAAAAGAAGATCTCCAAAACCCAGCTTACTAATCTTGGAGAGGATGCCCAACTATGACGAGTTTTACGCGTTGACAGGGAAAAAAAAGGATCGTGAAAAAGTCGGAGGGCTCTCAACCCAGGCGCCTGTACGAACTCAAGGGAAAGAAAAGAGGGAGCAACGGGGGAAAGAAGAAGAACTAAAGATTTCCTCTCAGCTCTAAAAACCGACTTGGATCGATACAGGCGAAAAAAAAAAAAAAGAAGTATTGGCAATTGTTTTGACCACAAGGTGGAGAAAAGGCGATGGGCTGGCACGTACCCATCCAGACCCTTCTCAAGGGGGGGGGGGCAAAAAAAGAGTACCAAAAGTTTGGCGCTACAAGTCATTGCACATATGGGCAGGAAAACCTTCGGTCGGTCAAAAAAAGGAAGGGGAAGGGGAAAAGGCGAGATTGGGAATCGAGGGGAAAGTAGAGCGGGTCTCTGGTCAGGGGGGGCAAAAGGGGAATTTCGCAGAACGACTCGTTTTGAGGTGCCTGGGAGACGTATTCTTGTTCGTAAAGGAAAAACGGATCGAAGTGGCCTTGAGACCCTGGACTTGGAAGGGCGGTCTTCTGCGTGGGGGGACCTCAATAAAAAAGCATACAAGTATCGCAATCAAAACGTCAACCATCCTGGAAGACCCCTAGGGCTCTCGCTCGGGGAAAGGCGGATTTTGGTCCATCCGGGAAAGCATCCTCCTCAAAAGGGGGGGGAGAGAAACACCTCTGACAGAAGGAAAAGAATCCTCATCCAGGCACTCGGAAGGAGTTTTTCTTCATCTCGGGGGGGGGGGGACGGCGATGCTATGAGGTGAAGGGGGGGGAAGAATTTCATCATCCGCCGTAGCAGAAAAAAGGGGGGTCCCTTTCGTCATCGGGGAAGGGGAAATGCAAGACAACCATATCTCTGAAGACCCTCGCACTATTAGTTATCTTTTCAGGAAGGCCATCTTGATACCTAAGTGGGAAAAAGCTCTACATGTGGAGTAAGAGGGGAAGAGGTTCCACGAGCCCTTTAGTACAGGAAAGAGGGGGATGTCGGTCGCCCTCTGGGAAATCTGAAGATCCGCAAAAACAACTTGCGGGGGGGGGGGGGCCCCAACCCCTCTTTGGAGGAAGGGGTGTACTATCCTGCTGGAGCTAAAAAAACCCTCGTCGCTTTGGAGTCAAGGAAATAAACACATTGCCATACGGGAAAAAAAAATCGCTTTCTCCTTTAGCGAAAAAGTGGCCGCTGAGAAAAGAAAAAAAAAGAACGAGGTCTCGGAGGTCGGAGGACCGGCAAAAAAAAAGTTTCAGAGTCAGCCGCTCTCATGTGGAAACCGATCTGGCGTCCAAGAATGCTGTGGAACTCCTGCCAACGCAAAAAGAGTTGGGCAAAACTCGAGGGGAAAAAAAGCTTCGTACTCTCGCCTGAAAAAGGGGTGCCGGGGAAAGGAAGGGAACGTAAAAGCCCTGGTCAAGGGGGAGAAGCTGCCATTTCGGAAAAAAAAGATCCTGGCCTCACAGGAAAAAAAAAGAATCTGGAGAATTTTGCAGCCATACGGATCGGATGAAAAAAGATCAACTTCGGGTTCCGTAGGAAACTGCGTTTGGCGAAGACTGGAAAAATGTCCCAATGACGGAGGGGGGAAAAGACGGAATACGGCCTTCCAGGAAGGGAGGCTTCAATGGCACGCGGAATTAGAAAATCGAGACACACGCCCAAGAAATGACGCGCAAACTACCCCGACCGAATATCCGTGTCCGGTACAGAGGAAAGGAAGGCCGTCAAGGGGTGGGAGAAAAGGAAAAAGGACGAGGATGGAAGATATCCATACTACCGATATAGAAAAAACCAATACTTCAGGGGGCACGACTTTCGGAAATCATCCGGAAAAAAGGCAGCGGCCCCTAAAAACGGGCGGCTATGTGAAGAAATTCGCCTCGTGTACAAGAAGACTATGGCCAAAACACAGGAGGAAAAAAAAGGCACAAAGTTTGGGATGAGACCAACTGCCTCCACACGCCTCGAAAAACTCCATCAATCCTTCCCGAAAACCACTTCGATGACCGGCAAGAAAGAAACGGTGCAAGGGATCTGATCTACCCCGGGAAGTCCTTTTCTATCGCTGGAGGCGGGGGGGTCATCAGCTTCTGGGTCTATCGGGGAGTATGCCTATCAGCCGCTTACAGCTGCAAAAAAAAGAGGACCAAAGGGGGTCGTCGCCAAAAAGAAAAAAAAGGAGAATGGCGGTATCAGCACCGAAAATCAACTATGGCCGCCTACCGAATTCTACGCTGACGGCGATTGACGGGGACGAGCGACACGCCCCCGGCACGTTTCTAGGAGAAGCGCTCCCTGCGCGGTACAAAAAACGCCCTGTCATCGAAGAAAAGCAGGCGAACAGTCGCCCCTAGCAGGGGGAAAAAACACATCAGCCGGAGGAAGCGGAAGGAAGGACTCCCATCCAGATCTGGGAGAAAATCGAGGTCGCCACCGATCGTATTTAAAAAGGATCAAGATACAGGACGCGCACGGAAAAAAGAAAGGACGATTCACACCAAGAAAGAGAATGTCGACATCGGCCCGGGCGATTGTGAAACGGACCTCACGAGTTCCGATCCGACAAAAAGAGATAAAACAAAAAACAAGAGGAAAAGAGATAGAGGATGAGAAAAGAGCGTAACTCTGAGGTTCCGTCGGGGGCGTGGCCATCTCCCGGCCGATGTCGAAAAAAAGGGGCGTGGTGTGAAAAAGAAAAACTGCGAGCCAGGTCGCTGAGCATGGGGGGAGAAAGAAGGGGGGAATACCGATCCTTTGTTCGTACCGAAGGAAGGAGGGTCACCAGCAGATCCTGTCTGGGAGGGTGGCGCTATTCCTCCGGCTGAGGGTTGTTGAGGAGCGAAAACGACTAGGTGCCGATAGGAAAAGAAGGACTTGGTGCTCATCTCCCACGTTAGAAGGATCCGGTGCTGATGGTAAAAGAAGCTTCCAGCGAGCCGATAACTTGCAGAAAAGAAAAGAAAGAATCAGGTTGCTAAAAAAAAACGTTGAGGTTCTTAAGGTAGGCGCATAGTGGGGTTCGACGGAGTGCTTTGGCCGGTGTACGAAGGGGAGGGGCGACGACCTGGGGAAAAGAATCCATGGCGGGCGTTAACAGACGGGAGAAATAGGCATACGGTAAATGGCCCAGCAGGGTCGTGCATTCCAATCTCAGCGAAGAGGGCTCTCAAAAAACAGGGGTAAGGAGGGGGGGATCGCGCTGAAAAAGGCGTCATAGTCGCTATAGCTTTCCTATTGGGGGGTTTCAGTGACAAAGACCTGGGAACGGATATGGGACCGGTTGACGCCTTTGTACAAGGGGGGGGGCGTTTTTGCCTAGAAAAATACACAGAGGCGAGTTGAAGAAGGAAACCGAACGGGGCACCCGGTACAGAAGGTCCAGTTAGATGTTATTGAAGAATGCCGGTCGAATCGGGGAAGGAGAGTTGAAGCTCTCGTTCGTGAAAAAGAGGGGATACTCGCGCCGTTGGGGGGAGACTCTGTGAAAGCCTCTAGTGAGGTGGCACCGGACCAAGGGAAAAGCTTGTTATTTTTGTCGCGAGGGGCGTGTTTACGCCGAGAAGGGGTTGTTGGGAAAACCTCGCTGTACTGAAGACCAATTTCATCCTATAAGGAAAAGCCGTCTTTTAATCCTTGGAATGAAAAGACAAATCGCTAGTCATCCCTATGGGAAGGGAACCCTGGGGAGCACTGCCAAGGGAGGGGTACTTATTCAAAATCAAATCTCCATATGACAGAGAATGAGTCCCAGATCGTTTCCCTGGGAAAAAAAGGGAACCGCCTTGAAAAAGCTTGAACGCATTGCGGGGATTACTTTCACATGACGGCAGCAGCGAAGGAAAGGTCTATCTTACTAAGCAGAGGGGGGTTTTTGCCCGCAAAGGAAGGGCTTTGTACAGGGAAAAATCTTACTCCATAGCTTCGTCGCCTAAGAAATAGGAGCGCTGGTACCGGGAAAGAAAAAAGGGTTCGCCGGACCGAGGAGCTCACCTTCTGTTGACCCCCGACTTTATCGCTCAGAAAGAGGGGGGGTTGGAAGGTTTCATAGAAAAAGAAAAGTGGTTACGAAAAAAGGGGATTGCTATTTTGCTGACTCCCGCAGGCTCGTACACACTACCAGGGGGGGAAAAAGAAGGGCCACAGTGTTTGCGCTACTGATAGCAGAGGAGGGGCGACCGCGGGTCTTTCGGGGCAAAGGGGCTGACAAGGGGGCCGCCGGAAAAGGGAGTGTTACCGTTCCACTCGGGTGAGTAGAGCGGAAAAGGGGTACTTATATGGGTCATTGGGGGAAAACTATAAAGACTCGTGGGGGGAGTTGACTCTCGGTGCTTTTCATTGAAAAGAAAAAAGGTCTCGTGACTTTGTCGGCCTCCGGGCGGCTGAAACAGAAAGGAATCATCCAAAAAGAGCATACCTCTAGAACAGCCTGTACTAATTCGAGAGAGGCCTGCGCGCGCTGCGCCGAGTACAGTGGGGGGAACATCAAAGGGGACAGGATGTCAGGTTAAAAAGAGCGCCTCACCAACAACACGGAGGGGGGGGGAGATGTCCGCACCGAAAGGGGCCAAAATCCTCCTCCTAAAGAAAACGCGCGAAAATTGCTAAGGTCTTCAGCTCTATTCAGGTTACGGCGATTCGAAGGGAGCGGATGATGTGTCCTGGAACAAACAAGGCCCTCGTGAAAAAAAAAAATGCGACACTTCGCAGAAAAATGGAAAACGAAAATGCCACCCCCCTAAACGTCGGAAGTTTCGTGGGCGCAAATGAAAAAAAAAGAAGTCTGTACCTTACCGACTCTACGAGAGGGGGGGGGCAGCGGTTCCTAAGAAAGCTCAATCTCTGCCGAATCCGGCGTGACAAAAGCTGCGCGTCTGCAAAACCAGCCCTCCTGCCTATAAAAAGAAGAAAAAGGGAACCTCTTTTTTGCCCCAACCACTAGGAAAAACTGTGTTAAGAACTGGGGGATCAGCTGCCGCAGCCCATTCGCTAAGGGGGGGGGGGGGAGTCCAAGGGGTGGGCGGATAGAAACCATTGAAAAAGTCGAGGGGGTCGTGTGCTCAACAGAATTTGGAAGAAAGCGAAAGGCTCCGCGATCAATTGTTACCGGGAACTATCTTAAGACGAGTGTCTTCTCCTATAGGTGGGCTGGCCCTAAAGAAAAGGAACACTACGAACATTCTGACAAAAGGGAAAAAAAAACCTCTTTTCAGCGGGGGTCTTACTCCCTCCAGCGGAGCCTGGGGTTTCCGGGGTACGAAAGGAAGGGGGAAAAACTGTAAGCGCAGGAAAATGGTTCAGTTTATAAGAGTTCGGGGCCCCAGGGAAAAAAATAGAATAGATTTGCGCGGTGGGGGACGGATCGTATGCCATCGAAGCCGTATACCCATCGGGACGAAAGAAAGGTGGCGAATACTTTCCCGCCAAGTGGGGCGGGTGGCCGGTAATATCGGAAAAGAAAAGAGTCTTCAATGTCAGCGCGGAAGGAACCGCGGCGTCACCCGAAATCGCGCAAAACCTCAACGCACGATCTTCCGCAAAAGGCAGTGTCCTTTAAAGCAGACCTCGCAGTCCGGTCACAGCGGTATCAAAAGAAAAGGAAACGGCCTTCTGAAGAAATACGAACTAGAGCGCAAAAAAAAGTCACCGATTCACTTCATAAACGAAGGAAGGCAGGCTGACCGGGGAAGAGGGGCCAGGATACAACACCTTACAATGGGAAAAAAAAAGGTTTTACCCCCCGCTTCTAGGAAAGGGAGTCCGGGTACAAGGCAGAGGCATGACGAATCCGGTTCAAAAAACGCCACTGAAAAACTCCATCAGAGGCGAACAACTTCGATGACGGCAAGAGGGAAAGGGACAAACGATCTGAGCTACAGGAATTGCGAGCCCGGGGGAAGGGCACGATGATAATGGGCGATCGACCGTCCTATATCGGGGACAAACTGTAAAGAGAACCAGGTACCGGAAAGGGAGGGCCCACCGGCCCAGGTCGGAAAAGTCCCAACGTCTTATGGGTTCCGTCGATCCTCGAGCAGCCTACCTCGAAGCGGAAGGAAAAGGGGAGATTGCGGGACTGCCAGGGGACGGGGCTCTACTACCCTCGGCGGGGAAAGACTTCGATCAGCTCGTCCTGACGAAAGGGACGAAAAGGAAGTCGAACGTGGAGAAGGGGAAAAAAGAAAAAAAGGTACGGCGACCAGGTGCAGATCGCACCGAAGGAAGAGAGTCTATTGATTCAACCACAAAAAAGGAAGAGCCTTAATAGTCCTGAACTAAAAACAACGACGGGAAAACATCGATTTCCGCCACCGGATAGGGAGGGGGGAAAAAAAAGGAGGGCGGATATGCCAAGCGCAGAGAAGGGGGCTGCACGTGCATTACTTCCTAAAGGGAGGCGTCCGTATTTCCGTTTGAAAAAGAACCGGGGATTGGGAAGACGTTTCCTATCACTATAACAGGGAAAGGGGATCCGACCGTC
>Ga0179591_1308090_pt1 | contig 10725 bp, 14 predicted proteins | sample CZOMad2_1_08_16f_FD_182891 | JGI IMG/M metagenome (GOLD analysis project Ga0179591, IMG submission 182891) | Vadose zone soil fungal communities from Angelo Coast Range Reserve, California, USA - CZOMad2_1_08_16fungal (PacBio error correction) | ecosystem: Environmental > Terrestrial > Soil >...
CGAGGTCATATGTCGGAACGACGTCGGGGAAAAAAGGACTTCCGGCAAGGAAAGTTGGGCAGACGCTCGAGCAAAGAAAATGAGCGGAGAAGAGAAAGGGTACGAGGATCAACCTTGGAGATACATTTCAGCGGAGTACGAAAAAAATCATCTGGGCAACGGAGGGAGGTCATAAAAAACTGTCAAAAGGAAAAAAGAGGGGTCTCTAAGGGTCCTTGGCCTGAAGAAGAATTCATAGGGACCCAAGATGAGAGGGAAGATTACTGAAACAATCTCTCTCCCCCCCCCCCCCGGATAGGAAAAGATACTAGTCTGTAAAAGAAGAATATGGGGGGGATAATACTGCAGTCCAAACATTCTCTCCTGTGAAACGGGATGGGCTGGTCACGTTGGGGAAAGAACAGAGGGAATGAGGGAGACAGGAACTTCAATTTATAGCCTCCAATGGTTTATCGGTACTGGGAGAAACAAGAACGGAATAGAGCCCGGGGGAGGTCTAAAGGGTTCTGGCATGGAAACAACTTTTCACTCCTTACAGAAAGGATGACTGACGGGGGAAGAGAGAAGAGCATATTGTGGCGGCAGCCCGAAAGCCTCGTTAAAATTGGAGGGCAAGAAAAAAAAGTTGGAAAAAGGTTTGCAAAAGGTCACTCAGGTTTGCACGAAGAAAAAAAAATCGTGCGAGCAGGGAGGGGGGAAAGACCTTACTGGAGAAGTCTTAGGGGAAGGCGTTGGGGACAATGGGATTGGACGGGCTTTCTGACACGGTGGAAAATAGGGAGGGGGGGGACGCCTTTCATTGTCTGGGAAGTATGTCGGTGGAAGAAACCTTTAAGGAGAAAGACTTCCGAGTCTTACAAAATTTTCAAGAGAAGGACCTGATTAGTAAGAGGGCTACGAGAAAGACGCAGAAATTAAAACGAAACTGGCTACGGGGTATTGAAACTTATTAAGAGGGGATCGCATTACCGACAAAGAAAAGGGTGTGGACTCGGGGGAGGTTGGAAAATCCTTCATGATGTTCCTCCTGGCGGAGGAGGACGGTGGGCCGAGAAAAAAAGAACTGGGGAAAGGGGGTTGTCGCACCACAAGTTAAATTGGATTAAAGCATGGTTACGGGTCGAACAGTAATGGGAGGGGGGAAGCAAGCAGCCAAAAAGCTAACCAAGAGGAGCCCTGTCGCATCCAAGGGGTCAGCGTTGCATCGCAGGAGGGACAGGGGGAGCATAAGAAGACAGAGGAACGAAAGGGGCTCCGAAGGTTAGGGAAAGAAACGTGCAACGACTCAACATAAGAATTACGGAGACGTAAAAAGACCTCAAGACGAGGGAAAAAGACGAAAAAAGTCGGAGGAAATGGTTTTTCCCAAGCAGGACGGCTCTAATGAGAGACGTGCCTGCAAAGATCACCGGGGAGCAGCAAAAGTGAATCATAGGGGGCGACACAATAGTAACTACCACAATCTTCATTCGTCAAACAAGAAATGGAACAAGAGAAAAGACCGGGAAAAAAAAACAGTAAAAAGGGAGTCATTAAGGCCCTGCACCTAACTCCATGGGTTTTGTTAAAAGCCCGGGATCACGTTGGTGGAAAAGTCGGTGGAGGATGGTTGAAACTTAGAGACGAATGGCATCTTCATCCTATTTAAGGGGGCCTATCCCTTCTAGAAAAAGAAGGGAAAAAGAAAAGGGAAAAAGAGGGGAAGGAATACATAGGAGGGGCATAAAGAAGAAATTACGAGAGCAGACCACCCATGAGCCAGGAAAAGGTTTTTCTGTGAAAGACAGGCTTCCTTGGGGAGAAGAAGTCATGATTTCATGTTGAGGGAGGACGGTTATTTTAGGAAATCCGGCAGCAAGGAGGGGGGGGGACCGCGCGTCGATACTGAGAGTTCCCTTTGGCGAAAAGGAGAACGCAACTTTCTGAAAGGGGCAACCACAAAGAAGAGCAGTACTTCTAAGGTACAGAGAGAAGGAGGGGGGGGCCTTTAGGGGAAGTGGGAGAAAGAGAAAAGTGCAGTTTCGTTGGCTGGAGAGTTTCTGATTGTATGGGGGGGGGGGCTGGGATGAGCTTAGGGGGGTGCCGATAGGACGGTTTTTATACGGGGCGAGTCTTATTTGAAAACAGAGGGGGAAGGGGTAGAGAATAAGGCAGAAAGTGTACCGCGAATCGAGAAAATCAACGGTGCCTCCAAGGTGAGTGGGGATCCGTCGAAAAAATATTAGATCTTCCGGTAAGAAAGAGCATCGTGTCTGGAGCAGGGAAAGGCGGGGGGGCTTTGGGGAGAGGAGGCGGCGTTGTATTTCTAAAAGGCTCGACTTCTCATGGGAGGGAATGTCAATGGAAAAGTGGGTTTAGAAAGAGCAAGGAAAGGAGAGGAGGGGGGTCAGCATATAAAAGTAAATCGTAGAGTGCCCAAAAATATCATATTAAGAAAAACTACAAGACCTAACTGTATGGTTTCGGGCTCGATTCAAAAATGAATCTCTCTCTTATTAAAGAGGTTGACCCTCTTCGAAGAAAAAATTACTGGGTGAGGGAGTGCGTGGTTTGAGGAAAAAAGGATTCTGCGCTTACAGGGGTCTGCAGCGAAAGGGAGATCTCGTGGAAAAAAGACTAAGAGAAGTAAAAAAAGACTTGGGGGAGAAACTCTGGCGCGCCACACACGTGAAGGTCGAGCCCCTTACTGAAACGCATGGTGTCACCACTCGAAAGGGGGGGGGAATTGAAGATGGAAAAACAAGGGAAAGCCGATAGGTATTCGCACAACTGACGAAAATCTAAAAGGGTCTAAACTCAATCAGTCCGTAAGTAAGGGAAGACGGGTTGGGAACCTCCTCTTGTCAAAAGGATAACAGAAGAAAGCGTCAGACTCTAAAAAAAGGGGAGGGAAGGGGCTCCTTGAAAAAGTGACAAGAGGGAGGTTTTCCAAACAGGAAGAAGTGCTACTTACGGACGGGAGGGGTGTCATGCCAAATTTGGGGGAAGGAAGGGGAAAATACCAAGACAACATAGTAAACTCTAAAACCTCCGGCGGAGGGAAAGGGGGAGTTTACATTAGAAAGGGAACCAGACAGGAAAAAAAAGAACACGTATGGGCTGACCGTTTAGGTTTGCGAGGCAGAAAGGAGAGGCCGGAAAAATAAGGGGACCGACAGGTGAAAGGAACTAAAAAGCCCAGGGGGGGATACATCGGGGAGAAAAGCGGGCGGATCGAAAAAAAAAAGTTGGGGGGGGGGGCGCACTCTCCAAGCTAAAACAGTAGAGGGGTTCAAGGAAAGGGGGTAAAAGAGAGGGAGGAAAAGAGAAGAGAACTTAACGGAAAAGTCCATAGTGGGACCATCCTTAAGATCATTATTCGAGGAAGGGGGGGGGGGGGCTTGGGATTTGTGAATGTGAGAAAAAGATTTCAGCGCTTCTGCACGAGAGTTCGCAGTGCTCTTTTCAGAACAAGGCGCGGGGAGGAGTCGACAGTTAAAAGGACTCGGGCGATAAAAAAAAAAAAAGAGCAATGAAAAAGTCGCGGCCGGGAAGAGATTCGCAGGAAAAAGGATCAATTCTACTCGGAAGATGTGAAAAAAAAGGGGACGTTTTGGAAAACGGTCAACGGGCACCCGTTTCGGGAGGAGTCTCGGTACAAATGGGCCTTATTCTTAAGGAAGAGAAGCCGACCAGGAGGCCAAACCTACGATCAGGTGTCACACCCGTCGAAAAAAAAAAAAAAAATCCCATGCGAAAAAAGAAAATGAAGAGGACAAAGAAGGAAATGCAGAACCTAGCATTCTTTATACCCTAAAGGAAAGGAAAATCGAAAAAAAACAGGGGGACTGGGGGAGAAACACCAAAGCTACCGCACCTTCTACCAAAGGATAATTATTCTTCGGGAAGGGGGAAGTTGTAGCTGGGGGTTATCGAAAGACGGTAAGGGAAAAAAAGGGAAAAAAAGGAGCATCCGAGCGCGGGAAAAGATCCGTCCTTTTAGTCAAGAAAGCCATCCTCCTCAAAAGGAATAAGGGGGACACCAGAAAAGGAAGTAATACGAAAGAAAAATGAAGGGGGGGGGAAAGAAAAACAGGCCGAAAATGGGTTTTTAAACCAGGAGGATTGCGTAATTATGCATGAAAAATGACCGGTCTTCACATAAAGAAAAAGAGGGGAAGGAGGCCACAGAAAGCAGATCGCTGAATACGGGCAAAGAACAGAGATGAAAAAGGATTCCGATAAGAAAGAGCATCAACAGATCCAACTGAACCAAATTTTTGAGAAAAGAGCACGCCGGGGAGCACGAATGGGGGGGAGGGGAAGGGAAGTGTTAAGCATTCGACGGAAAAAAAATGTCTTCTGTGATATTCTGAAGAGGGGAATTAAAAGGGGTGAGAGTCCGTTAGGCAGAGGGGGGGGAGTATTAGATGGTGTCAAAAAACTAACGGGTCAACTGGAAAAGGAGTCTACGAGGGGCGGATGTGCAGCGGGGACGTCCGGTGGCCGCACCAAGGTGGGAGCTCCCTGGGAAAGAAAAAGAAATCGTAGGGGGGGCGGGTGCGGGCGCAGCGAAGAAATCGGGGGGGTATGGAGTGCATAACGGTTCTTCAGAAAAGGGGAAGGACTAAAGGAAACTAAGGAAGGAAGGAATCAAGAAAAGAGTCTTTCAAAAAAGTCGATGGCACGCCAAAGGGGAGGGCGAATGGCTCAAATCCTATGAAAGTGTACGTGGTGATTGAGGGGGGAAAAAGTGAACCAAAACGGCCTGAATAGATGAAACGTACAGAAAGACCCCGGAAAGTGGGAAACAACTTAGGGTGACCATAGACGGTGGAGAAAAAAGAGTGGGGGCAGGAGGCAAAGAGAAGAGCTCAAAAAAGATGCAGAGGGATTTCTTCCAACTATCCAAAAATGAGAAGAAATAAGAAAAATAACACTGGACTCGCTCTCACTTAAGAAGTTCCAATAACACAAACTGAAAATAATCTCTACGGAAGATGAGGAAAGACGGTCAAATGAGGACTGAAAAAAAAAAGTGTCGAGGGGGAAAAGTTGGAAATCTATAGTTCTAAAAAGCGTACATTCTGTGGGGAGAAGTCCGAGAAAAAACCAACCGGACGAAAAATTCTACATTTTTAGAACGCCTAGCAGGAAGGTTACAAAAAGGGTCGAACGCTGAAGGACTAGAATTAAAATTCTAGATTGTTTAGGGATGTCCTTAGAAAAATGAACTGCTCGAAAACAAACAAACCCGCTAAAAGGGGGGGCCGCACCTAATAGGGAGGAAGGTATGCCTGTTAAATCATGAAGAGTCGTAGGTATATGAGAAAAAAAAAAAAATCCGGAGCTGGGCAAGAGTGGTTGAAATGCAGGAGAGGATCAAGGAGAATCACGGAAGGACCTAATTGGGAGAAAAAGAGAAAAAAGCTCAACCTGCAGGTATATTTGAAGACTCGGGAGTAAAAAAACCCGATGTAAAAAAAAGGAGTCTTGGGAGGAAAAAAAACAGTTCACGACGAGATGTCCTTAATGCGTCTTCGGAAAAATACAAAAAGCGTATGACTAAAAACTCTCAACAAAAAAAAAAAAAAGGAGAGAGATAATTGGGGAAGAAAAACGGCATTGGGAAGACGCACCAAGGAAGGAGCCGTCAGGCTGGGTAGCCGTTGTGGCACAAGCGGGAAATGAGGAAGAGGAATCTGCAATGTCATCAACGGAGTGGTAGTAAAAAAATTGACGGCATAAAAAAGAATGGTAAAAGAGAGGAGAACCTTTCAAGGGAAGGACGCCGAAACGCTTGTGAAGTGTTAGGCGCATCTAGGGAAAGAGGGGATAGTGAAAAGGGGAACCTGAAAGGCAAGGGAAAAAAAACATCTGAACCCTATGCGAAAAGGTTTGATGCTGTCTGGGGGAGAAAAAAGTTTTCACCGAGGACAAGGAAGCGAAAAATCGACAGCGGGAAGTTGAACAGAAGGGGGAAAAGAATCGTGGGGGGATGGGGCAATCTTTGAAGAAAAGCTCCACGAGCAAGGTTTCTAGAGGGGCGGCGGAAAGCAGGGGGGGGATTCGAAAGGGAGGCTCGGTATTAAAAGAAGACTACTCTTCTACAGCGCTGACATTACTCTTAAAAAGGGAGGATTACGAAAAACCGGGAAAAAAGGGGGACATACTGTTCGACGCTTCGGGTTTTCTCAGTTTTTGTGGTAACGGGGGGGGGGAGATAGACCTCAGGTGGGGGAAGAACGAATTTCGGGGATAGGGGGGAGAAATCCGAAAAAGGATTCATCCAGAAGAGAGGGTATTCAGAAAGTGTCGCGAAAGAAGCAACTTACTGGGGAAGGGGTGCAACGGGTTCTTCAAAAAAAGGGAAATTCGGGGGGGAATTCAAATTAAAAAGGCAGGGAACGTTTTCGGGGGGGTTTAAAAAATACACGCAGAAAAAAACACAACACGGGGGAAAACATAAAAAAAAGTAAGGATTGGCATCGGGAAGCGGATGGAAGAGGGAAGAATAGAATGGGAACGGAGGAAGAAAAGGTAGCTTCGGAGTCGGACCAAAAGGCACGACTCACAGAGGGCCTCTTTCTAAGAGTCTGCCAAAGACAAGAAGGAAGCGGCATAGGGGGGGAAGGCACCAAAAGGAAGATCATTACAGGAGAAGAATCGACGTGCCCTGCAAACATAGGGGCACGAGTCGCGCAAGGTCGAGAAAGGGAAAACGCTGCCGAAAATAACAAGGAAGAGAAGCCTCATACAGAAAGAAGTAGGGTTTCCGCTAAGATTCAACACTTCCGGAAGAGCGAGAATGGCGAGGGGGTGGGGGCTAGGTGGCTAGGAAGCACCAAAAGAAAAGGGGGTGTGCGTTGGGGGAAGCCGTCTAATGCTGTAGGAAGAGTCTCAGCGGCATGAGTACTGGGCCTCGCCAAGAAAGGAGACCGAATACGGGAAAAAAATCGAAGCGAATAGGGGGACAGCAAGGGAAAGAGGACATCAGAAGGACAACCACATTAGGAATAAGAGGGGGGCTGTTGCCCTGCGCTTGGCATTAACGAAAAATGAATTCATGAGAGGGGCAGGGGGAAGAAATCGCTTGCTAAGATGTGTTGACGAGCTCATGAGATACTACGTCGGCGTTCAAGTGGTGCAAAATTATTCATAAGCATCCCGGGCGTAAAGCGCTCAAAACTGGGAAAGGGTCGCAGGGGCAAGGGAGAGCTACTTGGTGGGCGCACAAGCCCATGCATTAGGGGGGGGGGGAACTTCTAGGGGGGAAGAGCAAGCGTGTCTGGAGAAGGGAGGAGCTAAGGGAAGGGGAAAAGGTGATCGGGTGTTAAAAAGAGGTTTTGATAGGGCTGCATCAAAAAAAGAATGAAGAGAGGGGAAAAGCAAAACTTTGGGAGATCTATTGCGGGGGGGAAAAAAAGCGAGAACAACGAACGTTTGGGAAGAAGGGGGCCGTTGAAGCAAAAAAAAGGCGGTCCAAGGGGAGAACGAAAGGGGATGATATCGAGGAAGGGAAGGAGATATCGTAACCGGGCGCGACTGAATGTTTTTTTTTCTCTGGCGCAGGTTGCAGGCCGGGAGAGAAAACCTGAGACAGGCTGTATTCAGGGCGACTGAAGAAGGGGGGGGGTTTCTGAAAGAAAAAATCGACTATGGGGACATAAAAAGAGACGCATGAAATCTTAGAGGAACCCAAATACACTAAATCGGAGAGATAAAAATACTCGAATAGAGTATATTTCAGGAGGAGGGCTCAGATTAGAGAGCTCTCGATCGGCGAGAGGGGGGAAGTGGGCCTCTTTCAAAAAAGAGCAAATTAAGGAGGGCTGGGGGGGAAGGATCGCCTGGGGTGAAGGGAGGAGATATGGAGGAGAAAAACCTATGTCTCATTCTAATGGGAAGAGTAATCGGTCACCTCTATTGATTCGTTAAAAGACCTTAACTTTAATGTCAGGAGGAGGAAAGGGGAAAGCAACAAAACCGCAGACTCAGAAAAAAAAGGGCATCCCCTTAGAAAGGGGGGGGACAACCCCCGGAGGAGGGGGGAAAGGGTTTTAAGAATTCAAAAAAGAGATTACTTTAAGGAGACGAACAGGGGGGGGATGCAGAAAAGAGATAACCGGGGAAACAGTAATATTATGCGTGAAGGGGGGTAAAACCTCCCTCTGGTCACGTGAAGAGGCATGCGCTACTCCTCAATAGAAAGGGAAAAAACTCAACAACAACAACGGATAGAGATGACTTGAAAGGCTAGAAGCGGACAAAGGAGGTTGGGGAAGAAACTGACTGAGGGGAGGGGAGTCCGTCTTAGTGCGAATACCCACGTTAGAGGAGTCTCTCGGCTCTCCTCTATCTTGTAAATGACAAGCTTGAAAGGGGAAAAATGAACCCAGAAAGTAAGAGGTGGAGAGCAAGGAAAGGGGCCGTCGCAAAGTCGAAGGGAGAAAGGGAAGGAATCAGAATTTCCCCTACTCAGGAGGGGGTACGCGATGACTCATCAACGCGAGTAAAAAAAAAGCCAGCATCGGTGGGGAGAATCTAATCAAAGCGATCGAAGAAACACGCATACCATCGCGTAATTGGAGCTGCACTTATAAGCGTTGAAAGAATAGGTAGGAAAATCGCCCGTCGGGAAAATTCCAGAAGGGGGAGATTAGCTCAAGGGGGGGGAGTCCAACGGGGGGGGGGAATCTGGCGATTAGGGGGGGGTCAAGATAACTAAAAGGAAGGAAGTCGGAGTTCGGAAAAATCATAGGAAGGGACTGGGGGACACTCCTTCGAGGGGGGGGAAGTCTACTACACCCCTGAGGGGGGGAGAAGGGGGTTCATTATAAAAAATCCGCCACGCAACCAAAGAAACTAAAGGAAAGGGAAGATAGTCTCGAAGAGCTCATTATCCTGGAGGGGGAGGGTCTTCAAGATACCCTTTCAGACTTTAGGAGAGGAGAAACGTTGAGTTGAGGCGAGCCACGCAATCGGGGTGCGAATACTTCATGTACCAAGGGGGGAAAAGACCCCTTCAAGAAAATCTCAACCGGATGGGAGGAGCAACGGAAGAAGGCGAAAAAAATCACATGCGGGGAGTCGCACAACAATAAAATGAAAAAAGAATGGCGTTATACCCTCCGAAAAAGAGTCCATACGAACCTGGAAGATTTTGGAAAAGGAAAGAGACCAGAAAGGCACAGATGAAAAGGACTGGTCGGCGTGGGAGGATGGACTTTGTGTTGGGAACAGTGATCAGCCATTTTCACGTCAAGGGAGGAAAAGCCGACGTGGAGAATAGCGAAGGTCCGTTGAGCAAAGGAGCGCCAGCCTCAGAACAGAACAGTCCGGAAGAACACATGGGCAAGGCAAGGGATGATAGCGCAAAAAGAAAGAGGACAAGCCAAAGAAGGAAAGCAGTTGTTAAAAAAAAGGGGGGTCTGGCTGTAATTATTCAGGACGGCACATCCCGTGAGGAACGGAAACGACGTGGGAACGCGGGCGTGTTGGGAATCGAAAAGAAGGGCCGCTGAAAAGAGAAGTATCGTGCAAAAAGTGACTCCAACTCAAGGGGGTGCTTGAAAGGCGTGAGCGGAGGTTTCGGGGGGAAAACTCCATTCGCAAAAACTACTGTTTGGGGGGGGGGATATGCGGAGGTTCAAGAACCTTGGGAAAGGTGGGAACGTGGGACAGGGGGGGTAAGTAGAAGGGGGGGTAAAGACAGCTACTGTCAATTTGGGAGGACTAGTGTGAGGCGAAGGGGGGGTATTAGAGCAGGAAGAAAAATTTTTTGGAAGCCGCCTTTTAGAATTTCGTAAGTGAGTCGGAGCGAAAGAGTTCAAGGAAGAGTTTGCACAACTCCGTCGGAAAATGTCATAACACTAAAAAACTATTGAAAGAAAAAATATTCCGGGGACTGACTGAAAAGAGGGGGACGATGCAAAATGTATGCTACCGGGGGGGGGGGAGAAAATGGTTTCCTGCTTTTACGGGGGGGTGGCTGCGGGGGGAACCCGAACCCGTCTGGAAAACCTTAACGACTGATTTCCAATGTGGTGCGAAAAGGAAAAGACTTGTTCGGAGTTGAGCGGCCCGGATGGGAATACTTCCTCGTCACTAGGGGGAAGAAGGGAAGTATTGAAGGGGTCCAGCAAACAGCGAAAGGAATGGCGAGATAATTTCCAATAAACAAAAGAAGCATCGAGTAGCTGTAAGGGGGAAAGAAGCAGATGGCAAGTTGCCAGGACGAAGAGGGGGGAAAAAGCTCACGGAAAAAACGCTTCTTCCAGAGGAAAAAGTCCCTGGTCAAGAGACCTAGAACAGGGAGGAGAATGATCACGCTGTAGGGGAGACTCCTGAAGAGAGCCAGGGCATTGTCAACAGAAATGCTCGTGTTGGAAGGGAGAAAAGCGTAAGGAGGGCAAAAAGAAGCATCCTCACCAAAAGTTTTTTGCAAAAAAAAAAAAAGTTTCTGGTGTCCGAAAGAAAGGCTTATGAAAGAAAAAAGGAACGAAGGAGGGTCACGACCAGGGGAAACGTTCGGCGTCCTGGGGAGGGGGGGAAATGGGGGAAATGCCATAGGGAAAGGAGAATCAAAAGGAAGGGAAACGAAGGCAAAAGCGACCCTTGTCGGGAGAGGGCAGCGTACCGTAAAACAAACCTCCCGATGGCGTAGAAAGTCAGATCCCAAAGGAAAAAAGAAGGCGCGAATTTCCTTGGGGGGGACTGCGTTTCTCGGACCCAATATTCAGAGAG
>Ga0179591_1156480_pt1 | contig 10724 bp, 11 predicted proteins | sample CZOMad2_1_08_16f_FD_182891 | JGI IMG/M metagenome (GOLD analysis project Ga0179591, IMG submission 182891) | Vadose zone soil fungal communities from Angelo Coast Range Reserve, California, USA - CZOMad2_1_08_16fungal (PacBio error correction) | ecosystem: Environmental > Terrestrial > Soil >...
CCGGGATGAGAGGCAGGTACATCGGGCTTGAGGAAAATAAGATAAAAGGAAGGGGCTATCCCGTATCATCATGAAGTAATCAGTATGCTATACTTGGAGACCTCAAAAACTAGATTAAGGGGAAAGAAATAGATAAACAAAAAATAATCACAAAAAGAAAAGAAAAAAAAAAAAATGTGGTGAAAAGGGAAAATCACTCACACATTGGCCGCAAAGGGGGAACGAGGGGGGGGGGCTCTCCTCTGCGCAGAAAGGGGGGACTGAGAAATCTATTATATCTGGAAGTAGGGGACCATAAATATGGGGTGTGGGTTTGGGGGGGGGATATCATACATTCTATTCGGTCTGGATAGGGGGAGGGGGTGGGTGGATGGTCAATCCGGGACTATCTATATGATTCTGGGGGCGAGACCTAAGTTACGGCATCTTGTACTTAACAATGGAAGTCAAACGGAAAGATTAAACCTCTAAGTCTTGATAAGGCGCTGGGGGATGTGGTGGGGGGGGAGGGGGGAGGGGGGGGGGGGGGGGGAGGGGGGGGGGGGGGGGGGGGGGGGGGGGGGGTTTTGGGGGGGGGGGGGGGGGGGGGGGGGAGGGGGGGGGTGGGGGGGGCGGCGTGGGGGGTGGTGCGGGGGGTGTGGTGTGGGGGGTGGTCAGGTGGGAGGGGCGGACGGGGGGACGGGGTGGAGGGGGGACTGTCGTGCTGCGAAACTCTAACTGCTGACGAAGGGGGCCTTAGCGATTAACTATCCCAAAGTCAAGCAAACAAGAAACAAAAAAAAACCACCCAAAGGGTACATCCACAACTCTATGGTTCGTCACCCACAGCCTGCAGCAAAAATTAACCTTAAGAGAACTTGGCCCATTGCCATGCAAGCGTGCTGTGGGGCAGTGAATTCAACAAAGTGAACTGGATAGAAGATTAAAGGGACTCACGTAACCCAGGAGGGGGGGTGTTTCGCGAGCGCAGAGGAGAGGTGAGGGGAGGAGAGAGGGCCAACGGGACTCCTTGCCTGCATCAAATACATGACGTTCGACCCTGAGTCCAACACCTAGGCCTCTCCTGGGTGCAGGGGAAAGCCTTGGATAATGGGCAAATGGTCGAGTCCACTACGTACATGGCAGGTCCGCCAGCAAAAAGAAAGATATCTGGATAAAGTTTCCGTAAAAAACGAAATTGGGCGACAGACAGAAAAAGGCACATTCAATGCGATGTGGCATGCTGACAGAAGTATGATAAGATATATCCATGCAGCCTTCATGACCGTGAAGGAGGGACCTAGTAGGGAAGGTTATTGTTAAGAGGACCATGAAAAGTTAGGCAAAAGCAATAGGGACCAGCGGAATGAAGAGATATCACGCCTATGTATTGCACGAGACGTCGGCTACCGGGGAAGGGTCATAAAACCGGATTACGGGGTCAGAGGTAAACGTAATTACAAATAACAATCAAGAGGAGACATTTTTATAGACTGCGAAGGACTTTGGAAAGAACAAAACGCCTAAATAAACCGCGGAAGAATGAAGAATTTCAAACGCAGGAACCGAAGCGGCGAGGCGATAAGGGAGTTCCGTCGGAGGTACCCATAAGAGACAAGCTGGTACAATTGCTTACGAAGGTTGCAAAATTCAGCCAATAAGACAGACCCGTCACAGGTATCGGTTGATTTTAAAACTGAGTCGGCAAAACAGAAATACAGACGAGGCCGTGACCCAAAAATCTCCGGAAAAGACAAGCATCTTTTTACAAGAAAGTTTTCAGTAAAAGGCTGTCCAGGACCCGCCGCGCTGACGCATCAGACGATCCATGAAGGATACAGCGAAACGAGTGCCCGGGAAAAAAACCTAACAAGTCCCTGCTTTAGAAAAGGAATGCGAGGAAAAAGTGGTCCACGAGAGCACGTTACATAAGGAGCTGGAATACAGCTACCTTGGACGGGGAGGCCAGTACGAACAGATCGGGCACTGAGCGCCCCTCATTTAAAGAAGGCTTTCAAGGGGATAAATGGTTGGGCGCATGAAATGAAGGTTTCGTTTTCATCGGCCCAACAACCACGCCTGTAAGTCAGGGAAACTCGGGGAACAGAGGAGACTTGCCAAGAGGCGCCCAACCTGGGGGAAATAAGGATCTTAAATTGGGTCCTTCCCCCTGAAAAGGAACGCAGGGACCGAACGGCCCGTGGAAGAGAAGGGGGGCGAATCGAAGGAACGAGGGGGGACGGGGAAGACAGAGAAAATCGTATAGCCTCTGTTAATGGGGAAAGTTTTCACGTCATACGACCTCACAGCAAAGTCCCAAAAGAAGGACCCAGGATGACAAAAATGATTTCTATGGGGAGGAACTGGGAACTGTGACTCAGGTGGGTGACTCGGGAACATCCCAGAAGAAGCGACATAGGGAAATCCTTCTGCGACAGAACGAAGCCAGGAGTCGGGACTTCGGAAGGTCAAGGGAAAGCCAAAAGACGAAGCCAGAGGACATTGCCGAGTGCAGGGAGCGGGGATACCCAGAGGGGATGGCCCCTCGTCTCAGATCCGAAAAAATCAGAATAAGAGATCCCTGCAATAAGGTGCTCGTTCAACTACGAAAACTTCGGTCGGATGGGAGTTGATCCTTAGTGTTTCTTGCACCGGAGGGCTGCTGCGTCTGAGGTGAGGAGGAAATAATAGCTTGTGAAAGTGAGTGGGAGGGCAAGGCTCTGCTCTCGGACGGGCACGGACCATCTGATGAGGCACCCGGTTCGGGGGGCAGTAAGGTCAAGAAACAAAAGGACACGAACAGGCTGGCATAGAGCGATAGAAAAGACACTGGTAAATGTGGGGTGGTGTGTGTTGAGGGGTGGAGTTGTGGCGGGGGCGGGTGTGGGGGGTTGTGTGGTGGGGGGTAGGGGGGGGGAGACGCAAGAGCATCAAAAAGACTCTGAAAGTTCAAAAGGGGGACCTAGCGCGAGAAGGATGGTGAAAATCACCTGTACACACGAAGATGATAAGGGGGGACAAGACTTCACATTAGCTTGATATCGAGAGGAAAAAAGGGAAAAGGGAGTTCTCCTCCGAATTGAATTCAGAGAGGTGGAGAAAAGAAATGGGGACGATCGTGAATCTACTGCTCGAGAAGGGGGAGAAATTCGGGCAGCCGGGGGAAAGGTTTAAGCGCTTTCAGATGGAGTCGGAAAGCCGAGAGAAGAGGTTCAAGTCCTGAAGAAGTGTACGCCAGTTCGGAAAGGCAAATCTAGGGGGAGAAGACGAGATAAGCCTGACCTTCGAGGAAATCAGAGAAATTCGGAAAAATTCGTCGGATGAAAAAAGGGGAGCTCTGAATTGCCACCAGACGAGCGAAAACGAAAACGAAAGATCTGGGTGTGTCCATAAGCAGCAGAAAAAGGGGCGGTCCACGGGCACTCACAGGGGAAGGGGGAATTGTCCACAAAGCCGAAGGCTTTCAGGAGAAGGAACGACATTCAGTTATTCAAGGAAAGAGAAGGCGAAAGAGTCAGGTACCATGAGCTAGTACGGGAAAGCGAAGAGGGAAATGTTTCTGATTAAAAGGGGGAAGCTAAGGGAAAAAAGTTCTAAAAGGGGCGCAGCAGCAAGGATCAAAGCATGCTAACCGTCCCCTTGACTAACATAAGGAACGCCAGAAACACGGCGAGATCAAGTGTCCTACTTGGATCCAGTAATGAAGTGAGAGATTGGGAGGACCGGCCGCTATTTGTCCGGGGTTAAGGTTGGAAAGGAAGGATCTGGCGAAAAGAGAAAAGAGCAATTTAACCTTTTGAATACGAGGGGGGGACGGCTATGCCCATCGGCGGTCTCTCAAAGCCTGGAGAGGAGGCATAGGGGACAGGAGCAAAACGGTGCGCGTTCTTGGGTTAGGGGACAGATAACAATCAACTACCGATGCGTTGAGGGAAAAGGGGAGGTCGAAGAGGAGTTCATTTGATCGAACCCAATTCGGCTGAGGAGACTAATGGACGAGGAAAAAAAGTTGTCGTATCTCCCAATCCGAAGTCAGCAATTCTGGAAGAGGGGGGGAGAGACTGGCAATAGATCAGACATACCTCAAGGAAGCAAAAGTGCTATCGCAAAACCACCGGGCGGATCCGGCAAGAAGATGAGTTCTGCCGGGGGGGAAAGAGTGGAAATGTGGTTCAGGGGGTATCTAACATTCAAAAGGGGGTGGAAGTGGTCGTACAGCTCTTCTGGGATGATAATTCCCAGAAGACGGAGATCAGATGCCTGTTTTACGAAGAGGGAGGCTGGATCAAGTAAACCTGTAAAAAAAAAGGACAAACCCGTTCCTCTTCTGGGAAAGCAGAAAAAAGACCGCCATGCAGCTACCAAGATAGGCAAAGGGGAAGGGGGGGGCAGGGGAACTCAGAAAAAAAAAAAATGATTGTGCCGGTACAAAAGATTTCGAGCCTGGGGGAAAAAAAGACTTAGGCTAAAGCGTGCGCGGGATCCTGTCATGTGGTTGGAGTATCGTGTGTATCTCGGAACAAAATGGCAGAGTTAGAGGTCAGAAAAAAATTTCATATGGGGCAAACAGGGAGATCGAAACAAAAAGAGGACAATCTTAAATAGTTAAATTCAATGGGGGGGTCAAATCCAACAGATCCGCACAGAAGCTACACCGATGAAGAGAGAGGAGGGGGGTGTAGCGTCTAGGTTTATACAGGGGGGAGGAGACTGGCAGAGGGTTTGGTGGGAAAGACCGGAGAAAATTTCAAGCGGACCTTCGATTGGAGGGACTTTTGAATTGCTCATTTAAAAGAGGGAGAATGCGGAGGGGATAAGACGGAAGACAACAACAAGAGGGAGGAAAAAATGAAGATCGCCAAGAGGTCGCAGGGGAAGGGGGAACTCCCGTCAAAGGAATCATAAAGAGGAGAGGGAACCTTGTCAAAGATAAAAATCGGTGCAAAAAATATTCCAGGGCAAAACAGGGTCTCCACAGTCTCTCGGATAACACACTACCGCTTCGATAGAAATTAAAAGGCGAGAGGAAATTAGCGTAAGGGGTATTTAACAAACATTGGGAATGGAGAGTGCAAGTTCAAATAAGGTGGGGGGGGTGCCGGAAAAGCGAGGGACATTAGATTAAAGGAATCCTAAAATGAAGGGGGAAAAGGATTCGGATAAACAGAGGTAAAATAACCTGCAAGGAAGAACGTCGAGGGGCGGAGCCTAAAATGGGGGAGTCTCATCGCGGAAAAAGGAATCGGTGAAGGGGAACTTTAAAAAGGAGAATCCTTCACGCCTCTGAAAAGGTGTGTCGGAGGGACTTCCGAAGAAGGTCTAAGGATGGAAAGAAGAATCGTTCGGAGAGGGGGACTGTTCCAGGTTTGAAACTTAATCAAAGGAATCGCCGAGGGAGGTACAAGACGGGAGAGTATCGCCGCGCTGAAATAAAGACAAAATCGCAAAAACGAGTCTACAAATATTCAAAAAAAGGGCAGCAATGGGAGGATAAAACCGTGCAAATAGCAACGCTCTGGGAAAGGGGAAATCGCGGTGATAGAGTCTTAGGGGCCGGCAAAGGCAGCAGGGGAAATAGATATAACGGAGGGCCAGATAGGGGGCTTAGGTCGATCGATTGCCATTAGGGGTTCATAGGGGGAGGGGCGGCAATCAGTCGCTGGATGACGTCTGGGGCGATAAGAAAGGAAGGCGAGCACGGGGGAGGAAGACCCGATTGGGTTTTCGAGGAAAGGGGGATCAGCGAGGAAAGGGGGGGGAAAGGGAAGTCCCCTCGAAAATTCTTTCTGGATGGGTAAGACTTTGGCACGCGAAAAAAGGGTTTTCGACAGCGGGTGAGACTGAAATAACCAGTCCGGGGAGCGCAATCACGATGGGTTGTTACGAGCGAAAAGCTGAAGAAAAAGTCTAAATGGCTCTTAGTCCCCATCGAATAAAGGACAACTACAAAAAAAACGTGCACCGGGGGCAGAGAGGGGAAAAAGTGTAAGAAAAATCTATGTATCAATCAAGTAGCTTCTGATGAAAGAGGAGGCAATTCTTCTCTCTTGACCGGGGGGGGGGGCTGTGGGGGATGGGGGAACTGGGTGTTTAAATAATTGGGGTATCAGTCAAACAAACAACACAAAAAAACGAAATTCGATCTATCGTGGGGGAAAGTAGCATCCGTGAACAGCTGTGGAGCGGGTCTGAAAATCAAGCAAATCTGCAGTCGGGCGTGCAGGCGTCGAGAGAGCAAAGAGGGTGGTTGGCGTTAGCTTGGAGTGCGGAAAGGAAATGTCTCAGAAAAGTAAGCCAATTCTTGAAAGAAAGGGTGGGCCATTCCCACGTCCAGCCCGGGAGTACCAGTGGAATTAAAAGGAAGTGCAGTCGCCAAGAAGGGATGTTTCGTGCGATACGACAGAGCTTGAATATCAAGGGAATTTGGCGGACGGAGGGAAAGCGGTTTTGTCAAAGAGGCCCGAAAAAAGGCCGAGGATCGAAATATCCAGGGAAAAGTGATGGGATGCTATCAGGCGCGGAAGGTCAATTGATAGCCTATCGCCAAAGAGATCATTGGCCAGAGCCTTTCTTAAAGAGAAAGGATAATGGAGAGAGGAGCTATATTCTGTGGGACGGGCTCAAAGCCCGGTAAAAAATATGGGACATTCAAAGAAAAGGTTCAAAAGTAGGAAAATCGTAGGGCTTCCAGTCTATATATCCTAGAGAGGGGAGAGGAGAAGAGATCGTACACTTCTCAGAGTAGGACTACGGAGCAGGAAGGTTACTTAGCAGGAGGCGAAAACAAAGGGCGGGGGAGGGCGTGCTCCGAGAACGGCCTCGTGTTCTGCTCATGAAGTAGAATTTATTTCTGAAACACGCGAGAAAAAAAAAGGGGAGGACTTAAAGGGGGGCATTTGGTAAAAGGGGCTGAAGGGCTGTCGTTTCTTTTCGGAAAGAGGCGGGAATACAGTTGTGCTGAGTGTGGGCGTGGGCCGATCAGAGGAGGCTTGACGCCTAAATAGGGGAAGGGACCAATTAGACACCAAATGGAGGGGATGACCTCGAGCGCCAAAAAGGGTGCAGGAGGACAACGCAAACGGACGGCTATTTGGGAGGGGAAGTGCGAGGGAAGTGATTTACTCGTTAAGGAAGAACGACTTGGGGAGGAGAACGACGGACATGCCAATCGCGCCTTGGCGTAAGCGGTCCTGCGTAGTGGACGGGAAGAAAGAAGGTCAAGACTACCACATTCATGAGGACTTTTTCCGCGGGGGGGAGGGAAAAAATTCCCTGAAAAAAGGAGTTGCGAAACGACGTTAAATCTCTCAAGTGAAGAGGATTGATGCAATCTCAAAAAGACCGCTCTCTGCAGAAGGATGCCGGTTGCAAAAGGAGACCCCATCTATCCTGTTTCGGGGGGAAAGGGTGGCCGAAGAAGTGGGCCGAAAAGGGATTGCTTAGCTGGGAAGTGGATGGCTCCGACTTCTGAATCATACAGCACTTGTAGGCAGGGGAGGGGGGATTAAAGGCGGTCAGGGTGAGAGGAGATGGGGCCCGCATCTGCATCGGGGAGGCGGATGATTTATTAACAATGGTACCGGATTCTCGCTGTTCTAGAGGCAGTTGGATAGGAGGACTGGCATCAGGAAAAGGGTATCGGGATGTGCAGGCCATTCATTTTTCTCCCGGGCCTGAGTGATATGAAGCTGGAGTTGGGAAGTGGAGAGAAAGAATAATTGAAGGGGGTGCCGGAGGATGCTGAAGACAATGGCACCTGGGTTGGGACGACGGCTAAGGTACCGTGTTGGGATGGGCGGATGCAAATGCAGATCTCGAAACAAGAGGAGGAGGGGAGAGGGAAGGGACATTTCTTTAAGTCCAAGAAAAAGAATCATTTACGAGAAGGGAGAGAACATTGGACATTGTGGGGCTAAAAAGAAATAGACTCGCGAACACTCCGTAGTCTAGAAAAAAGTCCAGGACGCTCTGGAGTAGAACGAGGGGCCATAGGGGACACAGCATTTCACGAAATCGAAGAAGACCCTCAGACGGAAGCAGGCGAACGCCGCTGGGAAGGGGCCGGACGGCAGGTGGGGAACACGTTTCAAGCACAAGAGAAAAGCGAGGGACTAGCGTTCCCAAGAGGAGGGAAGGGGAAGACTGGAATCTCCGAAAGGAAAGCGCTGCATGAAGGAAGAAGGGAGGGGAAATCTTCAACTTGATAAGGCTCACGACAGAACACCGTGCCCTAAGGACATCCACCAGGAAGAAGGGGGGAAGAGAAGGGGGAGAACTCCGTATAACGGGAAAGATGGAGGAAAGAGAGGCGGAGCCTGGGGAGGAATGCCAGGTAATTTATAGATGGGTACAACAAAGGGAAGCACGATTCCGTTTAATATGAATAATGACAAAGAAAACGTAGCCGGATGTTCGAGGTGGGGACAAAGGAGGTCAGGGAAAAAGAGGACGTAAAGGGTATAGAAAGGAAAAAAAGAGGCTGCCCTGATCGGGACGTACTAAGCACGGAAGTCTAATAAATTAGTCCATGGAAGGGGGAGAGGGTCAAGAACCATCTCTTCAGGGTAGATGTGTTGGGACAAAGGGATGAACCGGGGGCGCGACTCTTATAAAAAGGAAAAATGTTTTTAAGGGGGAAAGCTCTTCGGCTTCCAAGGAGGGGAACTGTCGGAAACGAACAGGGGAGGGAGCCTTAAACGAGTAAGAGGACTGGCGAACAGGCAAAAACTACTAATCCTCCAAGTAGGCTCAAGCTCTGGGAATTAGAAGGCACGCTGATATTCCAGACTTCAAGGGAAGCACGGAGGAAGGGCAGAAAAACGAGAAGGAAGAAGTGGAACGGGGGGGGTCGTCACCCTTCGTTATTGAGAATAAGGGTAATTACTCAGGATAATTATCCAAAGTGGAGAAAAAAGGGAAACGAAAGTGAGTCGCTATCTCTAGGGAGAGGATCGAATTCGGGCAGAATTTTCGGTGTTATTGGAAGGCAGGGAACAGTATTTTCAATACTCAGGGAATGTAGAGAGGAAGGATAATTATAATTTAGGCAAGTTATCCAGGGGAAAGGCGGGAGGGGCGACCTAGTAATCTGGACTGACAGGAATCTCAGTAGCATCCACTTCGTTAGGGGGAGGGAGGGGGGTCTATCCAATGCTGGCCCACTTCAGTCGGCAATGGAAACACAGGGGTATTACTCGCAAGGTCCAACTAAGGCTCTGAGAATCTTTGGATTGGGTCTAAGACAAGGGGACTGCTAATTGACTGGGAGGGAGGTCACTGGGAAGCCTTTTTCTAAGGTGACAAGGAAAAAAAATCAAGGAAAAAAAAAAGATGGCAAGGGATGGAGGGCTGCAGCAGTTACAAAAGGGCTGTCCGACGAAGGGACCACAGAAAATTCCTCTATCAGAGACCGAAGGGCCACGACCGAATTCTATTGTCTGGTAACTATACTAAGGGGGGAGAGAAAAATTTTCTACCCTTAGTAAAAGATAAACAGCCGATCTCTTCTCAAGGGAAAGTGTCATGCTGGCACTCAGGAAAAAAGCCGCCAGATCAAAGGGAAGACGGTACCGGGGGAGGGAAAACTCTGGCAGAGAAGAAGGGGAGGTATCATTCTTGTATTACCGTCCAAACTGGGCAAGGGGGGAAAAAATTGGCACTGATTCTCTGGGGAAAGAAAGGCTCAAGTGGGAAAGGGGGGAGACGACTTTGGAGGGAAAACTGAAAAAAACAGGGAACAAAAAAGAGATGTGTTCGACACGAAGGGGGGAGGGGCTTATCAGCGACCTGTGACACAGGGTCTCTTTAGGAAGGTGGGGCCCAGGGGGAAAAGAAGACAGAGGGGGCTTTCGCGTTTAAGAAGAAGGGTAAAGAGAATATGGAAAGTTAAAAAAAAGATACACCCAATCGTCTGCCTATACCGGGGATGCAGGGAAGGGGAGAAGCGAACCTCCGCCTTCAGGCTGGAATACGCGCTCGAGACAGCGGACTGGTTCAATCAAAGGATCGATAGACCATCGCGAAGAAAAGGAGAGAGAGGAAAAACCACTCGCTGGCTAGCCGTCTAATAAGGGGGAGAATGTAAAGAGGAGGGGGGGGGGACAGGTGTTTATAAAAATGCGGCAGGAGGGGGGGCGGATTTAGGCAAGAAAAAAACGGGGAAGAGGAGATCATTCAAAATAGCGGGGGAGGGACTCTTCCTGCGTGACGCCTTTCGATAGAATAATTGAAGGATGCAAGTTCAAACCGGGGGGGGGAAAGTAGCTGAAAGTTCATCTTCAGGCCGGGCCAAAAAAAAAAAGTGCCGAAAAAAAAACGAGGTGACCTGGTGGAATGAAAGGGAAGCCTCAAAGGAGGGCAGTGTACTCCGATTATTCACAAAGGGAGGCGCCAAGGAGGGGGGAATCCTGCAGGTTTGGAGGGTATCGGGGGGGGTTGAGGAAAGAAAAAGAAGCGATTTCGGGGAAAGGGGAGGTCATAATTACAAAAGAAACGTTGATCGGCAACACCAAGAGGGAAAGAGAAACTCTGAATTGCAAAGGTTGGGGGGGCACTCCCACATAAGGAAGAATAATAAGGCTCGCAGACTGCTAAATCGCAGAAAAGAGGTAATATCTCTATTTGAGGAAAGGGGGTGAGGAAGGAACTGGCAGTGTTTGTCACGACCTTGAGTTGGGCCAGGAAAGGCGGGGGGAGAAAGGGGGAAAGGACGGTTCACAAAGTCATTTTGGGGGAGGAAATCGACG
>Ga0179591_1302113_pt1 | contig 10724 bp, 11 predicted proteins | sample CZOMad2_1_08_16f_FD_182891 | JGI IMG/M metagenome (GOLD analysis project Ga0179591, IMG submission 182891) | Vadose zone soil fungal communities from Angelo Coast Range Reserve, California, USA - CZOMad2_1_08_16fungal (PacBio error correction) | ecosystem: Environmental > Terrestrial > Soil >...
CTGGCGGCGAGGTCAGTCTTACCTGGTAGTAAGATGGGGGTTCCGAGGAGATACTTGGCAACAACGACAGCAGAGGATGGGGAGCGGAAAAAAGTCATGGGGGACCCTCTTCGAGAAAGTGTTCCCGGACTCGAGATTCAAAGGACGGTGCAGTGTGGATGGAAAAAACTAGGGTAGGTTTTCGTTTCCTAGGGAAAAGCGGGGATAAAAGGAATATATCATCGTTGGTGGGGGGATCTGTACAACAGAAAGTGGGGCTGTCTGGGACGACGACACTCCGCAAATGTTAAATACTAGTCTCCAATCTGCCCAAGCCCTCCCAAAGGAAAAAGGACCATCATCCTCAGCATATTCCTTAAAAATGCGAAGTCAGAATCTGAAGGGAGAAAAAGCCAGACCATCGAGACATACCAAACTGACCGCGGCCTGCGAGATCAGCTAGGAAAGAGACGGGAAGAAAAGACGGAAAACATTCTAAAACTCTTGGACTCAATCGTCTGACTTTCGCGAGGGGAGAGAGGAAGTTCATACGATGCTTCTAAATTTTCCTCGACCAGTGAGAAGCTCAAAGGGACAGGGTTAACATGAAAAAACGAATCACCGAACGTCAAGGCAAAGAAAAAAAAGAATCACAGGCGACCGAGGCTTGGGGGGGACCTCAGAGGGGCAGGAAGGGAAGCCTCTAGCGGTCTTAATGCTGTGGGGGGAACCGGCACAGAGGGATGGAAAAACCGGAAAGGGGAACTTCTAGCGAGAAAAAGAGAACAGACCAAAATAAAGTTGTGAAAGAAAAATGGCTGGTCAGAAGGCAACTAAGGAAAGGGGGACGAACCGGGCGGAGAGTCTTAAAAGCCGACATTCCCTACCTTCCTTCGCGAACTAGAAGAAAGAAATGACCCGGAAATCAAAAAAGTGGGGGTCGCCAGTCCGAATGGTCGTCATCTATCAAGACCTGTTGGCGTCGGAGTAAATCGGGGAGAGGACAAGAGAGCACTCTCCCTCGAAGGCCCCTGGAGTCCTGATAGCGAGAAAAAAGAACCGATCAAAGGGCGGGCGGGAAAATACATCCCTCAAAAGATGAACAAAGTCCTCTTGTCAACTCCCCTTCAAGCAGACAGAGGGAAGAGAGGGAGAAACAAGCTCAGGTCCATCCTCAGCCTTCTGTCATCTAAAAAAGAAGGGACGAGGTGAGCGAGCGAAAGGGAAAGGACTGGCCGTCGAGAAAATATTCCTCTATAACGCAACTACATAACTCAAGGGCAACTAGAGGGGGCAAAGGGACCAAAGAAGGAACGGGGGGAGGCCTTTGGGAATGACCCAAAGAATAAAAAAAAGAGGGACGGAATTGGAGGAGCGAAACGCCGGAAAAAGCTCAAAGACCTATTCAAACTCAGGGAGACAATCTTATTCGACCAGAAAAATAGAGGAAAACTCATTTAATTGAAAAAATAAAAACCGCCTCTATTTAGCAGAGATCTCCTCATTCGGGGCATGAGGTCCGGGCCTAATATTCAGAGGACATAGGGGAGAAAAAGAAAAGGGGACCCTCCTACGGCTAGTTAAAAAAAAAGATGGGGGAGGTCCGGCAAAAAACGATCTTTTCCCGCTTTCAAGGCGCCTACCTCTTAACTAGAGATATAGAAACAAGGGGGAGGGGGGGGGAAAGAAGAGAGAATCGGGAAATGGGAGGCGCACTTAGCGCTGGGATCGGAAAAGGGGGAGGAACACAACCCAAAGAAGGGAGGGGGTAATAGACTTCGGGTCATCTAGGTTGGCGCGCGTATGTCAGAGCTAGTGATGGGGGAGTAAGAGGAAACCTAAGGGCGAGGGACGAAAAACTCGTTGCGGGTGCCGTTATTATGGGGAATCTTAGGGGGAGGAGGGGGGGAGAGGGTCAGGGTTTAAAAAGAAGATGACTTCAGCTCATAATCCTGTTTTTGTTCGACCGGTGCCGTCGGAGATGAGCGACGTAACGGAAGAAGATTTGTTCGGGGGGGGGGGGCTAGGGAGTTTGGGCAAAGGCACAGGGGTCAAACTATCCTCTCAGCGGTCCCTTTAGCAAATCGGAATCAAAAGGGCAGTAGAGGAAGAGGGGTAAGGCTCGAGGGAAGGGGGCTGCCGTCCAACGGTCCAAAGTCAGGACTGAGAAAGGAAGGGAAAGTCCAACCCTCAGTGTCCGCACCGGAGATACGCCAGGAAAGGAGGGTGCCACGAGATTCGATTCGATGTTGCAGGGAGATCTTGAAGGGAGGGAAACGGCTCTTTTGCCGGCTTTGCGTTCCTGGCTGGAAGGAGAGGTGAGGAAGGTGGTTACAAGAATCGATCATGGAAAAGCCAGTTCATTCTAGGGGATAGATCTCGGAATGAAACAAGGAAGAAAAACTGTAGAAAAGAGGGAAATGCCGAAAAGTGCGACTTGACAAAACGCTGCTGGGGAAAAATGTTTAGGGAGGGAGAGAAGAAGAAACAGGGAGGGTAGGGAGGTCTATATACTAAAATCAGTGGACTACTTCAAGGACTTCGGGGGAGGGAAAATGGGAAGGTGATCCCGTACGCGTCTGTTAGGCGGGCGTTAGGGACGCGAGGGGACGGAAAAGTTCTTGGTAGGGTCTCCCAACTCGAGGTCGCAAGGGAAGAAACAAGAAAACAGGAAGACGCTCTAATACGTCTAGAACGGAGCGTCGCCGAGGGGGGGCAACAGAAGGGTAAAAACACTCGGTCAAGGGTCTGGGGTTTTGTGGGGGGCGGTCTGGAGGAAGAACGAAGGGAAGGTTTTCTTTTGGTACCTGGAGTCTACCGGTAAGAAAGAAAAACAGGTTAGAACTGGTTTCTTCGGTAAAGAAGAAGGGATCATCCCGATATACTTACTATAGCGAGGAGGGAAGCAAGGTTTTTATAGGGGGAAGGGAGGGAAACGTGTGACGCTTTCTGCCCCGCTTTCCTCGCTGATGCTCACCGGAGTACATGCGTAGGGCTATGTGTTGCCTGGGGACGATGTAAAGGGGTTTGACGGAAGAGGACGTACGAAGGGAGCCTCTTGCGGTCATTGGTTGACCTTAAAAGGGGGCAGGGGCGGGTGATGGTCAAAAGTGGATACCGAAAGGGTGTTCAACATGGAGGGTATTGGATCTCGCCAAAAGACAAATTGAAGATTGGTGGAAAAGAGGACCAACCCAACAATGAGTATCCTGGGATATCCAAGGATCAAAAGATCCCACAAAAGATCCGAGGGGTTCCCACAATCGGAAAATTATCGACTCTCCGAGAAAGTGATATACATGTGAAGAAGGATAAAACCTTAAGGGCGTCTATGATCGTTTGGGAGGGAAAATGATGGTGGCACTCGCGGAGCCCCCCAGCAGGAGAATAAACCTAGTACTGCCAAATTTAGAGTGCACGGAAAGCCGAACAATCAAGAGTTTAAGAAAGTGATACGGGAAGTGGCCGAAACGGATTTTACTAGGGGGAGGAAACTTCGGTCATCATAGTCCTCGGGAATGAGAACGGGGAGAAGAACTGGCTGGCCGTGTTAGGAATAGAGGTTCGAAGATCAAACAAACGAACGGCGAAGGATCCATGGGGGACACTGAAGGCAAAGCAAACGTCCTTTCCAGCCTCCGAACCTGTGTCTTAGAATAAACGAAGGGGAAAAAAAAGGGCGTAAAACAGATTCGGCTAGAGCCAGGTCCCCCGTCAAAACTTAGGAGGAGAGACCGGTCTGCGAATGATCTAAGGAAAACTTTCAGCTAGTGAAACAAGAAAAAAAAAAAGGAAAAGCGATGAAAATTGAACTCTGGGTCAAAAGGGGGTCATGCGCATGGAGAGGTCTGGGAAACAGTTCAAAAAAAAAAAAGTGGAAAGTTCAGGGTCAAAAGGCATTGGTCTACGGCGGGGGGTCGACCACTTTTTGACAGTCGCGATAATTGGAAAGGAAATAGCGCACAAGAAAAAAGTAGAAGGAAATACCGAGCTTTCCGGGGGACCTCCTGGTGAATTGGGGGACAACGATTAGATCTTTGGGCTACGCAGGAGATAAACCGTCAGCAGTAATAGGGGTTCCGGGACACAAGACACGAATCTACTTTTATTTATCAAAAAAGACGTGGCCGTCCCAACTGGCCCTGGAAGAAAGCCACTACAGCGCTCACCCAATTGAGGGTGGCAGAAGATTGACTCATAAACCAGGCTCAAAAAAATGTGAAGGATCAAAAAAAGGGGGGAAAGGAACGACCAGCCTCGGGGACGGGTGTAAATCTTCGATCAAAAAGACCCCCGAGCTGCCGAGGTCCAGCACCCGGAGGGAAGATGTAGGCCCCCCCATGCCGCCATGAGCCCACCAAACGAATAACAAAAGAGAAGAAAATGGGTGGGGCATGGAGGGCCAGAACGAAGGCACTCATGTTGCGACGAAGACACAGGGGTCGGGAGAACTCGAAGATGTAAAAACCGTCGAACGGAAGGGGTAGGGGTTGCCGGATCAGAAATTCTTTCAGCATCGCTTTATCATTTGGGTTAACAATAGCCACCTGCAAAACAACTTGAGGTGGGAAGGGGCTGTGGTGCATGGGGCCGGGGCGCAGGAGGGGTACATCAAAAGGGGTCGGGTCGGGCCTACAAATAAGGAAATGCGCTAGTCATTGGGTTCTCGAAAGGGGGGGTCCAAAACGAACAAAAGATCTTAAAAAAGACGTGGACGAAGAAAAACTCCACCCCGGAGGTGAAAAAAAGGCAACGCGGCGGGGGGTGTCCGGTACTGGGAGGGGGGTTCCAGTCGGGCGCAAACGCGGTTTGAACGTCGAAAAGGGTCCCCGTGAGACACAACCTACTTGACTCCACTGCATCGGGGAAAGATCAGAAGAACCCTTGAGGGAATTTGAGAGTGGGGGGAATCGCAAGACGCGGCCAGAAAGTGATCAAGAGGAAGATCGCTTAGAGCGGTCGGGGAAAAGGGCGGAGACAAGATTGTTCAAAACCGGACAGCCCAAGCATCCGTGCGGTCCCATGGCTAGAGAAGCTGGACGCCCGAAGCGCGCTTGTCCGCGAGTTCGCAGAATTGATGAGGAATTTCCAGCTTGCGGAAGGTCAGATGGGAGAGGGGAAGGGGAACGTCAACCGGGGAGTTTTTTCGGGTACGAAACGATGGGGGAGACATACAGAAGTCAAAAGTTCAGAAAAAGACAGAAAATAAAAATAGGGGAACCGCAACGTTTCAGCCCCTCTTACAACGGTCGTACCGTGACGAGAAAATGAATTCACGGGTTTCTTATTTACGAAAAAGGCGTGTCAGCGGAATCTGGTATATAAGAGGGGGGGTACGCTTCGCCTGGGGCCAAACAGCTTGAAAAAAACGAGTCATAGGAAAGTGTAAGGGGGTTAGCCTCGAACTATATCACAGACAGACGGGGAGTGCAAGGAAGGGGAGGGGTTGGATAACAATCAGGGGTTTTCGGGGACAGATTGATATGGTAGAATCAAAGTGAGACTTAATAAAGTGTGGGGGGGGGGGGCAATTTACAAAACAAATCTAAAGGGGCTGTCGGAGGCGAACTACACTCCCAGCTGGGGAACCCTTTACGGGAAGTCATGGGCCATCGGACCCAGCCAAACAAAAAATGGAACAAGGGGAACCAGAAGCCTAACATAAAGGGGAAAATAGGGAAAACGTCCTGAGGCTCGAATAGCCGTCCAAAAGCAGACCGAGAAGACAAGTCAACGGGAGGAGAAGCCGAGGGAATCGTCAGAAGTCAAGAGAAAATCTAGTTTCCTACGATTGCGACGAGTTCTAAAAACGTGGGACAGCGTGTTCTCGATGAGGTCAAGACTCCCGAGGCTGAACGTCGTGGGGGGTGCGACCAACAGGGGCTCACCCGAACAAAGGGAAACGTTTTATGACCATCTACTTCAAGGGGGACCCGCCAAAGCCCAGACAGGGTCCAAGAAAGAAGACACCGCCAACACTAGATAGAAATTCGATCCAGGGGGATCGTGTCGAAGGGGGGATGGTCCCTCGCGACGACGGAGACGTGTCAAGTACTTCAAGAGTTAGGCCAAATGACGGCGGGTGGAGCTCAACGCGGACCTCCTATTTTGGCGACCAGTACCCCTACTTTGCCTGCAGGGTCAAACCAAGTACAAACTCACGCCGACTAAGAACTGCCAAGGAGGTTGACAAAAGACTGAAGGCGTACTTGGAAGGGGTGCTGGGGTCTAGAAGTCTGAATAATGAGAAAACAGGAAGTCCTGAAAGACAGAACCCTGAAGAATCTATTTGGGTCTTCAACCCCGTCGACCCTGGTACGGAATAGGGAATTCCACGACCGGGGGGGGGTTGTTCAGGAGGTAGGTGCTCATTCAAGAGGGAGAACGATCATAACTGACCCCTGAACGCCGCATTAGAGAGGGGAAAGTGCACACTAAAACCTAATCAATCTGGGGCAACAGCGAAAAACAGAGAAAAAAGAAGGAGGGGCCCTCCCCGAAAGAAAGCGGCCCCATGCAGGGACATCTAGAGCGGGACCACTTCGAAGTTAAGGTCTCCGGTGCTAGACAGGTGGTGTTAAAGGACTTCTGAGAGATGCAGAAGGGCACGGCTGGGCAGGAATAGTCTCTAGACTCAGCCGCGAACGGACTCAAGGGGAAACGGGGTTTGACTCACTGGATAGCAGGAGAGGCGCGAGGGAAGGGGGACCGGCCTGAACAGTAAATGAAACAAAGGACCGAGTGCATACGGAGAGACGAGACCAAGGAAAATGGAGAACCATCAAACAAATTCAAACCCGATAAGCAATTCAGGCTCTAACCGACCATCGGAGAAGGAACATATGACAAATTTGAAAACAAAAGAACGCAAAACAAGTTCTCCTCTACAGGTTGGTGGATCGCCCTAGCAGGAGTCCTAGGCACCACAAAGAATTCAATGCCTAGAACGGAGAACTAACAACGATGCCGCCGACTGAGAAGTTGCAACAAACAGAAGGGGGAGGGTGGGGTCAGGGGGGAAAAAGAACCATCGGGAGGGTGAGCTCGAAAGACTAGAAGAGAGATAGATAGAAAACAAAAAAAGGGGAGTAGAAGAGAGAGTAATCCGTAAGGGGAGGGGGGAGTGAACTCTACTATCGGAGTCGAGGGTTTCAGTGACCCGACAACCAAAAAGGGATTTTGCAAATAGAGTCTTCTTCATCTAGGTGGCGGAGCAAAAAGCGAGTGAGGGCGTCCGCTAAAAATGCAAGAGGACGGGAGTCTATTCTAAAAAAAAGGTGGTGCGGGGGCAGGGGCTAATTTAAATGTCATAAGGAGGGTTTTCTGGTCAGAGGGAGGGTGCCATCAAGTTTCAGAGAAGTGGTTGGGGGTGGTCAGAACGGGGGGTAAGGCGGCGCGAGAGAAAGCAGTACTCTCGGGTCTTTTCGACATTACTTTGGTGCAGAAAGGAGTCACTGAAAGCAAAAAGGAGAAAACGGGATCCAATCGAGGATCGTCCGGAATGTCTATTCTCAAAACTGGTATCATGCCGTCCAGGGAGGAAAATGAAGAGGCGAGTCCTCCTTCTTCACCACCACCTCTTTGCGAAAACAGGAGATCAAAAGAATGGAGGCCCAGCGAGGCGGGTTGAGAGAAAAGGGGGCAATAGGCAACTGGGAAGGGGCGGGGAATGCCCGCCGGACGTTGGGAGGTGACGGTGGGGGGGAGGGGGGCCTATCCAGCAGAGTAGGGTCCGGTTAGAGGGGGGGCAATACGAGACAGAAGCCAGGGTAGTCGGGATAAGGGAAGGAGAAAGATGAACAGGGGAAAGGCTCAACCGTCTTGAACTAGATGCAGACGCAGAACGGCGAACACATTCGCGGCTTCAGTAAAAAAGTTATTGGTAACGAGCCAAGTAAAAGGGAAGGGGAAGGGAACGGGAAAGAAGAGATCAGAGAAAGGTAAGACGTCACAGGAGTCCTTTCTTGTGACCGCATTGGCCGTGAAAGGCATAGCACTTTCTATTCTTTTATTCGGGGGAAGAAGAGAGGGAGACAGGAGGAAAAGGCGGGGGGCCTACTGCGCGCTCAAAGAGGGGGTAGTAATTAGCTCCAAAAACGAGCAAAAAGTGTAATTTCCTTTCATAATGGGAAAGGAGAAGGAGCGGGGGCAAACATAGGTTCGAAACGAGAAATTGGACTAAGAGTGGGGGGGGGGGGGGAGGGGGTCTTTAAGGGAAACTAATCTGAGGGGGGGGCGGGACAATTTAAGGAGAACGGGGAAAAATAAACCCTGAAAAGGGGGGTGAGGTCTATTCACTTCGGGCCCAAACGTCAGAAAGTAGGAGAGGGTACTCGACCTAATCTCGACACGGTTTTATAGAACGCGTAGGAAAGAGTTCGCTGAGGTGAACTCATAAAAGCGGATGAGAGGGGGAACGGCAGAGGCGGCGAAGACTGGGGGGGGATGTGACGTGTGGTCTGGCTTGAGACGAATGTCAGCCGAGGGACGGAGAGGGTCGGCTTGATTATGACAGGGGGGGGGGTCGGGGAGGGGGAATGCAAGGGGTATAAAACTCCATTCATGGGTTCCCATGCTGGAGTGGGGAAAAAAAAAGACGAAAGCAAATCGTTGGACGGAACCACCACACGATGAAGGGATCCGGGGGTAGTATACCACTCTCCGCATAGAAAGTTGTGGAACGAAAAGGGAAAAGGGAGAGGGGGGGAAGCTAGTCCCGAGTTAATGGAACCGGAGGCTAAAAAGCATTGTGGTCCAGGGGGAGCATGATGGGGTTGATGAAAAAAAGGACCCACAGAGAATAGCCAAGAGAAGAAGGCCAGAAATTAAATTCACGAACGACTCTGGAGGACTGTGGAATAGGGGTAAGGGCCTACGTAGGTGTCTAAGTGGATGGAAAAAACGAAGTTGCGTGCAGCGAAAGAGGGACAATGTCAGTACAGACTGACTCAGCCCAAGGGAAAAAGGGGGTGAAAAGAGTCCAAAAAACAGAAAGGGTTTACTCCTTCTTTGTCCATGAAGTGCAGAAAAAGGAAACGGGGGGCAACAGCCGAAAAGTGGCGGGAGGGGTCGAGGAAAAAAAAAGATCCTTGTAAAGCTCATCAGTCCCTATCGGGAGAAGGGAAATCAACGGAGGGGAGGCTTGCAGGAGGGCTGAGCGCAAAGAGTCGGCAAAGGGGAAGAAAAGATGGCCCCCGCCCTCGAACCTGAGAAGCCAGGAGCTGGAGTATGTGAGGATCAATCGGTTGCAGCCGTTTGGTTAGGGACGAGTTCCGAAGGAAGAAGGATAACTCGGGGGAGAAAAACTGTTTCTAGACTCGGGGGAAAGGAAAGGAAGAGCAGAAAAAAGAAAGGGGACGGACAAGACTCCTTTTTGCCTCACCCGAGGGGGGTCGGGGAAGCAAAAATGACCCTAGAAAACCATTTGAGTACAAAAAGGAAGAAGAGAAGGGAGGGGAGGAATTCATACGATAATATGGCACGTTGGTCCGTTAAGCAGCAAACAAAGTGCTCATGCGGTGGGAAGGATTTGAGAGCCCAAGGAATCTATTTCCGGATAAAGGACGTTGTTGTGGAATACGCGAAACCGGAAAAATCGGACGAACGGGGGAACCATCTTCAGGCCCCCGAAGCGTAAAGCACCAACTGGGGGGAGAGGGGAGGGACACTAAAAGGAAAAAAACTACATCCTCAACTCAAAAAAAACAAAGTGGATTAATAGTATGGTGGGGGGGTCGGGATGGTTCACTCAGGGTCAGAAGACGGACATAAAGCGGGGGAGGGAGGATGATAAGATGGGGAAAACGACAGGCGGTCGTAGAGGAGAAGTAAAAATGAGTGGGAGACGGATCTCGGGAGCCTTTGGCGAGGAAAAGTCGTCCCCAGGTGAAGCGATTTGAGGTGGCGGGTGTGAAAGAAGTTACAAAAAAGGTTGCGGACGTGGATGGAGGAAGGACAAGAAGAAGGGATCTCGGCTTGGGTCATCTAATTTCCCCCCTCAAAGGTCTGAATTGGAACGGGAGAAGAAACTCCGAAAACGTCTTGGGGACCAAAGAGGAAGAGACTTCGTGGGGGGGGAGAGCGAAGGGGAGAAACCCACGAGTTGGAACTTCTCAACTTGAACGTGTCAAAAAAAAGGAGAAACAAGGAACTAATCAACCCGAAACAACAGGCTAAAGAGGTAACCGTGAGATTCCTCTAACAGGAAAGAGGAAAAGGCCCAGTGGAGAGGGGAGTGGGGAGAGGGAAATCGATACTACCGAAAAAGAAAACAGCGAAAGAAAAGAGAAAAAAAAAGAAACATAACGAAGATGTAGTCCTACCCCCCCACCAAGAACGACCTACATAATAAACAACCACCCGCCAAACCCACCCCCAGACCCGAACCGCAGCCTCCGAATCAGGGGCGGCAATGACAGAAGCCAAGCTGAAGCACATGGAAGGCAGCGTAAAAACCGTCGTGGTTTCCGACAGTTCGCCACAAGGTCGTGCTGTGGACTGGCAAAGGAAGGGGGGAGGGAAGAAGGGCCAAGAAAAAAAGGTCACGGGATTGGGGTGGATAGTAGACAATTACCTGGAAGACCGAAAGAAGCCCGGTCGACGGGAGAAGACGAAAATATCATGGAACCATTTTCAGCAAAGAAGGGAAAAGCGTCGGACCGGTTACCGATACATAAAAAAGGCCCGAGTTTGGCGTAGGGACTTTCAAGTGGACTCAATTCGCTCTGTACCGCGGGGGACCGAAG
>Ga0179591_1316490_pt1 | contig 10724 bp, 11 predicted proteins | sample CZOMad2_1_08_16f_FD_182891 | JGI IMG/M metagenome (GOLD analysis project Ga0179591, IMG submission 182891) | Vadose zone soil fungal communities from Angelo Coast Range Reserve, California, USA - CZOMad2_1_08_16fungal (PacBio error correction) | ecosystem: Environmental > Terrestrial > Soil >...
CTCGGAAAAAAAGGGAAGAAGAAGGAATTTCTTACCGTGGTGTGGGAGGCAAGTGACTCCGAGAGAGTAAAGATCTCTATATTCGGGGGGGAAAAAAGCGAAGAAGCCTTTCAAAAAAGCCAGGGGGAGGGAAGTCCCCTGTGGCGAAGGGGAGAGAACCGCAAACTGCCTCGGCCTGATCTGAAGGGGGAAAAGAAAAAAAGCGTACATTTAGTCCATAAGGTGAGAATGGCGATCAAATTTGGCTCTCAGCCAACTGTTCATTCGGGGCTGCTCCCTGAAAAGGGAGAATACGTCCAAGACTAAATAGGCCAAAAAAGGAGCGAATCCCAGAGAGGGGACTGAAAGTCCCCCCTTATTCAGACGTAAGGAAGGAGAAAGCGTTTATGCTCGGCAGAGGCAGAAAAGGGTCACCACTTGCATAAAAAAGAGGGACACGTTGCTTCAAAAAAGCAACATCCAGGCAAGCCGTGGTGAGAAAGGAAGGAGGGGGATTGATGCCCCTCCGGAGCGGAAAGGATAAAAGTTCCTACTAACGTGGAAAAACGTCCACCAGGGGAAACGGGTCTCTCGGAGCTGATAGGACACGAAAAAACAAGGGGGAAAAAAGGAAACATTGTCACAGGGGGGGGCTTCGATATGGGGGGTTCCGAAAAGGGCGCTGAAAAAAAGGAGAGAAGAGGAAAAAGAAAAGATGAATCCCTCCCGCGAGCCAAGAAAGAAAGGAGGTGCATCGTTCACGAACGGGGAAAAAAGCCTCCACGACGATGAAAGGAAAGCGTATCACGCCAAAGTGGAATCGGGTCGCCGACAATTCTGAGAAGCGGGGTAGAAGATGGTGGCTAGACCTTTGGCGAATGATCAAACGACGCGCGGTTCTTGTGCGAAGGGGAAATGTCTTTGGGGTCTCAAGAGAAGAAGATCAGCCCGGGAAAATGAGGGGGTACCCAGCACAAAGGCCGGTCTCACGAAACCGAAATTCGAGAGAAGCTTCATCAAAAAGGTGGCGAGGGATCTACTAAATAGTGAATTTGGAAGTCTTCCGGGGTCGAGGCGCTATGTCGGCGTCAAAAACCCGAGCAGTTCCCCTCTAAGAAAAGGGAATTCGGGAAGGCGGCGTTGCAAAGGCTCCGCGGAGGATCTGATGAAGGGTCCTTGGACGCCCTAAACCGGTTCCGAAAGACCTCAACAACCACACCTTAGGAGAAGGGAAGCTTCCTCTGGGACGACATGGCCCACATAAAAAACCCAAGTCCGCCTCCCCGAAGAAGGCTCCCCTCATCAGAGGAGAACTGCTGGGGGAAGAAAGTGGGGACTCTTACCTCAGAAGGGTCCGGCCTAGAAGAAGTGCTCACATCCTCTGAGAGGAAAGCGTCACTCCTAGGCTGCTAATCTTCTACTCTCTGGAAAAAAAACAGGTTCTCAAAAGCGGCGTCTGTTTGACAAAGGGGGAACCCGTTCTGATCATAATGGAGAGGGGCGTCAGCAACGCCAAAAAGCCTAGGGACTGATCCTCTGCCATTGAAAAGAAACCTCGGATACTAGAGGAGGCCTCCCTGGCTAAAGTGACCATCTTCTTCGAGGAAAAGTGATCCGCGCTCCTCGGTCGGAAATAAGGAGAGTGCCTTTTCTCCTTTGAAAGCATACATTCTTGTCTTCATCGGATAAAAGGGCTTTGCGGCAGAAAGAGGAGCTTCTCTTCATCTGCAGGGATATTGGGAAAAAATTCGACCATATCGCAAGGGGGAACAAGTGGCGTTGGGAGAAGGACTCTTTCCTAAAATGCGATACTAGAGGGAGAAGCAGTGGCACCTGGTTTCGTTTTTGGGAAAAGGAGAAAATGATCTACGGTGTAAGATAAAAAAACTCAGAGAAAGCGCCTTGCTGTTAGGGAAAAGGGGCGAGGTTGCGATCGGGAAATGGGGAAGAAAAGGAAAGGAGAGAAAGCTGCGCGCGGTACACTTCTGCAGAAAAGATGGCCATGATAACGTAAAAAAGGGCAGGCGCCTTTCTCGCGGCACGGAGGTTTTCTTGGCCAGAGCCTGGAGACATGGCGCAACTGAAGAAAAAGAAATCGTCCTGCTGCAGAGGAAAAAGGGTGCTTACGTCGTCCAGGGAGAAGATGGACGTCACGGGGGAAAGGAGGGGAGTTTTGACGGCAAAAAAAAAGAGGAAAGGGGGCGCCGCCAGCGCCAAGGGGGGAGAATGGGGGTGGTTTTGCACCGTCTTCGGAGACGAGAAAAAGATCTTGACTCCTCTCTTCAGCGAGGGGGAGCAAAAAAGAGGGAGCCACCACTGCACAAAAACCGTCTCACCGTCCTCTATTTGAAAAAAGAAAGGGAGGGGAAAAGCACCTGTTGGGGGGGGAGAGAGCCTTCTATCACGCCTTCCGGAAAAGAAAATATGACTAACTTGCAGGGAAGACCTGATGGTCCCTTCGGGGAGAGGGGAAAAAGAAAAAGAAGGATGTCAAATGCCGCTCAAGGGGAAAAAAAGGGAATCAATTTCATTTCTACCGAAAAAAAAAAGAGACACGCCAAAGGGAGGGCGTCCCGACGAAGACGTGAGTCGAAAATTCATGTCTAATCGGGAAACCCTCAAAAAGAAGAACCCGCCTCGCATGTGGACTGGGGGGGCCTCTCCTTCGTGAAAGGGAAGGCACTAGGAAAAGGAAACTGCTCCTTCTTAAAGAAAATCTCAAAAGGAACCTTAACCTCTAAAAGGAAGATGATTTCGGCGACTACGAAGGAAGGAGACGCAGGGCCGCCTGGAGATGAGCCGCCACCTCGATGGGTACAAACGCCTAAGAAATAATCTCCTCTACCGGAAACAGCGATCGCCAGAGCAATGTTTTCCGATCACGAAGGAAAAAGAGAGCCCGAACTCTCCTGGCGAACATGAAAAGGGAAAAAGGGGGACTCTGCAAGGCTCTGGGGGGAGTAGCTTCAGGGGAAGAAAGGGCCTCTCTTGTAGGAGGTAGGAATTTGGAACAACATCCGCAATACGGAAAAAGAAGGGGTGGTCAATAAACTTGCCGGGTTTAATACAAAACCACAAAGGAAGTGAGCGAGAAAAAAGGCCGTTATTTACGCACCCAGCATGAGGGTATGAAGGGAAAGATGTTTTCGCAACGTGGGGAAATAAACAGTCTGAAAGTAAAAGAAGCGGATCGATCCCTTGCGGGGGGGGAAAAAAGAGAAACATCTCCTCGGAAAACTTGTAAAAGCATTTGATCGCTTCAAGGGGGAGGGCAGAGTTCGGCTAGATTGAAGAGGAGTAGGGGGGAAAGCCGCGAATTTTGAGATAGCCATTTGGAGGGGGGCGAGGATCTTCACGCAAGAAGCGAGGGAGTACAATCTCCTTTTCAAAAAAGAAAGAACTCAGGGAGAGTCGGCAGTCATGGACCCCTCGACATCCACTTCCAAGGGGAAGGAAGGGGCAGGGTCTTCTATATTTATTTTCCTTTTGATAGTGGGAGCAGTGGAGAGGCGCTCATTCCATTTTCCTTGGGAAAAAAAAGCGCTTGGAAACTCTCTTAGTAGCCACCGAAACGTCCCCTAATGAGGGGTTGGACAGACCTTGGTTGTTCTATCTCCTGCAATAGAAGAGAGAGACAGCAAACTCTTAGTAAAAGGACTCTTGGCTTTGAGCCAATCTAGGGACGCCATGACGCGGGAGAGAAAGCCGCTCCCCGCGAGGAGAATGGGAAAATTCTCATTTTGCGGTCAAAGAAAGCAGGACAAAATCAGGTCTTCCATTGCGGAAAGGGGAGAAAAATGAGGACTCGTTCCCGAGGGAAGGGAGAGAAATTCTCTCTCACATCGGTAAGTCGGTTGTTAAGAGAATGCCGATATCTGCAGAAAGTGAGCCGAGAAAAGGAAGGTTTTTCTCCCAACCGAAGCTCTCTTAAAGATAAGGAAAAAGGGGGAACTCCACTCAATCCGGTCAACAGCCAAGTAGATCACCTTTTCTCTTTAAAGAATTTCCAGCGGGACGATGACGGGGGAGAGGGCAGGAAAAACCGCGAATGGAAAAGTACCTCTGTCGAAAACGAAACCGGGATCACATGGCTAGAAAGGAAGAATTTTTCCGGCGGAGAGGAGAAAGGGCTTTCACTGCTAATAAAAAAGCAAAGTGATCAGAGCCAGGAAGACCATCGGCGTAGCATGTCATCTTAAAAAAAAGGAAGCCGGAAAGACCGTCCTTACGACGTCGGTTTAGGCAAAAAGAAACGGAGAGCCGGTACTGACCTCCAATGGCAGAGAAGGTCCAGGGAAATGCCTGCCCAGAAATGCAAGGAGTGAGATTTCCGTCGAGAATTAGGAGGGGGGAAAGTCGATCCTGTAGAAAGAACGGTCCCACCACGCCACAGTGAAAAGAAAAACGATCTACGTAGAAGATTCTCGGAAGGGAAAACGAATGGTCCCTAGAGAAGAAGGGGGGAGAAAAGATTTCGCCGGCGATGAAGAGAAAAAAGAAAGAAGCTCTTCCTCAATCCCTTGGGGGAAAAATCAAAATCTGAGGGGGTGCATCTTCACAGAAGAAAGAAGCACGCCTCCAACTGAAAGGAGAAACCGGGGGGGACTGAAAAAAAAGCACGCTTCTCACAAAAACTGAAAAAAAAAAGGAGGCGAAGATAATCCTAGAGCTCGTTCGCCTACGGGGGAGGACAATCATCGAGGGCATGAAAAAGGGATTATCAGAAAACAAGTCCTACGAAAAAGGGGGAGAAGGCGTTTCTGCGAAATAAAAAGGAAAAAAATCAGCCCTTTGGCAAAGGGAAACAGCACTCGCTCAGGACTGGAAAAAAGAGAAGACCACGCCAGCGCTGAAGAAGCGGAAGAGATTCACAGGGAGAGACGATCGTCTGGCTCTAGAAAGGGGAATGAAGGAGGACTTACCTCTTCAAAAGGAAAAACTCCTCTCACATTTCCAGGAAGTGAGGTTTGAGGGCGGGGTTCCTTCTACTAGAGAGGGGAAAAAGGAGGAATCTGTTCAAAAAGAAAAAGGGTCCAGGTCCCGGCCCCTCGGGGCCGAAGAGAAAAAACAACACCTTCGGCGACAAGGCAAAGAGGGAAATTGTCAAGAACGAACGCGAACTTCATCCGACTGCCTCTCGTCAGCCGGCAAGGAAAAGGAGAACCCGTCCCGCCTCTCCGCTATGGTCGGAGGGAAGGAATAGCTAGGGGAAAAGGTCCTCCTGAGGAAGAAGAGATATCCCTCCTCATCTTCGCGCGAGAAAGAAAAGAGTTCTTCTTGAAAAGAGAGTTCGAAACGTGTCGCCATTCCTGAGAGGGAAAAGGCGAATTAATTTCCCCCGTGCTGATCATCAAGTGCGAAGAACGCCCTTAGGAAGACGTTATAAAGCCAAGTTTCATGTCATACCGAGAGGAAATCGATTCTGCCTCCCTTGGCGGAGAAAAAGAGGGAGGCTTCGCTGAAGGGAGTTGATCCTCTGAGAAAAAGGGCACTTCGTTGCTTCGTGAAGAAAGTTCGTGCCTATGAAGCCAAAATAGGCTTCATCTTCTTAAAAAAGGAGGGAGGCCATCTGATGAGGAGAGATAATGCTAGGAAAGAAAGGGCGCGCATATAGGAAAGGTGAACCAATTTCTGGGAGAAAAGAGAGGGAAGCTTTCCTATCGGACACGGGATAGATAGGGATCTGCTGAGGAAAAAGTTGTTGGAAGAAGGGTCTACATGAGAAGTTCCGCTAGGGAAGGACGGCAAGCTCACCAGAAGGGGGATGGTTCGGCATCACGTGCAAGGGGAGGGGAGAGGAAATGGGATGTTCCGGAAAGAAAAAAAACAATGGAGAGTCGTAAGAGGGGGGAGAGGACGTCTGCAATAAGGGGGGAATATGCAGGAGAAAAAAAAGGAAAAAGAGACAACGGACGCGCGCTTTGATTGGGGTTGGGAAAAACAGCGAGTGCGAAAAGACCTCCGTCAAAGAAAGCCGGAGGAAAGGTAGAGGACTGCATTTGAAGTGATCCCGGTCATAGAGGGGGGAAAGATACCAAAGCATCTCCCTCTCCAGGGGGGAGAAAAAAGACACTGTTATCGAAAAAGAAAGGCTGTTTGCACGGCTTCTGTCGAAGGGAGAAGAAAAAGGATCTTTACGCAAGGGAGAGGTTCCTCGGGGACTGTAGCAGAGGCTTCGACAGGGGAGGAGAAGAGAGAAGGAGAGATTTGAACTCTGAAGGAGGAAAGGGGAAAAAAAAAAAAAAAAAAAGACCCGATTTATCGCGGCCGGGGGGCGGGAACACTTAAGAAAAACCTCTTCCTATTTCTTTCAAGAAGGAAAAGCAATGTCCGTACTGAGGGGGAAAGGCTTTCGGCGAAGACAAATTGAGGTCCTTATGAAAGGAGATCGCGGGGCGCGCTGTAGATGAAAGGGGGAGGGAGAACGAGCGAGCTGTGGCAGAAAAAGACAAAGGCTTCCGCGTTCTTCACCGACGGGGGGAAAGCGATCGTCTATGATCGTAAAAACCTCATTTCGAAGAAAAAAAGAAAAGGAAAAGCTGATGAAGGGGCTTCTTGTTCGGGAGGGGAAGAAGAGGGGAACAGATTCGGAGGAGAAAGGGATTCGCGGACTGCGCCCCTTATGAAAGAGAAGAAGAAGGGAAATCGCAGAACCTGACAAAACTATGAAAACTATTCTAAGAACTACTACCTATAAAAAAAAGAAAGTCATTATGAGAGGGGAGGAAGGAGGTCCTCTCTAAAAAAAGAAAAAAAAAAGGAAAAGTATAGGCTTAATATCATCTCCTCGGAAAAGAGAAAACCCCTGTGGAAAAAAAAGACCACGGAAGAGAAGAGAATTATCAATCTCTCCGACTAAGAAGGGAGGAATCGATCAGAGGAAAGGTAGAGGTAAGAGTGCGTCTTTGGGTTCTTCAAAGAAAGTATCGCTTAAAGCAGATCTTTTCTTCTTCTACCGAAAAAAGAAGTGGAAAAATCACCATTCCATTACCCTCTGCTGGGGGGGTAAAATGGTGGAATAGATACTCAACCAGAACACGTAGAGAAGATATTCAAAAAGGTATTTGACCACCATCATTCATGGAAGGGGATGAAAGGGCCAACGTTTTGCGGTACAGGAAAAAAAGATCGGCCTCTTATCCAAAAAGATGACCTCCCCAAAAAACGATGTCCGCTACACTGCCCGTCTGAAGAAGAAAAGAAAAGAGTGGAGAGAGATTGATCATCTCGTCGGGGGAAGGAGAAAAAGATGGGCGCTTTATCCGTGTCGTGATTATCAGAAAGAAATCTCTATTCTTCAAGGAGGAGGGAAAAGAGGAAAAAAGGGGAGGAAGCATCAAGAGGACGCTCAATCTGCAATCACGAATCGTCGTGGGAAAAAAAAATCGACAGGTCTTTGGTCGCGGATGTCGGAAGGTATGTGCCCTTGCTCTTTCATCAGGAGAAGGGAGGAGATGCAGAAAGGTTCCGTTCTCTAATCCGGGGGGAACTCTCGAAAGAAAAAGCAGGAAAAAGTCATCTCCCCGGGGAGAAGGGGGGGAAAAAAAAAAAAGAGGAACCTTGAGGTTGTTAGAAGAAGAGACGATCGCCGTTGTGGACGGGACGCGGGTCTTTTGGGAGGGGACAAAGAGCTCGGGCGCCATGAACTTGAGAAGGAGTCACCTCTAGGAGAAGTCCGGCGCTGTTGTCTTTCCGGCGAGAAAAACAGAATTTCGGCCGGTGCGTTAAGGGAGAAAGTCCTATGGCCGAAGAAGGGAAATAGGGGATAGGCGACGCCCGTCAATTGGGGGAAGAAGGAAAAGGCCTATATCGGCGAAGAAAGGGGGGGGGGAAAGGAGTGCGGACTCTTTGTTTGGGACAAAAAAAAAAAAAGAGCTTCTTCCACTATCGGGGGGGGAGGAGGGCCCTTCGACGAAGAAGGGAAAAAAGGGAAAGGTTGAGGTTTCTCAACCTTGGGGGAAAATTTCCGAGATGTTGGATCTTTCCGGGACGACGATTCCCTTGAAAAGGTCCATCTGCTGAAGAGGTCATCAAGGCTGCTGAAAAAGGGGTTTCCGTCGGGGAGGGTGCATCCATGGGAGGGAGAAGAAGTTCCAAGAAAGGAGTACGAGCCAATGCGCGGACCGGTCCAGAGGAGGAGATGTCACCCTTATTTCAGACGGGCAGGAAACTTCCTTACGACGTCGTGAACGCAGCGAGAAGAAGAAGGGAACATCCAATGGCAAGCTCTAACAGGAGGGGAAAAGGGGGGCCTGGGACCCCCCTCCCTTCGAGGGGGAAAGGAGGGAAGTAGCGTGATTTCTGAAGAAGGAGAAAAGGAGATCATTTAGCAGAACAGGGTCCCACAAAATATCAAAAGAAGTCGTCTATACCGTGCAAGGACAGTGACAACTACAATTGGTCAACGAAGGAAGAGGGTTCCTCTCAGATGGCGAAAAGTCAGACATAAAGAAGAGAGTAAAAAAGCAGCCCGTTTCATACGAGGGAAAAAAGAAAGGAGGGCATCGTCAAGAAAGAAAAACCTCCCCGAAGGATGCCGGAAGGAGGTAAAAACAAAGAACGTACGGGAAAGGGGAAACCTATGGGAAATAGGGTCTTTCCAACCTCTCGTCGTACGTCATTTTTCCATGGGAAAAAGGGGGGCAAGACGGACGACTTCTTGTCGAGAGGTAGGGGGAAGTAGAAGACAGCCTGGGGCCTAGGGAGAAACCGAAGAGAACTGTGGGTCAAGGAAGAGAAAAAGGAGGAGCACGAAGAACGTTCGTGACTAAAAAGGAAAGGATGAGAATATACCGTGATGAATCGCGTCGAGAAAAGGGTGCATCGTCCCCACGACGAGTAAGGGGAGTCCCATTCTGAGAGGGTAAAGTCGGGGCTCCGTCTTCTTTTCCGGAGAAAAAAAAATCTATTAATCTTGGCCGGGGGGGTAAGGGTACCCTTACCACTAAGGCCGAGGGAGAAGACGTAAAGAGCATTAAAAGGAGGGCACTATGGTCTTAAGGGCAAAGAAGAGGGAACCTCTTCATCCGACGAAGAGCAAAGGAAAAGCCTCCGTCAACAAGGAAGAAGAAAAAATAGGAGGAAGTTTGAAAAAATCGTCTCGTAATTTGAAAAGAAAGGGAAAGGGGTCCATATCCAACTCTAGGCCGCGAAGGTAAAGGGGGCGGGATTCTCTGCACTTCTTCGCGAGGAAAAAAAAAAGGTCTCCATTAAGGAGGGAGGGTTCCCCGATTCAGGGAAAAAAAGGGAGGGCCGATGTGCTCATAACGCCTCGAAAAAAGGTCGTCTCTTGATCATCGCCAAAAGGATAAGAAAAGGGGCCGCCCTTTCTTCGAAAGGGGGGGGGGAGATGAAAGTAGCGGCCTGTCGGCGTGAGAAGAAGTCTCCTCTTCGTGCGGCCGCAAGAGGGAAGGGGGAATGCACATCAATCAATAGGAAAGCAGTCCACGTTCTTGCGATCGAGGGAGATGGAGAGGCTCGGCATCGCCGCGCCATCGAAAAAAATGTCAGGGAGGGGAAAAATGTCGTGGTCACTCCGGGGGAAGGAAAAGTTGGAAACGATAATAGCTTCCCTTCCGGGGAAAGGGGGGGGAAAAAAGGGAGGGGAGAAAGGAAGCGACGGTTTCCTCTAACGTCTTCATCAAAAAGCATCAGACCTAGGAAGGGGGAGGGAAAAGGCAAAGTCCACGTTGCCTGTTCGCTCTCTGAAAGGGGGGGAAAAAGAATATAAGACTGCGCGCCTAACCTACGGCGTACGACGGTCGTGAAGGGGGGGTTTTTGTGGGGGGTTGTTTTTGGTTTTTGGGGGGGGGTGGGGGGGGGGGGGGGGGGGAAAAGAAGGGGGGAAGATGACCATTACTCCGCCAGGGGAGAGAAGACAATGATCTCTTCCCTGTGGGAGATGCTCAAATGGCAGCAACTGCCTCTCGAGCAAGAAAAAGAAAGGGAGCCAATGTGATCGACTCCTTTCGAAAGGGAGGGGAAGGACACTTTCATCGTCGTGGAGAAAGGCAAAGAAGAAAGCATCTTCAGGGAGAGGAGGTGGGAAGAAAGGAAAAAAAGATTCCACGGTTGATCGAAAAGGAATGTTGCAAGGGCGTCGACGGGCACACTCAGGAAAAGAGGTGACGCCGAGCGGGGGAGAGAGGGTCTCCACCACGGTACGGGAGAAACTTCGCCAAAGAAAGAGAGAGTTGAACCATGGAGGGGGAAAGAAGGAAAGGATGGATATCTCCGAGAGAAAGAAAAAGGAGAAAGCTGCCGATTTTCTTCAAGAAAAAAAAAATCACCTGAGGGGGGATAGTGCGCGGGCCCGACAACCTGCAGGGGAAAAGGAGCTCGCGGGTCTGCGGCGTGAGAGGGGAAAAAAGGGGGGAAGGGAGACCTAGCGACTGGGCGGCAAAAAGAACCAACTTCCGAGGAAAGGGACGAAGAGTTGGCGTCTATCGGGGAGGAGAAGAGGGAAACAGAAAGTACGCACTCACCGCGCATGGAGAGGAAAGAAGGGTGGGGAGAGCCGGCGTTCACACTACGAGCACGGCAAACGCAGGGGGAGAAAAAGAAAAGACCTCTCCGCAGAGACCAAAGATACCACGAAATGGGAAGAAGAGTCTCTGAGAAGAGCGCGCCGCATGATGCTTGAAAAAAAAAGAGAAGATGGTAAAGCACTCCTTGAAATCGGCGGAGGGAAAAACGGAAAGAACCGGCTACCTCGCCAAAGAAGAAAGTAAAATCAAGAGAAAGGA
>Ga0179591_1325915_pt1 | contig 10724 bp, 9 predicted proteins | sample CZOMad2_1_08_16f_FD_182891 | JGI IMG/M metagenome (GOLD analysis project Ga0179591, IMG submission 182891) | Vadose zone soil fungal communities from Angelo Coast Range Reserve, California, USA - CZOMad2_1_08_16fungal (PacBio error correction) | ecosystem: Environmental > Terrestrial > Soil >...
AGATGCACGAAGAAGTTCGACGAAAACCAAGGTCTGTTAGGAATCCGCAACTCACCGGAGGGAAAAGGGGAAGACGGTTGAATGAAACCTGCGCGGAAGCAGGCAAATTCCCAAAACAGCAGGGGTCAGCAGGGCCACAAACATGCTACGGTTGCACGAGAGAAGGGGAATAATGGCCAACCACCCGTATCCGTACTTCAAAAAACCAAGTGACAATCAACACCTAGGGAAAGGAGGGGAGAGCCTACACAAGGGGGCAAAAAAGGGGGAAACTACTTTCGCAGCCCATTTCCGTGGACGGGTTTCCAGGCGAAAATAGGAAAATGCTGTTGTCACAAAGGTGCCGTACAAAAACAACGGCAAAGGAAGGGAAAGCGCCGCAGCAGAAGATTAACAACTTACCGTGACGAAACCGCAGTGGTGTCGGAAAAAAAATCAAAAGGGCGAAACAAGAAGGAATTACAACGGCTCTTCCGAACCCGTGGCAGGGTGGGGTGGGGGGTACACAACCACTCATCTAAGAAAGTCCATCGTCATGCCGAAAGCAGCTGCTGGGGTCGAAGAGATGAGAACCGACCAGTCGGACGTTGGGGAAACCTAGCATGAAAAACTAAAAAAACCAAGTAATCGAGGAAAAGGGGAATGAAATTTCTCAAGGGTCCTTTCCGGCGGCGGAGACAACCTACGCGTCTTTGCCGCTCCTAGGACGGGATTGCATCCAAAACAAAAAGACTTCCCAAAGGGTCATACCTTGTTGCCGAAAAAAAAAGGATTGAAAAATGAAATAATCGCAAACCCGGTCACCAGGTTCCTTTTTCACCAATCTCCTTCTACGCCAGTAGGCCCAAAAAGGGTCCGACGTTGGAATTGAGACGAAGTTACGTGACAAAAAAACAGGTGCCGTCGTCACAGAATCGGGAGGGGATCGAAGGGGCAGGCGGTGCGAAAACTGGACAATACACCGGTCAATACAAATCAAAGAAAGCCGAAAATAGGAGCATGTCAGGCGACGGGTGTGGCACCGCACCAAAAAAAAAAAAAAAAAAAAGTCCTGAGCATTCCGTTAGCGGAGGGAAAGACGCGGAAAAAAAAAAAAAAGGGAAGCCATGAAGGTGGGAAGTCTTCAAATGGGGACTCGGCCTGCGATCCGCAAAAAAAAAGGACTGGGAGGGGGTGGCGGCAAACGGGGGAAAAAAACCAACGCCACAAGAAAATTTACCGAAGGACGATCGATCTGGCAGGTTTCTATCCTGTTAAAACTCAAAGGGGAAGAGCAAATCCGGGGACACCGGAATTCGTGCCGTCCACTTACACGCTCAGGACCGGTAAAGGGGAAAGAGGGGGGTAGGTTAGATCTCTATCAGAAAAGCAAGAAAAAGTAAAAGAAGGGACGGAGTCGCAAAGGAGTACTGGAATAAGGGACACAAACGTAAGGAATACGCAGAATAGAAAAGAGACCTTAAGCGAAGCCTCTGACGTTGCGAAGGAAAGGTCTAAAAGACTGGCCCAGCAAAAGCGGACATTTAACAGGCCAAGGGACGACGCACCTTGTGGAGCAGACTGAAAACCGGAGAAAGAAGGCAACATGTGGGATCTAACCTAGCGAAGGAAAAGAAAAAAACGAGATAAGGGCAAGCGGGGTAATTTATAAAAAGACCACAGGCAGTCGCAGGTAAACAGCGGGGCAACGGCCGGCGCTCGGAAGCAAGGGAAAAGACAGGAGGGGAAGCGGGAGAAGGGCCAGCTCAAACAAAAAGTAGAACAGTATGCAAGGGGGAGGGGTAAGGCGTGGACATAGAGGGGGGGGAAAATGAGACGCAACAAAAAAAGTGCTATCGGTACATCTCATGGGAAAAATACACCAGGAACAAAAAAGGGAAGGGGGGGGCGATGGGAAACCAGGCACAATACTCCAATTCAATCAACGCCGTCCCCAAAACTGGGGGGAGGAATCCGGTAACTACACCTCCACACACTACGTGAGCGGCCAGAGCAGGTTGGGAAAAACCAAGGGCATGTTTTTTGGAAGCAAGGAGACCACACCGAACGGAAACATGGAGGGGGCCGCAAAGGGGGAGATTGTTCAAAAAGGCCGCTAAACGGGCACAGAGGAAAGAAAATGAGCTAAGGAAGGGGGTGGTAAGGGATGGGTGGGGGGTACATTGCGACCTGGCTGTCGCCTCCAGAAAGACGCGAGGAAACAGCGATGGAAGAGGAGGGGGAACCGTAGAGAATGCCCTGGATGGGCTGTTAGTCAACTGTCGAAAGGGGCTGACTGGTGATGGGGGATCAAAACCTTACAGCAACATGAAAAACAAAACGACGTTTCGGTGATTAAAAGAACCGGGAATCTCAGCATGGGTCCAGGAACAAATACTCAAGGGGGAATCCATAAAGGAGGTGTGAGAAACTTTTCAACGAGGGAGGGGAACCGGGGGGGTGTTGTCGGGGGGAAACTAAAACCTACAGACTATCATCAAGAAGGGACAGGCGCCACGGGCCAGTCGGTTGAAACAAGCTGGTGGGACTGAAAGAAAGGGACGTGAGGGGGAAAAGCTACGAAGTCTGCCATGGGACCGCCTATTCCGTGTGGGGACGACTTGGGATCTCACCGCCTACAGGGGGGGGGGGGGGTGTTCTACAAACGAGCATTTTGGGGTTTTTTTTTGGGGCCAACTTCAACGTCGAGAAGAGAGAGAGGCGAAGGAAAGAAAAAGGCGGCACCCTAACTTGATGGGGACGATCTCACCCGGAAAAGGCCAAAAAACGGTATGTTCGAACGAACAACAAAATACTGGACAAGAGTGCGGTGGTGGACCATGGAAGGCGGGGAAAAAAAGGGGATGAAGCTGCGGTGTGTGGCGGTCCACATGAAGCTCTGACTCCGTACGGGGAAGGGGGCAAGAAAAACGCGGTATTACACTGAGGATTTAGGGGACTACAGACGCCTCGGGATCCTCTATCAGGTCACTTAGAGCCAAACCTTCCCCAAGAGGTTATCGACAAAACAGACTCACTGCTGACCTTGGTCTCACGGTTGACCACGCCCACCAGAAAAAAAAATCCGGGCAAGAAGACCTAAAAACACAGGCGAGATGGGAAGAAACAGAGACAATATGACTGTGGGGGTAACGAAACAGCACAGTAATTTTTTAAGCTCTCAGGGACTAAAGATGAGGGGTTGATGGCAAATTCACGGGGGATGACCGTTGTCGTTGCGAATGTGCGGAAACAACGGGCAACAGTTCATTGAAAAAGGTCGGAAACTGGGGATTGCAAACGAAGCGTGAGACGAGGAGTAAACTCTGAAAGGCCTAAAGTGAGGGAAAAAAAAAACGACGTCCCCAACCAAATTCGGAACAACGCGCAATGCGCAGTCGGTTGGATCAAACTCGCGAGCAAAAGTGGGGTTTGTTCCTACAGAATCCAAGCGAAAAACTGAACACCCCGGAAATAAAAAAAGATGAAAGGACGAAACGAACGGCACCGTGGCTTAGGCCGTCTTCGGCCAAGGCGGCGCAGGGCCCGACACGCCACAAAGTGAAAACCTAGAAGGGGTCAACGATAAAACGAGACCTAAGGGCAGCCTACTTGTTGTCTCTAAATTCCTCAAAAGACTTCTAACAGGGGTTTTGAATTACCTGTCACCCAAACAAAAAACCTTCGGGGAACCTGGGCCCGACAACGCACAGATAAAAATGGATTGATAGCTTGAGCCATAACAGAGGGCGCAGGGGATGATCATCTCAAAAAAAAAAACTTATTAGGGAAGGAAATTCAGGCAGAAACAGCCGCAACACTTGGGGTATGCAGACGAAAAATAAACTCGGAGTTGCGTTGTCTGGCCTGCTGAGCCAGAAAAAGGAAAAGGTGCCGTCTTCAACGAGGGTTCGGAAGTGGGCACTGAGGGGGAGCTCAAAAAGAACGAAATTGCGGGCGGATTTTAATCATTGAGTTCATCAAAAAAGTCGGCTTTAACCTTGGCCATGCCGGCGCACAGGCAGGGGGAAAAAAACAATTCAGACAAGCATCATAAGAACCAAAAATTACTTTTTTTTTTTTGGGTTTTCGGTGGGCAAGGGGAAAGGAAAAGATGGGGGAGAGGGGCTTGGAAGGGGGGCAACACTAGGGGGCGCGCGAGGAAGGCAAACAGGCCTCGTGCAAGTCACAGGTGTGGCGATTAAGACGAAATCGAAGGGGCAACGCCGCGCGCCAGGAGCACACGCATGAACGGGTTGGTCACAGAACAAGAACGAACGTAGGAACCTGTTCTCCACGCCGGCAACGACTTCCCGGGAGAAACCGAAAGGGGGAAAGCGTAAAAGGGAAAACAACGGAAAGTGTCCCCTCGAGCACGGCTCCCCGAGGGTCCAAATGCGGTTCGTCACGTAGAGGCAGCGGCAAAGAAAAAAAAAAGCGCGGAGGGGGGGCGGTGACAGACATTACAGCCGTCCGTACCCGATCCATCAAAAGTTCCTCTTTTTACGAGAAAAGAGACGTAGTTTCTCAAGGGAAAGTTCATCTTGAAAGTAGAAAAGGCGAAAATCATGCCATTACACGTAACTTTGTTTCCAGACCTTTGACGTTTATCTAATCCCAACCAGAGCACAAACGAGGGCAGGTTTCAAAACACCCGTCCTACTCTTGCATGCTGACAGTGAAGAATAAAAGGGGTTGTGGACGGGGTCGGCCCTGCCAGGCAAAAATCAATCGGGTGTGCAAAAAATATCTAGGGAAAGACTCGAAACGTCCACTGACCGGAAAAAGAGGCCGTGTAGAAAAAAAAATCAGAGTTTTGCACGATATAGAAACAAACCAAACGTCCATCGGCGCGTCCAACACAGAAAAGAAGGACGAAAGCCGTGTCGCAACCGACTGCGTGAGGGAATGTAGGAGAACAGAGATCTTCAGTAAAAAGGTTCGAAAAAAAACACTTGCAGGCTCACAGACGAGGGAAAACAAAACCGCAGGCGAAAAGACCCGGAAACTAAAGAGGAGGGGTCAACACCATGCGCGGACCAGGGCAGGGAGAACCGAGTCGTGGGATGCCAGGGTTGGTTGGGTAGTAAAAATCTACCTCCAGGTACGCTGAAGGTAATACAGAAAGAGGGATGACAAAGTGCCGAGGCCGGAAGCAAAAGCGGTAAAAGAGACCGCAGAAAAAAAGTAAACTTGCTGAACTACTCATGTAAAAAAATCGACACGGGAGGGGGACGACAGGTTTCGCAAAATTTCAGACTAAAAATGAAGCGTGAATTCGGGTTCTCGCTCGAAAAAAATCACGGCGGGGCCCCGCTAAGAAAGTCCAAAGCGCACGAGTTTGTGTGAAAAAACGGTCGATGCGGAGCACGGGGGGGTTGGACCCAAAGAGGGTAAACTTCTCTGAACGTGGTACACATTAAAAATCCGGAGGTTGAGGAGGATGGTCGAGCATCAGCAGGGCTCAGGGCAAAGGCGTCCCCATTAGGTGTCCCGCATCCGATGAGAAAGAGAATCAGCAGAGAACCTGCCCAAAAAACGCTAAGTCGCTCGTGAGGAAGGGGCATCTCTGCGAGATCCTACTTGCCTCCTTGAAGAAGCCGGGTGCGGGAAGAAATTAAACTTCTCGGGGTTTGGACACGGGGACAGGAATCAGCAAAGAAACGAGGAGTCCGGGACACACGTCGCCCAATGGAATTCGGGAAGGTCGGCCTTAAAGCAGATCGGGCGGGAACTTGAAGTCAACACACGGACCGGTGGGTTTACGTCGGTGTCAGTGTGACAGCATTGGGGGGGGCGTGCGCGCAGCGTACGTGCAGGGAAGCCACAGGAAAAAAGGGAGACTCTCAGGCAATACCGGGGACATAGGTCAAAAAAAAGGCGTAGAATCCGAAGAGTCAGGCAACACGGGAAAAGTAGGCATGGGGGTAGGGTGCGGCCTTCTAACATGACTCAGAAGGGCCCTTCATGGCAGATCGGGCTCGCACTTGAAAAGTTTCTCAGAGGAAAAAAGGGTGCGCGGGAACGGGGGCGCCGTTCCACCAAAAACAGCGCTCTCAGGACATCGAAGCAAAAACTCATAACTAAGGGAGGGCTGGGAAAAAAAAAAAAATCGGCCTAAAAGGTTAATAGGACTTATGCCCTCGCCTGCAGCTCGCTATAGCCGCTTGATGGTACGGTGTGTAGATCTGTGTGGGTCCGTTTGAGGGGCCGCCGCAGCATCGGCCGCCTAGAGAAAGAAAATGCGGGGGGGGGGGGGGGTAATCCCATTGTCACAGGGTATCCAGGGAGTAAATTCAAAGTTCGGACGCTGGTCGAAGTCGGGGACGCATGAGGTTTGGGGAAAAAAAAAAAGTCATTATGAAAAAGTGTGTCTTCAGTACACAAAACTCAAACTTCAACTTACAAAAAGGAAAAGACCGTGGGGGTCCAGTTGGACCGAGAGAAGGATACAAAATCCGTATCAGGCTCAAAACAGCGGCAAAAGTGGAAAAAAAGGGATTAGGGGGTTGGACAGGCAGGTGGCATCGTCAGGGGGGGCAGGCAGCAGGTAAAAGAGCCAAAGAAAAAACCATTTCATAGCGGAGGGAACAGAATAAAATCTTCTGTCGGCCGACGCTGTCCGCAGTAGATGACGGGGTTGAGTAGGTCGGAAAAACACAAGAGGGGGTTACATACTGTGAATAAAATAGCTTTGTTCGCAGCTGTGGAAAACTCTCCAAGAAAGAGGGGGTCGTCGTAGGTAATGCATTGAAGGGAATCAAAGACTCGACAAAAGAACAAATTCTGCCGTGGTATCGTGAAAAAACGACACAAAGCCTTATCTTGCGATAAAAAAACGGGGGAAAACCCGTCAAAAAGGCGGATGCGCGTGTGGAAGGGGGGCCCTTGCCCTATGAGGGGGTCGCTGAACATGACTCATAGGTCCACGAAAGACAGGATCACGGGGGTTGCAATGCGAGACAGAGAAAACTACCTTCAAGGGCATTGTGGGGGAGTCGGACCGCTGATGGGGGGAGTCCCACCGCGGCAAAAGTCAGGGCAAGAAAGTGGTGATCGGAACAACGGCGGGGGATCAGAACCCTTCTTCGAGGCTGGCATAAAAGAAGCAACAAAAACAACAACGGAGGAAGAGAAGAGAATGCAGACAGCGAAGGAAGGGGTTTCGACCAAAAACAAGTTTGAAAAGCCCAATCACCGAGAATCTAGGAGCCTGCCCCGCCTAGGCAAGCGGCGGAAAGCCCGCAAGCGGGTCCGAAAAAAGTAAATGCCAGTTTTACCGCGATCAAAAAGGAGCAGCAGGCCAAACACAGTGAAGACTGGAAGGAAGAGAGCCGTAAAGGGCAGAAAAAAAGGGGAAAACGGCACCAACCCAAAATGGCGACAGAACTTGCCAAAGGGGGCCCCCTAAAGGGCGGTTTTTCTCCAAAAAAAGGGAGAGGCAGAAGACAAAAGTGCTGTGGTCAAAAAGGACCTCAGAAAAGGTAAAAGCGCAAGAAAGATGCCAACCTTCACTCATTAGAGACGACCCGCGGAGAACAAAAAAAATAGGAAAAAAAGAAAAGGGGTGTTAAGAGGCAACACATGCCGTAAGGTTCAAGACGCGATGCCGTTGTTTGGTACGCCCATCCGCAAAAATACGGCGGACAGCGAGGGGCCGAGAAAAACCATGGAGGGGTCAGAGAGATGCCGCAACTTTACCTGCGGCCCGAAAAAAACTCAGCAACAAACCTGAACGAACCCCAAGTGCCAAAATAAAACCCATAATCACCCGGTCTCCGTTCCTCGTGCGCAATTGGTGGAACCCGCGGAACGGAAGAGAACTGGAGCAAAAAAAAGCCATAGAGGACCCAAAGGGTAACTTGGCTGTGCGTGGAAAGAGTTGCAGGAAAGACAACCAAAGGTTCCTTAATAATAAGGCAAAAACAGTAGGTTGTACCGACTCTCTCTTAAAAAAAAGGGACCAGAAACAATTGGGAAGTTTTCGACTACGGAAGTGACATTGTCAAGGGAGAAGTCAACGAGATAAACCTCAGTCAAAAGTGCAAAAGTCCACAGGAAATACAGGGATCGAGTGGATCTAAAGAAATCAAAAAGAGAGCTAAATAAAATCGCGTAAGACATGAGAGTCAGTCCTGGGGACATCAGGATTTCTGCCCAACGCGACCCCCACTTATCAAAAAACATGGCCAAGACAGGCCGTTGCTGCGAGGGTGGGTCGACAACCGAGGGAGACTAAAAAAAGGGAGTTCCCTACCGGAGGGGCAGGTCCACTCTGCAAGCCGATGGGGGACGACCAACGCAGGGGGCCCGATAGGCATTGCCGGCCTAGCCAACCTGTGGTCGAAGGCAAGGGGACGATCAAAATCTCAAACCTCGGCCGCATGTGAAGATGACGCTCGTAGGCTCCGGGAACCGGGAAGGGTAAGCGGTAAAGAAAAGGGGGACCATCATCTGAGACTCACATCTCACTTCCCAAGCAACTGTGGGTTCCAGGGATCTGCCACCCGACTAGTGGAAACTCTTTAACCTGATCATACTCAGTCAAACACCAAATAAAGCCGATACGAGGGGGGGGTGTGTCACAACCATAGAAAGGTCAGACAATCTATAAAGCAAAGGCGCTTTTAAAAAGGCAGGGACGAACTACTCGAATGTGTAGAACGAGGAAAAGACTAAAAACCGGCAAAACTTCTGTTAATTGCCCGCTCGTATCGGCGGGAACGGCTGCACAGGGGAGTGCCACACTCAAGCGACATGCGATGAGCTCACCCGAGCCTCTGGGACAAGATTCTCTTGGTTACTTGTCTTTTCAGCATCTATAAAAAAAGTGAAAGGGAGGGGACTGACAAAGTTGGAAAAGGGCTCGCAGCGGCTTATCAGGAAAAACACTAAGGCCGGTCAACTGTCGGGTGAAATGGACACCTTCTGAACACACTGTGGACACTCACGTTCAAAAAAGTACTTCGCCCGCAGAGACTGAACATCGGAACAGATCACCTTTCGGGGGGGGAGCAAAGGGAAATTAGGGGGATTTTCTGGAGAGAGAACAAGAACTTGAAAATTCCACACTTTGTCCTGACGTTCTATTTCATGTCTAATTGGAAAGGACGCTGAAAGAAGCCTCCAACAGGAAAAGTCACAACCGTTGTGAGTATTCCAAGTGTCGGTGGACATGCGAACTTAGTCGCAGCCCACAGGCACTGAAAAAGGCAAAACAAAAAGGATTAATAGGAATGAATCCGTCCTCTTAAACCTTGGGGGCTGACTGTTGAGTCCAAAAGGCTAACGAGCGAAAGCTCGTGTCTCCCTACAAAAATCACCAACCACATACCAAGACTTCGTAGGGACAAACTGGCCGGAAAGGAAGGGGGTCGACAGGAGCAGGGCGGGGGATTTTTGAGCCGGAGTTTGTGGGTTCGGAAAATCGGAGTGCGGCCGGGCAAGGGGGTGTTCGGGGGGAGAACAAAAGCCGCCACATATGAGAGGTGGGAAGCAATGTAAAAAAATAAAGTAAAAGTGGCGACACGCAGGAACCAGGCCGAGCCGGGCCGGCTGGGCAAACCGGACCTCTGCACTAGCCCAAAATAGGGGTTAAAATTGGGAAAGTGAAACTGTTATGTCAAAACCAGAAGACTGTGTTGAAAAAGGTCGACTCATGCCGTTCGCGCCGTTGAGATCTGAATCAAAGTCGGGAAACCACGGCTTGGACCCCTTGGTCCGTAAAGTCCTCCTTCCCACGACCGACGGCAAGGAAAGACCCGGTGAAGGAAAAAAAAATACCTACAACCAACAGGCGTCTGGGGGTGGGGGGAAAGAAACTCAGGGCTTGCAGCGACGAAAGGCCGAACGGAAACTTCTCACAACTACAGACCGTGAGCGATGGGGGTAAAAAGGGGGGGTAAACTAAAAGCCCTAGCATCGAGCGCAAGCGTATGAGGAGACTGAAAAAAAGGGATGAGCGAAAGGACTCAACAAGTTTAGGCGCAACGGACAAGCCAAACTTTGCGTGGTTCTGAGGGGAACGGTGAGGTCATGAAAAGACCCCTAAGTGGAGGACACACTCGGTAAAATGGCGCTGCCCTAAGGGTTACGAACAAAGAAGTCCAAGAAAACGTTACGGGTCCTCGGATTCTTACTCGCTTTCTGATGCAAGCAAAAACCCCTTAAACTGTTTGAGGGGTTAAGGAAGAAAGTGGGAAGGGGGGGGACGACGGGCGGGAACAGGAACGGTACTTTCGTCCAAAACGGATTTACCAGCAAATAAGGGTGAGTAGGGACGCCGTCAGGTACGGTTGGAGGGACAAAAGATTTCTGCGCCCAGCATCGAAAAAAGGGAAGAATGAAACCTCGGGCGTCTGTTTGGGAGATTACCAATCTTGAAGTCCGAGTGGTGCACGAACAGAAAATCCGACTGTCAAGGAAGGAGACTCCAGAAGTGATTAGGAACAAAGAAAGAAGAACCAGCCCTGCGGGCCGGCGTACGCGGGAGATGAAAAGACAACTTCCAGTCTTCCGGACTCATGGGAAAAAACTACAACCCTCAAAAAAGAAGCCAAGCAAGGTCAAGATCACAAAAACGCCGACACACGACCCGCGGAGTGGTCCAATACTAGAACGAAGTCAAGGACAAAAAGAAGTATGACAACTTCGTGGGGGGGGGAAAAAAGGGCCGACACGGCAAAAAAAAGGGACTCGACCAACAAAGAAGGAAAGATGAAACGGGCCTTCTGGTGCATGAAGCT
>Ga0179591_1304368_pt1 | contig 10723 bp, 11 predicted proteins | sample CZOMad2_1_08_16f_FD_182891 | JGI IMG/M metagenome (GOLD analysis project Ga0179591, IMG submission 182891) | Vadose zone soil fungal communities from Angelo Coast Range Reserve, California, USA - CZOMad2_1_08_16fungal (PacBio error correction) | ecosystem: Environmental > Terrestrial > Soil >...
TCCTATCCCTGCCACTAATGAACCAGGGACTGCTGGAAAAGCAAAGGGAAGAAAAAATTTAACAGTAGACCCCACAAGGGGGGTATCAGCCCCCGTCACTTGGGATCCAAGGGACAGCTCTTCCATAAGTCCGGGGAGATATATGACCCGGAATTTCAGCAAAGAAAAAAATGTCGGGACGCGGTTTAACTGGGAAACAAAGGGAAAGGGAGAACTTTCGCCGTTATGTATATGAAATGATGAAAAGGCTCACTGGAGAGACGATGTGGCGCGGGAAAATGCAGTCCTGATAGGTCAAGGAGAAAGGAAGAAAAACCGATCAGCTCCGGGAAAGAACAAAGGGCCTAAAGGTGGCCCTCAGCCAGAATGAAGGTGAGCTTTAAACGATGGAAAAGAGCCGTCTTTTCTCAACGGGAAAACACAGGGCGGGGGGGGGCTGCCTGTCAAGGGGTTGCTCTCTAAGAAGGGGCGACCAATACTTCAAAAAGGGACGGATTACCAAAAGTCGCCGAAAAATTTTTGCCGCATACGAAACGAGGGAGGGGAAAACAGCAAAGTGCAAAGGAAGGGGAAGAAGCAACAGGGGGGAAAACTGGGATTCTTGCAAAAAAAAGAAAAGTCTTGAAGGAGGGAGAAGGGGAACGCCCATTTGCGAGCCTTTGGGAAGGAGGGCTCAGAAAAGTAGTGTCTTGATCAGCACAGACACCTCCACGGAAAAGGGGGGGTCAGGGCCCGTTGGCTGTCTGTTTTCCGGGGAGGAAAGGGGAATTCAAAATCCGTCCAGAGGATCCGCCGAGTGGAAACTTCCCCTATACCCTTCATAACTCACATAGCAAAAAGAATGACGGCTGCAGCTGCTGACTGTAGCAGGGGGAATAACTCAAGGTCTCATCGCGGAAGACCAAATGCGCAAGAACGCGTGGAAAAAACGATTCTGGGGAACGAGATTTCTCTTACTTGACAAACGTAGACGGGATAAACTGACTATCATAGCAGGGTTAAATAAAAAGGTAAGGGGGAATATCGAGAAAAATCTCCTTTTAATTATAGAAAAGAGGGGATACTGACCCAAGGGGACCACTTTAAAAAAACATAAAGAGTATACATGTAACCAGAAAAAAAAGGATCCGAGAAATACAAATTGCCATAAAAAGCAGGTAGGGGTGGCCTCCAAGGGAAAAAGAAAACAAAAAAGGAAGAATATAGCGGACTCTGCCTTGAATTATCGGGCGCAGTAAGAAATTGTGAAAAAAAGGGACAGCAAACGACCCATTCCAGGGGGCGAACTCCTTGAGAATGTCTGGGCTCCGTAAGGAAGGGGTAGAAGTCAAAGGAACGTGAGATATTCAAAGGCAGACAGACGGCCCGGTCTTAAACGCTTAAAGCACTGGGGTGTGGAAGCTGCCCTTGTAGAGGTAAAATCGCTCGATGGGAGGGGGGGAAGGAGAGACTTAGGAGCGCGGGGGGAGGGGAGGTTTGATAATTAAACCAGATAGTCTTTAGGCATTAAAGTTTTAAAGGACGAGAGGAACCTGAGTCGCCAATGATAACGAAGGGAATACACGTAACTAGGGGTCTTCTACCGTTCGGAGGGGCTGACTTTGCAGAGTTCGGAAGGAAGTGTTATGCGACCAAGTTCCTTATTCAGAAGAACAAGTGTCGTCACCTAGGTCAGACCGTGTGTCAAACGCAAAGGGCACTCCTTCTGCAGGAGGAGAATCAGAAGCGGTGACGTGGAAGGAACTAGAGAGGACAAGTTCCATCTTGCGGACGGAAGGGTGAAAGGCTGTTTCAGATTACCCGAGGTAAAGGATGGTTTGTCAAATCTGGGGGGAAGAGAGCGAACCACTTGGTCGATACACGCGCCATACTCAGGAAACAGCACAAGGAGGGGGAACTTCCCATTCTGAGAGGAGGACTTGCGGGCAGAACAGGAACAAATTGCTCTCTGTGAGAGAGATGTTTTTTATAAAAAAGATCAGCCATTTTTCGCTAGGGAACAGAGTCAAGAGGCAAGGGTGTTATCTGAGCTCTTCCGAAGAGGAACAGGTGTGCTCATGGGACGAACCTCAACTTTTCACGCAAAAAGGAGTCAGGATGAAGTGCTTTTTTCGGGGCAGGGGGGAAGGGGTACGCGTCCCACCGGAAGGGAAAGGGTGCTGGAGGGTCCTATCTGTCGTTGGGGATACATAGAAAAAGGGACCTTAAAACGGAGGATTATCTTCCTGGGGAAAAGGAGGAAGAGGCCCGGGTTCACCTGGAAAATGGTTAGGAAAGGTCCAGACAGGCAGGCGTCCCCTTTCCGTGGAGAGATAGAGGAGGTGAACCTTATTCGCGCAAGGCAATGGGAGGCGTCCTTTCGCCCGAAATGGGGGGGGGCTTGGGTCCGGAAAATGCCAATCTGCAAGAGAGGAGCCGAGTGCGTTCACTGTGAAAATGAAGGGAGAGCCCGGGCGAGGGAAAAAGGTCAAAACTAAGTTGCATGGGTTAGGGGAATTGATGTGAAGGGAAAAAAGCTACTAAAAGAACGGAGAAAAATCGGGGAATCTAGTTCAAGAAAAAAAAAGTCTAATAAATCATCACCCACCATGAAAGAAGAGGTCTTTATGTCCGGAGGGTTTCTAAAATGGGAGGACTAGACGGGACGTACTTTCGTAGGAGGACCGAGAAGGGCCTTTTCGTCGGAAACTGGAACTCTTGATGGCCCCGGAGTAACCCAAACCCAGGGGTGCCCAAAAAGGTAGACCCTCCCTGAGAGTGGTGTCACAACGGCCCCAAAGTATGGAGACCCCTACCGGGGAAAGAAGGTCCTTGCCTTGGTGGGAAAAGCAGACTGCTTAGTCTTCCTTCCCGAGAGAGCCTTCTCTCAAATTACCTGTCCTTTACCTGGAAGCAAAGAGGAAGAGAGACCGGGCACTAATTTCGTAAACTAATAGATAGCCAAAACCCAACGAGGAGGAAGGGGTGTTCGGTGCTCGCCAAACGGGGGTCTCGGCCACGCTATCTGCATATTTGCAATAAGGGAGAAAAGGTACGATGACTGGGCTGCTCTGGAGCATCTCAAGTCCGTGGGGGATGGAAATGAAACAAGGTTTCGTGGAGAAAGACTCTTGGATTCCGTTTTTACGCGGAGAGAATGGCGTTCTCACTTCGGGGAAAAGCTAGGGTCGACAGGTCGGGACCGTCCTAAAAAGAAAAATACCTCTTCCCATTGCATGCGCAAGGGGAACCACAAGTTAATACTATCGAGCGCGGGTATATCACTTTCCAATTCACGAGGGAAAGAAAAGTTAGCAGAAAGTGGGTTCTGGGACTGGTGGGTAGAACCTCTCTTACAGCTGGTGCGGGGGGTCTGTATCACTGACCACTCCATTTCAGAGAGGAAAAAGTATGTTGAGGAAAGCACACCCGACGGAGGAAAGGAAGTACAGCGGGAAAACGCCTATCAAAAAAAAAATCGGAGAAGCTCTTATTAAAGGAAACGGCCCCTTCTTGGAAAAGAAGGGGGCCAGGCGTATGGTCGTATCTCTAGATAAGAACGGCATGGCGATTTCCCAGCGCCAGTTGTCCCCTTTGCGTAAAAAGCATCGAGTTGAACCTCAGGTCGAGGGAGGGAGGGGGCCTCCACCAGAAGCCGGAAGGCTCAATCCTGGGTTAGAAAAATAGGAGAAAGCGAACGCTGAAGGAGAAAAAAGCGACATGAAACAGGGGCTACAGAATTCAAGTCGAACGACCAAAACAATTCCTCAAAGGGAGTCTGGTCATCGAAAATGGAAAAAGTTTTCGGGGAGGGGAAAGCGGCAGCACAAGAACGATGCGGAAAGAGGGACGCGAATCCCCGCCTAAAAGGAGTCGAGACTTTTTCACTTGAATGTAAGGCGGGGGAATCAGGTACCAGCAATACGAAAAGCGCGCCTAACCACTTTGTCAGTTGAGGGGATCAGCGACTGTCTACATCCGAAAGGTCTGGTAAAGGTACCGGGAAGGGGCAGGGTCCAGAAGGTGGAGGGGCCGTCGATAGGGGGGGGCCCCATTGGCTGAGGATAAAGATCCACCTGAGAAGAAAAGAAAACTAAAAGCAGGTGTACGCCGAAAGGAAGGCCCAAAAAAGGGGCGAGCAAGCTTCGAGACAGAGGGATTCAATATTTACAAGAAAGGGGGAGAAGAATACGAATACTCGTAGGTAAAAGGAGTAACTGTTCACGAGGGACGTGCTGAGCGCATAATGGAGATGAAAAGTTTGGAAGAAAAAGGGAGAGCGGTACCATCCCGCGCAAAAAGAGAGGCCAGCCAGCAGTCCGGAGAGAACCTCCCTGCGAACAGCGGCAGCAGTACTGACAGGGAAAAACAATACTTCATCGGAAGACGTAAACGGCTGTGGTCAAGGAAGTTCTGAAAAAAAACCCAACAACCACCAAACGCTATACAAGATCTGAAACGGGATCTTACTTTATCCGTCGGAAAGCAGGTCAGCACAAGGGAAATGGGCGAGCACAAACAGTGCACGTTTACGACGTTACAAGTACAGGGAGGGAACTGAAGGTTGCGTTGGGGGGGGGATTCCTCACTTCAAGTGACAAGGAGAAACCTACGGCCGGAAAGCCAGGGAGAAGGCTCGTTGCTGAGGGCGGCGGTTATAAGAGAAAACAGCGTTCATAGCACTAAAAGGCACTGCAGAGCAGCTTAACTCTTGAGAGGTTCAGGGTTCCGGAAACGAACAAAAAAGGGAGGAATTTTTATTCCCATTTCGGAAAATAACAGAAGCTGCCGGAACTGGGGGGGTCATGTTAAAAAAGTGGGGGGAAGGGTTATTAGACCAGAGGGAAGGGGTTGAAAAAAGAGGTGGTCAGGGGGAAAAGTGGGGGGGGTCTATACTTCAAGAGAAAAGCAAAAGACCCGGCCCAGGTTTTGGCACGGGCGGAACCGCTCTGATGATTCAGGTGAAAATGAAGGACTCTGGCGGGCCACGAGAAGTCGAGAGGAATCAGAGGGGAAACTCTTTTTTCGTGGAGGGGGAACTGGGGAAGGGGCCTCTTCCTCATTCGGAAGAATACGCGTTTCCCTTTCTGGCTTCAGAAAAGGAAGAAGGGAAATGGTTAGGTCCGTGAAGTTTAAAACGGATTTAATTGTCTGGGGGGGAGGCCATACTCGAAAGGAACTGAGAACAGGTTCTCCCTCGCACGGTAGAAGAAAGGAACCTTCGCCTTGGAGGGAGGGTTTCTTGGGGGTCAAGAGAAACGGTTTAGGTCAAGGAGAAGAAAGTCGCGCAACGGACGCGGATCCTTAAACGGCAGAAAGAAAGAATTGTTTGCCTTCCTCCCCTTTGTGAAAAGAGGGGGGACTTCAACCTGGTTGCACCTTTAGGGGAAATACTCAACCCCCCCCCCGAAAACCGGGGTAGAGGAATTTCGGCAACCCAAGGAACGCGGCGCGAGACAATCTAACCTTTAAGAAAAGACAGGGGGACTTGTCTATCAACAACCAAAAGGTGGGGGGTCAACCTAATCCCTGGTCAGGGGTAAAAAGACCATCGCGGCTATTAAAAAAGAAAAAGAGCCCCGGGCACTTGGGATTGGCTGGCAGAAAGAAGCTGGGGGGGGGGGGGGGGGGGGTGTCATTCTTGGGGAAAAGTCGTCATGAGATAACTGATATTCCTAATTAACAAAAATCATTACTGCGGAGAAAAACCGACAGGCTCTAACGGGAAAAAAAACCGCATCATATACATCCTCCATCTCTTAAGTCAGGGAGCAAAGGTAAATGTTCCGTAAACCTGGATCTTTCGACGGGAGAGGTGTATTATCTTACAAGCGGCAGGAAAAAAAAAAGAAAACAGGTCAGAGTGCGCTTGTCTCAGAAGGGAGGAAGGAAGGGCTATCCCCCAAAGAGTTGGGGCCGGGGGGGAGGAAAGACGGGACTGTGTTCCCGGGCCTTTCAGGGGGGGGTGGTCATGGGGGGGAATCTAACTCTCTCTCAGAAGATTAGGGAAAAGAAGAGAGATTTTCTATCCGCCGAAAAGAAAGATTAACGGCCCGTTGGCTGAAAGCGAAAGGAGCCGTGCAATTCACCAGAAACCCGGGGGTAGGGGGGGAATCAAAAGAAAGGTCGCACCTTCTTATACCTAAGAAAAAAATAGCTCGGCTGTTCTTATAGGTCTCAATGGGTAAGGAAAAAAAAATACCTCAGAAAGAGTCTGGACTGGCAAAAGAAAGCGCTAAAGTGCTCCTCATTCTCAAAGGACGGTAAACGGGGAGGCAATAATAGGTCTTCCGTTCGGCAGAGAAAGTGGAGGAATTAAGGGAAGAAACGATCATAGGAAGGAAAGAAACAGGAAAGATACGACTACAACGCACAAAAGCAACCCGGGTCCCTTTGCTGGAACAAGAAAGCCGATAAGATGTTCTCGACGTACCACCGACCAGGTTGAGAAAGAGGGGGAAACAATGTTGCCTCTAAGAAGAGGGGAAAAAAGAGAGGGGTATTTTCCAGCGTCAAGGGGGGTTCTAACAAGAAGAAGCAGAGGGACCTTGTTGACTCATAAGGATAACGGGGGTGTCCAGAAAGAAGGGGACAAAGAAGGAAAGAACCGACGTTTCTCACTGAGGAAAAAACAGCTCAAAGGTGTCTTGGGAAGGGGAGAAGGGGCCGTGCGCCGAAGTTAAGAAATTTCGACTAAGGCGCTACCACTAGGTCTCGCTGGGGGAAGCACGCCGAAAACCCGGCGAAAGAAGGGAATCCGTTTGCTTCGTGAAAGGGAGGGTAACTCATTCAATGGGTCATCTTATGGCAAGCCCTAAGAAGGGAAAAAGACCACGGACCCTTACAAGCCCTTCACGAAAATCCCCAATGACGTCTGCATCGATCTTACTCTCGCATAAGTGAAGAGGGGCCTCAGCAACGGCAAGCGACGGATGAGCTCCCCCCAGAAAGCCAAATGCTCACACGAAATCAATTTACAGATGAGAAGAAATTACCTAAATTGAGACAAGCCGTGTGAAAAGAAGAAGTCTCAGTTCCTCCTACTTCGAAAGGAAATGTTTCACGAGGGGGGGGGGGTTTACAACAGGGTTTACAGGTAGGAACCTTATGCAAAATTTTGGGAAAAAAGGAAAAAGAAAAACGGGTATGCCAAAAAGGTACCCAGAAAAAGGGGATCTCAAGAGCACCCCATTATCACATTCCCAGAAAAGAAAAGAGAGGGCTTCAAATGGGGCAATAAAAAAAAAGGGAATAACTGTGACTCATTCAGCGAAAAGAACCCCCCAAATATAAGAGTCCTGCTCTCTCCGGACTAGGGCGCTCATAAGAGGGGGCAGCACTCCAATGCGGGAAGAAGGGGACCTTCTATCACTTTAGGGAATCAGCATGCGGTCCCGTTAGCTGTTCCCTGAAAGTTAGAAGGGAAAAAAAGACCAAATGCCCCTGGAAGGGGACTGTAAAGACTTCCTAGAGTGTTAGAAGAGTCCATTACCAGGGGGGGGGGTGCTTAACATCAGAACGAAAAGAGGTTGTACAGGAACGTAATAGAAGAGGGAAGAGCTGGGTACTTGTGAAGAAAAAGAAGGGAAAAGAAAGGCCGGTGACTTCTAGAATTATCGAGGGGACAAGAAGAGGGCATTCCTCTAAAGTCACCGGAGCGTTAATCAGGTAGGACTGAAGGGCTCTACTTGAGCTCAAAAGGGCAGAAGGTGCGACGTATAGACCACTTCAAGCCTACTATTAAGAAAAATGCGGGGAGGAGAAAAAGTTGGGAACAGTAACTACGGGACAGTAGGAGGGGCGGACAGAATAAGATTTTACAGTAGGAAAGGAAAAACCGGCTGGTACCATTATCGTGGGGAAGGAGGGGGTAGGCTTGAAGGGCCTGCCTCTGGGGCTGCAGTGGTGCATTCGGTGGGGGGGAAAGAAAAAGCTGAACCACTGGGGGGATATACGCGGAAAGAAGGAAACGACCTCGTTCCTGCCAGCTGCGAATTTCGAAACGTGCGGGGGGGGGCACCGTCCATGGGTCCAGGTTATGGCTTCCGATATGTAAGAATAACGACCCGGAAAATAATGTTCATCTCACGGGGAAAAGAGGAAGAAAGGGACGCGCTGGGGGAGGGAGATGGAAGCCTCTTTCGCCAGAAAGCTTAAGTCATTCCTTCTTCCAGAAAGGGCCACCCAAAGGAAGGCTTATCGTCTGGGGGGGGAAAGGGCAGGGTCCACGGACTGAAGGAGCGTGCTCACGCGCATGGAGAGTGCGAGCGGGCTCCCGCGGAAAGGGGGGGATCCGCACTGATCGCCTTCAACAGGGGGGAAGGGGGAGCTTTGGGAGGCCCGGTCGATCCCTCCGGAGGGGCAAAAAAAAATTAGGCAACAGTAAACTGCGGGATGAGACAGTATGCTCCTCACGTCCAGTCAAGGATTGCAAAACATCTCCGGGGGGAGGTCATCCGATCTGAGTGTTCTCTCAACGATGTATATCGGAGGGACACGCCTACGTACGGGGGGGCAGGGAGTACCTCCACCACCTAGTTGAATATTGTCCTGACCTGCGAGGGGGAAAGAAGACCACTAAACCTGCAGTCAAACGATGTTCATCCTATACCACCGGGTCTAAAGGCCCACAAAAAACACCTTCCCTCTCCAGGTTTTGATCAAAGAAAGGAAGAAGGGGAAGACCAGGTATATCGCTATGATCAGGTGAACCGGGGGAAGGGGGGGGGAACCTTCCGTAAGGGGGGCAAAAGAAAGTCAATCTGGGGGGGGACGCTGAGACAAAAAATCCGGAGAAGTTAACACCCCAGGAAGGAGGAAGAGGGGGGAGAAAACTCTTTCCAAAAAGGAGGGACCAGTGGCGCCACGTAAAATCAATCTGTTGGCGGAAATTCCTCAAGCGGAACTTGAAGGAAAAACTCAACCCTAGAAAAATAAATTTCTTACCGTAGAAAAAAAGGGTCAACTCGGCCTCTCCTATGGACGGAAGGCCCGTACAGGAGAAGAGAAAAAAAAACTTGGGGAAGAAAAATGTGACGGGCAAGCGGACGGGATACATGATCGCAGGGATATGTTTTCAGTCAGAAAAAAGGGGCATACCGTTCTTATCCCGGAGAGGAGGGGACTTCAGCCTCACAGAGAGGGTTGCAATGAACAAAAGGGTCGTAAGGGACTTCCTATGGCGGAAGGAGGGCGTCCGCCATGGCTCTCCGAAGGGGGGGCACCCGGCCGTTATCCGTCTGGGAAGGGAAGCCAAAGGGGGGCAAAACCTGCCCAGCCCTGAAAGAAAATGAATCACCGAGAGAAAGGGACTTTCAAATGGTTGGGGAAGCCTGGATCAGCACTTGAGTCGGGAAGGTGTGGGGAGGGGAAAGAAGGTTTATTAAACTCGAGAAACGGGGAAAAAAAGGGTAAAAAGTAGCTTTGCCCCCAGGGCAGCCCTAATGCACCTATTTTTGCTGACGAAAAAAAAGGGAAGGGAGAAAAGTCATGCAAGGAATCTTAAAGAACAAAAGAGAAGAAAGGGAAAGGAATAAAAAAAGCAGCTCGGCAGAAATAAAAAGGACAGCCGGCTGTGCAAGCGGGCGGGAGAACGAATACTTTCACGCCGAGAAGGGGGACCACGCCCGGGTCTGGCCCTTGTTCTGGGAAAAAAGGGGAAGGGGAACAGTAAGGCACTAGGATCGACAGGGCCCCAGGGCCAGAAGAAGAGCCGTGGTGGGGCGAGCATGCGTATCCCCACGAAAAAAAAAAGAACGAACACCCCGCGACATGACTCTGAGGAGGGAAGTGGGGAGAAGGCCATTCCTTCCTAGCACAATCAAGGAAGAAAAGCGCACTTGACAACGGGGGGGGTCCTTCTGAAAAAAAGAAGGGTCGACCTCTTGCTGCCGAAAGCACTCCGGCCAATGCCTTTGCACCCGGCGATAATGAGAAGTGTATAACACCAAGAGGAAATACATCTACAGACCAAGGGGTGGCAGTGTTCTTCCGAAAGGGAACTTTCGAAGATCAGGGAAATGAAGAGAAGGAGGCCTATGAGTAGCCTCTCTAACAAGGGGGGGGGGTCAAGTAGTCTCCACCCTATGAAAACAGAAGGTACAGCGGGGGAAAGACAGAAATAAAACAAGAAAAGGATAAAGCCTGGACCTTGAGAGCGCAGCGAGGCAGGAAAGAGGGGGACAAGTAATTATTAAGAAGACAAGAGGGTCCGGTTCTACCCAATGGTAACTAGTTAAAAAAGGGGCGGATGTCGAATAGTATCTTACGTTAAGAGAAAAAAAGATCAGGCCAGGAACGGCACCGTCGAGAAAGGTTTTAGGTCGCGCCCCTAAGAATTCGATGGCGACCGGAAAGGGAGTTACGGACACTGAATCCTTCTCGACTACTTCAAAAGAGGGGTGGTGCGTCACCCAAATAACATATCTGCCCTAAACTCTATAGAAATTTCCACATAAGAAGGGGACTTACAGGCTGAACAAGGGGAAGGGGAGAGAGAAACCGGGCAGGTAAGTTTTTGGGGGGTTTGGCCTGGTTTAAAAACTAGGAAGGGAGGATTATGGTTGGGAGAAAGGGTCGGAAAGGGCCTTTACCCTGCAAAGGCCCGATGAACAGGGAGAAGAGAGAGTTCAGAAGGCGGGTTGGAGATCAACAGCGGGGAAGACAATATCAACTGCAGAGGCAGACCAGGGGGAGGGAATCCCGTTTTAGGGGGGGGGTCGAAGGGGGAGGCGCCGTTCTTACC
>Ga0179591_1364694_pt1 | contig 10723 bp, 2 predicted proteins | sample CZOMad2_1_08_16f_FD_182891 | JGI IMG/M metagenome (GOLD analysis project Ga0179591, IMG submission 182891) | Vadose zone soil fungal communities from Angelo Coast Range Reserve, California, USA - CZOMad2_1_08_16fungal (PacBio error correction) | ecosystem: Environmental > Terrestrial > Soil >...
AACGTGGTTAACGGTGTTTTATTTTGTTTTTTTTTCAACGTTTTTTTTTTTTTTGTTGTTTTTTTTTTATAACGTTTTAAACGGTTTTTTTGTTGTTTTTAACGTTTTTTTTTCTTTTTTGTGGTTTTTAACGTTTTTGACGTTTGTCTAAACGTTTAACGTTCTGTTCTGTTGTTAACGTTTAACGTTGTTTTTGTTTAAACGTTAACGTTTTTTCGTTTTTTGTTTGTTTTTTTCTTTTTTTTGTTTAACGTTTATTGTTTTTTTTCCCCCCCCGTTAAACGTTTAACGTGTTTTGTTGGGTTTTTAACGTCGTTTTTTTTTTTTGTGTTGGGCGGGTGGCGAACGTAAAACGTAACGGTAACGGACGTTGACGACGTAACGTTGTTGTAAACGTAACGTAACGCGCGGTAACGGGTTAACGTTAACCGAACGAACGGTAAAAATAAAACGAAAACGGAACGAACGGCCTGAAACGAACGAACGAAACGTTAACGTATAAAATCTGGAACTGGTGATTTAACGGAATAACGTGTGACGTCCGGATTAACTTTGTAACGTAACGAAACGTTTTGGCTAACGTTGCACGAACGTAATAAACGACGAACGTAAACGAACGAACGCACCGACACGATCGTTGTGACGAACGGCGTAACGGAACGGGGTAACGTGAAGAACGTTAACGGTAACGAACTAACTAACTCTTAAATACTTACTTGGTAACTAACTACTTTAACGTAACGAACTGAACTAAACTACGAACGTTTTTAAATAACGTGATAACGAACGAACGTACCGAACGTCTAACTTGAACTACGAAATCGAACGTATAAACTAACTAACGAAACTAACGTAAACGAACGAACTAAACGTTAACGTGAACGTAACGGAAACTGAACGTTTTAAAACTAACGGAACGTACAACGGAACGAACTGAGATAACGAACGGAACGGTGAACGAACGTTGTTTTATAACGAACGTTAACGGGGAAGCGTTAACGATAAACGCTAACTGAACTTAACATTGGAACGTAATCACTAAGCGGAACGGTAACGTAACTGTTAACGTCTAACTTACGTAACGGCGTACTAACGAACGTAACGAACGATAACTAAACTGATAACGAACCTATATAACTAACGTAACGAAAAATAACGGAACGTAACGTAACGTACCGTTTAACTGAACGGTAACGAACGTCTTAACGTTAAAACGTTAACGAACGGTGAACGTAACGTAACGAAACGATAACGAACGTTCAGAATAACGTCGGTATACGTTAACGCGGACGTATCGGTTGAAGAACTTAACCGAGACGAACGAACGGTAACGATAACTAACGCAACGTAAGACGAAAAACGAAACGAACGGTAACCAAACGAACGTAGCACGAAACGCGACGATTTAAAACGTAACGTTAACGAACTACGTGGAACTCGGACCGGAACGAAAACACGTGTTGGAACGTATCGTAACGAACGGAACGTTCAACGTAACGAACGAACGAACGTGTGAAACGAACGAACGTTAACGTTAACGAACGGGTTAACGAACTAACGAACGGGACATAACGTTGAAGCGAACGGTGGAATACGAAGATTACGTAAACGAAAATAACGATAACGGTTAACGTGAACGAACGGCTGTAAACGTAACGGGAACGGAACGACGTTCACGGTCAGGGAACGAACGGTTGTAACACCTTGGTTGATGCCTGATAACTGTACGAACGCTACCTGAACTGTAACTTTGAACTGTAACGAACGAACGAACGAACGTGAACGCGATAACGTAAACGTAACGAACGGTGAACGAAACTAAACGAACGTGTAACGTTTGATATACGTAACGTTAACGGTGTAAAGAGATAACTGAACGAAAAACGTAAACGTAAGTTAACGAAACGTAAACTTAACGAACGGTTAAACGAACGGAACGTTTTGAAACTAACGTTAACTATAACGTAACGTGAAATACGAACGAAAAACGTAACGTAACGAACCGAACGTAACGTAAACGAACGTGAACGAACGGGTTTAAACGGTACGGGAAAATACGTTTAACGAACCTCAAACGCTAACTGTAACGAACGATGTTGTTAAAACGTATAACGTGTTACGGCGTAACGAAAGTAACGTGGTTAACGGTAACGAAACGGACAGAACCGTGGTTTGAACTATAACGAACTGTACGGAACGGGTGAACTATACGTACGTGTAACCGTAACGTATAAACGAAACGACGTAACAACGATAACGTTTTTAATAACGTAACGTTAACGAACAACGTGTTAACGTTGAACGCTAAACGGAACGCGGATAACGGTGAACGAACTGTAACGAACGATAACGGAACGTGGTAAAACGTAACGTAAAACGTAACGTAACTAACGAATCGAAGGCACGCGAACGTGAACGAAACGATTAAAAACGAACGTTAACTGAACGTCACGAACGTAACAACGTGTTGAACTATAATAACCCGCTGGTTTAACGTAACGAACGTAACTGTGGAAACGTATAACGATAAAAACTAAAACGACCGAACGTTACGAAAACGTGAACGTAACGTGAACTGGTACGTTTTGTATAACAGTGTAACTTTTAAAAGTTAACTCGAACGTTGAACCGAACGGAACTTGAACGAACGAAACGCCGAACGCTAACGGGTACGTTAAACGTAACGTTGTACTTGTTTAACGAACCGAACTTAACGTAACGTTGTGCCGGTACGAACGGAACGAACGTTGTTTGGTGAACGCGTATAACGTGGGTTACGGTAACAACGAACGGTGAACGTGGCGATGGGGTAAGAACGTTGAACGTTCTAACTAAAACGAAACGTAAACACTTTGGAACGGTCTTTATTAACGAAGCCGTGAGGGAACGTTACGAACGGGTAACTTAACGAACCGTAACTACGGTAAAACGAACGTCGGTAACGTAACTTAACGGAAAACGTTTAACGAACGAAACGGAACGGAATAACGGAAACGTAACGTGACGGAACGGTGAAACTAGATAACGTAGAACGCACTGAAAACGGGAACTAACGTAGTTAACCTTGAACTAAAACAACTAACTATAAACGGTAACGAACGGCAACGGGAACGGAACGATAAAAACGGTAATCGGAGAACTTTTAAACGCGCTAACTTAACGGTATAACGTGTAACGGTTGACGAACGGAACGAAAACGAAACGTACGTATAACGTTAGAAAGTAAAACGTTTACGTTACGCAACGTTGAACGGGCTCGGAAAACGTAACTAACGAACGCAACGAACGTTAACTTGAAAAATACGTAACGATCGACGTGTACCGTATCCGAACGTCCTTAACGCTAACTGGTTAACGAACGGTAACGAAACGATAACGACCGGAACGGTTTTTTATACGAAACGAACGAACGTTAAACGAAACGTTATAACGTGAACGTAACGTAACGTTGCGTTAAACGGATGACTAACACGTGTGAGAACCTATAACGAAACGTATAACGAACGAACGAACGAACTCACGAACGAAACTTACGAGCGTTTAAACGAACGAAACGTCGACGGGTGGAAAACGTAACGGAACGAACGAACGAACGTAACGTAAACGAACGTAACGAACGGTAACGTGCTTGTATAACGGGTAACGATAACGAACGAGACGAACGGGAACGAAAACGTAACTTAACGCGGTGGGACGTGTAACTGTAACGTACACTGCGGAAAACGTGTTTTGAACGAACGGAACGCGGAAACGTAACTAACGTAACGAAACGGAACGTATCTGAACGGTATATAAAACGTAAACGAACGTAACGTATTCCATTTTATAACGTAACCGTGGTTTTAACGAACCGCAACGTATCGTGTTAAACGAACGTAACGAAAACTAACGAACGAAACGTACGAAACGAACGTGTGACTAACGTAACGACGGGTAACGTAACGGGCAAGCCTTTAAACAACGAAACGCGAACGAACGTAACGTGACTAAACGAACGCACGTTTGACGTACGTTAACGTTCCGCGTCGATAAACGGTGCGGCTGAAACGACCGAACGACGCCGGTTGCGTGTCGTAACGAAACGGAACCGTGTTAAGGGTTCACGGAACGGAACAACGTAACGTAAACGGGCACTGAACGGTATGTAACGAAACGCGGACCCGTAACGTGAAGATATACTAACTTTGCGCAACTAACGTAACGGGAAACGTCACGTATACCGGTAACGTAACTTGCGTGTAACGAACCGAATCGTTGTAACGATAACGAACGCACGTTGAACGACGTAAAACGAACGGAAAAAAAACGACCGTATAACGTTAACGTTAAAACGGGGTTAACGAACGGTAACGGTATACGTGAACTGAAGCGTAACTGACGCGTAACGAACGAACGTTAAACGACGTTAACAAGGATTAAACGGTTGGATACGAACTGTAACCGAACTAACGAACGGGTGAACGTGAACTTAACGAACGGGAAAACGAACGAACGAACGAAACGAACGATAAAACTGTTTAACGACGACTAACGAACTAAAAAACGGTAAACGTAACGACTAACGGAACTAACTGGTAACGAACCGTAAAAACGAACGAACGTAACCGAACGTAACTTAAATACGTTAACGAAACGCGTCGTACGTTAACGTAACGTATACACGCGTGAACGAACGTGAACTTAACGTAAACGAACCGACACGAACGTTTGTAACACGAACGTTAACGTTAACGCTAACTGACGTTAACGGTTTATAACGAACGGTAACGTAACGTAACGTAACGTAAAACTTGGGTAACGAACGGAACGGAACGTTTACGACGTAACGTGAACCGTAACGGTAACGCGAACGAAACGAAGCAGCGAGATACCGTAACGTAACGCGATAACGGTTAACGAACGGTAACGCACTTAACTCAAACTTAACGGTAACGAACGTAACGTAACGTAAAACGGCAATGAGATAACGAACTAGTAAAATAACTGTTAACGAACGTCGTATAACGAACGTGCGGTAAACGGAACGTAATACGAACTGTTCACGTAAACGAACGGAACGAGAACGGAGGAACGGGGGCCCCCCCGTTATAACGGAACGGACGATTAACCGTCCCTAACTAACGAACGGTTAACTATGAAACAACTGAACGTAACGTTCGAACTGTATAAACGATAACGTAACGGGAACGAACGATAACGTTAAACGAACGGAACGTATGGCGGGTGGGATCTATTATTCTCGACGAACGAACGAACGTAACGAACGTGTTTAACTTGCGAAGAACGGAACGTATAACGTAACTTCGTAACGAACGTAAATAACGCGACGTAACTAACGAACGATAACGAACGAACGCGGACCGAACTTTAACGTAAACGAACCGTTAACGGTTAACGGTAACGGAACGGAACGTACCGTTAACGGAAACGTAACGTACCGTAACGAAACGTAAACGGGAACGTTATAACGTAACGAACGAACGAACGTAACGTAAACGAACGAAACGGAAACGTAACTGAACGTAACGTTTAACGAACGCGAAACGTAACGTGTATAACGTGACTTCTACGAACGTAAACGAACGCGTAAGTACCGTCACGAAACGAGACTTAACGGGTCTCGGGAACCGTAACTAACGGATACGGAACGTCAACTTTGTAAAAACTTATATCACGTAACTAACGGAACGGTATAACTGAACGTGAACTCCGTAAAACTCGGAACGAAACTGTGACGTTACGTTTGTGTACGGTTATTACGAACGAACGTTAACGAATCGACAACGGAACGGGAACGACCGCAAACGAACGGTAAACGTAACGAACGCGCACGGTGTTAACGTAACTGAACCGGAACGAACGGGGACGAACGTAACGCTAACGGAACGAACGTAACGTACGAACGAAGCGATAAACGTTTCGCTAAACGAACGGGCGAACGAACGAACTAACTTTTGCTACAACGAACTTAGCTACTGGAACTTACTTTACGTGTCTTACGAACGAACGTACTAACGTAACGTAACTGTAACGTAACGAACGAACGAACGTAACGTTGCCAACGCGCAAAACGTAACGTTAACGGAAACGTTCGTGTGAACGTAACGCAAACGAAACTGAACGTAACTTTTGTTACCGCGTAACGTACGTTAACGGAACGAACGAACTAACTGAACGAACGTGTAACTTAACGGGTTAACGTACGAACGTGCGAACGAACTTAACGAACGGTATAACGATTTAACGTTTGATTGTAAATGAACGAACGAACGTAACGATAACCGACGCGGGTAAACGTAAAACGCGTTAACGCGGGGTAAGCCGGAAGAACGAAACGAACTTAACGGAACGAAACGTAACGACTTAACGAAACGTTCCTCTGTTTGTAGAACGGTGGCAAACGTTAACGAACGAACGAACGTTTTACGTGTTAACCGAACGGACGAACGTTAACGAACGAACGGTAACGTAAAACGAAACGAACGGAACTAAACGGAACGGAACTGAACGTAAACTAGAACGAACGACGTTACGTCAACGGTTAACCGGTCGTTAAACGTTTGAAACGAACGGAACTAAGACGTAACGAACAAACTTGTTACCTACCCACTAGATTAAACTTTATAACTTAACTTAACGTAGAACTGGTAACGCTTTTCTTAATTGGTCTAACGTGGAAAAGTTAAAAACGGAACTTTATAACGGTACGTTGTTTTATAACGTAACGTTAAACGGAAACGTGAACGAACGAACGTAACGAACGAAACGTAACGGAACAACGGTAACGTCAACGCGTCCTAACGAACTTAAGCGTCAACGAACGTAACGAACGTAACGAACGTAGTAAACGTAAACGACGTTAACGAACGTTTAAACGGGAACGAACAACCGGTAAACACGCGTTCGAGAAACGTAAACGAACGAAAACGTAACGTCGTTAACTTAGATAACGAACGTTTGTAACGAACGAACGATAACGAACGTAGAACGTGTAACGAACGATAACGGGTAACGGAACGGGGGGACGAACGAACGAAACGGTACCTTTAACGGCACTGTTGAACGCGTAACCGGTGTGTTAACGTAACGAACGCTCTAGGGAACGGTGAACGTTCGTAACTGAACGCAACGAACGTTCGAACGGTAATAACGTTTACGAACGTTGTAACGAAACGGGTCGTTTAAGAACGGAGACTAACGAATAACGTTGGCGTTTGAGTTTTCCCCCTTCCCCTTTCTCTTTTCTCCCTCCAAACGGAATGGTTTTAACGCACAACGTTTACCGCGGTTCACGGGAAACGGTAAACTAACAGTAACGGAACGTAACGAAACGTAGATAACGAAAACGAAACGGTAACGTCAACGTTTTAACGAACGGTTGTAACGTAACGTAACGACGTGTGTGCTAACCAACGTAAACGTATAACGATAAACGTAACGAACTTAAACAACGAACGAACGATAAACGTGAACGTGAACGTACGGTAAACGAAACGAACCGGGGGGGTAATCGAACGGTAACTTACGGGAAAACGTACGGGAACGGGTAACGCGACAAACGTTGAACGAACGGTTAACGTTAACGTACGTAACCGGAACGAACGAACGTTCGACGGAAACGAACGACGTAACGGCAAAGACGTAACGTAACGTAAACGTAAACGAACGTGTCGACGAACGCACGAACGAACGTGGCGCATATATAGATAACTAAGGACGTAACTTATACTCCATAACTTAACTAACTTTAAACGACTGTAACGAACGTATACCGACTGTATAACGTAACCGTGGATAACGTATAAAACTAACACGGTAACGAACTAACGTTGGAAAGAACGTAACGTAAAGACGATACACTTTAACGTTTAACGTTTAACGTACGGATAACCGTAACGTAACGGGTAACGGTATTAACGAACGTAAACGGTAACCGAACGTAACGAATAACGCGGGAACGGTTGAACGTTGTGGTTGAACGTTAACGTACATTAAAACTATTGCTTTTAACGACGTAACGCAAACGTAACGTAACGTAGCGTAACGAACGAAAACGGGGTGTAACGTTAACGAAGAAACGTAACGTGTGTGGAACGTAACGAAAACGAACGTTAAACGGTGAAAACGTCACGAACGAACGTAACGTTAACTAAACGTAACGTACGTGTAACGCGATAACGAACGTAGATAAACGTTGAACTAACGTGTACGGGAACTAACGGTAACGGTAGACGGTGTAACGAACGAAACGACGATTAAAACGAACCGATCTTTAACGGTACGTAACACGTAACGAACGTAACGAACGTGAACGCGTGCGAACGGAACGAACGTGTCGGAACGTCGTAACGTTAACCGTTGAACGGTAAAACGTTTTGCGTAAAAACGTATACGGACAGATAACTAACGGTATAACGTAACGTACGTAACGAACGGCGTTTAAGCTGGATAACGTAGAGTCGGAACGTAACGTAACGGATAACGAAAAAACGAAAAAGCGGTTTTGAAACGGTACACAAACGAACGCGCGTGGGTAAAACGCGCGTGTAACCGGGAACGAACTAACTTGTAAGCGAACGAAACTAACTTAACGACACTATCAGATAAACGAAACGACACTAACGGTAACGGTCTATAACGAACGTAACGTGTTCAAACAAACGAACGGCTGTAACGAACGGTTTTAAACGTAACGTTAAACGAACTAACTTGACTAACTGGGAAACGAAAACGTTACGTAACGTAACTAACGAACGGAACGTGTTTAACAGTAACGAACGGAACGGAACGGACGCGATAACGTAACGATAACGTAAACGGTACGGAAAAACGTGAAAACGAAACGGAACGGTATAACGTCGTTAATCGTACGTAAGCTGTATAACGGAACGGTACACGGAACGAACGAACCGAACGGTAAACGTATAACGTCAACAAACGTCGGAACGAACGTTCGAACGTATAAACGTTAACGTAACGAACGGGGGACCCGAACGTGCTAACGTCGTTAATGAACGAAACGTAACGTAACACGGTAACGAACGAAAACGTAAGCATTCGCCCGAACGAACGAACGAATAACGTTGTAACGTAAACGGTTATAAACGTAAAAACGAAACCGAAACGTGTGGTGAACGGCGAACTGGGAACGTGCCGAACAACTGAACGGGTTGCGTATAACGTTTAAAGTAAACGTAAAACTGGTAACGGAACGTTAACTTAACGAACGGACGAACGTAAAGTAACGTAGATAACGAACGACCGCGAACGATAACGTGATAACGAAAACGTAACGTAAAACTAACGAAACGCAACGTGAACGTTAACGTAACGTGGAACGGAAACGGGAACGAAACGAACGAACGTAACGTAACGGGGACGTTTAACTAATAAACGTGGTCACTTAAACGCGAGAGATAACGACGGGAGAACGGATAAACGAACGCTAACGAACGTGACGTGTTAACGGTTTGGGAACGAAACGAAACTCTAAACGTTATAACGATGGCGAAACGTAATAACGTAACTACGGGACGCAACGTTCTTGTTGAACGTTAACGGGGCGATAAAACCCCCCCGGAACGAACGAACGGTGAACGAACGGTTTGCACGTTAACGAACCGTTATTAATTAAACGGTAACGGTTATTTACAACGGTTTTCTGTTGCCTAGAGGATAACAACGTAACGAACGAACGGAACGTAACGTTAGCGTTTAAACGACGGGTAACGTAACGGTAACTCGTACGAACGTACGTCAACGAACGTAACGAACGTTAAACTTTAACGTAAGTAACGTTTAACGTCTAACGTAAACGAACGTAACGAACGTTTTTTGTAACGAGATAAAAACGTAACGGTGTTTAACGTCCGTTAACGTCGAACGGGGCGGGGAACGTTAACGTGAACGGACGGTCTACGATCTGTAGAAACGAACGGAACGGGATAACGAACGAACGAACCTTTAACGTTAAAACGTTTAACGTAACGGACGTAACGGAAACGACGGTAACTTACTTGAACGTTATAACGAAACGGAAACGTAAGTAATAACGAGACGAACGTACTGTAACGTAAAACGTAACGAAAACGAAAAACGGGAAACGTACACGAAACGCGAGATAACGAACGATACGAACGTAACGTGAACGTTCACGATAACGCGTACGAACGTGAAACTTACGCTTGTCACTCAACTAAAAGACTGCTTTTACAACGTAACTAACGAACTAACGCGAACGTGTTTGGAACCGAACGACGGAACTGTGTAGACGTGTTGGTTAAAGACGTAATAACTCGAAACGGAACGCGAACGTGGTAACGGCTGAAACGACGTAACGTGATAACGGAACGTAACTCGTTAACGGAACGTGTTAACGTGCCTGTAACGGTAAACTATAACGTCAACGAACCGCGTGGGAACGACGTAACCTAACGGTTCGAACGTTTCAACGACGAAAACGAACGAACGTAAACGAACGGGGAACGTTAACGACGGAGACGTGAACGAACGAACGTGACGTTGGTGAACGTAAACGTCGAACGAACGTAACGACGACGTCGACTACGTGAACGCAACGTGACGTGAAAAACCGGTGAACGGACGAACTACGCTAACGAACGAATAAACGAACGGCGGTTTAACGAACGCAACGGGTGTAAACGGTGCACGTTAACCGAACGAACGTATGCGTAAAAACGAAGAAACGGACTTTTGGGCGAAC
>Ga0179591_1346358_pt1 | contig 10722 bp, 18 predicted proteins | sample CZOMad2_1_08_16f_FD_182891 | JGI IMG/M metagenome (GOLD analysis project Ga0179591, IMG submission 182891) | Vadose zone soil fungal communities from Angelo Coast Range Reserve, California, USA - CZOMad2_1_08_16fungal (PacBio error correction) | ecosystem: Environmental > Terrestrial > Soil >...
ATATTGAAGCCGGGAGGGAAGACGGGGAAGGAAAGAACAAGCAAGGGAAACATTTTTTCGAGCGGTGGATGCGCTACAGTGAGTGGAGCCCGAAAGAACCAGGCCTGCCAGGTTCCAGAACAACCAAGTCGCTCTAGAGAAGGGGAAGTACGATGGCTCCCAAGCAAGGAACGAAGCAGGAATGTTATGAGCTGTTCGCGGCTGAAGAAGATTAACGAACTGTGGCCAGAAAGCAAGCGGTGGTGATTGACCGTTCACGCAAAAAATCTTCGTTGGGTTGGCGCAAAAATGGGGGGGAACTGAACCCGAAGGGGGGGGTGGCCGAGAAGAGCAACGTGCGGTTAAATTCGGGAGAACCACCTGGGGACAAAGGAAACGGGAAAGTAACTAAACTTGGGACGGCCCGTGTGCAAAAAAAAACCCTGAATGCGCAAAAGGAGGGGGTATATTGTGGTGGGAGTGGGAAAAACCAAAAAAGACCCTATCAGGGGGCACAGCACCTCAAACCTGGGGGAAACGGCCGGTAAAACGGCTCACCGAGAAGGATCACGCCGAAAGGTACGGAAAGGTGTGTACGGAACTACGGAGAGGCAAAGCAAATCAACTTTTGCAAGGCGGGGAGGTGTGGGGATCCAAGCGAGTAAAGGGAAGAAAATCGGGGCGGTAGTGCGTGAAACTCTCCTTGTGATCGCCCGATGCGAAAAAATGGGGTGGGGAAGGGGGTGATTGGCTATTGGGGCGAAGCCAGGGAAAAGAGGGGATTACCCTTAATTAAGCCAAAGGTTCCGTCAAAATCAATAAAAGTAGGCCAAAAAGGGCGGTGGCACCAAATGGCACGAAGGGCGCGGAGGGAAGGTCAGAAAAGGAGGGGTTGAGCACTCAGAAGTTGAGGGTGAAACCTAACAGCACGATCCACCGACAAAACGGAAAAAAGGTCGTGTTACTTCTGGGCAAACTGATCTTCAGAGGAAGAGGTGTGCAATATGGTGGGGAGACAAAAATCTGTAGAAAGCCAAAATCCAAAAGGGGGGGGGCCAAGAACCGGCCGGGTGAAAAGGGGGATGGGAAACGGGGGGACGACCTTCAAACCCAGGGCTCCCCCAGCGGTTCGAAAAGTCAAAGCAGGAACGTGTTCTACGTCACGTGGTCCTTGGCAAAAAGACAGTGCCCCCGCACCACAGAACAGATGGACAGATGGGTGCTAAAGGGAACGCAGCGATTAAAACCACGTTTCTATATAGAACGCGTGGGCTCGCAATGGCACAAGGATGTAGTTTAAAGGGAAGTTTCCGGAAACGACAAGGACCGGAGCCCACCACCGTCAAAGTCATCGAAAGAAAAAAGCACTGACAATCTAACTTTAATCTCTAGGAGAAAGGGAAAGATGACGGAGAAAAACTTGCCTGTGCCTCCGAAAAAAAAAAAAAGGAATGCTACCTCGGGGGGGGTGGAGCCTTTCCTTAAGCGGGTGCATAAGCACAAGAGCTTCGAAGGGGGGCTTTTGGGAGGGGAAGGGTCCCCGACGTAAAGCTCAGATGTACCAAAAAAAGGGAGTAAGTCGTGCTGCAACGGCAGGGGGGTCGGCAACCAAAAAACAGGAACTACTTGTCTACAACCTAAAAAGGGCATGAGAGGGCCTGGGAAAGCCCACTCAGTATTCAGGGGGGGGGTAAACTTTCCGTCTAGGGAAGTGGAGAATGGAAATAGGGGGGGACGGGTGCCCCGAAAGATTTGGACGTCCACAACTATCCGGAGAACATAGGAGGAAACTGCAACCCAAGTGTCAGAAACAAAGACAGGACGGTAGGACACCAAGGTCGGGGGCCGGTAAAGAGAATCTCTCAAAACTCATCTGAAAAAGGGAAATATCCTCAAGGGGGGGGGATGGGTGCTATTCATTTCCAACGACCGAACCAGAGGCCGCAACGAACGCCCACAACATCGAAGCGGGACGTTCCCAGGTGTGGGCGAAGGGCCCTCACTCAGTCCCTATTATTCAAGAGAACGTAAGTATACAAGATGACAAGGTTTACTAAGGGGGTGTTGGAACTTTTTCAGAGGAAGTGAACATGGCTGCACCAAAACATTGGGAAAAAGTCTTTGGCGCCCCCCAGAGCAGGGAGGTAATCCATCGATAGGTGGAGGGAGAATCATAGTACTTTGCGCAAAAGCGGGAGAGTTAGGTTGTCCCGAAAAGATCGGCACAACCGAGGGGAGAGACACTGGTTGCAACAGTGGGGGGAAAAAAAACTGGAAAACTCCGGGTCTCACTCGGAAATCTCAACCGAGAAGATCTCAATTGGGGGACCTTGCGGAGTGACACTCAAGTGAGGGACTTATACCGGCCAAAACAACAGGAATCACGGACTGCCTGAACCAATCCGCGGGGGGGAAGTGATCCTTGGAGGTGGGCGTCAGGACCCTCGGTGAAGCATGCCTCTTCTAATCCCTTGGGGGAAAGGGGTCTCAAGGACGGCCTACCTACAGCCTGTAGATCTGAGCTCTGGATCTCGGAAAGAACAACAAAATAACGAACAAAGTTTCAAGAGCAAAAGAGAAGGAAGAGTAACTCACATGCTTAAGCGCAGGTAACCGCGGGAGAAAATGGCCCATGGACAGCCTCAAAAAGGGGAAGAGGGGAGATCTGCGAGACACAAGTTACGAACGGGGACAGAAAAAGGAATAAAATCGTAGTTCAACGGGGGGGGGGGAAGGACTCATCCCGAACCACTCCGAAGGTGCAACACCAAAGACCGGTGAAATTGAGGATAACGCGGTTCAAAAGTGCATAAACCGGTCAACAAAAAAACAACCAAACAAAGAAGGCCCTTGTACGGGGGGCATAGGGTTATTAACGGGGCAATAGCTTGCCACACCGCAAGGGGGGGCGACGTTATCTATTAACTCGGGTGAACGAAGGGGTCGGGAACCCCCGCCGTGTGGTCGGAACGCGGAAACGGAGTGAATAACGGAAAAAACGAAGCTAACCAGGGGCAACCTCTCCATAAGGGCCCGTTTCAAAACGGGACGTAACAGAGGTTGTGGCCGCAGGGTATCCAGGTTAAAAAAAGACAGAGGAAACTGGAGTGGAGGAAAGCGACGGACCGAAAGGAAGAAGAACCTTACCGGACGGGGGAAAGGAGACAAAACACACACCAATGGGATGAAACAAGAGCTTTCCCTTGGGGGGCGGGAGGCAATGAGACGAAAGGAGCAAGGAAATTCTCTGCCACAGGTTGAGGGATCCTTGTTCAGGGGGTACAAGGGGACAGGGGGGTGTAGGAAACCAAACAAAGTAAAAGGGGAACACCGGAAGGGGGGGGGGGGATCAATTCCAATTCAATACTCGGGGGGGAGGAAAAAAGCGGATGTTCTAACGGGCTAAGGACCGGGGGACTCTTCCACCGACCTAAGACCGCGCACAAACCTCAAAAAGGAGCCAAAACCGACTTCGGGCCCTACAACGAAGACTGCATTTTGAAAACAAAAACCCCCAGCATCTAGAACCAACTTACTCTGGAAAAAAGGGGACCGGGAAACGCAGTCGTCCTGCCTACCAGACGCTCCGGGTCATAAAAAAGAATAAGCATGGTGGTCAAATAACAAAGCCCTTTAGCAATTAAAACAGGTACCCATCTATCATGGGGGGAACTGTCAAAAAAGACAAGAGGAGGACCCAAAACCAAGAAAGACGAAAAAGCGCGAGGTGAACGATGCGAGGCCAACGCAATTATGGAAACAAAAAAAATGAGAAGGAAAAAACGGCAGGGCTGGGTGAACTAGACCATCAGACTAGGGAACACGACCAAAAAAAAAAAAAAAAAAAAAAAAAAAAAAACAAAAAACCCAAATAGATCTATACCCAAAGGGGGAAACAAAGACCCTGGCGTCCTGGAGGAGAATACCATCAACTGGGTTTCCCATGACGTAATGGGAGGTCTAGGGGTCAATGCCCCTAATAAGGGGAAGTTGGCAGTCTAAGGGGGACAGGCCTAGGTCAATACAGGGGAAAACGGGGGCCCGGGGGGGGGGGGTCATAAGGAGAGAAACTTAGTTGCATAGAATCAAGAGGGTGGAAAAAGGGCTCAGCTGGATTGCCCAAGAGCCAAAGACGAAAAGGGGGAATGAAACTTAGGTCAATCACGTGGTGGTGCATAACACGAAGGGGGAAACTGGGAGGAAAAGGTGGTGAAAACGGAACACCGAATAAAAGAAAAAAAAGGCTGGAGGTGCCCGAGGTAGACTGTGTCTCTATGGGGAAGGGAGTCTCAAAAAAAACATCATAGGGCAACTCCGGACCAACTGGGGTGAAAACTAGGAGATCACCGGCAAAAATCCGATCGTTTGCAGCCAGAACGGGGGGTGTAGCAGGTCACATGGGACCGCCATCACAACACAGGGTGAAAAGAAACTATCCTAGGAGTAAAGGGGAGGGCGAAATGGTGAAAGAGACACTACGAGGGTTGTCGGGGGGAAACCCATTACTTGTCAAAGAGGAAACGGAAAACCGGCAAGATCTAAATGAGGGGGGAAAGAAAGCAGTGGGTTGGGGGAAGAAAGGAAAAAGATAAACAGGAACAAAGTACACAAACCGACAAAAAAATCGACGTAGTTGGGACTCCAACTCGGAGGAGGAAAAGAACAACTTTGTCATTACCAGGAGGAAGGGGGGGAATACTTCAAAAAGGCGACGGAAAGGGAGAAACTTCCAGTAAAATTGAAAAAGAAGCGTGAACAGCTCAAAAACAAAAAAAACTTCATTTGGGGAAAGAACAGGACTCGACTAAGGTAACAAAGAAGACACTTATTGGGTCTACTGAGGAGGGCAACTACCGGTGGGAAACGGAAGAGGAAAAAAAAAAAGGAACTGGTAAAACCTGGGATGAGGTGGAATTCGGGAAAAAAACCAACCTGAACCACATCAGGCCAACAGAGGCAAAGCATGCAATGGTCAGCAAGGAGGGCGGGACAGGACACGGAAGGTGGAAAATGTGAGGGAAATAAGAGTACTGAGTAAAACTATCTAAGAAGGGTCGTAAAGGAGGAACCGTCACTGGCAACATGGTGTTATCCGGCTGTCAACGTTCTCCAAATCGATACTGGATTGTCAAGAAATGACGCAACTTCAACTACGGGAGACTACGAGTAATCACTTACACCCAACGTTCAAGGTATTGGGAGAAATTGGCGCTATCTCTCGTGAAAAGTGAACTAAAGGAAACCATGCACAAAAACTGAGGACGGGACGGGAATCCGCACTCGCAGGTCGTGGGCCTTGGGAAGGAGGAGGGAGTCTGACGGGGGGCCTTCGCGACGGGGAAGGCCGAGGCTCAAAAAAAGACGCAGCGGAGGGCAGGGGCATGAATCAAAGAGAGGGTCTTCCGATCGCATGCACACGCGGCGAGAAACCTGAAAAAAAAGCCGGCAAAAAAGGGTGGGGGCGGGCAGGCACCAAAAGGGGAACGCTGAGAGAACGTCAGGCTCAAAAAAACAAAGAACAGGGGGGGAAAAAATGAGGGATGATGAGGGGGAAAGGGAAAAAGGGGCAATGACTACGGCAAAATGACAAAGAGGGGAACAAAAAAAGGTGAAAGCAGTATATAAGTACGCAAGAAGGGGGGGGGGATTATCCTACAAGAACAGATACAGGCTGGTTGCAGTCTCGGTGGGAAAGCACATTCAAGGCGCGACGAAGAAGGATTACACTAACTCTCGAGTAAGGAAAGCAGGAACGAGAGGAATGGGGCTGCGCAGCAAGTTTTGGCATCGGGGAGGGGGGAAGATAGCGCCAGGGTTAGCAGGACGTTTGGGGGAGGGGATTTGGAGCTACGCCCGAAAGGGTCAGAAGGGTTGGACAAAACAAGAGGGGTGAAGCACTCGAAGCATGACAGGGGGGGACAGAAAAGGGCTAGGAGGTGGGGGGACTTCTTAAGACCACAGCTGGTGGGAGTCCTTCCGAGGTCTGCGTCGCGGTGGGGGGTTGTGCCGCAACAGGCTGCAAAACCTGAAAGGGAGGGGTGCCGGGAAACGAATACAAGAAAAGGGACTCAAGCGGGAAGGAGTGAGTGGGACATTACAAGAAAGGCAGGCAGAAAGAGAAGGGTAGCGAGTCTTGAACTCGAATCGTCAAGAGTCGCGAAGGAAAAAAGCGTCAAGTGGAACAGGAGGGGGTACTGGGGGGGGGGCATAAAAACGCAAAAGGAATTCTCCGTTTTCCGAACTGTTAAGAAAAAAATAAGGAGGGAGGTGACTTGGAAGTAAAAAACGTGTTAATTGGATCGAGAGCAGAGGGGTGGGGAGCTTTATGGGGGGGGGTCCTGGGAGGAAAAGAATCCCACGCGATGGTCACCAGGGAAAAAAATCAAAAAGGCAGGGGAAATGGGAAATTGAGGCTGGAAAAAAACGGGTTCTCTTCACTCGGGGGGAAGGGGGGGCCCCACTAGGAAGTTGGATATCAAAAGGGGGGGCAAAAGGCAAGGAGGGGGAGTTAGTTTCAAAGTGGGTGAGACAAAAAGGAAGTAAAAAAGGGTTGGGAGGTGGGGCACACAAACGGTCCTATCATCTAAATAAGGAAATCAGGGGAATTGGACGTGATCAGACCGAGGGAGTGGGAGCAAGGAGGGGTGTCCTGAACGATGGTCAGACCGTCACGTCGCAGTTTAGAACAAAAAAGGACTTAACCAGCAAATGCGACTCTTGGTGCAGGAGGACGGTGGAAACAGGATCCGTTGGGAAACAAAACTCAACTCGGGGGGTCTTTGCAATCCTCGTGCTGAGAACGGAGGGGGGAGCTCTGGGGCTAAATTGTTAAATGGGGGGGAAAAAGAAAGAGGAACATGCGCAGACCGGGATGGCGATGTGTGGGTTCGACGTTATGCGAGGGAATGGGCAAAGGAACGGTAAGAGCGCCGCGGCCAAAGAACACTGGGGGGGAAAAACTATCCCCACAAAGCACAGATTGAAAAGGTAACCGCCTTTAGGAAAAAAGGGAAAGGGGCTGGACGAAACGGCGTGGATCTGTAGTAGGGGGGAGAAAAAAGACTCTATAGGGGGCGATGAAAGCTCTCATTAAGTCCTCAAGGGAGGAAGGGATAGGTAGAACAGGTTGAAAGCCTCGAAAAGGGGGGGGTGGGGGGGAAGAGAAGGGTCGGAAGCGCTTTGTCATCTGTCACAAAAAAAACGCTCCTGTTGCACGTCGGGGGGGGGGGGCTTGGTCTACGGTAGGAGTGAAAAGCTCGAAAAAAAAAAAGTGTACGTCCCGAGGAAATGTCAGGCATCAGCCGGGGGGGAGGGGAAATGCCAAAAGGGTGCGTACACATAGACGACAACCAAAAAGGGGGGGGGGGGGAGAGATAGGTTCCGTACTCGGGGGGATCCGCAGGAGTCGAGAAAAAAAAAAAAAAAAGTCAGTATCTTAAAATACGAAGGGGACGGGGGGGAAAAGGGCACCCTCACATGGGTGAAAATGGGCTGCAGGGGGGGGGCCAGCGGGAACAGAAAGCAACTGGGAGTAAAGAAATCTTGCCGGGACCAAAAACGGGGAAGGGGGGGGGAACTTCGAACAAATAGTGACGTTGGGCAACGAAAAAAAATTAGGGGGTGGCTCTTTAAACTTACGCTGGGGTAGCAACTCGCAAAACTTTCATCATTGAACTCAAAAAAATCAGGGGATCAGCAAGAAGAAAATTGTGGATCAGAGCAGTTGAGTCATTGAGGAATAGAAATGAAGGGGGGAACTACTCGACAAAAACCAAACACACAGGAAAAAACAATACGCTCTATTCCTGGTAACTCACAAGGGGGGTGTGACTAAGGGGGGGTCGGAGGGGGGCCTAATGTACAGAAGTAGGAGAGACATCACCCGAGAACGCCAGTATCTCGATGGGGGGTTAACACTGGTGCACAAAAAAGATACGGTGCCTTTGGCGAAAACATAAACTTTCGAACGCTACCAGCCAAAGACGCCAAGTGCACTGGTAGCGAAAGGAAGGGTGGTTATCCTAGTACGTGGAAGGAACTCGGTTCAAGACGCTAAATAAGTCTGCGAGAAATGGAGAGAGCAAGTATATCAAAACGGGGGGCGGCGGGGACCTTAAACTCGGGGGAGAACGAAGGGGGGGGGGGGGGGGGATCGCCGACCTCGATCAGGACGCAAAAGGTGAAACTGCCGACTCGGTGAATTTCAAAGGGGGACTCCCTGGGTGATCGAAAAAAAAACCAAAAAAGACTCTTGTTCGGCGGGATCCAACAGTTCAGAGAAAGGAGGAGATGTGATTAAAGTGGGGTGGCGGCGAACCTACGTGAACAAAAAAAAAAAAAAAAAAGAAAAAAAAAAAAAACAAAGAGGAAAAAAGATGCTCGAACTAGGGCTGTAGGAGGTTCCGCAGGGGAAGGGGGAGAAACCGTTTAAAAGAATCAGGTTGGCTACTGACTGGATAACTGAGAAAAAACAAAAAAAGGGTAGGGGGGGGGAGAAGAATCAAATCGAACAGGCTTGAAAGGTATCGGACAGAAGAAAAAGCAAAGAGGGGCTCGCCTTCTGCGCCACAGGGGGGGGAGGGAAGACCAACAATCACAAAAGGATCAGAGAAGATCCCTCGGCGATTATTACTATTAGAAAGAACGAGCAAGCGAGATCAAAAAGTTCACCGTCCCGGGTGGATTCAGAAATGAATGAAAAAAAATGAATTGAGTAGAACGAAAATCGCGAGGGCCTGTCAGACGAGACTCAGGGCGTACCCAAAAGGTAAACTAATAAGCGCAGGGAAGCACGGGGAGAAGGGGAGGGTCAGAATGCGCAGGAAAAGCAGCTGGGCGCAAAAAAACATACATTATCCTCCTGGTAAATGGTGAGGGGGAATCGCACCGAATCCTTTGTCTATCCTAACTCGGGGGCGAGAAAGGGAGAAAAGACTAGTAATATAAAAGCAACAAGTCGGAAAAAAAAAGAGCTAATCAAGTTATTCTGGCGCTGGGGGGTGGGGGGCGCGTGAAAAGACTTCAGGGGGAAGGGGGGAAAGCAAAACTGAGAGGAGTGCAAACATAAAAGGGTGCAACAATAGGAAGAAACTTGGAGGGGGAAATCCAGTGTGTATGAGCAAGACTTCCGTCTCGCAGAAAAGAACATAGCCCATGTCGTGGGGAGACTCGATTTCCGGACAGACAAACGAAACTCAGGGGAGGGCTCTGGGTGCGTCGTGGCGGGGGAAAAAGAGGAAGGGGGGCTATCGGGGAACGGCGGAAAAACCGGTGGGGAATTGAGGATAAAAGTAGTTGACCTGTTACGGGAGTGGGGAGGGGAAAAGAACACATCGCGGCCAACGGCCAGCGCAGAACAGATGGGGGGGTGGAAGAAGAGGAAACGAGAAGGACTTACTGCAAGTCGCGGGGGAAGTTAGGGTTGAATTAAGGCCGAGGGGTGTTGCTCGAGTGGGGTTACACGGGAAAAAAGGGGCCGGCCACAAGGGACAAGGAAGCACCAAAATTAAAGGCGAAACCCGAAGGAATGGGACACACACTCCACACTGGGACTCTAAGGGACAACATACCAGAATCTACCTGCGGTTATGTAAGTTGCTGGCAGCAGAGGAAGGGGGAGAAGACGATTAAATCTCAGGAAGGACAAATGTGGGTAAAAAAAAACTAAAACTCCAGTTAAGAAGGCTCAAACACCGATCAGGGGCTCTTTGACGACGGAGTGACAACCCCAAGAAACCAGCAAGACCCCACACTTCTTCACACAGTCTGCGAGAGGGGGAGCTTTTGCCTTTCCTTATGGCAAAAGAAAAGGATAGAAAAAAACGATCAGATAGGAAAAACAGGAACGGGGGGGCAGAACAAGATGAGGAAAAAAGGTTACGATAAGCTTTCCCGGAAAGAAAGGAAGTGTTCTATTAAGGGAGAACAATAGAAGGAGTATATAAGGACGTCGTGGGGGGGTACGCTCGGCATGAAAAAGTCGGTTGAAAACGTCTTTCCACAACCGGGGGGGGGGGTCAACGGGGTTGAAGGGGGAGAGATGTGCCAGAACCGGTGGACTGGGGAAAGCATGAGTTCAGAATCAAAAACGTTCTTGTCACCAACAACATAAAAAAAAGACTAGAAGAAGGGAAGGGGGAAGGAAGTGTTCAGCGGGCTGCTTTCCAGAAAGGAAAAACCAGGTGACGAAAAGGGCACTTTGAATCCGGGGGGGGGGGGGTGAAAAAGAAGAGTTAGACTTGGGGTTCAAAAGGAAGGTTCAGGGGAACAAATAACTAAAGCGGGGGGGGGTGAAAAACCTATCGGTAGAGTCTGGCTTAAAAGGACAACTGGTTACTGTGGGCACTTAAAAAGGAAAATAAAAATATCCGGCAAAATCTATAGGATAGAATCAGAATGCCAGAGGACTAGGGCGGGTGCAGTGCTGTCGTGGACTAACAGAAGGAGAAATTTAAAAGGAAACCGATAGTTGAAAAAAAAAAAAAAAAGGAACTATACAATCGCGGGACAAAAAACAAGAAAGGCCTCCAACACTGGGGGGGATCACTACGAACCAACCCAAAAAAAAAAAAAACACACAAACTTGGGGGCGGGGACAGTGGGGATCTTTCGAGCGTTACGGTATGAAAGTTGGGGGGACAAGACGAAATTTTCTGGGGTGGAAATGACGAGTGATGTGGTGAAGACATCTTTCGGGGAAAAAAGGAAAAAAGAACCGGGAACACTCAAGAGCAGGAATCAACA
>Ga0179591_1480081_pt1 | contig 10722 bp, 17 predicted proteins | sample CZOMad2_1_08_16f_FD_182891 | JGI IMG/M metagenome (GOLD analysis project Ga0179591, IMG submission 182891) | Vadose zone soil fungal communities from Angelo Coast Range Reserve, California, USA - CZOMad2_1_08_16fungal (PacBio error correction) | ecosystem: Environmental > Terrestrial > Soil >...
AGCGGATAGTGGGCGTGTCGATGTTGGTGGTGGTGGAAACAGAGGGCCGGCCTGATCGTTGGGGGGGGGGGGGGGTGGGCAGGATGGTTTCCGCATAAGGACTGGAAGTTGAAAGGATTTGATCCCGGTCGCGGAGGTCTGACCGAGTGTTTGCGGGGGGGGGTTCGGGGTGGGGGGGTGGGGGGGGGGGGTTGGTTTTTTTCGCCGACGATGCGTCATTGTGGCCCCGCCGTATACCCAATGGCTGTAAAACGTGGGCCACCCGCCCGAAATTTCCTCGCGAACGTAAATCGAACCCCGCCACCACTGCCCCCTTGCGCTGGGCGCAAGCACAGGCCCTCCCAGAAACTGGCCGCGTCCCCCGGGCGGGTGTGTAGGTGGGGTTGACACATGCCCAACGGCGGCACCCCCCCCCCGCGCCCTCCCCCCCCCCCCTCACCCTTGCCCCCCCCGGGGGTTCATGGTCCTGGGTGAGTGGTGTTCGATAGGTCGAGCCGGTGCACGGGGGGGCCTTCTGGCTCAGACGCAGCGTCCAAGAACCTCGCGGCCAGAACGACGTGCAGAGCACAAAGCAGCCCGTACTCCCCGACCCAAAAATACTAAGCTGGACCCAGCCCTTATGACTAAACGGCCCAGTCGCCAATAACAACACAACGCAGGCCCATCTTCCATCGTTGCGGAGCCCGAGACTCTGCGAAAAATCTGGTGGCTATACTTGTTTACTTAAACCGTTTATTCCATTATTCCATGTTGACAAAAGTATACCGACCGGACGCATCAGGGTTTCCATTCGCGCGATCCCTCACACATTTGAGACGACACAATATTGGATCCCGGAAAAGATAAACAAATCCAATTCCGCCTTAGTCGGCCACGAATCAACCGGCTGAATAGACCAGGAACTCCAAAAACGTTTGTGCCAATCATTTACTATTTCCTATTATCCCTTTCCTTTCCGATCGAGCGTATGTAGATTCGCTAGGCAACTTCAACAGGTGTCCGCACTAACAAAATAGTGTGGCGCCCACGAAGTCCGCGCGCACCAAACAAATCCAATCAGCACAAAAACAATTCACCGTAACGGCTTTAGCGCGTCTAAATCGTCACCACGCCCGCTCGATTAATTATGACCGCAAAAACGCCGTCGCTTACGAGGACACTCCTTGGCGAGAAAAATATCAGCTGGCTCAAAATAGCGTTTCCCCCCCCCACCCCCCCCCATTGCTGCAGTGAATGGGGGGGCGGTCGTGCGAGGGGGTGAGGGGCGGTGGTCCTCGTGCGGCTGTGGGTTGACTGGAACGTGATCGCGTCTGGAAGGTGTTTGTGTTCTGAGGCGTGTGGGGGTGTGACTGGGTGTCGAAAGTTTGGGGTTTCGTGCGACAGTGGCCTGGAGATGTGCGTTGCGGCACGGGAGGGGGTGCGTGGAGAGCGTCATCTCTGAGGTTGGGTGAAACGGGGTGTAGTGAGGGGTGAGGGGTGGGGGTGGGGGGGATAGAGTTTGAACACGGGGTAGAAGGGAGCGTGGCCGCGCTGAGGTGGTGAGTGGCGCGGGGGGAGTGGTGTGGGGGGTTGGGGGGTGGGGGGGGGTGGGGGTTGTGGGGTGGGTGGGGGGGGGGGGGTGGGGGGTGGGGTGGTGTGAGGTGGGTTGTTGGTGGGGGGGGGGGGGGTGGGTGTTGGGTGGGGGGGGTGGGGGGGGGGGTTGTGGGGGGTGGGGTTGGGGGGCGGGGTGGGGGGGGGGGTGGGGGGTGGGTTGGGGGGGGGGGGGGGGGGGGGGTGTGCGGCGATAGCTGGGATACGTATTGAGCGCGTTGGGGGGTCGGGTCTGGGGGGGTAAGGGGGGCGTGGTGGGGGGGGGGGGTGGGGCGATGGTTCGCTTGTTCGGCTTTGTGGGGTCTGGGTTGGGTGACGGGGTGGGCTGATGCGGTGGTGTGTGGGGGGGGGGTGTGGGCCGTTGTCGTCATCGTCTTGCTCACGAAGCTGGGGTTTTTTGGTGTTGTGTTTTTGGGTTTTTTTTCTTTTTTTGTTTGGTTTTTTTTATTGTGGGTTGTGCTTGTGGTGATTTAGGGTTGGGGTTATTTGTTTGTTGGGGGGTGTTTGTAGTGGTTGTTTCCCCCCCCACGCCCCACCCCCCCCCCCCCCCCCGCCCCCCCCCCCCCCCACCACCCCACCCCCCCCCCCCCCCCCCCCCCCCCCCCTCCCCCCCCCCCCCCCCCCCCTCTCTCTCCCCGCCCCCCCCGACCCCAACCCACCCCCCCCACTCCCTTCTCCCTCCTCCCCCCCCCCCCCACACCCCCCACCCCCCCCCCCCACCCTCCCACCCGCAGACCCCCCTCCCCGCGACAAAACCCCCGCGGGCACCCCCCCTCTCCCCCCCCCAGTAAGTGGGCGGGGTGCGGCGTTGGTCGTGTCAAAGGCGGTGGGGGTGTGGGGTGTGGGGGGTTCGGGGTGGGGGGGTTGGGTGGGTAAGGGGGGGTCGGCAGGTGTATTAGATTCAGAGGGTGCTGGGGTGGACGTTTCCGGGTTGCGTGGAGTCACGGGTCCCAGTGTGGGTGTGGTACTGGGTGGCGCACGGGGGGTGTACTTGGTTGTTCGGGGGGGTCGCCGGGAGCGCCGGAGGTTGGGTCTCTGGGTTGGGGGCGGCGTCGTGGTGTGCAGGAGTCGGAACTTGGTCGCGTGGGGTGAGGGGGGGTGGTGGGTTTGGGGGCGTCGGGCGGGGGGGGGGGGTAGGGTTCGTGCTCACTGGGGGCCTGTCGTCGTCCGGCGTTGGGTGTGGGGGTGGGGGGCGCGTGGTGTGCGGCCGTTAGTAGGAATTTGTACTTCAGGGGGGGGTGGGGGTGGTTGGTGGCTGTGCGGGAAGTAAGAAAGCGGGCTGGGCGTGGAAGGCCGGGGGGGGGCCGTAACAAGATATAAGATCCGGGTGAGTTGGGGTGGCCGTTGGGGGTTGGTGGTAGGTCCGGGGGTCGGGGGTCGAGGTAATGGAGTTGGTTGTGATACGCGGCAATGCTAGTCGGGGGGGGGGGTGGGGTGCATGGTTGTGGGTGGTTTGTGGGCGTGATTGGTGGGGGGGTTGTCCGCTGCGGGGTCTGTTGGGTGGCGGTGGGGTGGCTGCGTGGGAGGGTTGGGTGGGTTTGGTCTAACGGCAGGGGACCCACGGGGGGGGGGGGGGGGACAATGTAGTAGGGAGCCGGTGGGGGTGTGGGGGTTGTGGGGGTGTGGGGTACTGAATAGGTGCGTTCGGGGGGGGGAGGCCGCGTGTTGGGCCCCCCCCCCCCCCACCCCCCCCCACCCCCCCCCCACCCCCCCACCCCCCGCCCCCCACCCCCCCCACCCCCCCCACCCCCCCCCCCCATCCCCCACACCCCCTCCAACCCCCCCGGTGGGGGGGGGGGAGGTGGGGGGGGTGGTGGGGGGGGTGGGGGGGGTGTAGGGGGGATGTGAGGCCGGGGGTGTGGGGGGTGGGGGGGGGGGGGTTTGGGGGTGGGGGCCCCCCGCCCACCGACTCCCACCAGACCCCCCAACACCCCCTCACTCCCCCCCTCGGTCGTGGGGGGGGGGGGGGGGGGTGGGGGGGAGGGTTGTGTGGGGGGGTGGGGGTGGGGTGTGTGGGGGGGGGTTGGTTGGTGGGGTGGGGTGGGTGGGAGGGGTTTGGTAGTGGTGTGGGGTGAAAGGGGGCTGCGGTGTGGGGGGTGGTGGGGGTTGGGGTGGTGTGTGCCGGCGGCCCCCTCCCCCCTAAAACCCCGCACCCCCCCCACCCCCACCCCCACCTGGGGGGGGTGGGAGGGGTAGGTGGGGGGTGGGGGGGGGTTGGGGGGGGTGGGGGGTGGGGGTGGGTGTTGGGTGTGGTTGGTGTAGGTGGGAGTGTACGCTAGTGTCTAATGGTGGTTGTGTGTGGTGGGGGTTGTGGGTCTTGCTGTGGTAGTTGGGTCGCGTGGGGGGGGGGGGAGCGGTGTTGGTTTTCGGGGTAGGGGCGGGCTCGGTGGTGGTTAGGGTTAACGGGCGGTAGTGGCGGGCGGATTAAAGGGTGCGAGAGGAGGTCTCGGGGTGTCGAGGGTGGTGGGGGTTGGGTGGAGGGGGGTGGGGTTGGGGTGGGGGGGGTGGGCGGGGCGTGTGGGGGGATGGTGTGGGTGGGGTTTGTGCTGGGGGCTGGGTGGTTGCGTGCGTGGGGGGGGTGTGGGGGGGGCGGGGGGGTCCGTCATGGGGTGGCGGGTGGTATGGGTGGGGTGCACCCCCCACCCCCTCCCCCCCTCCCACCCACCCCCCCCCTGTCCTCCCCCCCCCCCCCCCCCCTCCTCCCCCCCCGGGCTGTGGGGGCTGGGGTGGCGGTGAGGGGTAGGGGCTGTGGTGGCGTGAGGCATTTGATAGTGTTCGTCTGCAGGCGTGTGGTCAGGGACCGGGGGCACCGGGTGGGGGTGGTGGTCGCTGTCCCCACCCCCCCCCCCCTCCCCACACCACCCCCCCCCCGGGGTTCGTCGCGGGCAAGGATCAGAAGTCCTGTGGCGTATCGTGACGGTGGGGGTTGGGTCAGGCTGTTGGGGGGTGCAGTTGTGAGTGCTGGAGCGGGGATTTGGTGGTTACGCGGTTAGGAACGGGTCACGAAGGGCGGCGGGGGGTGCCTGGGTTGGTTGGGTGGGTGGGGGGCCCGGCGCCCCCCCCCCCCCCCACCCCATCCCCCCCTCTTCCCCCTACCTCTCTGGGGTTGAGGAGGGGGGTTGGGGGAATCCCCTGACCCCCAACCAACACCCCCACCACCGCAACCCCGGCCTCTCGTCTCCCCCGCCCACCCACGTCTCACACGGTGGTTTGGTTCCAGCTGTGTTGGGGTGGTTGGGTTGGGATCGTGGGTGGGGGCGCGCCCCCCCCCCCCCGTGCCCCCACGGGGCGGGTTACGGAACGGCTGGGGATGGTCTCATGTCGGTCCGGAGGTTCGAAGATTACGGGTGGTGTGGCACGGGTGTGGGTGATGGGAGGGGGGGTGGTCCAGACTGGGGCGGGTGTCAACGAAGTCAGTAGGTCGCTCCTGGCGGGCGGGCGTTCATGGGGGCCTAAGTCCAACAAGTGGAGTGAGCGCGGTATGGCATGGGGGGGTGGTGTGGTCGGGCGGGAGACAATATGGGGTGGTTCGCTGTGGGGGGGGGTTGGTGACGGGGGGGCGCCCCCCCCCCCCCACCCCCCCCCCCCCCCCCGACCCCCCCACCCCCCCCAACCCCCCCCCCCCCCCCCCCCCCCCCCCCCCCCCCCCCCCCCCCGCCCCCACACACCCACCACTCCCCCCACACCGCCCCCCCCCAACCCCCCACCCCCCCCCCCCCCCCCGCCGCCCCCCCCCCCCCCCACCCCCCCCCACCCCCCCCCTGCGGTGGTCGGGGGGGGGCGGTGTTTCCCCCCCTCTACCTCCCCCACTCCCCGCGCCAGAGCGGCTTTTGTCAAGAGGTGGGAGGGGCTGGTCCCCCCCCTCCGCCATATGATGGTGACACGATCATGGGATGGCTGTGGCGGCGTTCGGGCTGGCGTGGCGCGGCTAATGCGGGCGGTCTGCAGAGCCGGGGGTGGGGGGTGGTGGGCCATTGGGGGGTCCCCATCCATCCCCCCACCCCGTGGCGACCGTGACACCAACAGCTCCCTCGACCCTCACCCACCCCCCGCCCCCCACTCCCCCCCCCCCCCCCCCCCCCACCCCCCCCCCCACCCCCCACCCCCCCCCCCCCCCCCCCCCCTCCCCCCGGCCGCCAAGCCTGCCGGTTGGGGGTGGGTGCCCAAGGCCACGGCGGCGTTGAACAGGGGGGCAAGCGTTGGGTTGTGTGGCATGTTGGGTGGGGGGGGGGGGGGGAGGCGTGTTTGGGGGTGGGGGGGTCTGTCTCGGTGGGGTGGCGAGGTTTAGCAGATCCGGATTCACGGGATGGGGTGGGTGGGGCCGAGGAGATGGCGGTTGGGCGTGCGACACGGGGGGTGGGGGTCGGGGGTGGGCCGGCAGGCATCGGGGTGGAAGTCACCCCCATCTATTACCTTCCCTTCCTGGCTCCCCCCCCCTCGGGGTTGCGCGGTCGCACCTGGAGGCGTGTGGGGGCAGGTGTTGTGTCCGTATTGAGCCCGATGATGGCGTCGCGGAGGGGTGGTGGGCGGTCTTGGAACTGGGGCCGGGGGGGGGTGGGTGTTGGGGTGGGGGGTTGTCGAGGGTGGGATGGGGGTGGTGAGCGGGTGTAAGATGATGTAGGGGGCCACTAGGCCTTTGGTTGGGGAGTCTAGACATCCGCTACCCCACGCCCGTGGCGGGTGGCCGATGGGTGGGAGATGGGTGACAGGTCAGCGGCTGTGGGTCGGTGATTATATCGTCGGGGACGGTTTGGGGGCGGTGGGGGGGTGGCCGGTTGTTCCATGTGCTATTACAGTTTGGGGGGTGTCGTCGCCATTGGTGGTGGGGGTTTGCAAGGTGGCTGTAGCGTCCCTGGTTGCGTGCCTCGGATGTGACATTCCCGCGGTGCGGTGGGCCCGGGACGGAGTGGTGGGCGGACGGGTGGTGTGTTTCGCGACGTGGCGGGACCGCAGACTGTCAGCGCGTTCCGGGAGATTTTTGAATTAAAATTGGGGTTGGGGGTGTGGGGGTGGGGTTGGGGGGGGGTGTATTGGGTCGGCTGGCATGCGTTTGTACTACTAAGCGGGTGAAGGCTGGTAACGGGATGCCGCGGACCGGGTTGTTGCGGTCCGAGCAGTCGGACGCCGTGTTTGGGGTCACGGATTTGTGGCCATAACATCAATTATGGGTCCTGGGGACGGCCTCGCCACCCCCCCAGTCCCAAGCCCCCGTCCCTCGCTCTTGTGGCCCAGACCCTTCCTATCTCGGCCGCGTAGACTTCTCCCCGACCTCCTCATCTCTCCCCCGCCGCACACTCCACACCCCCCCCCCCCACCCCCCCCCCCCCTCCCCCCCCCCCACTCCCAACGCGCCCCCACTCCCACCCTCCTCAACACCCACACACCACCCCCACCACGTCGACAGCGTCGACGGACAGGAACAGCAGCCCCCAGTCGTATCGCGCATTGATTTGGCCGAACTGGGGGGGGGGGAGACATACTCTATCCGGGCGAGCCGCAGAGGGGTAAGGGTCTGTGCCACACACAAAGGGGACACGTAGGTCGTGGGTTGTTCAAGTTGGTAGTGAACGTATGTTTGTGGTTTGGCCATGTTAAGGGTTGGAGTTGCTGTGGGACGCACAAGTGGTCGGTGGTTTGAGTTTCGCGTGGGATGGGCAGCATTAAAATCTCCGGACGGATGGGAAGTTGGTTGTCGCGCAGGGTCGGAAATGGGTCGCGGGTGGGGGCAGCGGGGAACGGGTACACTTGAACGGTTTAGTCGAGCGCATTTCGGACCACCTCCGCACGCCCCACCCCATCCCGTCGTCTTGGACACTCGTGGGTGTCGCATTACGCAAGGCTGTGGCGGGGTGCGGTGCTAGTTGTCACCGTGGGTGCGTCCGCAACTGGCCGGGAACGTGGCGAGTGTATATTACACGTCCTGTGTGCCGAAGTGAGGGTGTGTACGCGGTGGCGGCAGCTGCGGACCGGGCTCAGTTCAGACCGGCGCGTCGGGGTGCGGTGATGCGTCGGGGCATGAGGTGACAGGAACTCTGCATCGGTTGTGGCACGGGGCGCGTGGCTGCTGCAGAATACAGTATGAGCGTGTCCAGTGTGGGCGGCGTGAGCCAGTTTCTGCATCGTGGGGGGGGCCGGATTGCGGTGTAATGCTGATGGTGGTGGGGGCGGCGACAGATGCACACCGCACGGTGTGGTTGCTGTCGGGCGTCTCGGTGTGCGCGTGTGGGCCAGGCCCAGTGTGGGTTGTTGGTTCGCCCTGGGGGCGGATGGGTGAGCGAAGCTTTCGTGGTCGTCCCTGAGTGGGAAATGCGGTGGCCGAGTAGGTGGTTGGGGACCGGGGGGTGGCCAGCCGCGGTTGCCAGTGAGGGGGGTCGGGGAGGGGTGAGATTAGATTGTGCTGGTCCGAGCTTTTGTGTGGTGAAAGCGGTGGGTTGGTTGCGGGTGTGCGCGGGGAGTGGGGTGGGATGAATAGTGTGAAGACTGCGTCTCCTCCGGTCGCGAGACGTGTTGGGGGGGGAGGGTGGATGTATGTTTTGGGCGCTTAAGAGTGCCCCTCCCCCCTCACACCCCGTCCCCTCACCGGTGGTGGGTTGGTCGGTGGGGGGCCAGTTGATCTGGCCGGGGAGGCGTTGGGTGATTGGGTTCGTTGTGGTGGCGAGGTCGTGTGGAGTGCAGGCGCGAGCGGGGGGGGGGGGGGGGGGTGGGGCCCCCCCCCCCCCCCCCCCCCCCCCTCCCTCCCTCCTCCTGTGGGACGGGCTGGGGGGTCGGGACGGCCGATGGGAGCGATGGTCCGGCACAGCCCGGGTGTATGCGGGGTTGGGGGTCGGGCGTTGGGCGGGCGGGTGCGTTGGGGGTTGGGGATTGGTGGTGAGGAAGAGGGCCTCCGGGGGGGTCGACGGGTCGCGGGAGGCACGCTCGCCGTCGGGTCTTCCCCCCCCCCCCCCACCCCTCAACCGCTCCCGCCGCCCCCCCCCCGCGGCGGTGGGCGGGGGCTGTGTAGTGTGGGGTGTATGGTATTGGTCCACGGGTGCGGGGGATGGGTGTGGGGGGGGGTGGGGGAGCGTGTGTAGGGTAGCGCGTGCGTTGCGGCTGAGGCCGGAGTATGGGGAGGGGGAACTTGTTGGCGTGTTGTTGGTTTGGCCGGGCGTTGGGGTTGGGGTGGTCCTGGGGCGGGGGTTGGTACAGGCTGAGGGCCTTGGTGCGCTGGTGAAATAGTCGAGATGGCGGAGAGTCTGCGAGGTAGGACGATTGGGGCGAGGCACGCGCACGGTCGGATGGGATGGGGGGGTGGCGGCTGTGGTGGCGGGGCTGTTCATGGAGGTAGGTAATGGGGTACGAGGGGGGGTGGTAAAACGCGGGGTGCCGGTTGGCGAGCAATCGGCTGAAGACAGCAATGTTGTTGTCGGTGGAATAGTTGGCGTGTGTTTTTATAAAAAGATCGGTGCGTGCGGCGGGGTGCGCAAGGTCGCGCGGGAAGGTGGGACGGCGCGTTAGCTGTGGTTTGTTCGAGGAACGTGCTTATCGGGTGCCGACGGTGGTGAGGAGGGGGGGGGTGTATGTTTTGTGGGCGGGTGCTGTTGTCCAGGCGGGTGGTGTTTGCGTAGTCGGGGGGCGACGGCGCAAGACTGGGGAGTAGGTCCAGTTGCGCTCGCTCGGGGTTGCTCGGGACGGGGCAAGGGATCGGGGAGCGGGGTGGGGGGGCCGGTGTGGGGGCGCGTGGAAATTGGTTCTCGGTGTCACCAGGGGGTTGGGGGGCGGGCTGAATAGGGGGGTGCCGTGCTTCGGTGGACGGAGGACATTTTCCGGCAGGGTGGTGTTGGCCGGTGGGGGGTCGGGGACAAGGTGGTGACGGTGGGTGCTCGCGTGGTGCGCGCACCCTCTTCTCACCACACTTACCCACCCCCCCCCACACCCTGCCCCCCGACTTAATCCGAACGCGCTTTGACGATGATCGCGGCGCTTTATTAGCAGCGGGGGTGTTGTTCTGCCGGGTGCCGACTAAACGGTGGCGGCGTGGGGGGGGCAAGAGGGGTTTTTCTTCGTGTGTTTCGAGCGGGCGTGTATAGCCGGCCACGTATCTGGGCAGCATATTGGACTCGGCCGAGGTGCGCAGCAGTCGGCGCGATGTCCATCGATGTGGGTGGGGGCGCCGCCCCCTTTCCCTTCACACCCCCCCGTTTCCAAATATTCCACACGTGACCACGACCCACTCGCCTTCGTGTGGTCGGGATGTGCGGGCTGCGGACGATCCAATCTTGTGAAGGTCGGCGGTGTGCGTCCAAAGCGATTGTCAGCGGAGACAGTGGCGGGGTGGGGTCCGTCAGGGACAGCTGGGCCGAGCGGTCAACGGCGTTGATAGTTTCGTGGGGTGGTGGGGTGGTTGTGGGTTGTGCGGGGAGGGAGGGGTGGTCCTCCTACCCCCGACCCCGCCACTTCCCACCACACTCCCCCCCTCGCCACCCGCCCCGCACACCCGTGGCCGCGAGGTCAGGGGTTCAGGGTGGCGAGGCTTGACGGGTGGGCGATGTGCGGACGGGGGCATAAGCGGACCTGAACCCCCCCTTTCGCCCGAATCCGACTGCCCATTAAATCCTCTCACCAGTCTCAGCACGCCCAACCCCCAAGCCTGCAACCAAAACCCGACACACCTGTACATGCCCAGTCACGCCCCAAACCTCAACCCAACCGTCTCGACTGAAAAATGATTGGGAGCAAAGAGCTGGTTTGCGTTGTTCCGGCTGTTGCAGGAGCAGGTTCGGGGTGCCGCCTAAGTCGGAACTGCCGTGAGCGTGAAGTGGTGTCGTCCAACTTGGTGGGGACGGCGGACACATCGGGATTGCTGTTATCGAGGGTTTTCGACAATGCGTTGTCTCCAGACAGAGATGAAAAAAAGCAGTGTCGCCGCGCAGAGTTTGTTCGTCAAGCGCGGGTGTCGGGTCTGGTCTCGGCCTAATGGAAGTTGGTGGCGCGATGGGCGACGGCTTGTGACGTCACGGGGCAGTTCAAGTTGTCATATTGGTTTGTAAGGGTCGTGTTCGGCGCCTACTTAGCGTTTGGTGCGCGGGATTTTCATGGCACGCTGGGCCTGAGTGTGGCGGATTGGGCCGTGGGCACCGGGTAGGGGGTGTTTTG
>Ga0179591_1296366_pt1 | contig 10721 bp, 15 predicted proteins | sample CZOMad2_1_08_16f_FD_182891 | JGI IMG/M metagenome (GOLD analysis project Ga0179591, IMG submission 182891) | Vadose zone soil fungal communities from Angelo Coast Range Reserve, California, USA - CZOMad2_1_08_16fungal (PacBio error correction) | ecosystem: Environmental > Terrestrial > Soil >...
TAAGTTGGACGGAAAATGTTCGGAAACAATGTGAAAATAATTTCGAAAAGTCGTTCAACACTTTCACGAGCGGGCTCGCCCGTCTCAGCAGCTCATGGGCAAACTTCACGCGTGGGACCCGGCGAGAAAAAAAAAAATGCACGACTTTAAAAAAGTTGGCGAGGCGCTCAAAGTGGCAAAAATTGAATAAAGTGGATTCTGTAAGAGCGATGGGGCTTCTTTGGATATAGGGGTTGATTTGGGGAAGAACCGTAGGGCGAAGAAGAGGAAAACCATAAACTTTAAAAAAATTGGGGGGGTCAATTTTTGGGAGAGAAGTAGCGTGAAAAACCGCTTTAATGGTAAAAGGGAGGAATCTAACAGTCAATTGGATCGGTAACCAACAAATCAAGCAGTAGGGGCAAGCAAAGCGGGGAATAAGAGAAGCTTTGCTGGGCGTTCATTGGCTATTTGTATGACCCAGAATACCGAACGGTTTCGTGCTTGGAGAAGACATTTCTGGAAAACCGCTCCTAAGAAGGAGTGTTTGCAAAGACGAAAAAAATAATCAATAACTAATGTAGACGAACAAAGAAAATAAAAGAACCGAAATCAGAAAAGAGGAATGGACAGCGCATCGCTCCAAAATCCTGTCAGCAAAATCGCCGCGCTTTCCCGCTTGTAAAAAGCGAAATACACTTTAAAAAAAGAGGAGTTGCGCTGAAAAACTCGCTCATAAAACAGGGGTGACCTGTCCCTTTCGAACCGCGTAGAGCAAAGGGGGTACCTCGAATTAAAAGAGATTGAGGAGAAAGTCGCCGGACCACCAAGCGGTCAGAGGATTTTCTAAGCACAGGGTCGAGTGAAATCATAAGGGGAAAAGCAGCTTCAACCTCGGTCTGGAAGTACGAAAATCCAAGGTCGCTTCCGAGAAAAGTCCTTACCGCAGAGGGTCAGGAAGGGGGAAGGGTCAGCCACTAAGCGGCCGAGAATGAATCGAAGATTTTACAAACCCCTCGAAGGGGACTAGTAACATCAGAAGTTTCTAGGTCAGGACAAACATGCCGAAAGCTCGAACATGTCCAAGAATCAAAGAACGGTATGAAAGAAGAATTGGCAAAGGGCAAGGGAGGGCTGTGCCTACCCGAAGAATCTTGTGCGGGCAAAAAGAGAACAAGCCAATAAAAACGGATTCTGACGGAGGGGGGTGTATGCAAGAATGCGAGCAAGAAGAAATTTCCAAATACTGGGGAGGGCGCGCGACATCCGCTTGGACCTTGCTGGGAAATGTGAAAAAAGGGAGTTCTGATCTTTTGTGAGCAATTCCTAAAGGAGGGACTATGGAAATAGAGGTGCGAAGGAGTAACTCTCAAAAGAGAATAACTCCTTCCGGTCAGTTTAAGTCAAGAAGGACAGCCGAAAAACCGATCTAAGATGAGCAAACAACCGGACATTCTCACTAGAAAGTCCGGTCACACCAAGGGACTCGAAATCTTCATGAAAGCGTGAATCAAAATGAAAAGAAAAACCGGTCCGAGAAAGGAGGATATCGTCAAAGGGCTAATGGTGAGAAAAGGTTCCCGTTCTACAAAAAGGTGAAGGAGGGTCGAACCAGTGAACTTCTGGAAGCCCATCTAGGAGGAGAGGAAGGGGGGAGAGAATGCGTTTAGAAAACGTCGGGGAGTTAGCATAAGAGTACCTGATATGGAAGCCGCGAGAAAAAAATTCTTGGGAAGAGATTCGTGAAAAAGGACCACCAAAAAAAACGGAGCTCTTCTTCTTTAACTGAGGGAAAGGGAACAATAAAATGGAGGGGTCTCGCATCGAAGAAATTCAGAGAAAGCAAGGCGTAAAGGGTCTTCCCAAAAAAAGTGATTAGAAAATATGGGACGAATTAGAATTCAATTTCAGTAGAGAAGGGGGGAGCACAGGACGTCTGCCGAGGAGGGGGGAGGATAGGGATAACCGGGAGCAGGGGGAAACGACTTTCAAAAAGGCGTAATATCGATCCCGGATTGGGGGGGTGGGAATGGGCGAACGCTATAGGGAGAAAAGAACACGACAATTCCTTCTGAACTTTTAAAAAAAAGACAGCCTTTTGGATATCTGCGAAATCAGAGGGGAGGGAAAGTTGTAATTCAACTAGGAACGACGAGGTCATTCATAAAATGAGACACGGACGATCTAAAAAAAAGGGAAGTTTGGTGGGGATTATGAATTGCTCAGTAAAGTTAGAAAAAAGTATGTTGACGAGGGAGAGGGGAGGGAGGTGAACGGCACAGGAACTTGGAGGGACGAAAGAGAGAATGAGATACGAGGAGTGCGGATGTGACTTTATTAGGCATAGTGAAGGCTAAGTAACTAGGGTGGCGCCTTGGGGGAAAAGATCTCAAAAAAAGAGGGGAGGAAAACACGCGGGAAAAAACGTTGAAATCAAAGACAAAAAGGCGCACCACCTCAAAAGTCAAAAATTAGAGAATATCAAAGGGAGGGGAAAGACCAGCGAGGTCCTATGGCGATCAAGAACAGCCCATAGAGAGGGGAAGGTATGAGGGAGGAAATAGTCATCATCCAAAACGGCCTTGGGTGTTGAGAGGGACAGGGGGGCTTGTAATGAAGGAAAGTGGACCTGAAGGGGGAGAATTATGAGGTGAAAAAAGGGGAGATAGTTGCATATAAAGAACCCCTGCTTGGAGAGCGCGATTGTAGTCGGTCAAAGCCGGGCAGAAGGGGAGAATGGCTATCGGTAGGATATTCAATCAACGTCGATCGGGGTTCAGAACCGGAGAGTCATTCGCGAAAGGGATTCCGTGTCGCAAAAAAGAGAAAAGCGCAGGAGGAAAGAACTTGACCGGCGACTAACCGGAATGAAGAGGAGTCACCATTCGGGAAGGGGAGTTCCGTAAAAAAGGAGTGCGGGAGCAGGGGGGGGGGGGTGGGGGGGGTGGGGGGGGGGGGGGGGGGGGGGGGGGGGGGGGGGGGGGGGGGGGGGGGGGTGGGGGGGGGGGGGGGTGTGGGGGGGGTGTTTGTGGGTGGGGGGTTGAGTCAGAAAAAAGGACAGCGAGAAGAAGGGATACTGATTCTTATACCTGCATACATTCAAAAAACTACAAGAGCTCAGGTCCGGTGGAGGGGTAGTCTGGAGCCTAAAGAAGGTTCCTAAGGGAGAAATAGGTTCAATAGAAAAGGCATACATTATCTCAGACAGTAGCGGAGAACAATCCCCCTCAGGGGAGAATAAAACTAAAGATATGACCGCATAGGCGCTAAAAGAAAGAGGGCTGGGGAAAAAAATTAGGAGGGAGAATGGAAAGTTGCTTTGACCAAGAAAAGGACAAAGGAAAGAGAAGAGGTCCATCTGTCAAAAAGGAAAAAGGGAAATATTTTCTAGAGAAAGGATTGTGTTGAGGAAAGAGGGAAGTGCTTAGTCATTAAAAGTATAGAATGAATCTTATTCCTTAATTAGAGGGCTTTCGCACTGGAATTAACTAAGGTGATAGGGCATGCGCACTAAGGATCGTGCCCCAGAATTCTTTGAAAATTCTAACCCCTAGGTGTTGGCTGGTATGAGGAGGGGTCCATTAGCCAGAAGGAGTTCTTCTGGCGTGAACGAAGAGTTCATCAATACCGGGGGTAAGGGAACGTCAAGGAGGACTTGCAAGAACATATCGCTGGAAGTGAACACCAGGAAAAACTTTCAGGAGGGGGGAAGGGCCAAGCCGTCGAGGAGATTTATGTGAACAAATTTGGGAAGCCTCGAAAGGAACACTAAAAGGACGAGCAGAAAGCGTATTAGGGAAAGTTGAAATGAAAAGGAGAGAGAATAGAAAAAGGAGCCAGCGTCAAAAAGGCCTTTGCCAAAGCGAGCTTTCTTTCAGGAAAGAATTCTTGGAAAAGGGAGAAAAAAAAAAAAAAGCCAATGGTTAAACGAAAAACGCAGCGGGAGAGGGGCGGCTTCGTTGCTATTCAAGGTCACGAGGGAAAGACTTGCGGCCAGAGGAGGAATGGTCGAACCATGTGGGCAAACTTCGGAAAAAATCTATGGCTGCGTAAAATCTTCGCCGGCGAGAAAAAAAAGGAGGCGTGAATAAAAAAAAGAAACATTGGGAAGAGGAATGATTGGGAGAATGACACAGAAGGGAAACTCCGGTCTGTCGCTTGTGGGGTGAGAGGCTGCCACGTGGTTGAGAATCACAGAATTCAGAAAAGATCGATAGCAAGGAAGCAGATCCAAAGAGAAAGGACAGTAAGCAAAAGGGGGTCTGATCAGTGGGCCGGAGAGAGGCCCGCGCACCGCGGCCCAGCGTTGAAAGTGTGGTAACTGAGCTGAGCACAGCGGAAGCAAGGATTTTGATGACAAGGGTTAGGTTATCGAAAAAAGGGAGGAACGTCTGAAAAAAAAATTGCGAAGGAAAAAAAAAGAGGGAGGGTTAAACTGGCTTTTGATTATCCAAAAGGGTTAAATTTGATTGGAGGACACAGTAGTTTGCAAAAAAAAAAGAGGCCTGCGGCGGAGGCGGGCATAGCACGAATTCGTTGAGGAAATCAGCCAGACACCAAGGAAAAGCTGTACAAACCGGGGGAGGTACCGTCATACAAAAGATTCCAATTAAAGTACCCTTAAATGGAGGGGAGTTCCCGCATAGACCAGTACTCCGAGTGAGGAAACTATTGAAGGGACCGGGTAAGAAACTGACACCGGTACCAATTATCATTGCCTTGGCCCCGTTTTCTTAAACTCATCTAGAACTTTTACCAGTGGGAAGGAAAGGGCCTCAGAACAGGACACGAAACAAAAAGGGAAAAAAAAAGTTGGCGCTCAGAGGGGAAAGCGTTCGGTGGGGGGGGGAAGAACGTTCGGGGGAAAAGAGGAGAACAAGACGGGCAAAATTCCCAAGCACCCCCTCGAAAAAAGGAATATAAAAAGAAAGTGAAGAGGACACGAAAAGGATTACCGCGAAAGACTATCTTGAAAGCCAAACGTACAAGCAAGAAATTCGTGGATGGGGGGAGGGGTGGCGGGCGAGACGGGGAAGTGCCCTCCGAGGAAGGGAGGGGGAGAGCGCACGGAAGTGGAAGCCCGCGAGGAGGGGGGGAAAATATCACTAAAGGGGGGGGGTGGGTTATTGGATCTAACATGTAGAGCGTGGTCATTGGGGAAAAAGTTCTGTCCAGAGAAAAAACCAACGCCGGAACAACAACACAACGAAAGAGTGAGCGGGGAGAGGGGGAAAGCCAATTTGTACACACCTTTTCGGAAAAAAGAAACGGCGAAAAGAGGGGGGGCCCTTTCTCAGACGGGCAGATCGGACAGGAAAGAGGGGGTCGAGGAAAGAGAAAGAAGCGTCAGGGGAGAAGAGACGCTGGCAACCACCTCCAATCGCCAAAGACTTTAGGGTTAGGGAAAGTTGGTCGAGGCTGGCAGATAGTAATCTGGGCGAGTGGAAGGGAAGGTTCGGGAGAGAGATTTCTTGAGGGTTAATAAGGATGGGGAAGGTGCCCTTCGGGTTTTTAGGAGACTTAGTTGCGATGCCTGTTCCTAAAAAAAAAGAAGCTTTGAAACCCGAAACGAGGGAGAAAAAAAGGGGGGGGGGAAAAGGGCATTGGTTCCAAGGCTGAAGGGGATTAATGAAAAACTTTAAAGGGAAGAAAAAAAGAATGCTTGTAATCTAAAAAACGACAATTCGAATGAAGAAAGTAAATAACCGGAGCTTAGAGACATGGGAAAAGGAGCGTATGGGAAAAAAAAGGAGCTCATGGAGAAAAGGGGGGATAAAGAAGGAGTTTGTTCAAGGTTCTTTTATTAACAGGTCGCGAAAAAGCCCCGGTCTGGAAAAGGGGAAATTGGGGGCGTTTGAGGAAGCCAGACCAACTGGTACAGCTCCGACCGTCCGGTCCGGTGCAAAACCAGGGAGTCAGAATCAAATTAACGAGGTCCGACGAAAAAAAGAATTTTCGGAGGAGGAAAACTCATTGGACAGAGGGGATCGAAAGGAAGGAAGCCTTCCTAAAAGAAGAAAAAGAAGAAGGAAAAAAAGGCGGCAGTTTCCCTCCTTTGGGAGAAGCTCAGCTAATACACTTGAAAAGAGAGGCGCGGTGCTCTGGAAGAGGGATCTTCGTGCCAACCTGGAAAAAAAAATTTCAAGGTGCCGGTTGGCGCAGGGAAGAAGGAGAGTAAAGTTAGCAGTCTGTTTAAGATGGCAAATCACGGTGCAAGAAGAATCAACCAATCGGTCAACGCGGAGTTAGGAGGAAGGGAATCCCACGCGAGTCACATCAGTTCAAGGGAGAAAGGGACGCATTCCGCATATGTTTTGTTAGAAACGTCTCAGCGAATGAAGGAAGGACGATTGTGCATTAAGGCGGGAAATGGGCACAAGAGGGACCTCTCGAGCCCAGAAAAAGCGAGAGTTTACGAAAGAAGAAACGCCGGTGCTCTTACTACCCTCCTGGGGGGGAGAATTCAAGGGGAGTGAGTGAAGTGGTGACCAGACAAGGAAAGAAAAGCCCGAATGGAAAGAAGAAGGACACTGGAATGAAAAGAAAAAGAACACGCGACAAGATGTCGTAACGAACGATTTGATCTGGCCTAGTCTTTTTCATCGGACACCAAAGAAGGGAACCACTCATAAAGGAAAGGAGGTACTTTCGTCGAAAATTAAAAAAGGGGAAGGAGGGCCTAGGTCACATCAAGAAGGGTGGCGGAGGAAAATCCGCAGGCATAAAGGGGGAATGGCGGGCAGTGAAACAGCTGGAGGAAAAATAGTGGGAAAAGGAGGATTAATGGCGACGGGGCTGGACTGGAAAGTAAAACTATGCGACCGAAAAAAAAAACAGGGAATTTATTTACGATACATCCACACCTCGTGTGAGAAAGGCAAGGCAGCTAGGGGAACGCATCCACTGGGGCGACAGATCTAGAGAATAAGATCCAACCAAAAAATCTAAGAGGAAGTACTCTTCTTCATGGAGAAGAGCGCGGGGAAGACGTCTGCTGGCCGGGAAGGAAGCATCAACAATAAAAGAGCCAACATTGGAGGGGGGAGGGCAACTTGAAGAAGAGGTTAAAGGGAAATCCGGGCGGAGGGAAGGTACCATTTTCGGGTTTTCAAACAAAGGTCAGTCGATAGCACCTATGGGGGCGAGGGGGAAAACCCTCGAGAGGGGTGAAAGATGTTTGGTTTGGAAGAGCGGCATGGTCAAGGCTACTGTGTTCATGGGAGCCTATAGAAGGCATGCCGGCGAGGGAAAAAGATAAGTCTGGAAAGAGAACCTTGAGGGGCCAAGCGCCCGAGAGGATAAACATGCCCGAGCGCAGAGTTGCCTGGAGACGTGCAGTATCAAGAAACTTGAATAGAGGAAATATGGGAAAAGAGACTGAGGCTGTCTGAAAAGGCACTCGTCCGAACTGAAAGGAGTTACCGGAAATCGGCAAAGGTTACTCTGAGAATGAAAATTGCAGAAAGGAGAATTCTGGAGATCTTGCGGAGGAGAGATCTTTGAACCGGCAATCGTTGAAGGGGCGAATGGGAGGAATCGGTTCCCTGAAAGCAAGAAGAAGGGATTTGGGGGGGAATGCCGAACTACATAAAAAGAATGGCGTCTCACAAAAAGTTCTGCCCGCGGGCCTACTACAAGCAGCTGTACGGAGGGAAAAGGGGACCTTGGGGATAGTCTGAAGTCAATGAATAGGGAAAGACTTACTGACCTGCGCACATTTCACCAGGGGAAGGAAAAGCTTGACAAACGAAAAAAGCAGGGGGGGGAGGGACTATGCGCAGGAAATCTAGTCAAATACGAAAAGAGATGGGCTGTACGATCTTATCAGGGTATAACAAGGAGCGTGGAGGTTATCATCAGGGGAGGATGAGAAGGGCATTATTTGCAGGGGGTTTACTTTGATGTACGACTGTGTGGGGGGGGAAGGTCTGAGAACGGTGATCAAGGGGGGTTTGGAATAGAATAAAAAACAACGGGAAGGAAAAGAAGATTAAACTAAGGGGGGGACCACTCGTGAGAGGAGTCAATTGACGAATAAGGTCCACAAGAAAACCACGAAGGAAAAAGAAAGCGAATAAATCCGATTGAGAAAGAAAGGAGGCGGCCTTATGAAGCAGCGATAACGATCGGGAAAAACGGATATGGTCGTTTAACGAATAGGAAGAGGAGAGGAGCTCAAAACTGAAGGGGGTTAGATCGGGCCTCTTGTAGTCACTGAGGTGAAATGTACGAAGTAGGAATTGTAGGAATCTCGAATAGGGGGGGAGAAGAAGGGTCGCGCCGCTAAGAGGGGGTATTCTTCAAAGCAGGAGAACGTGTTCGCTGGGTGAGTAAATCCGAGCGGGGAATGTAAAGAAAAAAACCATAACGGAGAGCTAGAGGACTAGCAGTCGCAACAACGTCTTGAGTTTTCGCGAAAGATACTTCAGGGAAACCTGGAGAAAGAAGGAGGGCCAGCTAGGGGGGGGAAGGGGCCAGTGGGTAGATCAAAGTAAGCCTGCTGTGCCCGCTTTAGGAAATCCAATTTCATGGACGATGCAAGGAACCAGCGCCATCGAGACTTTGAAAGAAGAGCGCGTCGGGGAAAAAAAGGTTGTGTTAGGTATGACACCGCAACTACTCCGATGAGATGCCTTGTATTAGGATCGGGGAGGGAAAAAAAGTTTCCTCCTAAGCAAAAAGAAAGAGGTTTGGACGCGCAAGGCCGGAGGGTAAAGAAGCTAATGCAAAAAGTCGCGACCAGAAGGGCTCCGGGAGCTAAAACTAAAATCTCCAGGCAAGAATCGAGGAAAGGAAGAGGGGGGGTCGGGTTTTCCCATTTTTGCTGAAAAATGATACTTTTTTCTTTAAAAGAACGGTGCACATAATCTCAAGGAGTAACATCTGCAAAAGGATCAAGAAGGAAGGGAAGAATAATGGGCTCTGGAGGGGTTTGTGAGTCAGGAACCATTTCCCATGCATAAGAATCAATCTGAGGTCCATTAAAGAGCGCTGACGGGAGGGATCTTAAAGTTTTGAAGCAAATTTAAGAGAGGGAGGAAAGGGGGAGGCAATCTGCTTTTAAAGAGTCCGAACCAGTGTGGGCGGTTTATAATTCGTGATAAAGGCTCAGGAAGAGGGGGGGGTCTGAGAAAAGGTCGGCATGGAATAAAGGACCCACGTCGCTAATACGGACGGGCAGACAATACGTGCACAGTGAAATTCCCAGAAAGGGACAAACTACAGGTTGAATTCTCTCCAAGGACTCAGGTTCAATGGAATTGTTGAACGGGTGAAGTCCGCCTCTTTTTGCCCGAAGAAAAAAGGGGAGATCCTAGGGGGAGCACTTGGGGGAAGATGGGACAATTTCAGGACAATCAAAGTCGAAAAAAATCGTCACCGGGCCTTGACAAAGCCGAGACTTCTTTCATTCCCGTGTCCGGAGTGAGCAGGGAAGTGGGAGCAGGAGGGCAAATTGGTGGCCCAAAAAAAAACAGCTTAGAAGGGCTTCTTTCTGTGAGAAGTCCGGCCCAGAGGGGGAGATCGCTTAATCCGGCGACTAGAGAAAGGGAAAAGAATTTCTACAGGGCAATTCCGGAAAGAGGGGAGGACTTAATGGAAGTCCGCAAAAAAGAGGGAAACTTAATGCCTTCCCGAGGGTCATCAGTGTGAGAATGTGATTGAAGCAGTACACACAAAAAGGAAAGTAAGGGATAGAAGACGCTGGGGGGGAGGGAGCGAAGTTCGAAAGACGTTCACAGATTCTAAATGAATACTCCGTCCGGTTTCAAAGGCGCAACCGGGACATTCAAAATGCCCTGGGGTTCTGATTCATTGGACAGCGCAGGGGGAGGAGGAAAAACGCGCCATAAGGGGGGAATGTGCTCTTAGCTGAAGAAAACAGCGATTCGGGAAAAGCTTGCCGTTTCGGAGATATTTTCTGCCGTACGAAGATCGTTCCGTCATGAGCGAGGACGAAAAAGGGAAATTATGGGTTTGAAGAGGGAACTGGGGGTGGGATTCGGGAAAGACGTTAATTTGATTTAGGACGGTAAAGTCTTTTGGACAAACACTGGGAAAGAGGCTGGATGGGGCAGGGGCCCTCAAGTTGGAGGGGGAGAAGAAGTCAGAAGGATCGTTCAGAACCGTGAAGGTAGCGACCGGGTCAGACACTAAATGCCAAATTAACGGAAAAATGTCTATTTCCCAGAGGCATATACTAAGCGGGGAGGGAAAAAAAAAGGTGAATTTTGGAAACCGCACGCTCCCGGACTGTACCAGGATCATGGTCATGGAAGAAATTTAGATTCAAAGCAAGCAGTGGGCCTTTTACAGTGTGTACATTAAGCAAGGAATCAATCTGAAAAGTCTAGGACACAAGGAACTTCAAAAGGGGGGGGGAGTGGAAGACTGTTTTGCCAAACGTGAGGGGGGTATGCACGGAGAAGACATGCGAAAGAAAAAAAAGGGCCTCGATCCACCCATCGACGAGGAGAGAACCAATATATAAGAGATTACACGACAGAGTAGGAAAAGAAAGGGAGACCTGGAACGGAGAACTCCAAAAAAGGAAAGAAAAGTAAGCGTCAAGGGCGGTCGCTGCCGGGTAAAGGGGAACAGACGTTGAAGATTTCTATCGCTAAAGGCCTGTCTTTAGGGGAAAGGATAAGCCGATCTTTAAAGTGTTGAGAAGAGAAAAGAAGGAGCACTGCAGAGAAAGGGGGCCATTGGTGGAAAAGTGGCCAAGATCAAACCACTTAAAT
>Ga0179591_1310939_pt1 | contig 10721 bp, 12 predicted proteins | sample CZOMad2_1_08_16f_FD_182891 | JGI IMG/M metagenome (GOLD analysis project Ga0179591, IMG submission 182891) | Vadose zone soil fungal communities from Angelo Coast Range Reserve, California, USA - CZOMad2_1_08_16fungal (PacBio error correction) | ecosystem: Environmental > Terrestrial > Soil >...
CCCTGACGAAATTACATAGGGGAACGCAGGCGCTCTACCAAGGAGAAGCTGGGGTCAGCAGTGGGCCGAGGAACTTGGAGGGGAAAAACCAAATTGAAGACGCCGACGACGGGGTGTCAATATTGGATATACAAAAGGAAGCTCACAAAGAAAGGCAAATTAAACACGGACAGCCCATGAAAAAGAAAATCTAACAAAAAGGACCTGCAAGAGAACAGCTACAAAGACAAAAGAATCAAGATCAAAGGAGAAGACGGGGGGTTAAAAAAAAGGGTAAAGGTCAAAAACAAAAAAGGTAAGGGGGGAGAGTTTAGGGGCTGTCAAAAGAGGAAAATAAAAAAAACCAAAGACAGGTACAATCAGCAACTGAAGAGGGGGGGCTGAAAAATAAAGCAAAAATCTTTAAGCAGACAAGCATAAATAATCTCGGGAACAAAAAACGGGAGAAAAGAGATAATAGGAGCAAAAAAAAAGACCAAAGGGGCCACAAACTAATGCAAAAGAAAATCTGTTATAGGGGATAAAAACAACGAGAACCAGGGGACAAAAAAAACACAAGGAAAGGGGAACAAAATGTAAGGAACAAACAAACGTCGCACAAAACGCATTCTGCAACACCAAGAATCTTTTCAAGGGTTTCACGAAAATACCGGAACACTAGGATTACAGAACCAAATAAGGGGGAAAGCCCAATAAAAAAACACAGGGGTAGGAAAAAGGCCAAAACCAAGCACGAACAAAAGAAGCCGACCCTTGGCGAGAGGATGACAACGGTCGGGGCAAGGCACCTTAACAAGAGATAGACAAAAACGCAAGTAGGGCGGAAAAAAGCCAAAAAACAAACGGCGGCAAAGCCCCGACAACGACCAGACCGTGACCTCGGAAGAGCGAAACAGGCAACGGAAACCAATCTGGAAGCACATACTACATACCAAAAAAAACCAAGAAAGAGGGGTAAAGAAGAGGACAACCCTCTGTTAAAATACAAACAAAAAACGGCAAAAAAAACTATGTTACAACACTCCGAGGTAAGAAACAAAAAAGAACAACACGGGAGACAGGGTCCCCCACAGCCATGACTTAATGCAGGGGGGGCGCATAAAAAAATTCTAGCATTTGGTAAATAACCCGCAAAAAAAAAAGAAGGAAAAATTGCGACGGGAAAAAGAATCGAGCAAATATACGCAAAGCACTTAAAAAAAGACGAAAAGGAGCATCTGAAGGACAGAATATTAATAAATCAAGGAAGAACACAAAAAAGGCAAAAGTACTTCTCAGAATAAAAAAACCAAAACGGCGAACACGACAAAGGCAAAAGAGTGGCGACACACAAAGTGGGGAGGAAACGGAATTACAAAAAAACCAAACGAATAAAAAAGGAAAGGGCTGCAATCTACGAAGACGCAAGCCTGGCAAATACAGTGAGGGATTTGCAGAGATAGATTCTTAAGAAGTAAATAAGGGATCAAAAATAAACCAAAAAAAAACCAGATATAACTCGAAAAACAGAAAAGCGCAGAAAAAGAAGAAAGTACCACAAGTAACGGAAACCATATCCGCTTAAATCGAGCGGAAAAAAGAGGTATACCGAACGCTAATCACCAACAAATAGGATATGTAAAATCAGATCGGCAGAGAGAGTCAAAGGACGTGGAGGCCGGGACAAGTAGGGAAAACGCGAAAACCAAAGCTTCATCTCGGAGACAGAAAAAAAACACAAGAAAATCACAAAAACAATGTCCAAAAAGTACGGGTAGAAACGCAAACCTGAAATACGAGGCACCGTAAACTGTAAAAACGAGATGGTCGGCCGAGGGCGAGCTGAACCAAGCCGCTGAAACAGGACGCCCGGGAAATACCCAAGAAAAAAATCAACAATGGGGGGAACAAAACTCAAAAATATACAGTGAAGGACACATTAAGGTGGACTGGGAAAAAACCAAACCGGGACAGCGGTAGACATAGGGGGGGGGGGCAGGGAAAAAAATTTGGGGGGAAGAAAAGGCAACAAACCAAAACTATCAGGAAAACGCAAAATGAAAGCAATTCTGCGACACCATAAAAAAAAAAAAAAAAAAAAAAAAAAACAAGAAAAAAAGAAAACAAAAAAAAAAAAAAAAAAAACAAAAAGAGGACAAAAAAAAAAAAAAAAAAACTTTTAAATGTAAGATGCACTGGGGACGGAGAGTCATTCTAAGAAAAAAGAGGACTCAATTAGTCCCCAGGAGAGTAGTAAAGCAACACCAAAAGACCGGAAGCATAACGGGATCTGGAACTCCAGCAGGAAATAGGGCCCTCACAAAAAAAAACTAGAATGGGTAGTATCAGCTAAGAAGGACTCACAAGAAAAAAAAGCAAGCCGGCGAGAAAAGACTGAGGAAAGAAACAGCCAATAAAAAGCTCGAAGGGATCATGCCTGTTGAATAGTTTCGAAATTGGTAAGAGCATGAAATGAAAGTGAACGAGCACCTAAAAAAAAAGGGGCCCGACTAGTGGGGGGAGGGGCACTGAGGTAAAAGCATCTCGAAAATCACAAACGGTCAGAAAGGGCCAGGGGGGGTGGACAAATAAAGGCATGGAAAAAAGGAAAATCTCCCATGAGGAAAACGAAAAGTGCAACAAGAAAGAGGAGGGGATCCCAAAGATAAAGAAAGTCAAACGGACATGACGCGTAAAAGAATTCGTAAAGAAACAAAAGAACGAGATACACCAACAGGCACGACAATAAAAAAACCTCGAGACAGGAACAAGAGAGATAGCGCCAGACGGAAAATATACGTAAAAACAAACTCACGAACAGAACGATAATCAACAACTGTAACAAAAAGGTAACTAAGAAGACTTCACAGACAAATATGTATGAGCGGAAAAGGTACTTAACTAAAGGGGCAAAAACTTCCCAGGGGCAAATGGAAAAAGCACGGGAAGGAAAAAAGAGTCATTGCTACCAGGTACCTGGAACAAAATGAGCAAGAAGCAACACCCTCCAAGGATCTAAAAAGAGTTACAGTCCGACAAAGAGATCAAGGAAGCTCAGTTTACAAAAACGAATGCAGTGGGTAAAAAAAAGGCTAGTGGGCGGGACGCTAGCTAGACAAACATAAAATGAAAATCGCTACGAAAACTGGTGACAGAAACACCAGCTGCTCGTGCCCCGCAGGGAGTTTGTAGGAGGGAACAAGGTACACCGAAAAGGGAAAGGTGAAAGAGCGCGTTTGAAGTCGCAAAGGGGGAATAGAACCCGGGGAGGTACACCCACAAAACATGAAATCAAGCGATAAATCCAAAGGCAGAAGCGTGGTAGCAGAGAACACAGCCCTCAAAAAGATGGGGGCAGTGGGGTTGGCTCACGTATCACACAGTCTAAGGAAAAAAAAAAATGAACGGGGGAGGCAAAAAAAAACAACCAAACAATAGAAAAAAAGAAGAAAAAAAAAAACAAAAAAGGAGAAAGCATGGGGAAAGAAGAAGGGAAAAAAAGACGTAAAAAATGTGAGGGGGAAAGCAGCGAAGCCGCCCACGAACGAGCCGCCGCGAATAGCCCAAGAAAAATGCCACCCTCACTGAGTAAGACGAAAAAGTCCGTCGAGCCCTCCCACAGTAAAAGAGAAAAAACCTTGTGGGAAAAAGGAACAACAAAGACCGATAAGGTCAACAATAGAGAGGGGAAAACCAAAGACCAGCCGTCTGCCCTAGCGACCCACACGAGGAAATTACGAGGAGTTCGAAGTCTAGGGCAGCAACTACACTCCGAACAGCCAAAAAGAAAAGAAAAAAAATGAGAGGGGAAGGAAAAGAAATAACACAGATCATCACGTGCTGGCCGCACAAGGGTACAGATCAGATGAAATAGTAAAAAAATGGAGACTGAGCAAGGGGGGCACCTCGTGGCCAAAGTGCGGCTCCCTCCTCCGAACGACTACTCAGGAAAGGAGAAAGAATGAGAGGGGGGAAACATCCTCAAGGGGGGGGTGGGGTTTCGAGAGAGAAGGGTGGCGGGTGAAACGTAAGGAAAGGACGGTATCCGGGGGGGGGGAGAAGTCTGGTACCAGTGGGTCAGAGGGGAAATACACAAAACTGGCAGATGGAGGAGGACAGTTAAGTACAGACGGACGCGCTTAACAAAAAAATCGAGGAGTAAGCACTATCTTCTAACCGAAGGTAGGGATCAAAGAGAGAATTAAAGATAATTCTGATAACACTTAAGCTGCTGGGAGGGGGACCAAAAGGAAAGAGACTTAAGCAGGTTCTCATCTACCCCCAAAAGAAAAAACTATGTTGGGGACGAGGGGGTGTCGGGCTTATCACACAACGGGAAGGGGATGGTTTATAAAAGAAGGAAGTCTAGTCAAACAGCGCAAAACAAACGAAATAGGGGACAGTCAGGTTAAATAAGGAAATCCTAACTGCACAGGATACCAGCCCGGACCCTATTAAAGAATGCGCAAAAGCCAAAGGAGAAATGGAGAACAATGGCCCAAATCGAAAACGTACCCAAAAAACCTCGTGACAAAAATCAACAACCTCAACTAGTAGACTTCAACGGCGGGCACCCATGGGGAAAAAAGCCGAGTAATTTTGAGCAGTAGGTGGATTGGATCCCGGAAAAAAGGCGATAGAGACGGGGTCCTCCCTAGTCATGTAAAAGATGCACAGAAAAAAGCTAACCCAAACCATTGGCGATCAGGACATGCGGACAAAGGGCAGGACTAGAGGAAAAAAGCAGCCCATCAGATTGAAAAATAAACATACAGTCGGACGCAAAAAAAAGAAAGTCAAATCTGTGAGGGTGGAACCTAAAAGAGCCGTAGGGTCTGGGGAGGGGGGGGGGTCTTTACCGTTAAAGGGGATGACCAAGAGGGCACGGCCAGGAAATAGGGGGAGACGTTGCGGAGACAGTTGGGGGTGACGTGGGGGAGAGAAGTAAATACACGTGGGGGGGAGAAAAAGAAAGAAAAGACGGATCCACTAAATAAGGGACAAATACTCAAATGGAAAAAAACGCAAAAAAGCTAACGCAAAAAAGATTGTGTAACAAGCAGTTGCAAAACAGGGAGAGACCCAGGGCAAAAATAAAAAAAAGGAAAAAAAAAAAAAATAAAAAAAAAAAAAAAGAGAAAAACGCAAAAAAAAAACGAAACCAAAACAGTTCCTCGATCAAGCAAAACACTCTTAATAGGGGGCACGAGATGGCTTGACCGGGGGTGACTTTAGAATTATGCTGATGGAGGAAAAGCCCCATAGAAACACACCATCTGAAACCTATGACAAAGGCGTCCGGCGGTATCATGCCAAAAACAGTCCCTCCCAAAGGATAGAAGAAAGAAAAACTTCTTGGGGAAAGCGTCAAAAATCAAAAAAAAAAGAAAAAAAATTAAGAACATGCCAATAAACCAGAAAAACAAAAAAAAAAGAAAAAACAGCAACGAGATACTGAATCACGGGGGGGGCTAGATAAATCAGGCAATTTTAATTGGGGGAAAAGTTCTGAGGACGCAGTGCAGAAGAAACTCCGCAGAACAATACAGGAGGGGTGTATTTAGGGGGGAAGAACGTCAAGAGACACCAAGAAAACTCCACAAATCCAAAACCAAAAAACGATGAAGGGCGGTAGGGGGGGAATGGGCAAAAATCAAAAAAAGCGCGGGAGCCCCGGGGACAAAAGAAAAAAAAAAAGGCGAAGAGCGAGAAAGGAGGGAGAGAAATAAAAAGCAAAGTAGCAAAGGAATATAAAAAAGACCCCCGGGCACAACCAAAAAAGACTTTAAAAATAGGAACCGAAAAACCACGAAAAAAACACAGAAGAAAGAAAAAACTAAAAGAACACCCGGATGGGGTAGAGGACGGGGGGTCCTCAGATGATAAGGTGGGAAGTAGGGCACAGTGTTGGCGGGAAATGAAGTCAAAAAAAGGCTAACAGAAAAAAAAATGAAAAGACGTTATGTGGCAAAGGAGATAAAACCAAAAAAACTGGGGGGGTTCAACACCAATAGCAAAAAAAAGAAAAGTCAGAAGAGTCGGCCAGAACCAAAAAAACTGTAAAAAGGAGCGGAGAAGGACAGGCTTGGTTTTAGGGGGGGAAGAGGAATGGCCGGTGAAGGGCCCACGATCAGTAGGCGAAGAAAAAAAAGAAAACACCCAATTGAGAAAAGAAAAATGAACAACAAAGAGGGGAAAAAAAAAAACAGAAAGGACCAAATCTCCAACCCTACAAGGACTAGATAGAACACGCAAAGTACACCAACACTTGGAACAAAACCGGGACAAGTAGAGGAAGAATATGCCTAGCGTCGTGAGCAATTGACCAAAAAGCAACACGAATTGAAAAATAGCCGCTAGGAAAAGGAAAAAAAGCGAAAGAAAGAATCGAAGAGGGGGAGGAAAAAAGTAGATACAGAAAAGCAGTTTTCTGAAAAGGGCAGAAAGCCAGTCAACTACCAGCGATAAATGCTCACAACATCACCTGATAAAGAAAAAAAACCCTTTTCAAAAGAAAAAAATACCTATGCTAGAATTGTGCAGAGGCAATAAAAATAAAATTTCCAGACAGAGGGCTGGCGAAAAAACCAATTGGGGTTGTTGACATGTTTTAGATAAAACACAAGACGCTCGAACGGAACCACAAACCACCGAAAAAAAAAAATAGGATACGCACAGAACAAACACGACCAAAAAAACAAAAACCGACCATCCAAAGAACGCCACCCCAAAAACCGCAAAAAGGAGTAGAAAGCGTCGAAAGACCCGCGCCATCGCGGACCGAGCGGAAACAAAAATACGCTAGGCACAAGGAAACGTAAATCTCAACAAAAATTACAAAACAGAAATGCACAGAACAGCTGTCACGGCAAAGAACGCCCTGAGAGTTGCGAGGTAAAACACAGAAAACGGGGGTGCTAAAATTTGGGATGGTAAGAAAGAAACCTAGGATGTAAACGGCTGAAAATGGGGGTATCTAAAAGGGGAATCTTCGCAATACAAAAAAAAAGGACAGAAAATAAAAAAAAAAGAAAAACCGAAAAAAAAAAGTGTTTCTTACGTTAAGAGGGAAAAGAACCGAATAACGCAGGACAGCAGTAGAAATCAAACGCGGAGGAAAAAAAAAATGGAGCGATATAAGAAACCACTACTTGAAAAAAAAGACTTCAAATAAACACAAGAGCGAAGTCTCGTTAAAGAAGAGAAATACAAAAAATAGGGGAGCACACGGATACAGAAGCGCAAGCGTGGGGGGGTTACAAAGCATCCAAAAAATCACTGGATTACAGGGAAAGCAGCACCGTGTAGTCCAAAGGCGTGGGGAAATTGAAGGGGTCAAAAAAAAATGGATCACAAAAAGAAAAGCCTTCAGACCATCACCAAAGGATGAAAAGAGTAAGACCCAGGGGATGAGGAAAAGCTTCAAAGACTTAAAATACCAGGGGGAGGCCCAAGGGAAAGAGGTGATAAAACCAATTATTCAACAAAAGAAAAAAAAACAAAAGGAGAATGGCGGCGAACAGTGTCCCTCCGGCGGCATTTTAAAAACGCTCGGGGAATCCGGGGAATATCCTAAAGAGAAAAGAATCTTTAAAAAAAGAAGCAAAGTAACTAAATCAGGCAGCAAAATACGGCAAAGGAAACACAGAGGGAGGAAAGGCAAAAGAGGCGCTTGATAACAAATGGGATCAAAAGAAAGGGCAAACGGAAAAAATCCACAAAATTGAAAAACCAAAGACCACCTCGAAAAAAGCCCAGGACAACTTACAGAACCCATGAAGACAGAAAGAAAAATCGCATAGAAGAAGAAAAGCCCGAACAAATCGGGGCTCTTGCAAAAGGGGTTGGCCAAAAAGGGTTTACCATTACCCGAAGCGTGTTAGGTCATCCGGTTAATTCACAAGGTGTCGGGGGGGGGGCAAGCATACGCATGACAAAAAGAGCAAAGACAATGCAAGGGAGAAACGAGATGAGATGCGAAAACCCAATGAAAATCATACAAGAGAAAAAAAGCAAAAACAAAACGGAACAAAGAAACCCTCTAAAAACATATGTAAAAAGAGCAAAAGCGGCAATTGACCAGCATGGGATTGATGAAGTAACACATTTGGTTGCAGTAGCACACTATGAAAAAAAACCAAGCTAAATCACCGTGGAAACATCAAAAACCGTAAGGGGGGGTCGTCCACTTCACGGACAAGAAACCTCAGAAGAAAAAAAAATAAAGGTCAATGCGGACAGAGAACCTCACGAAGATCCAAAGCAAATGTGGGGGGTACCAAAACATAGCCAGGGGCAAACAAGAGGACGTAAGACAAGAATAGAAGAACACAGAACCCAAAAAGGAGTGGGATCAAAGCACCGCGCCCAAAGGAAGGAAAAGGACGTGTGAAGGGGGCCGGAAAAATGCAGTCAAGAAAGCTTCTCTAAAAAATAGAGACAGAGCCGATTCCCCAAAGGAAGGCAGCCAACAAGGGAAAAATAAATAAGAAAAATAAAGGGGGGGACACTTGCGGAGGGAAAGAAAACCAAAAACGCCGCAAGGGACGGAAGGCATCAAACGACAGAAAAAAACCGGCACCGGGCAAGAAAAAAAGGGACCCGCAATGGAAGACGAAAAGAGACTAAACTTATATGACAAGCTTTGAACAAAGAGAGGCTCAAGACATAGACACAGAAAATAAAACTAAGCAAACCACAGCCGCATAATTATTGTGGAGGGGGGAGACCATAAGCGATGCGACACAGAAACACTCATTAGACCACGGGCGACTTGAAAATAACAAGAAACAAAAAGAGTCGAAAAATACAAAAAAAAATCGGGCTAAACTAGGTGAAATCGCGGCACGAAAAAAAGTCCTGGCAAAGCTAAGTAAAAAGCAAGCAGAAGCAATGAGGGTACCAAAGCTGACTAGCCAACAATGACGTACGTATAGCAAAGAAGCCGTACAAAAAGAAAAAAAAGGAGGGACAATTAATAAAAGGCAGAAAACCATACGATAAAGCCAAAACCACGCTAACATCAAAAACGTAAAGTACGGGAAGCCACAACAAGCGTGCCATCAAAAACAAAAAAGAAGCCCAAGGCTAAGGGTAATCCGCTGAAGTGACAGACAAGGCCGTAACGAAAAAAGAAAAAGCTCGTAAGGAAGCGAATGTCATGAGGCTAAAGCCTGGATAAAGCAAAAAAGAAAAAAAAACAACAAGAAAAACTGAGACAAAAAAAGATCAATCGCCACAACAACAAAGACACAAAAACAACCCGAATTACGGCAGCAATAACAAAGAAAAATAAGATGGTAAAGACCGCACATGGTCCCGAGGGAAAGGGGGTATATCGAAAGAAATCATGGTGTACGGAAAAAACATAGAAAGAAATGTCCAGGGCGGTAGTTCACGGGGCGCCGGATCAGCTGAGAAAGGAACAGCTTACACATACAGCAGGGGTCCCAAAGCCTCTAAATAGGATCACCAAAAATGCCCAGAGAAAACAGAAAAAGGAATCAAGATAAAACAAGGGGACAAAGCAGAGTCAGCGGAGCAACGAGGATAAAAACTTCGTCTGGATCCATTAACAAATGGTAACAAACTGCTCTTGGGAACCACACAGGTACACGAGAGCCGACAAAACCTGAAAATCAAAACCAACGAAAAGATAAAAATGGAACCAAAATCTTAGGGGGGGAATAAAAAAAGGGCAGCTGGACCATTCTAATGGGTTTGGTTCGGGGGGAGACACGGAGAAGAACAAAGAAATAAGAGGAATTTAGAGGGAAAAAAAAACCAGATACAGAGGGGGCATAAGAGGAGGGACTGCCAGAAATCATGGGGGAAAAAACAGCTAAGAAAAGCAAAAAAATACAAAAGAAGCGTCAAAAAGAAACTGGGGAAGAGCGCGGGTCGACTAGGCAGCCGGAAAAGCTATCGGAAAGGCGATGAAAAAACACGGACAGGAGGAAAAATTCTAAACCAAAAAACGAACCGAAAGAAACGGGGCTCACCCACGAAAGTCTATGTCATAATCAAACACAAAAAAAAACTCTAGCCGAGGAGAGGTAAAAAAAAACTCGTTACCATAACAAAAGAATAAAAAAAGCACGGACCAGAGGATTAGACTTCACAGGACTCAAAAAAACGCCAGCGAAACGAGGAACTCAAAACGTACTAGGTTAATCAAACAAAAAAGTAAGTGCGCAAGACCACAAAAAAGGACATGGAAGGAGAGAGGGGGGGGGGTTTCCTGGTATGGAGGGAAAGCTCTCGACAACATAAGGCAGAAAAGGGTCATTAAAAAGGGGAAAGGGCAAGAAAGCTCATCTAACAAGGCAACGAAAACACATCTCCATATGAGAGAGGACAAAAAAAACGAGGCAACTGGGGAGGATATAACCAAGCAAAGGGGAAGAAAAATGTACGAGAATGAACAGGTACAGCAGAAGGAACAAAAGAACAAACAATACGCCGTAAGGACCCCATTCACGAGTAGGGGAACAAATTACCGACATGAACAAACCTCGAAAGCACCTCATAAAATAGCAGGGCCCAAACGGCATTCACTAACAAAAGGGAAATACCCCAAAACAAAGAAAAAAAGGAAGCAAAGGAAGATGGAGAGATCAAGGAGGGAATGGACAACGAACGAAAGGAAAAAAAAAGTGATAAGTAGACAGTTAACGTCAAAACTCAATCTCGAAAGAATTCCGAAGCCGCGCCCAAGGAGAAAAAAATATGGCGGAAAAAAA
>Ga0179591_1278860_pt1 | contig 10720 bp, 11 predicted proteins | sample CZOMad2_1_08_16f_FD_182891 | JGI IMG/M metagenome (GOLD analysis project Ga0179591, IMG submission 182891) | Vadose zone soil fungal communities from Angelo Coast Range Reserve, California, USA - CZOMad2_1_08_16fungal (PacBio error correction) | ecosystem: Environmental > Terrestrial > Soil >...
AACCAGAAGTGAAAATAACGATCGACTTCCAAGAAGTGTTGGGGGGATTTCTAATCTTAAGTGCAACCTATAACAAATCAAAAACTTCGGGGGCAACGATTTCGGATTGGGAAACAAATCAAAAAAACTGGGGGGAACATTGTCGAACCTTAGGGGTGGGAGAGCTTGGGGGGCTGGTTCAAAGGGTTTCAGACAATCACCGAAAAAAGGTTACAGGGGTTTAACGAGAAACACAGAAAGTGACCAGCTTGGAGAAAAACCTTAAGCAATTTGGACTGGGGCGCAATGTGGAAGGTAAAAATGGGTAAGGATGGGTGGTACAGGGGTTAATGTCGGTATCTTAGGGGCCAGAGGGAGACCAAAAAGCTGGGGGGTGTGAGAAAGGGGACTAAGTGCTTTCTTGTTGTAAGAGTGGTGGAGGGCGGATGCTGAGGAAGACTGGGGGGACGAAAAACTGGTACAAAGGAATACTAGTGGAGGAAACTGGAATTGTCTTGAAGGGGTTGGCTTGATGTCAAGGGGGAGGGTTGGTTGCCTTTTTTGAAAAGAGGGACAGCAGCAGCGGGGGAATCTGGCGGACGGGGCGAAAAAAGAAGTTCTGGAAGATGGAAGAAACTGGGGTTGGGGGGGGGTGTTGAACTTGGCCTTGCAGGGAAAGAACTAGACAGGAAGCGGAAAACCGTGGCGAAAGAGGTGATATTTAACGGAGGAACGCTCGAAGGGGGGGGAGCCAAAAAGGGAAGAGGGACTGTGGGGGATATAGGATGGGAAACAAGTCTTTGGCAAAAAATTCACAAACCAGGGACAAGAGTTCAAGCCCGCTTGAGAAGTGTAGGGGGACGGGAGTAGAATGACCGAAGCTGGGAGAAGAAGTACCCCAAACCGTAAGGGGGAGGAGCTGCGTCGCTGAGGAAGGACTTCAAACCAGGAAAAAGGGAAGCGATCAAGCCGAAGACGCTAGAGGACTTTACCAAAAACCACAGGTTTGGGAAGTCCAGGTCGTGGAATAGCCTGAATGGAAGGGATGGGGCATTTGAAATTGGAGGGTCGAAGGACCTCTACAGGTTTAAATTCCAGCGAAGGGGGGTGGGGGGGCCGGCCGTTTGAAAAATCTCCTCAGAACAAAGGGGTCAGTGTTGGGGAAAGGAAAGTTGAACTCCATGCCGCAGCTGATGGGGGATTGAGGGGGGGAAAGAGGAATCCAGGGAGAAAAAGCAACCAGAGGGGGGGGTTCTGGGCCAAAGATACAAAGGGTATACCCGCCAACCACGAAAAAGAGAGTCACAAGTGGGTCAGACGGCCCAGAAATGAAGGAATTAACGCAAATACTCGGGCAGTGGGGAAAGAAAAGCAATTAGGAAATTCTTGTGGCCTAAAGGCGAGAAACGGGACTTAAAGGAGAATCAGCCGGTAGAACCAAGAGCCAACGGAACTAGGAGTATATCAAAAATAGCAAGAAGAAGGGAGAATTGACGCAGGAACGGGGGAAGCCTCCGGGCGGGTGAGGGGCCCCCCAACTGGTCGGAAAAGGTCCCAGAGTTGTTCAAGAAACAAACCCATTGTAAAAAATATGCTAAAGGGGCTTAAAGGGAAGGGGGGCCAAGAGGGGGTAAGTTGAAGGGGCCTTCAGGGGAAAAGTCCCGAGGGGGACGGGGGGGGCATGTTGGGAAAAGTGGAAAAGAAGAGGGGGGGGGGGGGGGGGGGGGGCAAGAAAGGGGGATTACATAACTGTTACAAAAAACAAGGCTAGGGGGCGCAGGGGTCGTGACCAGACTGGAGTACGTATTCCACCTGAAATAAAGAGTCCGAACCGGATGTGGCAGCTCCTTGCAATGGAGATGGCCCGCCCCACTGACAGTGAGAGCCTCCGACAGGAGTAAGTGGGGGGGCACGCAGCTTGCAAGCGCAAAGTCTTTACTCTCACCGGGGGGGCCACGTAAATCCAGCCATCCGAAAGGGGGACATGTCAGGCGACCGCAACGACTCCTAGGGATAAAAGGGGTGACCGAAGGGGGGAAGGAGTCGACCCACAAGGGACATGGAGAACGAAGAAAAAAGGAAAAAGATAGCAAAAACTAGTGGTCGAGAATTAGAACCTTCCCGTATGGACTACTAAAAGGTAAAAAGAAACGGGCCGACTCTGCGCAAGGGAGAAAAGAAGTCATTGTAAAAAGCTCCTGGAGATGTCCTGAGACGTCAGAGTTCTGAAAATAAGTTCGGGAATTTCCCCGGGGATTGGTATGTAGTAGCCCCTGGCCTGATGAAAGGATGTCAAGCAACAAAACCAGAGAGACAAATTTTCAAAGCTCCCCTATTCAAAGGGGGCCGACAGGCAAAAGGAAGCCCTATGCCGCCAAGATAGGCAATTGAGCCAAGGAGACGATGAAAGAGCCAGGGAGGCTTAAAATCGATAAAAATGCTGTCCGGGGTGGGGCTGAATAAAGAAGGGCAAAGGACGGGTTCGGCCCGAAGCGGGAGGAACCGTGCGTTATCTGGAGGGGCACGCCCCTTCAAAAAAAAGGGGGACAAGCGGCTACGATCAAACATGAAAGAGATCAAACATCTGTTAGAAGGGTACAATTGTGTGGGAAAAGGCAGCGAACAAGGACAGGATCATTCCCCGAAAAAAAAGAGAGAAAAATCAGGAGACGAAGCATCGTCCAGAAAAAGCAAACAGATGGTCTAGTGCGAGATGAGAAATGACGAGTGTCTCCATGTCACGGGCAGGCAGGAGATGCAGAGAGGAAGGGGAGGGAATTCAGGCTGAAACATCAGACGGGTTGTTTAAGAATCAGACAACTATCAAGAGAAAAGCGCTGATTCGGAGCGGGATCGTCAAAAGAGAAGCGGGAGCGGGGGAAGGCAGGAGAGAACCGTTTCTGGAAGCGGGTGTCTACATCCGGAGAGATCCGGTGGCCCAAAAAAAAAAAAAAGGCTCTTGTGGCTGAGCGCAGGGGGTGGTAAAAGGGACAAGAGTCACAAAAAAAAGGAGAGGTTTCCATAAAAGCGGCGTCCTCGGGGAAGGTCTCTTTCCGAGAAAGTGTCGTCAAAAAGGGAGGGGGGTCGGCGGCCCAAAGGGCGGAAAGGTCAGAGGGAAGTCGACCTAGAAAGGCCGGCGACGGAAGTAGAATTTCCAAAGGCAGCAGCACGGGACTGGGAAGGAAGACTTATTCTCCCGCCGGGAAGAGTTCACATAGAGCACGAGATCAGGCCGGAATACTCAACAGGGAGGCACGGACACGGTGGGGATGAACATAAGGAACGAAAGCATCCGCGCCCGAGCGGGGGGGCTGGGGGAAAAGGGATCAAGTGGGGGAAGAGGACAAACCCACAACCATCAAGAACGCAAGACACGGGGGGCAACGATCTTCTTTCACCAGAGTGGAAAAAACGGGGAGGGGAAAGAAGGATAAGATGGAAAGACCCAGGGTAAAGGGGAGGGGGGGAAGATGGAACATGGGAGGTTGTGCGGGCAACTTGATCCGGCATCGCAAAGGGCAGCGAGGTGACACGTGGGAGCAGGTGAGGACGGCCCGATACTGTGAGAGCGCTGTCGGAAAAGGGGATTCGTCACACGGAGCTTTGGGGATGGCAAGACCTCCGGGTAACAAAAATCTGGCGAGAATAGACGCCTTATTCGAAAACACATGGCTGGCTGAGTGGAATGGGATCTTGCACTGAACCGGGGGAAACAAGGGCAGTGTCACAGCCTGGCCACGGCAAACCGGAAGAATTGTGCCGGAAAAGTCAAGACAGGAAGGGTCGAGGGAGGGCCGTCAACGAGAAGGACTGGATTGGATCGAACACCGCCTGCAATGACGCTGCCTGACCATCCCTGGAGAGGGGAGAAAGAGTCATTGGGAAAAAAGGAGGGAAAAAAACAGGCTGGAGAGTGCACGTAGGATAGAGGGGAGGCGAGGTGAGAGAACCTCTGACAAAGAAGGTTCTCAAAGCTTAGGACCGGAATAGAGGGGGGAGGCACACAGCGAGAGAAAGAAAACAGAGGGCGGAAAAAAGTCAGGAGGGCGTCTCAGCAGTATCCCCCACCACTGAGGGTGGCGCATCGCGAATTCGAAACAGAAGAAACCTCAGGAGGGAAGGGACCGGCGCAAACAAAGGAATGTCGGGGACGGGGAAGGGGAGAAGCACTCGCCGGACCGGCTCTGTGGACCGACCATCGCGTCTAAAGGATCAATGCGCCTTAAGGGAAAAAGATCCGGACGTTGACCGTTGCCGTGACCACTATTATGCGGGAACAAAAAGGGTGAAGAGCTTCTTCATATCGTAGCCTGTGGGGACATTCGGCCGCAGTTGAGGAACCAAACATGCCTCCAAAGATGGCAAACATCCCTCTGAAGGGGTCCCAGCCACATCCGCATGTTCAAAAAATAACCATTCAAAACTGGAAGGGCGAAGGAATTGGTGAAACTAGGTGACAGGATCTGAGACCCGGAAGAAAGGGCATAAGGGGGAAGAGTCCCTTTCGTTCTGAATCCCCTGTGGTATGGAGACCAGGATGCAGCCGGCCTCTGCGGAAAAGAGGGGGAAAGTAATGTTGAGATCAGGGGAAAAGATTAAATTGACAAGCCGGCCCAGCAACTTCACGAAGGGTGGGACCTCAAAAGAGGGAAAAAGCGGAAGACCAAAGGGCAGGGTGACGCCGGCTCGACAACTAGAACGGAGACGCGGGTTTTCGGCGCAAAAATAGGCCAATTGTAAATATAGGAGAGACTGGATAAATCGGACGGCATCACTCGAGACCGGTGGACTAAAAGGGAGGAGGATGTGCCTCTGTCAAAAGAAAGAGGGGTCACGAAAAAAAATATTCGTACTTCGTATCGCAAACCCTGGGGCTAGCGGGACTGGGACTGGCAGGGTGGCATGCTGGTTGTATTTCAAGCCGCGGCAAGGGGTTCCGTATTGACTGACAGGGAAGAAAGTTCAGGGGGGGAAGGGAAGAATAGTCAGGACCCAAGAAGGTCAAATACGGGGGGTGGGCACTCTGTTCCAAGAGGGCTTGTGTTAAACCCAAGGATAACAAAGGGGGGGTAAGTGGGGCGGGGGGGGGGAAAACGGATGCCCCTTGGGAAGGGAAAGAAGATCGTTGAAAGGGGGTGGTCTTTTTTTGTCACGAAATAATTGAGGTAATGGCGATAAAAAGACGGAGGCGGGGCAGAGACAAAAACGCCCACCCCAAGCTTATTAGGGGTTGGGGTCAAGTTGAGGGTCAGAAAACATGCGAGAAAGGGGGGGGTGCATTGACCAGGGTGGAAGGGGGACAAGGAGATCCACCCTTCGCTTCGGACCCGATTGACACAGCAGGGCCCTTACTGGGAGAAGGTGGGCCCCAGACGAGAAGCTTAAGGGTGGAAGGATCGGAGGGGGGGGGGCAAGGGGTTGGGTGCGCAGGGAAGAAATCTGAAAATCAAATTTGAAGAGTTCACGCATCACTTCCCGGGGGGGATGTCAACAGGAAAAGGTTGTCTTGACAATTAAATTGCCATTGTTCTAGCATGTTTGGGAGGAAAAGCTTGCTCGTGGGGGGGAATCAACTTGGGGGGGGGGGGGACGACACAAAAGGAAGAGTCCGGGAAGGAAGGAACTCCCACTTCTTAGAGGGAAAAAAGCAACCAGCAGCTTCAGGAAAGGTGGCCCTCTTGCCATGATCTGGGCAGGAATCTAAACAAAAAAAGAAAAAGCCTGGTGCCTCTCGGCACAAATCGGCGGGACGCGATCCCGCAGTTTTTTTGAGGGGTCAGAGCTGCCAGGGGGGGGGAGGATCGACTCGCATTTTCCGCGGGTTGAACAAGACTTGAGACTTAAAGAACTGTGGGGAGAGATTAAGCACCATCCGCGAATGGACTCCCGCGACTTCAAAAGGGAGCAGAGAGAGAGTGCGACTGTGAGGGAACGGCCAAAGGAGTGTCTTACAAAAGCCACAACAAAAAGGTCGGGCTGGATCAAAAGGAGACGTAACTATCGGGCAAAGCAAATGATCATCAATCTTGAAACCGGACTGTACGGGAAAAAAGATGGGTGACAAAAAAAAAAAAAAGGGGGGGTACAAGGACTCCTCCTAGAAGCACTTGGATCGTTCACAGGGAAGGGGGGACGGGGAGCCATCAGGAAAAAAAAGAAGCCTCTGCCATAAGGGGGACGTAGTGGGAACTGGTTTTCAAGACAGTATCTGCGTATCCTCAAGGGGGAGGGGAAAATAAAAGCAGTCCCTTCAGCCGGCGATGAATGGCAGGGAAGGAAAAACTCCGCATGAGTGGGGAGTGGCTGCAAAGGGAATTCCGATTTGACTTCAAAGGCCTCGAAGTTGATGACAAGACTCAGAAAAAAGGGGGGAAAAGGGGCCCGCAACGCCGGCCAAAGAAAAGTCTAACTATGTTAAAAGCGCGATGGCAACGCTGCAAAACAGAAGAGGCCGGGGGAGTGACGCTCACTCAGCAAAAAAACGCAAACCACCGCCACCAAAAGATGACATACTATGTCAAAGTCTCTGACGGGGGAGTTACCAGAAGAGAGAAGAAAGCGGAATTGGCCACAGACAGAGGCACCACAAGTCATCTTAACGCTGGAATGGGAAGGGGAGTGCCGCAGGACTCAAAGCAAATCAGGCTAAGTAAACGGCCCATGAGGGGGGATTGAAAAGCAACACAGGAGGATAACCCAAATATTCAACTGAGGAGAAGGGAGCATGACTCGCCTCAAAGACCGTCAAAGGAGTGCACGAAAATGGAAGCCAATCGAGCAAACCTCGCGGGGGGTCGGAATCAAGAACCGGAAATCAAGGAAAAAAGAAGGATTCAATCAACTGAATAGATTTCAAGCAAAATCACCGGAGGTTACGTGGAAAAATGCTAGAGGGGAGGAGTTGGGTTCTCGTCACACTTAACTGACCGCAAGATTGGGTAGTCGCCGTTTCATATTGGGACAAAAGTTAAACCACAAAAGGAAGGGTCGCCATCGCCCAATATGTTGGAACGTGGGAAGACAAGGGTCGGAGAGTTTCCAGCCCGCGGGAGGCGGGGGGGTTGGCGGGAGGGGGGGGATGGAGGTCGGGAAAGCAAAACGAGCCTCAAAACCCGTGGGGGGCAGGAGGGAGGGGGGCGTCGGGCGGCTGTGAAGGAGTCAAAAAGTAGTTGATGCTCATGATCTCTCCAACCAAAAAAAGGGGAGATTGGAAAAAAATAAAAGGAAGCAAACGAACGAACACCATCCTGCAACGCCGCGAAACGCGGGGGGAACCGGGGTTGAGGCGAAGGCGGGAAAAGGGACAAGTACACGCTCACTCAAAGACCCTTGGATTCGTGGGGGATATAACCGTAGGGCCATCAAGGAAAGCTGAGGGGGTGGGGAAGTAGGACTTGGGGGCAAACGGGTGTACTGGGGGTGGTCATAAATACAACCTATAACAAATCAGGGGCCTTTAACGAGAATAACAGCAGGAAGACTGGGGAACACAAAAAGAAAAGAACTGTTTGTGCGCGAACTGACTTGGCTTTTAATTGGGGAGAAGATGGGTCCTGGAGTTAAAAAAGAGGTCTGCCGAGAGACAAAGGGTCAGGGGTAAAAGTGGGGGGCCAGACTATTTGCGAAGGTGCAGGGGAGTTGATGGAGCAAAAAATTTCTGGACATGAGGAGCGCCGACTCTGGGTGAAAGAGGGACGTGTGACGAACAGGCAGGGCTTGAGCGTGTGAAAGTTTAAATTGTATGGCGAGTGGGGAAAGATTTAGGCAGGCGTGGGGGGGGGGGGATGGGTTTGGGGCCGAGGGAACGGGCATCGCTGTCGAGCGTACGGCTCCTCAGGGATGAGGGGAAGGGAGTTTGGGGTGGGGGTGGCGTGGGGGGGGGAACTTGAGCTGGGGAGGGGAGGGGTCAAGGCCCTTAAACGGATGGTACGCTCATAGCCTATAGGACGCTGGGGGAAAGGTTACTCGCGCGCGAGGGGGGGGGGGAGAAATGGAGGGCAACTGCTTTCAAGGAATCGGGGGGGAATCTGCGTTGCCGACATTGGTCATCGGCTTCAGCTGCAGGGGGGGAGGGGGGAACGGTCTAACAAAACTTTGATGACTGCTACTCGCGAAGGGAACCGTCCCGCACTTTCAAGGGGTCGGGACTGTCCGTCGGAGGGGGGGGATGACCAAACGCCTTGATGATCGATACAGAACAATTCAGCTGCGGGGAGGTCTGGAGGGGGGGTAAATGTTTTCACCATGAGAGGGAGACCGGCGTTAATAGCGGATTAGACAAGTTGCGTAAAAAAAGGATGGGTACTTCAGTCGGAAGAGGGGGGTGGGGGGAGGGGGGGGTCCCGCGGAAGATGAGAACGCAGGGAGTGAAGTTATCTTCAGAGCGAGTCGAGGCCTTTGTAGTGATCCAGGACCATTAGGGAAGAGGAGGGGAGGGAGCGAGCCAAGGATTAGCAGAGACAACCTGGGGGTTAGGGGGGGAGAGAATGACCCTTTCCAGAAATGTGCTGGCGGACGGGACTCTCCAAAGCGCACTAGAAGGGGAGGAAGACCACAGGGGGGCCATAGAAAGGGAGGGAGAAAAGATTGGGAAAAGTGGGGGAATTGGGGTCCAAAAAACATGGCTGGTCATGCTTTGAGGCACTATAAAAAGCGTCGGGCCGACAACTTGGAAAAAAGAAAGGCCACGATGCAAGCAGATCAAAAGGCCGGAAAAAGTAACAGTAATGAGACTTCAAGCCTGGCCTTCCAGGTGGAGGTTTGGGCGAGGTGGCGGGAAAAGTCGAGGGGGGGTCAGAGTCCCGTTCCATGTGGGAAAAAAGAGGACGGTCGGAAAAGAGTCCTCATGTGTCTGGGGGCAAATGTAACCCTTGGACGAGTTTGGACGGTTAAGGGAAAAGGGGGGGATAGAAGGGGTGGGAGGAGACAGGGGGAAAAGCTTTCATAGTTAAAAACGTAATTCAAAGGCAATTGATCAATCAACGACCTCACTTTTGGGGGGGGGCGGCAGGACTAGAAGGGGACCTTATAGCCGGCAACATCCTTCGCAGGAAAGGGGGGGGACGGCTATGGGGGGGGAAACCATGGGACTAGTGCGGGCGGGAACGTCCTCAAATGAAGTTAGAGACTGCGGCTAGTGGTGAAAACAGAAGATGGCTAGGGAAAATCCGCGACGCCGGTTCACAGGCTCTTGGGGGTTCGCATGGGGAGAGATTTTCAGGGGGGGAAATGAAGAACGCGAAACGACAGGAGTGGCCGAAAAACAGGAGTGTACTCTGCAAGAAAGGCAACAACTGACGAGTGGGGAAGTCAATTACGGGGAAGGTCGTCACGATATGCGGAAGAGTCGGCGTAATAAAAAGGGGAGCTGTTGTTGCTTCGCAGGCCGATACCGGCTCAGTCCCTATCGGGTGCAGGATCTTAGTGCAAGGGGAAAAAAGGACTGGCATCGGGGACGGGGCAAGGGTAGGAAATATACCGGGGGGGGCTTGGTCGGCGGCGGTCGGGAGGACGGGTGTAGGGAGAAGAGGGACTTCTTAACCATCATCAAGGGAGGAGAGAAAAACCAAAGGCACGCAACGAGAGTCCGGCTGCATCCTTTGCATCCCTAGGCGAAGCGAAAACTCTCCCTGTGAGCCTCGAGCAAGGGGGGGGGAAGAGGAAAGTGGGGAGCTATGAGAGAAGAAAAGTCCTCTGTGCGTACCAAGGTGCATTAGCGGGAACATGCGAACCTTTCTTTTCATCTAGACGGTAAGGGATGAGAATTGAGGTTGGGGGCTTGTCGTCACCCTGAGAAGGAAAACAAGGCTATCATCCTGGAGCAGGAGATCATGGCGGAAAGGTATCCTTTGCCGTGGTCCAAGCCGCCGAACACTAGGGGACGGGCTTCCCGAAAGAGCGCATAGGGAGGAGGTCTGTCAAGGGGCAGTGGTTACGGCTTCCCAGACGGCGTCTCTTATGCGGCGAGGATTCTGGGAGGATGGGAGCTAGCGGAGGAAAGGTAAAAAAACGGAAATTCTAGCTTTTGTCATACCGCATGCAAGGGGTCGATCGAGGGACGGGCCAAATCGGGGCTTGACCGAGGAGACTTCAGAAGAGACGAGAAGGTGAAAGAGAGATGGGGGTCAAGTTACAAGCTCCTGGGGTAAAAGGGGGAATTAACTTCCCCCGAAATTAAGATGTGACTAAGGTCGATATAATTTACTTGAAAAAGGTCGGCCGGAAAAGACTATAACCTCTCACTTCGCTCTGGCTGATCCTCGAAGGCTGGTGGTCGGCCAGCTGGCTGGGTTGGTCGTCAAGACAAGAAGGCTAGGGTGGTGCCTTCGACAAAGGGGGGGAGGGGAGTCGACGACCGGAAAAAAAAACTGCCAGCTTCGTGGGTGACGAGCAACCATGCTGACCCGGGTAAGGGGGACAGGAGTCAGGGGAGGTCCGCACATGCCGGCGACTGCCGAAGGGGCAAATATCACCAGAGGTCAAAGGCTCCGTATAAGGCCGCCCGAAAGACTCGACCGCTGGGTTCCTCCATGAACACAGGTCCAATATATGGTTACAGAGACCACGGCTGAATCAGCCGTAAAGGGGGGGAGCACTTTATCAGAAGGGAGTAAGACGTGAGAAATCCGCGCACAATCAGGAGCAGGGGGGATGGAGCCTTATTTCAAGAATCAGGGGGAAAGAGTCAGCAAAGAAAAAAAAGCCTCGGGGGGGGAGGGGAAAAGGCTCTCGTCGTGGAAAG
>Ga0179591_1327359_pt1 | contig 10720 bp, 23 predicted proteins | sample CZOMad2_1_08_16f_FD_182891 | JGI IMG/M metagenome (GOLD analysis project Ga0179591, IMG submission 182891) | Vadose zone soil fungal communities from Angelo Coast Range Reserve, California, USA - CZOMad2_1_08_16fungal (PacBio error correction) | ecosystem: Environmental > Terrestrial > Soil >...
ATCATTAATCTGGAGGAGGGGGGTTTCAACCACTTCAAGGGAAAAAATTTCCCCCAAAGGCAATAGGAAAGGAAGAAAAGGGCTTTATATGTTTTTGGGGGGGGCAATAAGCTGGGGGGGGGACTCGCCAAGCTTGAAGGGGCCCAGGGTAGTCCCCAATGTTCGGGAGGGAGAAAATTAGTAAAACTTGGGGGGGGGGGGGCTACTCATGGGGGTAACAATGAAAAATGATACAGAAGTAAAAGGGGGGAGATGTTTAAAGGGGTATAAAATTTTTTGGGAAAGGGAAAAAGAAGAGACATAGGGGTGTCCCCACCCCAAAAACGTTTGGACCCAAAAAAAGCAGGTAAGGATGGGAAAATGGGTAGGGGGGGGGGGGGAAGTACCTAATGGAAAGGAGAACAATGGTCTAAAATTGTTTTGGGGGAAGAAGTAAAGGGACACATTTTCCTACGGAGGGGCAAGGTGTATTTTAAGTGTTGTGAAAAAAAAACCTTGGAAAACAATTTTGGGGGGGGGGGGGGTGTGCCATAAAAAACGGAGACATAAAAAAAAGGGGCAATCATAACGAAAAAACAAAGGGACAAAAAACAACTTTTCCAAAAACTGAGGGGTTGGTGGGTTTGGGGTTGGGGGGGGAAATGTAAAAAAAAAAATAAGTGTTTGTGGTAAATAGGGATATCCAAATCAGGGGTAAAGAAGAATGAAAAAGGTGTTAGAAATTAAAAAAAAAGAGAAAAAAAAATAAAAAAAAGGGGGAAAAAGGTCCCAGGGGTGGTCAAACTCCAGTTGGCCAACAACGGAAGGTCCGCTCCCGAGTGAAGGGGGGGGGGCCAAGGTCTTACCTGTCTTACTTGGTCATAGGAGGCAGATAAGATAATGGATAGGTAAAGGAAAGTCAATCGGGATTTCCCCAGGAAGGGATGTGTTGGGGGGGGTGGGGAAAATTTTGGAGGGCGGAAAAAAAAAACCTGAAGGAAGGAAGGTGGTGGGGGGACCAGGTTAGATTAGAGAAACAGAAGGGTTGGGGGTTGTAAGCAAAGGGAGGAGTCGTTAGGGCTGGAATAAAGGTTCGGGGATAACTTCACGGGGGAGGAGTTGCATCTGGTTGACAAAGCCGTGATAAGGAAAAAAAAAGAGAGGGAAGCTGGGTCAGGGAAAAAAACCCCCAAACAAAGGATCAATAAGTGTAAAAGGGAATGGGGGGGGGGGGAATGAATCAAAGGAATTCATGGTGGGGCCGAAAAAGAGGAAAGAATATCATGGAAAAAGTGGAAGAAGGGGGGGAAAAAAACAAGATGGGAGAGGAAACCCATAAAAAAAAAAGTCAGTCTACTAAAAAGTTTGTAAAAAACACACGAAGGGGAATAAGAAGCGTTTGTAAAAAGGGGGAAAACGGGTGAAAAGGACATTTTTTGGGGGGGGGGCGAGAGAAAACCTCGTGGAATGTGGAAGAGGATGGGTTGGAACTGGGACAAGGTTGGGGGAAGAGCCTTACTAATTGAAAAAAACCTCGTTAATAAATGGTATGAAGAAAATGGACCTGGCATAATAACTAGAAGTGTATATAATTCAGGGAGAACGGAAGAAATGTTGGAGTTCCAAGCGTCCTAAAAGAGTTTCAAAGTCGGGAGATGGTGTGGGAAAAGTGAAATCGGGGGTCTCAAAAATGGGTGTAGTTTGTGGGGACGAGAGTGATTGGGTTATGGACCGGACTGGATTTCAAAGGGGAAGTAGGGGAGTATCTCCAAGTCATGAAAGCGGGAACAAAAAAAAACTCAAACACTGGCAAAACGAACTATTTGGTGGGGAAAAGGTATTGAAGATTTTAGGCGGGGGGGGGTGGTTGTCAAAGGGGAAAGAGTCAAGTACAGAGGAAAACTGTGTGCAGAAACCAATCAATTTGGTACCTCAGGGACGGAAAAAAATTCCCAAAAAGCGGGGAAGGGGGTTTTTGTGCAGGTACCGGGGTGCGTCTTCCTTATCCGCAAAGGTTCTTAAAACCTCCCGAAAGCGAGATATGAGGGGTAAGAAGGTTTCACATTTGTGGGAAAAGCCTCCGTCTTGGAATTTGCAATCTAGGAGTTAAAGCCAGGGAAAAAAAAGGGGACCTCTGAGGTGTGGGGAAAAATGCCCTTTGGGTAAAAGGTTTAAATCACGCAACCCCAACAACACCAAAAATTTGTTAAAAAACGACCACTGGAAAAAGATCAAGGGAGGGGGTGTTATTAGTGAGCACTGGGGCTACGGTTAAGGGTTTTGGTGCAGGAGGTGGGACAGAAGCCATGTGGGTGAGGAGGTCCGAAACGAGAATCATAGGAGTTGAGAAAGTTGGGACAGGTCGCAGTAGCAGGAAAGTTGGGAAGAGGTCAGGCGTTAGGAATAAAACCCAGAAATAAAAAAAGGGAGGTGCTTAAAAACAACGTGGGGGGAACTGCAAGGGGTTCAAATCAAGGGGGCACATCGGAACAAGGGGATAACTCAAGGGACTCTGGGAAGGAAAATTGACAGGGGAGGGTGGGGGGGAACGCTCAGAAGAAAGGTAATCCATGGCCCAACCAATAAAACAGAGGGTGTTTTCATGCTTGGTGGGGAAAGATAAGGAATTTACACTCAGAAATTCTCAGGAAGGGGCACTGGGCAAGTCCTTTTCCAAAACAGACAAAATCTACCCACTCTCGGAGGTGAGCAGAAGAGGATCTTAATCCTGTCAAAGGGTGTCGCATAATTGACCGGAAAATAGACATGAAAGGGTCCAGCATACACAAACCACCGACAACCCCGGGGGTCATTGGGGCGAGAACGGTCATAAAAGTTGTTTGAAAAGGATTGGGGGTGTGTGTGTTGGGGCAATGGGTGTTCATCAGGGGAATAGATTCAAACCCGCAAAAATTCAAATCACAAGTAGGGGGGTAGACCTCAATAAGATAGGAAAAAACCCTATAGATACATAGTGTAGAGAGGGACAACGCCAAAGAGAGTGAGAAAAAAACATTGGGGGGTTTTGTAGAAAAGAAAGACTGTGGAAATGCTGTTAAGGGAAAAGTCTTGGTAAAAAACTCGGGTTCAAAAGGAACGAAATGTGAGTGAAAGGGGGGATGTTGGGGGGAAATGCTGGTAACAGGCAGGGGGAAAAGGGGAAAAACCAATGCCTAAAGGTCATCGGACGCAAAATCCAAAGTGGCGGCAGGAAAGGGGGAAAGAATTTTAGAAATGAGTCTGCACTAAAGGGAAAAAATTTTGCAAATGAGGGGACAACCCTTCTAGGGGGGGTATGGGTTTTAGTAAAAAAAATTACAAAAAAACAAGAGCTCAGAGCAAAAAAAAAAACCAGGAGGATAGGAGAGATCTGGGGGGGGTAAAGTGTGTAAAAAAACAACATAAAGGGACAGTCAGGTGGGAGCCCAGGGGAGTGTCAAAAATATAATTGCTAGAAAAGGGTGAGGCATAAGGGAGGAAAACGCAAGGGGATTTGGGGGGGGATGAGAAAAAAGAAATGGGGTTTTACCCCGGACGGACGTATGGAAGCAGAGCACAAACAGTCAACAGGGGGTTGAAATTGGGGCAAAGTGGCCAAGATAAAGGAAACAAGGGATAAAATGCACCCGACGCTCGAATCAACAAAAAATGTTTTTTGTGACACTGGGCACACGGGGACGTCGAATCTAAAAAATATGTAAGGGGGGCACTTCACGAGAGCGAGTAGTATGTCCCCTGAGAAAAACAGTTGGGGGGGGAAGCGAGAGAACAAAAAAAAAATCGTAAAGCCAGGGGGTATTAACGTATAGCAGACACAAGGACGGGAAAAGGGGGGGGGTTTTGTGGGGGGAGGATTAATGTTCTAATGTTGAAAAACGACGAAAAGGGCAAAAATATTCCGAGTGAGAAAGGGATGGAGGGGGGAAAGCATTGAGGGGGGGGGATACAGGGGGGCTATCATGTGAGAACAAGAAGCGGTTTGGTTGAAGGGGGGGAAAAAAAGGGGGGCAATCCGGGGAGAGTAAACATAAGGGGAAAAACCATTGTTAACGAGCCCCTTACAGTCACTGTGGGTGGAGGCTGGTGCACGAAGAAAAAAGGGTCTTTTAAAAGAACCGTGAGGGGGGTGCACGGTTTGGGGTGTTAAAACAAAAAAAGGAGGAAGAGAACAAGTTTGACTCCTGTGGTCAACATGACATGGAAAAAGTTTCCTAAGGTTTGATTTTTTCGTAGAAAAAAACAATGGGGACTGAGAAAAGGAAGTATACCAAATGTACCATTGGGTAAAAACATACAGTGGGGGATCGATTTTACATTTGGGGGTTTTGTTTTTTTGTAGTAGAAATTGTGAAAACAAGGCAGGGGGGTTTGAACCAAAAAGCCTAGGGAATCACTTTCTTAAAGAGGGATTGAAGAAGAATGCCGGGGGTTTAAGCAAATAAAAGAAAGAATCCTCGTTCCTCGGTGCGTCAGCAAGGTTGAGAACAGGAAAGTAAACAAAAAATAAGGAAAAAGGGGGGGTACGGGGGGTTTAAATTTGATTGGAGTAGGAAAATGAGGGGGGGAATAAAATCTGTAACAAATCAGAAGAAAAAAAGGAGGGAAGGGGGGCCGGTTTTGGGGAAGGGGTTTTGAGAAATACAAAGGTTGGGGGGGAAGGTGAGTGAGTGGTAGTAAGGTAATAGAGGGAGGGGGGGGGGGGGGGGGGTGGGTATCAGTGGACGAAGTGAAGGGGGGGAAGTAGAAGCTCTAGGGGATGGGGGAGGAAGATCGGGGGAGGAAAGAAGGATATAGGAATGGGGGAGAGGGGGGGCTGGGAGGGGGTAGAATGGGTTGGATGAAATGGGGGGGTTGGGGGGAGGGAGGGGGGGGGGGAAGGGGGGGGGAGGGGGTAAAAATACTAGGGGGGTTGGAGGTTAAGGTGCTGGGGGGTGGAGGGGCAAGGGATGGAAGTTCAGCCGAGGAGGGCTGGAGAGGAAAAGAAGGGGAGGGTTGTAGAGAAGGAGTGAAAGGGGAGGGTCGTGGATAGGTAGGGGTTAAAGGAGGTGGGGGGCGCGGCGGGGAGGGGAAGTGGGAAGAGAACGATGGGGGGTCGGAGGGAGAGGGTGGGCGTGGGTGAGGTGGTATGGGTTGGAAGAGAGATGTGGGGGGGGGTGAGGAGGAAAGAATGGAGCGGGGGGGGAAGAAAGGAGGAGTGAGGGAGGGTAAAAGAGGAGGGGGAGGAAGGGAGGGGGAAAGGGGTTGGGGAGATGGAGGAGGGGAAGGGTGAAAGAGAGGTGAGGTTGAGTGGGGGAATGGGCAGGGGGAGGGGTTAAGGAGTGGGTGGAGGCGGAGGCGGGAGGGGGGAACGGGGAAGGGGGGAGGAAGAGAGTGTGCAGAGTGAAAATGATGTGAGGGGGAGGGGGGGGGTGGGGTGGAGGAGAAGAATGAGGGGGATGGGGTGAGGAAGAAGGGGGGGGGGGGGAAAAGGGAGGAGGGAGGAGAGAGGGAGGTGGGGGGGGGAGGGGGGATGTGGGGGATGGGGGAAGGGCGGGGGAAGAGTTGGGCGACAGGAAGAAGGAAGTGTGTAGGGAGGGTAGGAAAAGGTGGGGGCAGGAGGGGAAGGAGGGGTGAGTGGGGTAGGAAGGTGAGGGAAAAGGAGAGGGGGAAAGGGGGTGGGGGGGGAGAGAGGGAAGGATGAAGGAGGGAGGGAGGGGGTGGGAGATATAGTAGGTGGAGGGTGGAGCAGAAGGGGGGGATGAGGGGGGGGGTAGGGAGGGGGGGTGGGGCGGGGGGGGTTGGACCTGGGGCAGGAGGGGGGTGGGGGGGGGGGGGTGGGGGCGTGAAGGCGCAGGGGAGGGGGTTAGTTGGGGGAGGTGGAAACAGGATAGGGGAATCGAATGGAAAATAGGAGGTGGGTGGGGGGAGAGAGAGGAAAGAGGGGAAAAGGGTGAAGGGGAGGGGGGAGGGGGGGGTGAAGGAGGGGGGAGAAGTAAAGGGGAAGAAAACAGGAAGGGATGGGGATGTGAGGGGAGGGGGAGGGTGAAGACAGGGAGGAGTGAAGGGAGGGTCGGGGCGGGGGGAGGGAGGGGCAGGGAAAGGTGATAGGGTGCGGGTGGAGGTGAAGGAAGAGAGAGGGAGAATGGGAGGGGAGGTGAGTGGGAGAAATTGGGGGGAAGGAAGTGGATGGGCAATGAGTAGAAAGGAATTGAGGGAGGGTGAAAAGGGAACAGGGGGGGATCGGAGTGGATAAAGAGGAGAGCAGAGTCGGGAGGATGGAATGAGGAGGGGGAGGGGTGGGGGGGGTGGGGGATGGCGGGGATGGTGGGCGGGTCAATAACTTGGGAATTGGGTATATCAAGGGTTAGATCAATAAAAAGACACTGTTAAACGATTGACGTGCGAAGGAAACAAAAAATTGGAAAACTAGCAAAAAGGGGAAAATACATAATGTAGGACTGCAATAGAGATATTATTAAAAGGGATGGGACTTATTATAGGATTAACACTAAAAAAAAAAAAAAAAACCATTCAAAATTTGTGAAGAGGGGAGCTACACAAATTTGGGGGTGGCCGTATTCAAAGCGGGAAAAACGTTTTGGAAAGGGGGAAACCGACTAAAAGTTCCTAAAAGTCCTTCGTTTCTCGTCTTCCATAGAGAAAAGGGGGTGTTTGGGAATGCATATCGGAAAAAAAAAAAGATTAAGATACTGGGGGGAAGGGGCTTTGTCAAACCTCGTCATAATGCATTTAATGGGGGAAAAAAATCAATTGTGTACAAACTGGGGGAAAGTTGGGGGTAAAATCGAAAAGAAGTTTTAGGGGGAGACTGGGAATGCTTAAAAGAAGGCACAAGACCTGAATTACTGCCCTAGGGACAAAAGGATGGCCCTTGGTTGTGAAAAAAAACAAACAGAAACGGGCTCTTGGGGGAAAAAAAGCCAAAAACCTCTAGAAGGGGTTTTCCCCTGCGGAAAAAAAAAAGGGAAAAAAAATGAAAGTAACGGGGGGGGGAAAAACCCCCCGGAAGGTGGGTCAGTAAAGGGAAAAAAACTAAAATCAATGTTTCTATAGGAGAGGCGAACGAGTAAGAAGGGGGTAAAGAAAACCGAAAAAAAAACCTACCCCGGAGACTAGCAGGAGGGGGGGGGAACTGAAGGGTCCTTAATCTTTTTTGAAGAAATGATAGAAACGAGAAATAGCATAAAAAAATTAGGAATGGGGGTGGGATTGGTGGGGGTAACACATGTCGGGAGTGTTAACAAAAAAAAAAACAAAAACATTTAAGGGGGGGGGGTGGCGAAAAGGGTTAGGGGGTGAAAGGGATGATATGGTAGAACTAATGCTAGCCATAAAGTGGGAACTCATAAAATATAACAGTCTGAAAGAACTGGGGGTAACTGAGAAAAAAAAATTTTTAAGCCGTGTGAGAACGCTAAGAATAAGAACACACCCACAACAGGGGAAAGACCACCTGGTTTGTTCCAAAACCGGAAAGGCTATGTTGAGCATTGGAAAAAAATAATAAAATATTATGAATTTATGTGGAAAGTCAAATTGGACCAAAGATAAGGGTGAGAAATACTTACGAATTGGAGTGGCAGCCATAACAAAGAACAGCTTGCGGAAAAGCTTGAAATGGAAAAAAAGGATGAACCTATAAATACGAGATTTGAAGGGAGGCAAAAGGGGGGGAGGGGAATGGAGTGTGGAAAATTGAACATAAAGAAAAGTATCTGAAGAGACTCAACAACAACAAACGGGGGAGATTAAAGGAGGGAGAGAGGGAAAACCAGTTACACAGCTTGCAAGTTTTGGAAGGGGGAATCAATCACTGTTTCCAAAAATATCAAGTCAAAGAAATGGAATTGGGGGGGGAAAGAAGAAGATTTGGTTTATCCGCCAAAACACGGTGTGAAGATTGGAAAAAGAAGGACAGGGTGACGAGCGGAAACTTAACATGCGACGAACATGAGTGTTGGGAAACATTCGGGACTGGGGGAAAAAGAAAAGGGGAATCAAAATAAAGGTTAAGAGGATAGAATTTTGGGTTACAATGCCATCGTGGTACGGTTTTTTCCAACTTTTGAGAACCGGGGGAGCGAATACAGGTTTTTATGGTCGGGGGTCTGTCCTCAAAAATTTGTTTTTCATTGGGCGAAGGGTCAAAAGTTCAATAGGAAAAAGGTGGCAGTGTATGACAAGGGGGGCCACAATCTCCAAAGGGGGTTTTAAGGTGGAACCGGCGACGGAAGGGTCATCAAACGACACGGGGCGACCAACCTTCCGGGTTGGGGGGTGGGGGTGTTTTTCAGGGTAAAAAATAAATTGTTCGGTGAAAGAAGTAAAAAATAAAACGAATGATGAGATGAAGGGAAAAAAGAACAGAGTCTGAAAAAGGATTAAGGACTAAAAAAAAGTGGGGAAAAACTCCAAGTGGGGACCCCCGTCACGGGTCATGACACTTGTTGACAGAGAACTTCGAAGAAAGATTAATAGAAGTGAGGGGAAGAGAATAATAGAAAAAAGAAAGTCGGGGAGTTGACTTTTTCCCATTTTCTTGGGGGAAAGAAATGAAAAACCAAAAAACAAGCGTAAGATCTGGGTGGAACGGGTCGAGGCAAAACCGTTTTAAGTGTTTTTGGGTCAAAGGCCGAATCGAAAGGGGGGAGCCAGGAAAAAAACTGGAGGGGCAGTGGAACTTTCACTTCACGTGGGGCATTCTTGAAATAAAATACAGGAGAAATTAACCTATGATACCAAAACTTTGAAAAAAAAAAAGGATCCCTTTCCCTGAAAGCAAAGTTTCACGAATGTTTGGGCTCGAATGACTATGGAAATGGGGCCGCCCGAAGGAATACATTCCGGGCCATAAAAAACCGTTTGTTCTTCTAAGAAGAATATTTTCGGGAAAAAAAAAAAAAAAGTCGGGCGCGTGTTGAAAAGATGCAAACTTTGGGGAGGTTGGGGTTTAGAAAAAGAACCGGTGTTAAATGGTTCGAAAGCTGCACGAGTCACGTTTCCAATGTAAGTAGGTCCAGGAGGGGGAATCGGGAAGGGGGGTCCTCTCAAGTCCAGTTGACATGATGCTGAGAATATCTGGGGGGCCTCAATGGTTTAAAAAAGTGTTAACTGGGCAAAGAAAAGTTGGCATAGTAGGGGACTTCACAAGGACGCAATACGAATCCAAGTGGTTAAGGTTTCTCTATACACAGGTTCTAAGGGGGAAAAAAGAGGAAATCAGGAGAAAAAACCGCACTTACAAAACCCTTCACCAGTTGTCCCCTCACGCACTAAGGTTAAAGGTCTTTTCGAGTTTGATAAGATGTCCCTACCGAACAACCTCAAGAAAGGTTCACCCCCGGCCCTCTGGGACGTCTTTTGGGTGGGGGGGGGGGTATCACTTTGGGGGGGGTCAGGTCCGGCCTGGGTATGGCAAAACCAACAACCCGAATTGCTATGGCGTTCCTTTAAAACACTACCGACTTCTTGCCCCGTTTCTTGAAGACCCTGGGACTAGTAGGGGTTGGGCAACCTCCCAAAAGTGTGTTCACAACAGTGTTCATCAGGCACAGAAAAAAAAACCACCAACCTGTTCAACAAGACGGGGTGGAATTCCCTTTAAGTTGTTGAGAGAGATAAGTAAGGGGTGAGAAAAGTGTACTGTTTGCTAAAACCCAGCTTCCGCATAAAAGAAAAAAAAAAGGGTGCTCTTGGATCATTTTGAGGCGGCCTTTTGGAAACAAAGGCCTTCGCGTCGGGGGTGGCCGGACTACTCCACCTAACAGTCCTTGCACAATCCAAGGGGGGGGGGGAATTTAAACAGTTTTTGGGTCAAAGCACCACCTGTTCAGGTGCTGCCAACAACATGAAACGAAATCGTCAAAAGTAAATTGAACCAGGGGGGGGTTATAAATATGGGTTTGCAGGAATTTGGGGGACTCCATCTCAAGGTCCTCGGATAACAAGTCCAAGGATGCAACACCCGCGGGTTGGGCGGTTGAAAAGCGGACTAAAAAGGGAAAACACTTTCGCAACTGGAGGGAAAAAAAAAAAGGCCCAGTTTTAAAACTCTCTTTAACATCTCTCCAAGATCCGGGCCGAAGAAGGGGTCATGAAATCCGTTGGTTTGGGTATTAGCAATGAGTCATCGCAAAAGAACAAACAAAACACATACAACGGAAGTCATTTTTGGGAGTTTCCAGAGTGGCTTCAAGTTTTTTTTGGGGTGTCCACCGCGGGGGAGAAGGAGGAGGCCCACCAGGGATCAGACAAAAAAAAAGACACCCCCCCAAAAACCAAATAGAATAGCCGATAGACAAAAGGGGAGGGAAATATTTGAAGGGAATGGAGCGGTCCACCAAAGAAAGAAGGAGGGGGTAGGGCCTTTGTATTCTGGGAGAGTTACTAATGCAAACTCTCTTGGCAAAAAAAACGATCTTGTCGATGTTTATCGTGGGACCAACTTCCTCAATTGGTCCTAAACCGTCAGTGGCCAGGAAACCAGTTTTCTGGGTGGGGGTGGTATTGCGAAAGGTCCCACGTGGGGGGGGTCCCGGGGAAGGGGGGAAACTTTGGGAGAACAGTGTGGGGACTAAAAGATTATGAGACAAACCAAAAATCCATCCCAAAAAAAAAATCCTCACGGAACAAACCTCTACTGAAAAGTTAAAAGGGCCTGACCTATCACTCCACTAATTGAAAAGCTAAAAAAAACTGAAGAAAACCGGTCTGGGGGGGTGGGGTAAAAAAGTAAAAAAAC
>Ga0179591_1247763_pt1 | contig 10719 bp, 9 predicted proteins | sample CZOMad2_1_08_16f_FD_182891 | JGI IMG/M metagenome (GOLD analysis project Ga0179591, IMG submission 182891) | Vadose zone soil fungal communities from Angelo Coast Range Reserve, California, USA - CZOMad2_1_08_16fungal (PacBio error correction) | ecosystem: Environmental > Terrestrial > Soil >...
GGTATCGTGCTCGCGGAAACAGATTCAGGATATAACAAAGAAGGTCCTGGAAACTATGCAAGAAAGGAAATCGGACGTGGTCCTAGGTATAGAAAAGGCTAGAACGAAGGTTAAAAAGGTCCACCCCGAAGCACTGCCGGCAGAAAAGGGGGAGGGGGAACCTCCGAGTATGGGTGCAGCATCGGAAGCTAAGGTTCAATCAGCAACAGTCAAAGAGATACTCAGAACTGAAAAGCAATTTTATCCACTTTGACCGACTACGTGCGCATCAGGGACAAGAGACTGAAAACGAGCGAGGACCGGACTGGGGGGTTTTTGGGAAAGTGGCTTTGGAAAAGCAGGACCTGAAAAAGAGAGAGACACATGCGCCAGTGAGTCACCCGAACTATTTCAGCTTGCAATCTTCGGTCTAAGAAGTACGAGCCGCGCAACGAAGGGGAAACGCCTAAACACTGGTAAGGAATACTTTCCATTTACAAAATGGCATCGGAAGAGAGCGGTCGACAACCGCGTAACAACTTCAGGGGAGAAACAAAATGAGAGGGTGAGTAGTCTAGGACGTACTATAAGAAAGAACTTATTATGTCTGTGCCTTGTCTAGAAAATCGCCGATTCACAAAAGGGGGGGAAAAATCCTGAGGGTGTGAAAAAATTCATTTAAGGCCATCGTGGAAACTAGAGCACACCGGGGCAAAGCTTTCGATGGGCCACCAGCGGGCAACTGAAGGAGAAGGTGGAAAAAAGCCGCGCATGGTAAGGTGGGGGGGAAGAGGTATTCGTCAGTCTAAAAAAAATCTGGAAGGGAATGGCGTGTGTGCGTTTTGTGTTGTCGGGTGGAGGGCACCGGGAAATTCAAACAATACATGGAAGGACGGACGATTGAAAGGTCAAATCTGGGGCCAATACTCAAAAGGTCGAGGAGCAGCTAAGTTGAATAGTTAGGAAAAACGATCAGGGGCCTCGCGAGCTACTTACCAGCTTGACGCAAGGGTACGGTCGGGCTGAAGGAGAAAGGAAAAAGAATAAAACCCCAAAAGTCATTGAGTGGGAACGTCGTTTCAGGAGGGGGGGAACGATCACTCCGTCCGCGATCAGCAAAAAGACGCGGTTTGGGTCTGATTGGTAGACGGAGTCGGTGAAACGAACGCGGATGTCTTGGGTGCCACGAGGTTTGGGGAAAAGGCCCCAGGCGATGAAAAGAATTGATAGGATGGTCGGTGGGTAGCCAATCGGAGAGAGGCGTTGAGGGGTACTGTAAAGTTGATACAGAAAGAAAAGATTTCGTCCCTATTAAGAAAAAAAAGGTCATCAACACTTGAAGGAAAAAGGAACTAGTGCAGGGCGACCGCTGCGTTTTCCTTGGAGAGGAAGCGGCGATACACATGCGACCGGGGGAATCGGGTCAAACCCCTTGTTTGAACGATCTGTCTTATTGAGTGCAAGCGGAAGCATAAATTACAAAGCTAGCAGAAAAGGGAAGATTGGGGGGCGATTCAAGGGGGGGTTTTATAGGCAATCGAAAAGGGGGAGACGAAATCGGTGCGGTTCTCGCCAACTAAAGGAAGGGAAAAAAGAGCGAAACACGGAACAAGTTCGGAAGAGAACCGTTTAAGGACGCAGTTCTGTAGGAGGAGAGGGGGCTAAGACTACGATACCGTCACACGGAAATGATGGTTTATAGTTGGAAGGGGTTAAGAGGGGTGTGGTTCACGCGGAAAAAAGGGAGGAAGCAAGTGGGGAATGGTTCGTGGGTTGGCGGAGGCACGATTGGGGGTGGAGCGTTCGAGTGCATCATAGGGGGGGGGGAAAGCGTGTGGTGCGAATAAAACCACCATGGGAGGTACGATATACCGCAAGAAAGATCCCTGCTCAATCCGTTGAGGGGGGTAATTGGGCTGGTCAATAAATTGCGGAAGGAAATTGCGAGATAAAAACCTCATTCGGGCGGTTTTTTGGGGGTGGGGGAGACGCTTGGCCGCGATTCGGGGCAGCGAAGGGTGGTTGCGAAAAAAAAAAGAAGTTTCCGAAAAGTCGTGAGGAGGGAAGCACTTCAACAAAAAGACGGCACAGCTCTCTGAATAAAACGACGGCTCCTAACGCGAAAACGTCAAACCCTCGCCCGAGAGTACAGCATGAAACTTGTCATCTGAAAGGAAAAGAGATGAGTGACTGACTTAACCGAAAAAAAAGCACGGAACAACCAATAGACTCGCTTGGGCTTCAAGCGTAGGATCGAAAAACGAGGTAGGGTAAAGTTGACCACCTGCCTATCTGGGGGAAAAGGAGGAAAAGTCTAAGAAGCTGTGGGTAAAGAGCAACAAAGGGAGTCGGGACTTAATTAAGAAGAAAGCCCTGTCTTCGTTGTAGGAGAGGACGTGCGGCTTGTTCCTCAAGTTGAAAGTGGAATTGATAGACTACCCTATCCGCGCAGAGAGAATCTGATGGGTGCAGCTTGCTGTAACGACAGTCCATTTCTCAACGCCAAACAAAGATGGCGGGTGCGAACGGGGGGCGACCTTACTCCTAAGGTCATTAGTAAGGCCGGTCCACAGATAAAAACGACCGGTCCTAACTCACAGATTTGAAAGAACGATGGTACAGTCAAGTGGGATTTCCAAATTTGATCTCCAAATAATAGGGACGAGAAGAACCCCAATGCGGGGCTGGACTTGATTTCTAGGCAGTGCACTGGGGGGTAACTAGGGGGGTGGGTACTACTGTTGGTTAATGGACAGGAACTGGTGTTCAGTCAAAGGGACAAAGGACGTGCCCTGCACGATTTCTTATGGCATCAACACACTTCCGTTTTGGGACGGCGGGCGCTCCCAAGAGAAGAGAGGGTGGTGGTGGGGGGAAGCCTCGTGAAGAGCTTTATAAGCTCGCAAAGGGGGGGAGGACCCATGAATGGGTCGAACTCAAAAGAGGAGGGAGTAAAAAAAAAGAACTTATTTTGGGGCTCAAAAAAGGGAGGAAAGGGGAGAAGTATCACTCGGGGGAGCAGAATTTAGGGTTGACAACACAAGGGAAACTATATGGCAAAGAGGGGAAGGCCGACAACGGCCGAACAAAAAGCTATTGGCTGTGAGGTTGAAGGGGGAAGAGTGGGGAATGACGTCACCTACCGGAGGAAAGTAAAGGGATGACCAAGGAAAAAATGCCAACGGGTAACGTAATAACATCTAACCACAGCCCTATAAGAGACCCCCTTTTAGCGGGGTCATGTCCTTTATGCAAGCTTCATGGATGTGACGCAACGTTGGGGGTGAACAACTTATGGAAGGGGAAAAAGGAATGAATGTCAGGGAGGTGAGACCTTCTGAAGCAAGGAGATGGCGACGTGTCCTCAGGATCCAATTCGGGTGGCGATATGCAGGGAAAAGAACAAACCTCAGGGGAGTTGAGAGAGTGAGTAAGGTGAGAAAATTTGACTTCTGGAAGCAAAAAAGCACGTTCCTTGAGCAAACGGCGCAATTTTTGAGGAAATCCGAAATACGAACGTTAGGAGTCCTGCAACGGAAAAAGAAGGAACGAGGATTGCTTCTTCAGTCATCATTCAACAACGCAGCAAATGAGTGGGCTTGAACATTCATCATTGAGAAGGAGATGAAATCGAAGAGGGTCACCTTCGAAAGTGGGGGAAGGAGAAGGACGGGGCAAGCCTTCAGATGACGGGGGTATAGGTAGTCGTTTTGAAAAAGGTAAGGAAGGTCCACTCCGGAGGAAAAGAGTATGGACAGGGGGTCACAGAGGAAGAGAGGAAAGCCTGGAGGTTTAGGGTAGGGGAGGATTCTAGGGAAGCGTTCGTCTCAGCGGAGAAGTATTTTGGGGCCGTGGAAAAGGAAAGATAAGACTGTGAGGGAAAATACAAGGGCCATGGCCGAACAAACAAGTTATCTGCTTCCGCAGCGCTCGGGGGGCGGACACAAAAAAAAAAAGCAAGATTGTAGGGATAGGACTAGGCACCTCGTTAATGTCGGCTTCCCGGAAATTTAGGTTGAAGAAGAAGCAATATCCAACAAAGGACCATGGGCGGCGAGCAGGGAAAAGAAGGGCAGGAGAAGAACGCATTGGTGGGTTAGAATCAGGACAAATAGAAAGCGGACCAACAGCGAAAAAGGTGCGGAATAAAAAGATAGGAAAGAGGGTTACCTCAGAAAGGAAGGTCCAACATGCGGGACTTCAGAACCGCGGGGTAATTAAAAAGACCTGCACCGATCACCGATCCCCTAAGGTGACGGGGGGGACTGTAATCAACGTCGGCTCTATCATTGCAGCCGCGGATCAGAGAGGCCTTAACGTTGGGCGGGGCGAAGGAGGGATGCTCTTATCTTCGACAAGAGGAGAAGAGAGGGGTCAAAACCTAAAGGTGTCGTCTCATCAAAAGGTTTCGATGGGAAAAATCTACACACTTCACTATTTGGAAAATGAAAAATCTTCAATTATGAATAGCTGGGAGGGAAGGGAGGGGCCAAACTCAGACCATATGGCCCCAAAAAAAAAAAGGGAAGTTCAGGGTCGCAGTTGTTAGCACCTTCGAAGAGGACGCATCCCAGAAGGAGATCGCAAGGAAAAGGCCGTAACTCGTATTCAAGCGTGTGCGGGGGATACATGTGACGACGTTGGCTTAGATAAAAAGAGCAATGCACTCTCAACGGACAAGATGTGAGAGAAACCGGCAGTCAACACGCCTGAGAAATGGGGAGATACAAAAAATTACGGTTCAACCTCCAGAGGGGGAGATCAGGAGCAAGCACGCCAAAAACCGGGGGTAGCCTTTACGCGGCAAGGATCGGACAGTGACTAAAAAGAAAGGGGGGGAATCTTAGGGGGGTTTCCGTTGAGAAGTCAAAGAAAAGCATTTGACTGTCAGGGTTTCATGGGCTGCGGGCCCAGAGGATGGGGAATGGGGAAAAGGTCACTTCGCTGACGGTGAGAGAGGAAGACGTATTTGCACGTCAGTGGGGATAAAGGGCATAAGGGAAGTGTTTTAGGGGGATTTTCGTTGGGGGAACCGCAGAAACCTTGTCTAACTAAAAAGAACAACAGCAATAGGAAGGGGGGGAATGCAAGGACGAGCTTGGTCGCAGAAGACCGATGCCAACAAAATCAAATTTCTGGTGGTCATAATACCTGAGGGAATTCAGCGAAGGGGGACTAGAATCTTAAACGTGAATAAGGAGCTGTGCGGAGGAAATGGCCTAAAGAAGGGCGGAAACATGCGGTGTGACTTTAATGCTTGCGAGTGACAGGATCAAAAGTCAATAGAGCCAAGTCAGGGTGGGGGTGGGGAAATTGGACGAATATGGACTCAGGCGATCATTGTGGGGATGAATGCGAAGGTCAGGGAGGGACAGTGTTACCACGGCAGTTGCGAGCTAATCCGAGGACCGGGTGGGAGGGCGAGGATTGACACGAAAGGTGTTTCGGGTGCGAGGAGTGAGACGAATTGGGATCGCATGCCGCAGGCAAAGGGAAGGAAATGCGGGTTGACGACTTTCGAAAAAATTGTGGGTCTTTCAGAGCTTCGGACGGGGAAACCACGCAAACAACACAGAACGGACGAAACCGTTTAGAGAAACATCGTGACGGAGACATTCTCGGGAAAAGGGGGGGTCAAAAAGGCGTGTTACGCGCGGAAGGTGGGGGGGGGAGACTGAAAAAGTCGTTGACAGAGGGCTTAGGTACGCAAAAAACTGTGTTGCTGTAGAACAAAATTCACCTGTCACTTCAGGGTGGGAGAGGGGCTGTTAATTCACAATCCACTTAGGGAGGGGGGGGGGAGAAAGGGGGAAACTAATACATATGGTGCTGCGTTAAGGAGGAGGGGCAAGAGGAAAAGGGGATTCTACTAAGATGGGGGGGACAGTGAAATCCGACAAACACTATACCATATCGCAAACGAAGGAGGGGTAGGAACGGAGATCATGGTCGGTTAAGGGGGGTGGGGTGTGGGGGGGGGCATCCATAGAAGGAGAGATATCCCTACAGTACTCTAAGAAGAATCGGACAATAAAGAAAGGGGAAGTAGATCAAAATGCGATAGGGGGGAAGGGAAGTACATTAAAGAGGGGGACCTCCTAAAAAAGGCAGTGGAAGCATTTGAGGGAAGTACGTCGACCTCCCTGAGGGGGACTGAAAGTGTTTCACAGGCCAGCAAAGGGAGCAAAGCTCGGGCGCCCAAAGTTTTGGAGGGGAAAAGACAATGGGAGTTAGAGACATAGGGAAAAAAATGGATGGTCTGGGAAAACAGTGCGGCGTTAAATCCTGGGGCTTGGGGGGAGGGGGATTGGGTCAGCTGAGAACTTTGGGGAAGCGAGATACGGCGGCAGACCGAAATTCCCAAAAGCCCGAACCGTATTCAAGAAGAGAGGATTCGATCAGTCGAGAAAAAAAGCACTCGCCGACACTAATAAGCGGTACGGCGTCTGATTCCATTGCAATACTGGCATAATATATCTACATTCGACAAGGCGCCAAAATAAAATCAAAGACATAAAAAAATGTCGCGGGAAAGCTAACTAAGGAATCACGAAATCCCGGATAGGCTTCCGTTGAGAAGCAGAGGAGACCTGAAGATTAAAAGAAAAACCCGCAGGAGGGCGTGTTAGTCAATGCAGAAAAGCGTGGATCTAACTCCAGCAAAACAAGGACAGCCTTCGATGGTTACCACCCAGCGCAGGGGTAGCGAGGAAAGTTAAAACGGATAGGGGGGATTTTGGGCATCGTTGGGAGGTAGCGAAAGCGAAGGATTTAAGATTGTGTGTTGGCGGAGAGGAAAATGGGCATTGGGTGACCGAAAAAACCATCACTACAATGCCCCGGCGTGAAAGACGCAAGACCTGATCGAGGCCAGAGAAGGGGAACCGCAATAGGAAATCGATTGTTTAAAAAGGATGTACAAGAACTACTCGAGACAACTGAAACTATGAAGAGAAGAAAGTTAACTTGGTCGGGACGAAATACCCAACCCCGCCGCCGAACCCTGAAAAGGAACTGTCGTGGTGGCATGGGCAGTTCATCTATCAGGCAGCATCTAGAAAAGCTAACCGCGCGACTGGGGGGTGTGGAGGGTGACTGGTTTAGAAGACTTAAAACAAATGGGTTAGGGGACAGCGAAAGGGGGGGGGGAGGGGGATACCATAGGACATCGGAGGAGGTGGAGGCGTCCGGTTCAGACCAGAAAAAGTGCTCTAGGCGGGGTGAAAAATAGGGAGTGGGAATATAACCAAAGACAGGGGAAAATTCCCTTCTTCGGTCCACTGCATCAACGTATAAGAGATAAGTCTCTAATTGGCAAGGGAGCGCCCTCTCCTTTTCAAGAAACAGATGATTAAATGATACTAGAAGTATCACTAGGAAACCCTTTTTTTTGGGCGAACTCGGGAGGAACGTGCTTGCCATGACCGCATACACTAGGTCTAATTATGAGGGGAAAAGACTCACAGAGGGGTGAAGTGTGGTAGAGTGGTAGGAGTGGAGAGACGAAATCATTTGAGGTAAAGGGCAGGACACCAATCGCTCACATTGGACGAAATAAGCGCCGACAAGTAAAAAGCTGTCGTTGAGAAGCTCAACTTTTTAATGTGATCTTCTAGTATCGTTCGAAAGAGAGGGAGAGGAAGGCAACGCCTGGATTATATTTTTCTTTAGAGTGAATGAATGGGTTGTCCTAAAAAAAAAAAAAGGGGGGAGGGAGGGGCCATACATTAGGAAATTACTGGAGGATGGTCATGACCAGGGGTGGCAGATCAGTGTGTTGTAGTACCGGACTGCAGGGAAGCGCTTTGGTAGCTTTTCTTTGGGGGTAACCCCACCAATTGTGGCTGGCAGAGCTACCGCACGTGCCCAGGCGAAAAGGAAATTCGCCAGGTTATTTTGTGAGATGGTTGGTTGTTCAATACAATTTGGGAGGACATCGACGACAGGCTAAGTCATAGACAAGAAGGACTGCAGGTTTTTGGGAGGATTTTGGTGGCGAGGCCTCGTAGCCCTTAGGGAAAGCGTAACTTTGGGAGAGGGGCAAAATGAGCAACCTTGGAGATGTGCGGGTTTACGTGTCCAAGAAGGGAAAAGACAGGAAATCAAACACGCTCGTCCGTAAGAAAACTCAGAAACCCCTCCACGCCTCCTACGAAGTCCAGCCGCCAACAGGGCATCTATCTGTTGGGGATTACTACGGGAAAGGGGGAAAAAAGAGTTACAAAACAAATCGACTCAGGATAATTTCTTAAATATATCGCAAACTTTCAGAGTTAAAAACAACCGGGCCGCGGCGAGAGAACTTCGCGGGAGGAAAGGGGGTGGGGAAGGACAAAAATAGGTCCGTGGGGGCGGACGAGGAAGAGAAGCCCTTGTCGTCGTGGTTCAATCTTAAAGGGACCGTTAGTCCGTAGGGGACAAACAATTTGTGTCCGTCGATTGCCTACACATCGATCCTCTCAGAGGAATGGGAAGCATCTGCGTCAGAAGAGAAACAGGCACCTACCACTAAAGACCTCACTCCTTAGGGGGCTAGGGTGCTGGATCCCTCATTAGGCGAGAAAGAAATGATAGGTAAAAGGAACCATCCGACAGGATCAAGACGGAAATCACCTCTAAATGAGGATTGAAAGTCAAAGAAAAGGTTTCAGGAACCTGTAATCAACAGCTCCAAAGAGGTGCATAATAAAAAAAAAACCAGGACGGTGGTTAGATATTATTTCATGTATGGTTCTGGGGGTCTATGGAGGGAAATTTTACTGAAAGCTGGGGGGAGAACTGGTGTCCCTGCCCGGGGTAGGCATTTGTTCAGCACTTCATCCGGGAGGTTCCACTGTAAAAAGGGTGAGGGGAACCTAAAACAGACCATCAGTTTGGGAGGCGGTCGCCTTCCTCAGAAATAGTATAGTGGGGAAACAAGGTGTGGTCACTCTGGGAATGATAACGGGAGCTCGCCAGTAAATCACGGGTTGGAAAACAAATGAAGGGTTACGGCAATCAAAAAAAGGGGGGAGGGGAAAAATAAGATAATTGGTTGCTCAAGGGAGAAGAGGCTCAACCAGAGAGGTCGTCTATCTTACGGGGGCAAACTATTGGAGGAAAAAGTCAAACCTGACTTGAACGGCAGGGGTTATTCAGAAGCAGAAGATTTTCAGGGGGAAGCAACCTGCAGGGGTGCAAAGGATACCGGAGGAAGAAGAGCAAGAAAACAAGTACATGCAGAAAAAAGGAAAACAGCCAAGCAAGGATAATCATTCACCTGAAATGGGCCGCGGTATGGAAGTGTGAATCTTCGGGGAGAATGGGACAAACAGGGGAAAGGGGAAACTCAGAGAGGGGGAGGGGCAAACGCCTCATGGTCCAATTGCTGGGAGTGAGAAGGGGGGCAACTGGGACCTTAATGGGATGGCAAGGGGATTGAAGAAGGGCCCCGTGCTTCATAGGGCGTGAAGCCCCTATCGCGAAGGATTAGTTGGTTGAGGGGGGTGAGTCAGGGGGAAGGGGCGCATCGCCGCCGGAAGAGGAAATAGCGGGACGAGAAAGTTTAGGTCATAATAAAAGGGAAGCTTATAACAAAAGGAAGACGAAGCTAAGCAATTTCAACGAAAATAAAAGGATGAAGCAGAACGGATAAAAAAGGTAAAGCAATTATGTTTTCTTTACACATCAAGTGGGCTCGAAGGCTATGATAGGAAGAGAACTTGGGGGGTGTGTCCACCTCCAAAAAGTGGATAAATAAACGGGGAAAGAAAATGCAGCATCATTAGGATTTGGAAAGAAAAGGTTGGGGAGGCGTTGGTGACGAAATAACCGCAAAAATAGAGGGGTGTCTACCGCTTGAAGGAACTGGGGTGGGGTTTTTATATTCTTAGTTATGTCTTTTGGGACGGGAAGGAATGAGAAATGCGTGATGTTGGGAGTTTTGGGATCTTCGAAAACCGTCAAGGGGACTTGTCTAACCAGAAAGGGGGAACGTTACGCAAAACCGGCTCCTGAGGGCAGAAGCGGCCAGCGACCTAGACCAACAAAAAAAAAAGAAAACGAATTGGACTCTAGCCCTCGTTACTGTGCCGGTTCCGAAAGATGGAAAAATCCATCCACCAACTAACAAAAGTTAGCTGCAGAGGCATTGACAAGAGGCGGGGGGTGTATAGCGGAAAAAAACACAAAGTGAATAGTAAAATGAAATCTACAAACAAAAAGGGCTCCTGAACAAATACAGATAAGGGGGGCTTCAAATATGGAACACCACTTCAGTGACCCTGCTCCTTCCAAAAGAAACACTCTCGTGGGGTAAAGCTTTAAAACTAAAAGGAATAAGGAGAAAAAAACGCGGGGTGCTTACTCTGACGGAGATAGGGGTCCGCACGAAGTAAATCAAAATATTCCGTTAAAACTGGGGGGTCGCGAAGAAGGGAAGGAGTGGACTTATCGAGTCTCCTGTTGTCGCGGTTGGTGACAAGGGAAGACAGAAAAGAATTTTCTTGAGCATCAAATGAGAATTTAACATAAAAAGACCCAACACGTAACTAGTGACTCTAAACAACCGAAAAGATAGTTCTGGGGCAAAACGTGTATAGGCTCGAAGAAGCACCCGATCGTTAGAAACAGGGCTTCATCAATGGGCAGATTTTTGAGACAACTTCAGCGAGTCGCTCCATTCAATTTCACCGAGGCGCGCAAAAAAGAGGGGAAGAAGAAAGATTCAGCTGAAGATGGATAGAGGGGGCTACAGAGTGG
>Ga0179591_1301601_pt1 | contig 10717 bp, 4 predicted proteins | sample CZOMad2_1_08_16f_FD_182891 | JGI IMG/M metagenome (GOLD analysis project Ga0179591, IMG submission 182891) | Vadose zone soil fungal communities from Angelo Coast Range Reserve, California, USA - CZOMad2_1_08_16fungal (PacBio error correction) | ecosystem: Environmental > Terrestrial > Soil >...
TCCATTGGGAAAGATCGGGGTATCATGGGTAATATTGGTATAGTTATTTTGAAGAGAGATACTACTTATACTGATCCATGATAGGTAACTGAAACGAGACGTCGTTTGATTAAATCTTAAATGCTATCTTTGTTTAGGGAATTACGCTTTGAAACGGTATCGTAGGGGGAATCAGGGAGCTACGAGAATCTAAAATTGCCTTACCTTTTGATGATTAGCAGAAAGTGCGGAGCCCCGGGGAACGAGGGATGATCTGCTCCATAATTTAATAAAACCCTGTTATTACATCCTTAAGGGTCAAAAGCTGAGGAAGAAGGGAGGACACGGGAAAATTAAGCGACGGCCCGAATTATATAATCCTACAGAGGGGGAAAATGTGCTTAATACCTTCCGAATACTAGCGTAAATACTTCTGGGAAAAGAGTAGGGTCGGAGAAGTTAAAAGCCTAGCTGTGGGTCAGAACATCTTATGAAGCTAAGTAGGTGAAAACTGAGTGGAGTTTGGGGAGAGAATCGCTCTAAAGCTAAATTAGAAAGCTTTATACCTTTAGGTCACGGTAGGATAGAGCTCCACTGTCTGAGGAAATCATTATGGGGACTTGAACGACTTCGTCTAGGAGTCAACGAGATATATAACTACTAGGCTAGTCACAGGCCGACGAGGGAAAAGCACTCCCGCGGAAGCTAGGTCACGAAAAAGGATGTAAGAAGAAGGAGGATAAATCCGTCGGTATATTTCCTGTGATGGGGCGTCCGCAAGAAAGAGGGAGAAAACTGAACCTAAAGAGAAAGCGTTGAAGATAAGCAGTAAAAAAAAAATTGTAATTACTTGGCAAAAACCTGATGCCTCGAGGTGTTAAAATTTCTGGGAGTCCAAACTCTTGGGAGAAGAAGGAGAGGACGAGAACAGAGGGGGAATGCTATGGAAGAGGAAGGGGAGATATATCCCGAAAATTCTTCGACTGAACTTTAGAAAGTGTAGGGGGTCCCACTGAATGAGGCGGGGGGACGGAACGAATTAGAGGAAAGGGGGAGAAATGTGATATGAAGAGGGAAGGTAATCTTAAAACGGGCAAATTAACCGCGGGGGAGAAGACTCTTAAAACAGAAAAGGGGAAGTTGACAAAAGGAGAAAAGATAACTAAAGGTCTACAAAAAAACTCCTTCAATCTCGATATGAATCCCGTATAAGCCATAGAGGGGGCCGGGGAAAGGAGCTGACTGGAAGAAATGAGCAGGGAAAGGATATCTATCAGAACGTCTATTGAGAGGTCCTGGAGATGATTCGGGGAAGTAGGGGGGAAAGAGGATAGTAGATTCGGAGCCCTACGAAGAGGGCAAAAAAACAGGACGGGGAACAAACCGCTTCGAATACGGGGATGACTATCGTAAAGGAAAGGGGAAATGGAAACGCAGAAGGGGTGCAGGGTGATCGATAAGGTCCCGGCATCAAGCGAGGTTTGGACGGGGAGTTCGCTAATAAAAAAAGAGGCCTGATTAAGAGGGAGGGCATGGCAAGGGGAAAAAGAACGCGGAGAAAGGATGCGAAAGAAGAAGAAAAAACACCCAAGGGAATAGGGGGGAAAAAAGATCACAAGTGGAAGAAATCAATGCAGGCATCCAGCGTTCTTAGTGCCTCCTGTACAATCAACGCGGAGCACGTACGAAAGGGGGGAGGGGAGAACGAGCCCAGAGACCAAAGGACGTTCCTTCTGGACTAGCGCCTTCGCATAAAAAAAACTACTCCCTCAAGGAAAAAGTACGGGAGCAGGGGGGAAAGAATTCGAACTGGGGGGTGTGGAGTCGATTGGGGGACGGAGAAGGTGGCTCTCCGCGAATGAGAAATAGGAATATGGGGAGAAGAGGAGGGGAACTCTGGGAAAGAGATCCGAGGGGAGAAGAGACTTATAGGTAAGATAGGGGATTAAGCAAAGAGGAACTCTATTGCAAGAGGAAAAAATGAAAGAAGGAAGTCGAGGGGGGAAAAGGGGAGCGGGAGAAAAGTGGAACTAAGGAGAATAACCGCAACGCGGAGGGGGAACTGCGAAAAGGGGAAAGAAACGCACGAAAAGATATAAATCATGGGGCGGGGGGAAAGGAAGACTCTTCAGGAAGAATCCTTTCTAAAATGCGTGAAAAAAGAGGGCGTCAAGAGAGGAAGAACAGAGAGACGGGGGAACGACCCAGCTCGTTCCGGAAAATCGATCTCCGACTAAGGGAATACTCCCAGACCTTAAGAGAAAAGAGGAGGAGAGGAGGAGAAGTCCGTAGGGAGGGGGGAGGGAGGCTCCCAGTACAGGGAAAGCCGCGTGGGCGGCCGCTACTGAAGCAAAAGGGCTAGAAGGGGCACTGCTCTCCGTAAAAGGAAATCAAGTGAGGGTTCAAAACAGAAACAGGCGGGAGTGTTCGAAAACAATGCGGGCGGGAAGGCCCGGACGAATATCTAGAGAGAATGGGCGATGCTAAAAACTATACTCAGAAGGCGAGTTGTATTGAAAGACACAGGGAACTAAAATGTGGAATAAAAAAAAAAAGGATAGGGAATAGGTAAAACCGCCTAGTGAAAAGACCTTTGATGGGGGGGAGGGTTGAGAGAGAGGAATAACTCTCGAAAAAAAAGGAGGGTGGAAGTATAGGGGGAATTAAGGAGATGAGCACTAGTTCTGAAACACTAAAAGAGTGAAGGGAAAAAGAACGTGAGTATAAGGGGAACATTAGGAAAAAGAAAAGGGAGGGGTCCTAGAAAAAAATAGCAATGCTGGGGATCACGAAGGTCCGAACCCTCCGGAGTCTAAAACTCAGAGGAGCACTAGATGAAGCCTCATCTTCGCTACTGTAGAGAGGACTATACAAGAGGGGGAAGCTGGGAGGACAAATCGGCCGAATCCCTCAGGGGGAAGCTGGGCGACCTTACGACGGATCAGCCCGGGGAAAGTCTAGGCTGGAAGGAGGAACACGAACATCGCTTAAGAGTTTAGCCGGGAAAATAAGGCGGAAAACTAAGGCCTCGACCCGGGGGGAGTAACCAACGGTAAGGTAGTGGAAAGGGAGGGTTCCGCTCGGAAGACGAGCGGCTCAGCTTTAACACCGAACGAAGAAGCGGAAAAACTTGAAGACGAGCAAACCAAAACCCCGTAGGCGGCGAAAAAAAGGAAGGAGAAGGGGAAAACAGCGGGAAGGAAGAGGATAGTAGGGGAGGGATGCAACTATAATATGCAAACTAGCTATTCTCGTTAACCGAAGACAGATCTTCGGGAACAGTGGTTAATCAGGCAGAGGGCAGTCAAGGGGTGAGCTGAAAAAGACAGGAAAAAGATCGGTGAGAGGGAATGTCAGGAAGCCCGAGTTTACCGGTGCAGATGGAAGGGGAAGAGAGGTAATTTATAGTGAAGAAGGGTCCGAAAAGCTGGGACAATCTCCTTTTGAACGGACGTATAACGAAATCTAGTCCTTATAATAGAAAAGAAAGGGTTGGGAGGTCAAAAGGTGATAACCTTAGGGTAGGCCTCCTTAAAGGTAGATCTAAGAGGCTAATCGTAAAGCTCCCTTTAAAAAGGAAAGGCAGGATGGTAGAAAAGAGAGCCTGAAATAAAGAAGCTCCAATAACCGGGGCGGCTAAGGGGGACCGCAATTGGGAGACGAAAACCGGGGACGCGCGAACTAAGAGAGAGAAGGGACCAAAATCTAGTTTATAATGGAAGGGGTAAACCAATAGGCTGGAAAAGAGAAAAGAGTAATCTCCAAAACGGGAAAAAAGTTTACTTAGGTTGGGACGAATCAGTACACTCAGGAGCTTCTGTAAAAAATAAACCGTGAGAGACGGGGGTACGACAAATCAAAAAAAAAAAATTTGAAAGAGGCGTTGAGGCACTCTGAGTCTATTCGGCTAAAGAGAGCTGAAGGATAGGAAAGATCGAAGTGCCCTGTACCGCGAGGTATAGAACGAAAAAACTCATATAAGGAGATAAGAAAAAGAAAAACTTATTGAGAGAAGTGGGATGAGAAAAAAGGGCTGATGACTTTATTCGTAGGAAAGGAAGAGGACATCGGCTAGGTAGAAAAACTCCTAGCAAAGGAAGGGAAGAATCCTTAGCAGTCAAGCGGCCGTGAAAAAAAACCTCAGAGTGTTGACGATACGGGATGTTTCTTGAAGAACCTACGGGGGAGGAAGCCTTCAGCGAAGCGGTCCCGACAAAAAAGAGATCGGGGACTAGGAATAATTAGGACTGGGCGGATTCGACCGAAGAAGAGGCGGATGAAGGCGGGCAGTGGAAAGGGTATGGGAAAATTCAGAGTGCTTATGATTAAACTCCCTATAGGACGGAAAAGGGCTCATTGGAGTATTAAGAGGAACAGGGGAAGGTCGACAGGGAAAGAAGTGGGGGAGAAAGGGAACGCCACCTGAGTGAAAACGGAGTGAGACCGAAGGGGGGTCAAAGAATGGAGAGATGAATCCTTTGTATAAGCTGAGAGGGCAATTTCGGAGTTTTCTATGGAAGAGAGGGTCCCTATTATCTATTCAGTCGAGGTAAACGAATAACTACGTAGAGAGGAACGAACAGGGGAGGAAAGGAAATAGTGACTGTGAGACGGTATATCACCATAAGATATCGTCTCCGCAGAGCGAAAGTGCAAACTGATCCTGATCTTTAAACGATAATTAGTAAGGGTTCACTGGACCGAAGGTTTAGCTGGATCTATTAAGGAAGAAGAGACTTAGAGTTTTGAAGCGGGGGGAATAAGAGAAGGGAAGGAGTTATTTAGCGAGGAAGAGAAAGCAGAGAAGGGAATGGGATTAACCGCCTCCGAGAAAAAAAAAAAGGGGGGAGTGGGGTAGAAAAGGAGGATTTTGGAAATTGAAGAGGTATTAAGAAAATAATGAAAATACGCGGACTACGGCTATAGTTATAGAATAAAAACCCTTAAGCAAAAGAGGACTGATCTGGAGCAGAATAGGATAAAGCGAAGGAAAACAGGTCAGACCGAGAGGTTCTAACGGCTGAAAAGGGGGGCCTAGTCTTAAGGTGGTTGGGGCACGCTTTTCCTAGAGAAAAAAATAGAGCGAAAAGCAGATAAAATCATGCCTGGGTATAACAAGTACTACTTACGCCCGCTAGGAATGGGAATGTGCGACTAAACACGGATCTCGAAGGCGAGACCGAGACGCCGTCGAAGACTGAAAGGGAAAGGCGAAACTTCTCCCCGGGATTCCTCAGCGCCTCTCTCAGAGGCGGTAGACACGAAGTCTGGTAGAAGTGGGGGAGAAGGGGGGTCGTGTAATCCGGAAAGACGACCGCGGCTTCCCAGGTGAGTCCGAATCATCCTCCTCCCTCTACGTCAGATCCAGGGCGTGATGGAACCCTGAAGCTCGTGAAGGGGATCCTCAATCCCGGACGGAAAAGGAATCCGTTCATAAAAAAAGAGAGAAAAAAGTCTCTCTAAAAAGGGATCAGCGACTCAGAAGAGCGAGATCTACGTCGTAAAAAGAGTTGGGATTAATCCAAGAGGCTCGCACCCCGGAGGAAGAAAGCCGGAAAGGGGGAAGGAACGGCGAATTCTTCGCGACCAATAGGGAGCGGATGACAGGACGGACTCTCATAAGAAGAACCGGTCCTCGAAGAAAAGGGAGATGTAGAGAAAATCGATGAAAGACGGTTAGGTTACAGACAGAGGAGGTCTGGTGACGCAAAGTCCCCAGGCGACGTTAGAGAGGTAAACTGGAAGAAGCCTCCAAGAATACGCGTAATCAAAAAAAGAAGAGGGACTAAGAAGGGGTCGCTTGGTCGATCCTTCTCATAGGTCTCCCCGAAAGACTGAGCGGGGTCTCCGCAAATGCGCGAGATAACCGAAGTTGACCAAGGGAACTTTGTGGGTTCTTGTCATAACAATGAAGAGGATTAAGACTAAAATTGTGAGGACCAAGATCGTCTCAGGAAAGGAGAGTAGTGCAGGGGGGGGAGAAAGGTTCTTAAGCAAAAACAGTGAGACAATCACGGGAGGGCTACTGATAAGAACTATTAGTAGGAATTAAGGGCAAAAAGGTTCTGAGAGTGAACTTGGGGAAAGAAATAAGGATAGTAATAGCAACTAAATTAGTAAGGATTAGAAGTAGGGAGAGAATCGCTCGAGGAGAAAAAAAGCGGGTCTCCTCGATGGGGGCTTAACTGCCTTAATATTGCTCCAGTGACTCATTCCGAAGGGGAACAGGCTCTCGGCTGGCGAAAATACGCTCATTGGTCTGGAAGACTTAGGACGATAAGGGTACACACAGGGGCCGGTGCAAAAAAGAGGAAGCTTGGGAAAAAGGAAAGAAAGGGGATTCGCGTGCCCGAGAATACTGCTGAAAGAAGGGTGACAAATAAAAACGGATAGGCCAACGGAAGGGGACCATCTTTAGAGATGGAAGAGCAAGTGGGAGGTCTACGAGATTAAGAGGAGAGGTCAAAAACAGACTAAAGAGGAGGAAAGGGTTTAAAAACGAGAGCCTTAAGACCTTTATCGTACAAACTTTCAAACTGAGAACGGGAGAGGATGGTAACGGGACTGCCGATCAAAGGGGGGAAACTATAGTACCATATGTAAATAGTTAAGGCCACAGGGTAACTACTCCCATCTAAGACAGGACAAGAGTGGGGAACAGAAGAGAGAGGAAGAGCGGCGAGGTGAAACTATACTTTAGTTCTATTAACTTGTAATATCTCCGGGGGATTACAGACGGAATCGCGAAAAGCTTAGTACGAGACAAGGGGTACCGGTAGTCAGCTAATATACGCCACTACAAGACCTGTAGAACTATTGTGCGGAAAGAAAAGGAAGCAACGAAGAGAATAAAAAAAGCAAAATGGGGCACACATCTGATGTATAAGTTGTAAGCAGATTTTGGGGGGATCGAAGAGGGGAAAAGGCTTGGGCTTAGCTTTATAGGTGCTTAAGATAACTAGCAGAGGGGAGAAGTTTCGTTCCGGGTTAAACTCACGAAACTGCAGATGCTTTTGTCCGTCTATATATATTAGCCCCTCAGCAATAGAAGAGGAGAGGGGGAAGGGCGAAGTCGAGTTCCAAAATGCGAGTATAAAATCTATAGTACTCTCGGAAAAAGAAACTTCATTCCTATAATGGCGAAATAAAATGAGGTCTAGTTCTTGTATAGAGTCCGCCCTCCGAAAAGATGTTAAAAAAAGAAGCAGCCCTCGTTGGCAGGAATCCTGAGACCCGGACGGAAAGAGCCTCTCTTTCTATAATTTCTTGTTGAATGAGCCAAGAGGGAGTCCGAACGTAAGCGAGTAGCTGGACGCATAGAGAGTTGTAAAACGCTTAAGCCTGGGGGGGAGATCTTATGTCCAAGAGTTAATTCGTAACCGTATTAAGTTAAGAAAAGGAAGCTGAAATGGAGGAAAGAAAGGTATCGGAACCGTCAGAGGGGCAAGTAGGTCTGGAGGTCTTTGAACCAGGACGGAAGCGGACGCACGCCCTAGTCCCACTTGGGGACTAAAGGAACTAGTGGGGGGGGGAGAAAAAAATCAGGAGAAGCTTCTCGAATCACTTTGAGACGAAATATGCTTTCCTGTCGATTGCGATTATTTCATCCCTAGTATCGTATATACTAAGAATCACAAGCCTGAAGGGGAGCGGCTAATCCAAATTGTACACTAATATGCCATAACTTAGGCGGATATCTCCCTCATAGAGAGATATATATGCCGGGTCAGGAATCGTCACAGAAAACGACTCTTCCCTGATAGTAACTTAGGTAAATACCCGGGGGTAGCTTTAGTCTGGAGTAAGGAGAATCTGCGGAGGATGGGTCAGAGGGGTCCTATGAGAAAGGAGGTATGTAAGCTTCTAAGTTAGGGTGAACATCGAGAGGAAAAAAAACCAACCGAGTGAAGGGAAGGGAAAAAGAGAGAGTTTAAAGATAACACTTGTAGAAAGCGGTATTAAGGAGAATAATGAAACGAACTAAGGTACGAACTTTAATGAGTGGATGCAAGAAGAGTAAAAATCTCGCTAAGGAGTTCCTTAGATACATAAAGGTATAAAATAAGATCCTACGGAAGAGTTAGTAAAGGAGCGGCCGCCTGACTATAAGTTGTGGGGCACTCGTTAGGTTATAGGATCCACGAAAACGAATATTAGATCTCATGCCTGCACCGCGGTAAGACCTGGGATATCAGCTGCTCGTAATAGGGCTAGGAAGGTTTACTCATCGACATGCTAGATCTCTCGAAAAGGGGTAACAGTTCTCCTTCCTAAGCAAACAAGGAAAGCTCAGCGAATAAAAGGAGAAATATCGACTATATCATCGACTTTTGAGCGAAAGAGCTTAGAAGAATTTTCACTAGGGGCGGTTAGCTTCCTACTAACGCTGGGCTAGGTTTCAAGTTAATAGACAATCTAGTAATATACGGTTTACACTGAAAGAAGGAGAGGAAGTGAAACAGAAGGTAGGAAAGTCCCCGTTAAGAAGAAGATACTCTCGTAATAATCTGCTAGCGGAGAAGGCTTAAAGAGAGAAGAGAAGGGACTCAACTCGGTGGAGGGCTCTAAAAGCAATTCTCGCCACCTCGAAAGAGGGTTGGGAATTACCTGAAGAGGCTAAACTGAGTATAGAATATTTCAGCGATAAGAAGAAAAGTAATATAAAGAAGAAGGGAGGAAAGACTTCAAATACAGTGGGAGTTACGTAGAAGACCTATATCATGTAGTTAGAATAACTACCTGCGAGGAAAGACGACGAAGAATAGAGGGGATAAAATACGAGCAATAACAGAAAGATGTAATAAGACGTGGTCGGGAAGTGTGATTATAAAACGGATCCGCAATTTCTCGCCGCTCTACGGTAAGCTATTAGCTAAAAGCCAGTTAAAGAACGGACTGGGATATAAGAGGGGGATACCGACTGTGCTTCACCTCTAGGAAAAGTTTGACAACGAGGAGAGAACGGTAAGTTTTAGAAGGTTCTTAGCACTAGTTCACTAGAGGGAAGCGAGTCTGAACGCTCCTTCAAAAAAGAGGAGGGTCGTCCTCCTGAGGTAAAAGGTCTCGAAAGGTATATAGACCGGAATAAGGAAAGGAGATGAGGGATTAGTAATAAACTAAAGTAGTAATAGGGGCCGCCGAGGGAGCTCTAAGATTCGTCAGTTAGAAACTAGAGAATATTGTAACTGATGATACCTCTGGCTCACCTTACTATAATTAAGAAAGGAACCTCTATTAAGAAAAGTGCTGAAAAAGGAGAAGGAGAAAGAGATGGGAAGATTTTTAAGAAAACGCTAGGCTTCCCTTACTGAGACAGGTGGGAGCTTAGGTTAAAGATTAGAAAAAAAGTATCGGGCGAAAACTAAAAGAAACGAATTCTCCGCTAAGTACAAGCAGTCCCTAACAATCTCAACCACCAACGGGGAGCGATTACCCGCTTGGATGATTAGTCAGGGGTTCATCTGATCCTATCCTTATTCTTATCTTAAAAGCTTACTTAACCTGTGGGACTACTATCCTTGTATCGAGAAATAAACTTGGGGGGAGATTAGGGAAGACATAGCCTAGATCCTTGTCCTTTAGTAAAGTAATTAAAGAAGTGACCTAATTTTAAAGGGGGTAATAAAGAGACGAAGATAGTCAGAATAACTGAAGAGTTAGTGAGATGACTATTTAATCGACTTAGGTATTACAAGGCTATATCGCTAAAATATGACCATTACTAAGAGTCGAATGATCTGAAACCGTAGATGCAGCCCGGGTATAACGATGCTAAGAAACTCGCCGTACTAGCTTCTATCTTTGCTAGTGATGAGTTAGCCCTGGAGGTATAGAACGAGGGAAGAAACTAAAGTTCTGTGGAAAGCTTACTATAGATCGGCTGGAGAAATTGGGATACCTTTATGAGAGACCGCCATAAAGTAAGTTCAGTCTCGTCGTAGATATGAATCCCGCTCAAATCTCGAGCAGCAAAGCAATAGAAGGACGCCGTATAGGGAACCATCTGAGAGTCGCGAGAAAAGAGGAGGCCTACATTTATCTGAAACACGGCGGGGAGAGGAACGGTTCTAGGAGAGGAAAAGCCTAATACCCGACCCAGGAGAGACCATTAGAGAGGACGTGGGCCGGAATAAGCAGGGGGACTAAGAAGGGCTTGACGTCCGAAACTAAGACGACTTCGCTCTAGAGATCGCTAGTGCCTATTGCCTTAGTAGTCAAATAGATATTTCTTAACGGCTTCCTGGTGAGAAAGGGTTGATATTATATAAGGACTCCCCACTTAATGTCGATTCGTAGTAGTACTTTGACAAAACGTTCGCAAATAATCGCGTAGTATTAGCTAGTCACCAGGTCCACGTAGTCCCGCACGAGTGCTAAACTAGATGGAGAGGCTCGTCGAAAAAAACCCTGTTATATAAGCGAATAGTTCCTAGCTATATTTTCTAGGGCCCCTAGCTCTGAAGGCCAATTCAGCACAATCGTCCTGAGCTTGAAGAGACTAAAGTAAGTTAGTATATTGAGCGCGAGACATCCAGACGGAGTCTAACACTCGCCCCACCTTAAAAAAACCTGCGCTGTCTGACCTATAGGAGTAGCTTGGGGGGCCTTTAATGACAGACCTCAATTTTAAGCTTTATATAGGAAACCTCGTAGTTATATTTTCTCGCTCTGGTCCTATACCGATATAAGGGGTACTTATGATTAGAATAACGCGTCTACGAGTTAAAAAGGTTATATA
>Ga0179591_1306357_pt1 | contig 10717 bp, 17 predicted proteins | sample CZOMad2_1_08_16f_FD_182891 | JGI IMG/M metagenome (GOLD analysis project Ga0179591, IMG submission 182891) | Vadose zone soil fungal communities from Angelo Coast Range Reserve, California, USA - CZOMad2_1_08_16fungal (PacBio error correction) | ecosystem: Environmental > Terrestrial > Soil >...
GACAGAACTATGAAGTTCAAACGCAAAGTGAAAGGGAAATTCAGACATAGTACCGTGGCTTTTATATCCGGGGGTAAACTCGAGGGCCGACAGGTGGATTCATTACCACCCACTCGAGAAAAAAGGGAGGAGGGGGGGGGAAGGGGGTCTAAACACGAAGTGTTGTCCAAAACCAAGAAAGGAAGCTTGGGGGGAGTGAAAGAGGTACTGAAGACCGAGACCCATCCAGACTAACTCGATCTGGGGGGTACGTGACTCACGAAAAAAAGGAAAAAAAAACGCCGGGGGCCAAAAAGAGAGTAAAAAAAGGGGAAAAAGGAAAAAGCCACTCCTTTCAAAAACGGACGGGGGGAAAACGCAGGCCAAGGTGGGGTGCAGGGGACGGAACCCGGAGCACGGACTGAAGTCAGGATGACGAAGCTGACAGGCACAGGAAGGGGGTAGTTAAAAAGAAGGGTTTAATCCGACCCCCTTCACGCCAGGTGGGAAAAAAAAAAAAATCTCGGCGCTCGAATGAAAGGGGCCAGCCTTCGAAGGGGGAGGACAATCAAGGGCGCAATAAGATGAAGGAAGACAAACGGGGACAGACCATGGGGAAGAAGACAATTTATCAAGTTTACAAGAGGAGTGGTTAAGAAAAAAGACGAAGGGAAAAGAGAGGGGGATTCAAAAAGGGGGACGGTGCGACCTCAGGGAAAAAAATCCCTTCAGAATTGGGTGGGGGGGGGGGGAGAAAAATTCCTCAACAGACCGCAGAAAAACTGGGAGGGTTTCAATGGAAGCGCTTGGACACATAAAAGACGGTGGAGGGCGATGGACGACCAGGAGGGCCAACGGAGACTGGTTAACCTGGAGGCAATCTATCCAACAATCTAGCAGGAGACGCGGTATGGGGGGGGGAGGAGAGGGGCAAAAGGAAACGCAGTCATGCATAATGGAACATCCTGTTAAACAGCAAGGTGAAAAAAAAAAAAAAACCAAAAAGACAGAGGAAGAGAGGGGCTTAATCTGCGTTGGAGTAGTTGGATTTCAAGTGGCCGTGGTCACTGGGGAGTGGCAACCACTCTGTTTAAGCCCAGGCATTTTGGGGTTCACTAAAAGGGAAAAGAAGGGCAAAAACAGGGAAACTTGAAAAAAAGGTGGGCAAAAACAGAGGGATTCGGGTTGGCAACGGCCAGTGCTGAAAGGGGAAGGGGGGGCGACTAAGACACAAAGGGACCCAAAACCGGGGCGAAAAGGGAAAAAAAGAGCAATTGTTTAAGGAAACTTTGGGGGACATAAGCAAACAGGAACGGAGGGGGGCAAAGCACAATCGCAAAAACAGGACTGAGGTTTCCCAAAGGAGAGGTTTGAAGCGGGGGAACCAAAAAGAACTAAGGGGGGGAGGGGAAAGGAGACTATGGCCAGGCCGCAAGTGCCTACTGTGGCGTGAAAAAAAAGGAAAAACCCCCACTGGGTGAACAATAAGTATTCCTGGCTGGGAACAACGGGGCGCCGCCGTTGGACCAAACTTGGTGGAATGAAAAAAATGTCAGAAAGAGGGAAACTACAAAAAACCTTCGCGATGCCCAGAAAGTACGGTGAAACTCGAAAAAAAAAGGGCGTAACGAACTTCAGACTCTTAGGGGGGGGTCGATAACAAGGTGGGGGTGTGTACTGGGAAAAAAAAAAACAAAAGAAGAAGGAACAGCCGCCTAAAAGTGTCGTCATAATCTACTTGCGCGGGAATGGGCCAAACTCAATACAAGGATGGGGGGAAATCAACTCAAGGGACAAAAGGCCTCAAGAGGGTGACATAATCCGATCAAAATGGGAAAAAGCAAAAAGAGGAACGGGGAGGGAGACATCAGAAGGGCGCATGTTTTGGTAGCAGGTCACGGACAGTCAGGCAGTTTCAGGAAATGTCAGTAAAGCCTTCATCGGAAAAGAAGACAACGTACTTTCTTCGGGGGGGAATGTTTGATCGGCCGTGGGACGCGCAAAAAAGGGGGGAGGGGACAGGGACAAAAAGAGCAAGGGAACATGGCAAACCGATCCGATCAACACGGAGAAAAGCCTAATCACACTATTCATAATCACTTATCAAATCAACTCAACAACAAAAAAAAAAGAAAAAGAAGACCTGACTTGAATTTAAGCGTGTGATGGAAGGAAGTTGAAAAACTAGAAAGGAATAAGAAAGGTCCTCTGGGGCGAAAGCCCAGTTCCCGAACAGCTTCTCACCAGAAAAGATCAAAAAAAAAGCCCCAGAATAAAAGGGACCGGGCTGCTTTTGGCAAAGAAAAATCTGGGCCACGAAAGGCCTGAAAAAAGGGGGTTCAAGCAGGACCCAAAAAAAAGGGAAAAAAAAAAAAAATGGCGAAAAAGAAACAGAAGAAGGGAGTTAAAGTCGTGAGAACGGGTGCTCGAAGTCTTTTGGCAAAGGGGATAGGAAAAAAAACTGGGAAGAAAGGGGGGAAAGAACTCTTTAACAGTGGTTTGACTTTTACCAAGAACCTTTTACGTGGCCAAGAACCTCGCCGTAGAAGGAAAATGCGACCGAGAGCGGGAAAACAAAAAAAAAAAAGAGACTGGGGCGAAAAAGGGGAGGAAAAAATTACAAAAGGGGCCACCAACGTGTGAACAATAAAGGGAGAAAAAGAAGGGTCAGGGACGCCAGTGAGCGGAAAACCACCCCCCTTCATCAGGTGACACACCATCCAAGGGGGGAAGTGGGGTTGAAAAAAAAAACAAGGAGAGGGGGACATACAAGCTGCTAAACCTGCCACCATGGGGGGAAACGCGGCTCAGAGTGTCCAAGAAGAGGTCTTACCGGACGGAATCTTGGGGAAACATGGGGTAAGGTGAGCCAGGGTAGGGGGGACAGAAAACCAGGAAGGCAGTTCAATCGCCCAGGGAAAACATAGATCATCCCCGCAAAAGTAAAGTGGTGGGTGCGGGGGATCTTAAAAAAAAAAAAAAAAGGGTTGAGGGCCAAGTTTTTTGTAACCGGGGAAAAAAAAGGGACTGGAAAGTTTCGAGGTTCTGGGGACGCCGCCCCGGGGCCTGTTGGGCTCGGGGATCGACAAAAAACAGGGGGGAATTAAAAAAGAACTTTAAACAGCGCCAGAGGAAGGGGGGAGGGGTGTCCTTTTGTGCAATTGAGGTTGCAGGAGCGACAAAAGAAAAAAGGGGCAGCAGCAGCCAAGAAGACCAAAGGAATGGGTGCCAAAAAAAAGAGAAAGGAAGGGGGGAAAAACGCCAAAAAAAAAAGGAGGGTCATTAAAAAAAAAATTGCAAAGGGGATTATCAAAAAAGAGGGGGAAGACAATCACCAGTGAACCCAGGAAAAGTTGAAAAGAACCGACACCAAAGCCGGGGGGAAAAAGGGAAGAAAAGGAAGCCTCAATGTATATTGAGCACAACGAACAGGATGTGAAAGATGACCGGAAGGGCACATAAGAAAATGGGAAAAAAAGTCACAATCACGAGGGGAAGACCAAGAAATGGAAGACCCAAAATCCCCTCAGGGAGGGTGTCCAGTGAGCAGGAAAGAAAAGGAAAAGGGATAATCCGCCAAGAGGGTTGATGGGGGAAGCGTCATCAAGAGGGGGGGGGAAAAAAAATCAACAAGTCGCGGGGGGGGTGGGGATGTGTGCGACTCGCAAAAAGGGGCGCAATGAATCGGAAAAAAAAGGTTGTCAGGGGAGAACGGAAAATCTTTTCGACAGCCTCTGGTGAAGAAACAGGGAAAACCATGAAAAAAAAACGGGCAAGGCATCTTAATACAATGGCTAGATCAAAAGTAGACAGGGAAAAAAGGCATAAAACTTTTTCGTTGGGGGTCGACCTTAGGGGAACCAAAAAAAAAGGCAAACGCAAAAAAATTCAGGGGAGCGCCCGGTGATACTTCCTGGAACGCCAGGTTGGCCCGGCGCAAAACATTACCCATCCTGTAAACAAAGAACTCCTTCCCGAAGAAGAGGAGCAGAAAAGTCAGGTGAAAGGGGGGAAAGAGGGTTGACGACCACAAAACCTTGAGGAATGAGTTTTAACAGAACTGGTTGGGTCAATTCGGGGGATGGGAATTTCAAAACCGAACAGGGGGAAGGGGGAGATCCCTGTTGGTGGAAACGCGGATTGTTGGGAAGTGGAGGGGGGGAAAGAAAAAATCTCGGTAAGCGGATGGGTCTCTGGGACTAAGAGATTGGGAAAATACAAAAAAAAAGGTTTACGAGGCGGGTATGTATTGAATAATAGAGCAACCACGTTTGGAGACATTAACAGTCCGCGAGAAAAGAGGAAGGTGACTGACCGCAAAGACCCCTGTGAAAGGAGGACTCACAAAGAAGATAAAGGAAAAGGGTAAAGGGGAAAAAAAGTGAAAAAAAGGAAGCACAACTGCGTTTCAACACCCCTCATAGACTGTAAGTCAAGTATCGCTGAACGCTTCCATGCCCAAAAGGGCGGGGGAGGAAGGTGGGAGTAATTAGCGCCAGCCAAGGGAAAAAACCCACAGGAAAAATCGGCCACGGGCCGGCGAACCGATAAGGTTTGGACGGGGGAACAATCCAGGAAAAAAAAGAGTCCCAAAGAGCGAAAAAAAAGAGACAAGACTGTTTAGTGGTCAAAACTGCCTTGCGCCAAAATCAGGGAAAATACTAAAAAGAAAGGGAACGAAAAAAGGCCTTAACTCAGTACACAAAAAAAGAAAAGGCGGCAATGGACGCCAGGGAAGTTTGAAAATAAAGGGGTTTTACCAAAGGTGAAAGGCCCCTGGGAGGGAAAAGGGAAGTACTTTCCAGCAGGGTTTACGATACCGAAAAGGCCAGTTGTACAAGAAACTTCTTTCGCCATGGAAAGGGGGGTGAGGGAAGGGACAAAAAACAGAAAAAAGAATCCGAGCAAAGCGGTCTGAAGAAGGCGGTGGGGGGTCATTAACTTGCAAATTCACTCACGAAATAGGGATTGAAAGAGGGTAGCCTAAAAAAAAATAAAAAAAGGTCTACAAGAAGAAGACCTCTGGGGAATAAAACAAAGGAATACTGGTGGGGGGCATAGGAGGGGGGTGTGCGAAACAATCTGGTTTTTCGATGGGGAAGGAGAAGAATGGGAGGACAGGCCATTTAACTCGGGGCAAAAAGGGGGGAGAGGACGGGGACAATAAGGGACAAAGAGCATCAAAAAAAAAACACGGGGCTAGGAAAGAGATCATCTTTGAAAGGTAAAAAAAAAGAAAAAAAAAAAAAAAACAGGGCGCTCCAAAGGGGTCCAAGAGTAATGGCGGGACACAGAATCGAAGGAGAGAAAAAAAAAGACGTCTGCCAAACTCTCGATGGAAAGTTAGGAGTCAGGTGTTAAGGCAAAAAAAACAGGAAACTTGGGGAATCCAAACAGTTGGACAGTGTGAGGGAAAATGGGGGAGGGGAGACGGGGGGAAAAAAAGGCACCAAAGACCCAAAGCCTAGACTTTTAAAGCCCGCCTCAGGGACTTCTGGATTTGGTTTTCGACTGGAAAAAAAAAAAACCAATTCCAAAGGAAGGGTGAAAAAGGGGACTTGAATGGGGGGGGAAGGACGTAACCAACTGCTAAAACTTCTCACTAAGGGGGAAAAAAGGAAAAAAGAAAACCTGGGATCAAATAAGGGCGTGACCCATTCAGGTGTGCACAAAAGAGGGGGGGGGGGGAAAGGGGGAAAAAGGTTAAAGGGGGAGGTATTCCTTCAACGTAGGCCCTTCGACGATGGGTTGGCGAAGGCACAAAAAAAAAAAAAATCAAGAAAACAGAGGGGATCGGGAAGTCTAGGCGGGAAGAGTTCAAGGAAAAGAGGTCACCGGGAAAAAACGAGGGGGAGATGACCGCAAAAGAAAGAAAAAGGGGAGGTGGTAAAACTGGGGAGCAGGGGGGGGGGGGGGGGGAGAAAAAGAATTAATGAAAATTCAACAAGACCCCCACCACAATCTGGAAGCGTGCAAGCTCTCAGGGTACGAGGAGCGGGTGGCAAAGGTTTGGCACTTTCGGATCGCATTCAGAAAACCGTGGCGGGGTAGAGAAAGGGAAACTCTTCACTAAAGGGGGGGGGGGGAAAATAGGTAAAAAAGTTAACCAGCCTAATCAGAGGGGGGGAGCAGGGGGAATGGGGACCGGGTCGCCACGAGTTAAGAGTTGTTTTTATAAAAACGAAAGGTTAAGCAAAAAGGGGGGGGGGATTTGGGAAAAGAGGGAGGAGACAAAGACAAAGCCGCCCCTCCAGCCGGGGGGGTACGGGGAAAACGCAACAAACGGGAAAATCGATTGACCACACAGCCTCTAAACACGGTGTGAGGAAAACTCCATAAAAGAAAAAAAGTCAAAAAAGAAGGAACCCGGTGGTGCAGACGACCCCTAAAAGAAAAATGAAGGTAAATAAGGGGCTACTCTTCGGATTCATGGAAGGTTACCAGAAGGAAGACGTTGCAGCCGAGGGGGACAAAGGGAAGTCCCGAAAGCTTTCAACTCCGGTGGAAAAAAAAGGCGAATGGGGGGACAGAGGGCCGCAAAGAAAAGGTGAATGCAGAACGGGTGAGAAGAGAATGGAGAAAGGCCTTGAAGAACAAGGTGGGAGAGTGGGGCAGGGCCTAGTCAACCTGAAGGAGGAGTTTTAAAAAAAAAAAAGGATAAAATAGAAAAGAAAGAGGGCCCAGAGCAGGCCGTGGGGGGTAAATAGGGAAAAAAAAATCACCCTCAGACGGGGGAAAAACAATGCGTCAAAAAAATTCAACAGCAAAAAAAAAGATTTTGGGGCTGGACGAGATTCGTCGCATGTTCCCAGCTCAACGCCCTAACAGGGAGCGAGAAAAAGAGCTTGGAAACCGCGGACCTGTTCAGGGCGGAGTAGGAGTATCGCAGGAACATATTTACTCAAGGTTCGCAGCTTTGAGACAATAGCACCAATCGGCCATCCCTATGAAAAAAAAGGAAGGAGGAAAAAGGAGGGGGGGGCTGTGAGGGGCCCTAATGGCGGGGCAAGGGTTGGGTATTTATGACACAACCAAAATGGGGACGAAGAAAAATTTTTTCCTACGAAAACAAAACAGGGGGGGGCCCCTACAAAAACCGTACTTTCAGAGTTTTGGGACACCAGCGGAAGGGGGCCTGCGGCAGAGGGGCTGAGCGAAGGGAGAAACTGTGCAAACGAGGTAAACTACTAAAACGAAGAAAGAGAAGGCAAAAAGTTTTGGAAAAAAAAAAAAAAAGGAGGGAGGGAACCAACAGCCGGCGCGGAAAGCCAACTTCGCAAGCTGACAAGGTGCGGGCAAGGAGGTGGTGAAGCAGAAAAAAAAAAAAAATAAAGGGTGGCGGTTCTAGTGGGCCGTCTCTTCAAAAGCTGAAAAGAGGTAAAGACAAAAATACGAAAAAAAACTAATGGAAACAGTAGAGTCAGGACAAAAAGAAAAAAAAGAAATGAAAGAAAGGGGAACAACTGGTGAAGCACGCTTTGAGTATCAGAGGGCTGGCTAACCAAGGAAAAAAAAAAAAAAGGAACCGGAGGACCAACATACTATCGGGGAAAGATAACTGCCGAGAAAAAGAACCAACTTCGACTGGTATCACAACTGAAAAAAGGTTGGGGGGGGAAGGGGAAAGGTAAAGCAATGTGATCACCACACGGACTGACGTGGAACCGTCGCTCAAACGCAAAGAACAGGCGGAAGGCGAGTTGATAAAACAGCAGGAGGGGGGGGGATAACTGAAAGATGGGGGAACCATGCCTCAAAGAGGTTCAGAAAACAAAAAAGGCCCAATTGTGAAAGGACCTGGGCAAAAAAAAGTGCCGACGCATTCGAAAGTAAAGCAAACTTACAGGGGGAAGGCAAGGGGGGGGTCAATGCCCGGACGCGTGATTTCAAGGATTTCCCGGGGGGGACGCTTCATCGGCACAAAAAGCAAAAAACCCAGAATGAGGGGGTTGGGAAAGGGGGGGGGAAGGGAACAAAAAAAAATTTTTCGTGAAGTGAAAACCAAAAGCGCGACCGGAACGAGGAACACAAAAAAAAACGGACATACGAAAACGAAAGTAATCAGAATCTCCTCTCTCAAAACAAACCAACAAAGGGGGGGGGGGGAAAAAGAAAAGAAAAATAACCGGGACTGATTACCGTGGGAAGAGCTGAGCGATGAGGAGGGTCGGCGCCCAGGGAAAACAAGAGGCCCTGGCGCCCGCCCAAAAAACAGAAAAGCGTGAGGAAAAAATAACAAAACTGACCCCCAAAACAGAAGAAAGGATACCCGGGAAAGGGAGGGGGGGGTTTGCAGATGAAGCGGAACGAAAAAAAGCTCCTGGAAAAGACGACGGGGTCACAAAAACAAAAAGGCGCCAAAAGAAAAAGGAAGGCGAAAACAGACAATTCCATTACTCTGAGGTCAGGGGGAAATTGGAAGGGATTCTGAACAAGAGTGAGGCCAAGGGGGGTCACATCGGACATTTCAAAATTCCACCAAGAACAGATGGCACTCACCTAGAAAAAAACCCCCAACAAAAAACCCCCACCCCGGGAGGGGGAAGGGGACGAACCGGGATGCGGGTAAGAGCCCCGCCGTTTCCACCGGCGTGTCACCAAGTGGAAAAAACAAGGGGGGAAGAGAGGAGAAAAAAACGATCCACAACAGGGAATCTTCAACCTATAGGGCAGAGTAAAAAAGGGGGTATCACAACCTGCCTTGAAAGCGTGACCATATGGACAACATTGGTTCCAAAAACAAAATCAATGTGGGACAAAAAGAAGGGATTGACGAAACGAGTCGGTGGGTCCAAACTTTGAAAGTTATCAAGTAGGTGGGAACAGGGGGGCAAAAGCAGTTCAGCCCGCGCGGGCCGGAAGATATCAGTGGTAAAAATCCCGAGGTGGGTTCAGGGGTGTCGGGCGGCAACCCAGTCTCCCAGAAAATGGAGATGGGGGGCACCTTTTTGAAAGCAAGCAGGGCATCGGGAGTAAGTGCTTGCCCCAAAACACGCCCAGGGATGGGGGGGGGAGGAAATCTCCCAAAACGTGGGAAGGTAGCACGGAAATGGTTCCGCCTAAGTGGCTGAGAAGCGTTGGGGGGACAATTGTTAGTTCAGCACCGTCACGCAAAAACCATACAATTCCAAAAGGAAAAAAAAAAAAACATCAAAAACTTGTGAACCATAATGAAAAATGACGGGGGGGGTTGTCGGGAAAAAAGAAAACAAGTTTTCAAAAAAGGGGGGGGTCGTAGACAAATGGATGTATTACAAACAGAGTGGGGGAGCAAAAATAACCAAAAAGGGGGAACACCAGACCCAAAGTTAAGGCCAAAGACGACTGAACACACAAAAAAAGGGGGGGGGGGGGTAGAAAGAGGTGACGAAAAGAGGCAAAATTTTGTGGATATTTCAGCACCCTCCGGAGAAAAAGATGGGAATAGGGCCGGCTGGGAGCATAAAGAGCAGAAAAAAAAAAATCTCATAAGGGAGGGATCAGCCAGCCTCTTTGTTTTCATAGAAAAATGAAGAATTAAGGGTCCGTGAGCAAAGTAAAGCGACGAAGAACGGGGAAAAAAAAAAAAAAAAAAAGTTGGGGAGGGAAGAAGAAAAAAGAAAGAAGTCTGTCCGGGGTTTTTATGGGGCTCACAACGAGAAAAGCGCAAAAAAGAATCGGGCCCCGTTGAAAAAAAGCCTGACACGTTGGGGGAAAAAAAGAAAACGAACGCGTGGAGGCAACAAGAAAACCCATTACCATGCCAGAGGAAACGGGTCAAAAAAGAATCCGAAAGGGGACGATGTCCTTCAAAAACAAGCCTTCAACCGGAGAGGGGGTGCGCCCCGGGGCCTGGGGGCCGGGGCAATGAAAGCAAAAGAGGCACTTTCCAGGAGGAAAGACGCACGAAGCTTCCGGCAAAGGCAAAACAACGATTTGGAAAAGCCGGGAAAACGAAGGGCCAAAAGAAGAAGGGCATGAGAAGGTCATCTGTTAAAAGAGGGGTTCGCCGAAAACACTAAGTTGGCCCATGATTGTGGGTTGTTTCACTTTCTGGAGGTCAAAAATGAAACACAAAACGGGCCTTGGTAGGCAAAGGGGGGGGGGGAAAAAAAGCGAAAGGGGGGACAGGTCGTGAAGTGCAGGTACCCAGAGCAACGCGCAGGTAGCGGATGGGAAAAAAAAAAGGGTAAGGAAGGGAAAAAATGGAAAAGACAACAGCTTAAATTCGGGGGTGGGGATATTATTAGGAAAAAAACTAAGACGCACCGACGTGGGAGGAAAAAAAAAGGGAAAAACAAAAGGGAGAACCAAAGGAGGTACGGAAACATCACCCTGGTAAAAAAACTATTTTCTTGAAAACACAATGGAGACGAAGCAAACGGGGAATTGAGATGAAGAAGCAACAAGCGGTGGCCCAACCAGAATAGAGAAGGGGGAAGTAGGTCAGGGGGAAAGCACTTCCCTATTTGGTGGGACAGGAGCCAGGGAAGAAACTTGGGCTAAAAAGCAATGACCATACAAAAGGCAGAGGGGGGGGAGGGCGCAAACCATGACTTGGGACGGAAAACCATGGCAGGCAAAATTTATCGTCCGGCCCAGGGTAGCTACGAAATCACCAAGAGGTGTGAGGTTATCTTGAAAATTAGGAAAAAGACAGGAGAAGCACTAAAGTGGGGAAGCCCTGGACCAGAAATAACCTTCAGTCAAATGGCAGGCCCAACGTAAAAAAAAAAAAAAAGGGAGGGAGAGGGGGACA
>Ga0179591_1311672_pt1 | contig 10717 bp, 14 predicted proteins | sample CZOMad2_1_08_16f_FD_182891 | JGI IMG/M metagenome (GOLD analysis project Ga0179591, IMG submission 182891) | Vadose zone soil fungal communities from Angelo Coast Range Reserve, California, USA - CZOMad2_1_08_16fungal (PacBio error correction) | ecosystem: Environmental > Terrestrial > Soil >...
GGGACTGGATGCGACACCACAAAAAAGGGGAGGACGAGGGGAAATTGTGGGAAGAAACGATGGGCGGGGAATATGGTCCATATGGGGTTGAACTAACGGGGAGAACTCCTTGTGAATAACAGCCAAGAGTCTGACGTGCGGGAAAGAGGGTCCAAAAGGAGGGGGTGACTTTATAAAAGCTCCTCACCCTAAAAGATCTCAGAAAAACAGCTCCTAGGAGGTGGAGTGGGAACGAAGTGTGCGGGGAAACGAGGGGAAAGGAGAATTGGGTTTGGTCCAAGAAAAAAGGGGTCACTTCCTACCATTTCGGGGGAATTGGGGGGGGGGTTGGATGGGAATCAGGGGTCCATAAGGAAGGGGAGGGAGGATTTAAGAGAAGTTTGATAGGAGGGGGGGAGGAAAGGGGGGCTGGTCGTCTGGTTTCCGAAAAGAACTTTTGGTTAATTCGCGGGGGAGGCGATGTAGGATTTAGGAAGGATGGGAAGGTTTATTAGTCCTCCTCCACGATGCTCAAGATTGCTCAGTGTGACAGGGTTGCAGGAAGGTTTTTAGGGAGGGACGGGCTGACTTCAGCAAACAAGGTATAACGTAACATACTTTTGAAAAGACATTTTTGCAGTCCAAAGAAGAATTTTGGAGAATCCAAAAGAAATGAACTCAGGTTATAATTCCTTTCAACTTATTCTGAGCTCATTTGGGGAAAAAAAGACGCCCCTCATAGAAAAAGACAATCAGACCATTGCGGAAGCGAGGGGAGTGTCCGGGAAAAGGAGGGGTTGGGCGAGTCGATCTTCAGATCCCATCAGGGGGTGATGAAAGTCAGAGGTTTAGGTGAAGACCACGGGACACAGAAGTTCGGAAGAGGAAAATAAATGGGTGGGCCGTTTGACTTATTCTTTGCGAAAATTTTTGATGTTTGGGTGATGTTGCTGTAAAAGAGAGTCAAAGACGAGAAAACCTGTTAAATGGACAACATCTTAAAATTTTTCAAACAAGCGCGTACAATCGACAGGGGCCAGAAAGGAGATGGAAAGCTCAGAAACCTGGTCCATAAAATCTGTACTCCAGCTATCACTTGTGGGGTGGCGGATGAGTGCGGGGGGAAGGGGGGAAAAAAGGCGGAAGAATAACAAAAACCCCCACAAAAACTCAGATGTTTCTGGAAGGAAATGGAAAAGAGGGTAATAAAGACATAAAGAAAAAGTTACAATCAAGAAACCATCTAGCTCTGGCCCTGAGAAAAAAAATTTCCCACACTTAAAAAATCTTTACGGGTCGACTTCTTTGGAAAGGGCGGTGGGGGGGAAGAAAAGATTAAAGCCTCTGGTACTCTGGGTCCCTGGTGGCCTCGGAAGGAAATCTCCGGCAGGGCCTTGCCAAGTAGCTTTCGAGGGAAGGGGGGTTGTGGTCCATTATAAGGGGGCGTCTTGGGCTTTGGGCGCGCCTGGGCGAAAGAAGCCCAAGAACAGCGAACAGTACTGGACAGCAAACCCTGTGGGCGAGGGGAAGATTTTCGACAAGGGGGGGAGACTGGCAGCTGGGGAGGGATTCCCCAAGAAGCTGGGTGTCTAAGGGGGGTCTCAGGAGTCCACGGCTTTAAAAAGCAGTAAATGGGTGCAATCCAGCCCCTCCGAATTCAAAGACCGAGCCAAACCCGGGTAAGATGCGAAAAAAGGGACAGACGCGATTCGTCGATCCGCCGGGGTGAACAATAAACCCGAGAGTCCCCAATTAGGAACGGGTCCGCTGGGGAGGGGAATACATGTCTAGCGGGGGTGAGTAAGAGAAAGAACAACAAGTCAAGTCACTTAAAAGGGGAAAGTAAGTTCGCTGACTAAAGGAATGGGAGGAAGTGGTTGGGACGAAAAAAGGACGCACAGAGTCACCACGCTGAACTCTCGTCCTTTAGCAGTTATTCGGACAAATAAGTCGGGGGGGCTAGTGACGGGAATGGAAATTTGAGGCAAGAAGAAAAAAAAAAAAAAAAGAAAAAGGAAGGGAAGGGGGAGTTTTAAGAAGCCATAGCGACCATCCTTACAAATGTGCCAGGAGAATTCCGAGCAAATCGGGCTAAGAGGGGAAGACGGGAGGGGGAGAGCATGCAGGACGCCGTGCGTTAAAAGCGCGAACTGGGGAATCAAGGGAAGTAGGAGATGGGACCCAGCAGCTCATCCTGGGTCAGTTTCCAGGAGGGGGTGGGGGGGGGATGGTATCAAAGGAACAGACTTGCTCTTAAAGGACATCCAAACTACAAAGGGGTTAGGGGGGGGTAGGGGTTGTAGGGGGACCGTATGCTGTCTTGCCCTGGGAACCCCCTTCTGGTGGAACCTGATGTTTGATAGTCCGATCGTAGCAGCCCTGGATTTCGTAAGTGGCGGCCGGGGTATGAACGGTGGGAATAGGAGGGGAAAAGCCAAGGGACCGAGACTGTCTTCAGAATGGTCAGGGGGGGGGATGAAAAGGGGATAAGAAAGAGCTGAAGGAACAAATCATCAGGTTATTCTAGTTTAAGGGGCGGATGACAAAAGGAAAAGCCTTTATCTCCGCAGATTTTGAAGTGAGGAACCGTTGGAGGAGCGGGGTCAGAACAAAAAATGGTCTCATTCTCCTTAACCCAGGAATCATACGACTCACGGGAGAAAAGTTCACGTAAATCAAGAACAAAAAAAGGAAGGAGCTACTATCTACAACAACACCTCTTTCAATGGTGTCTAAAGGGGATCGAACAAAGGTAAAACTGCTGGAGGAGGTTTGCCCTTTGCACCATAGAAAAGGTCCCTTTCGAAATTACGGCGGGGGCCAGAGGTTCACTTAAGAAAAATGACAGAACGCGCGGTGGCCTAATTGAAAAAGACATCTGAAGGAGGATCAGGGGGGTGCGTACTTCATGAACGCGAAAACGACATAGTTCCTGAGTTGAGGAAGCATTGGGAGTAGGTCAGGAAGAAGCCAAGATCCAAAAGATGGTCGAAAGTAAGGATCGGCGTCTGGGAACGAAGGCAAACACGGTACAGGGGAAAAAAAGACTGACTAAAGAAAAAAAGCGAACTTGAAAGGCCCTTGACGCTACGCCTCGCAAAAAACTCTTAGTAGCCCGTATTCAAATGCCGGAGAACGAGGGAAAGACGGACAAAAAAAAAAAAAAAAACACACAACAAAAAAAAAAAAAAGAATACCTCCAACCCGCACGACCTGGAGCTTGAACGGAGAATGGACGGTGAGGACAAAAGCCGACCCCCCTGCCGCATTAGAACGCCCCGGGAGAGAGCTCAAACAAAAGGCGGAGGAAAGAGTAGAAAAGTTACTCCAGAACATAAAAGGGTAAGCTCTCGGAACTCCTTCAGGTCCGAAACTAGACATGGAGAGAGCTTGGGGGAGGGCATTACGTTCCCTCTTGCTTTGATCAAAAACTCCCGAAGTGACGAGGGATGAATATGGAAAGAAAAACGGAAGCAGGGAAAAGGAAAAAAGGGAGTTTTAAGGATTTTATCCAGAAGATGGACGTTGTGTGGAAGGCTCAAAGGCGGGCGCGGGAAATAGTGAAACAAGGAGAACATTGGGGGCTAAAGTTAATAAGTAACTTAAAAGTACTTTACTTGCGGACTTGCGGGAGATGGACACCCACACAGAGCTCAGGGAACTTCTCAAAAAAAAATCGACGGAAGAAAACGAGGGGGAATGAAGAGGAGGGGGGGAGCGACCCATTCTCGTCTCTAAGTGCAACCGGGGGATTTCGCGGGGAGGAGAGTAGAAGGTCCAGGGTGGAGGGGAAAAGAGGGGGAGGGTTTAATATTTTGCATTCACCCCCTGTACCTGGTCATGGTTAAAGGAGAGCAGGGAGACTGTAAAAAAAAAAAAGCTTCCAGTTTTCACTTAAAGACTTTAAGGCAACTCCCGACTTTCAACACATCGCGCCGCCCACACAGGCAGGAGAGGGGAGGATTAGAGCCTAAGGGGGGGGGAATTCGCGTCTTGCCTAAAAGCCTTATCTAAAAATCACAAAAAGATCAACGACAGGAGAAAACGGAGAGTAGAAGAGCTGCCCAAAACCCGGCCCCAGGTTACTTACACAACACCACCAAAACACCACAAAACAAAACGCGCTTTTTTTCGTCGACAGGCGTCCGTACCCCAGAAGAGCTATTGAATCTCCGAAGCTCCAGAAAAAGCTTTAGGGAATGGGAGCCGGCCGCTCGGGTTGATGGTATTTCTGGTCTCATACTTAGTAAGGGGGAAAACCAGAGAACGTAAAGAGATCAGCGGATTCAAAAGGGAAAAACCTTCTCGGGGGGGGTTCCGCCATACAAGCTCGTCATCCGTGGTGTGCTGGCAGGACCCCTGAATCGAGGGGAAAGCCTGATCACTCCTCCATACAAAAACAAAAAAAAACACAAGTACAAAAAACAAAAGAATAGGGGGAGGTTAGAAAGAGGGGTTTCTGACTTCTTGGGGGAGGAGACCGTGCAGGGAAAAACGCAATGGTCGGAGGGGCCAAAAGATATAGGGGGAGGGGGGGGGAAGAATCGGACGAGAGGAAGGTTACACAGGTGATCGTCTGGGCATCTGCCACAATGACACAAATAAACATCCAAATAATCAAAAAAACTTGCAAAGAGAAAAAAAAAAAAAACCAAAAAAAAAAAAGGGGGAAATTAAAGAGAAACCAACGAGGAAGGAAGGGGCCCAAACCACCCTCTTCTATTACGTTTCAGGATACAGGGGTTGGGACGGAAGATCGCCATCAAATCCCAAAGCACAGGATAACGGGGGGAGAAATAAAAGAGGGGAAGGGGAAGAGTGCTAGACGGGTCGCTGAGGATGTCACATGATCTCAATCCTCAGTTTCACATTTTGGCCGCATCGGTTGTGGGCGTTAGAGCTCTAAGGTTGCTGGGAGGGGAGTACCCCCTGGCGATCAAAAACTTCTTCTCAAGGGGACTGACGCAGCGGGAAAGGAGAACTGAATGGGAAAAAAAAAAATCTTGAAGGGGGACAGTTGTTCGACCCATCTTCCCCAGCAGATCTTAATAAACCAAAGAAGCAGACTCGGCCTGAAATCCGAACGAAGGTTCATTTAGAAAAACTGGCGGCAACGCCATTTTAAAAAAGAAAAAGACAAAATCCCACCAAAACGGACATCGAAAGGGGGGACTGTCAGCAACAAAGGGGGAAAACCCACCAAAATAAAAACTCCATGGGGGAGCCGTGAACCTGGGGCACAAGGGGAGCACTAAAGGAGGCAACTCAGCCAATTCTTCAAGTTCCTAAACTCCCAAACTGAACGAAGAGCGCTGCTGCCAAGAAAGAAGGACTGATTAAAAGGATCAAGAAAGGACTTCAGGAAAAAAACGGACAGAAAACCGAAAGGGAGGGAGAAACGATATTTGTTGCTCACATTAGCAATAGCTGAAGGGGGGTAAACACGACCACGGTACTACGGGGAAAAAAAGGCGCCAAGAAAACATCGGAGAAAGTGGGAAAAATCTAGAGACACAAGGAGGTTCTTAAAAAGACCTGGATTCGACGTTCCATCACAACCATGAGCTAAACTGCGCTGCGGGGAAGTGTATCGGGAAAAAAGGCCAATGAGGGAAAAAAAGTGGGGGATCAGAAAAAAATCCTTTTAAGTAGAGAGGACGTCCTCCTTTAATCGGAAGGGTCGCCTTCAACCCCAGGAGGTTTGACGTTGAGCACGCCAATCGGCAGCAACGACTCTAAGGGGGGAAGGTGTTAACTGTACTGGAGGATAGAGGACATCCATTGAACTCTTGATGAGAGGGGATCAATTGTGGGGCGCCAGTTTTGGTCGGGGATGTGGGGGGGAGGGGGGATGAGACATGCCGTCCTTCAGAAGGAATGTTTTCGACCTTTGGGTTGACTTTAGGGTGTAATCTTCGTGGGGATGAGGGAGTTATGGGGTGAAACAGGGAAGGAGCTTGAGATTGAGGGGTTCTTCGTGTCTTAGGCTGACTGACAGGTAATGCTGGGGTATTAGAAAAGATGTGGGCTCGGGGGGGGAAGGGGGGTGGGAAAGGGGAAAACAATGAAGAATTCAAGGAGGGTCAGTTCCAGACCAGGGCGAGAAAAAGCACACGGGAGGAGGTTTTGTCCTTGGGAAAGAGTATGAAATTTTCTCAGAAACGTGGGAACACACTCCATTAAAGAAGATGCTGCAGGGGACAAGGAGGGAGGGGTCGGGTAAGGCATGATAGATATGGAAGGGCCAATCCTAAAATTATTGGAGGAAAGGGGGGGGGGGGGGCTGGGGGGGAAAAGATAAAAAAAATCGACGGAATGACCTTCACCCCGATATGGTGTTAGTTTACCACCAGGGACGGGATGTAGGGAGAAGTAGAGAAAAGCAGAAGGGGGTTGGGGGTTGGTATCGCTTTCAAGAAGTGTGCATTGGCTGCAGGAGAAACAAGTGGGTTCAGAGGGAGGAAAAAAAGAAAATAGCTCCTTTAAGTACATCAGAGACTCATTTGTGAAATGTACGGAAAGGTACCTGGACTCCAGGGATGTTCCTGGTTCTATCACGTTTTACGTTTCGGGCGCGATTGGGGCAGAGAGCTGGCCAAATAATGCCGATTCATTTATGAACGACACGACCGAGCAGAGGGGGGTTTCTGTCAAAGGGTTGGGGAGATAGAGAGGGGAAATTTTCTTTGTTTGGAGAGGGAAAAGAATGCTCGCTAAGCAATACCCTTAGGGCTCGAGATCAAAAGTCCACAAGGAAGGGGAGGAGGGAACTGAGGAATGAGTTTTGGGTGCTTCCTCACGATGGGAAAGGTGCAAGCTGTCGAGTTAACTGGGGAACGAAGGTTGGGCCAAAGCGCGAAAGAAAGGGTGGGGGGAAAACTTGGGGGGGAGCGTATTTGAGGTCTTTGGTTTGGGGAGGGGGATGGAGAAAAAGAAAATGAAGACTTAAAAAGACCGGGGGGAGGGAGAAGAGTGTTCTCAATTCTTGGGGGACGTTAAAGGGGAAAGTTGGGGTGCCCAAAATCTTGGGGGAAAGAGGGAATAGGGAGAAGGAGGACCAGGGGGATACGAGAAAAAAGTATTCTACACATCGCCTAACAAAAGGCCCTTTTGCCATAGGCGCCACGAAGGGCAGCGAAGTCTATCCTCGAATGGTTGAAAAGCTATCCACCAAAAGAACTCTTCCCGTAAAGAACGACGGCGGGTTTATGACCGTCTGTTGACATGTAGATGTGATAGAAGAAAGTCATGTATTAAGATTACGTACTTGAGAAGGAACGTAAACTAGAGGGCTGAAAGGTTAAAGACGGGAACACAAGGAATCACCACTGCAAAAAAAAAGAAAAAAGAAGGTATGATACAAGAGGAATCTCCTCTTTCTTGCTCGGGGGGGGCCCAAAGGGATGGTCGCAGACAATAGAAGAATCAAAAAAAGTTTATGCGACAAAGACTAGGCCTTCACAAGGAAATAGTTCCCGGAAAAAAGAAGTTCCAAGGATGGGAAAACCGTTCCAGGCGGCCAGCGAGGATGAAAGGGCTAAAGGCATGGTCCAATCTCTTAAAGGAAAAATGGAGATGCCTCAAAGAGGGAATTAGAAGCGAGGGCGCCTGGGAGGGGGGGGATCGCTAGTCTGGTCTCCTGCACCAGTATCGAGATTGCCGTAAACAACGTACGATCTTAGGGGGGGGAGGGTTTCCGGAAAAAAGAGGACGGTATAGGGCCGCCCGGTCTTGAATCGTTCTGGACGATGGTGGGTGATAGGAGCTTCGTGGAGTCTCCCAAGGGAAGGAGGTTGGGGAAAGAGAAAGAAGGGGATAAGAGAAGGAACTTTGCCTTACATATAATCTGGCCCAAAGAAAGGTTCCGAAAAGGAGAAATAGTCAGGGGATCGAAGGTCTAGGGAGAAAAAGCTTGAGGGGAGGAAAAACAAAGCCCTAGTCATCGAGGCGTGAAGCTTTCATTATTACTTACAACATTAACACCATGTGAATGGAGGCAAAACAGATGGGAAAAGTAGGCAAAGGGGATGGCTTCAAAGGGGGCCACAGAAGGGAAGGGGTCTTCTCCTGAAATTATAGGCGCCTCGGAGAAATGGGATTTGGAGAAGACGAAGGAGGTCGAGAGAACACAACGATGGGGGAGGAGGGTCAGGAAAAAAGCTTAATTTCGCTTCTGTTCGGCTGTGAAGGAAAAATTTCGCATGTCGATCAGGGGCGAAGAAAAGACGGGGAAAAGGAAGAAATTCAAAAAAAGCCGGCGGAAGTGTCACCTTCCCAGGAGTGCAGGCGCAAATTCAGGGGGGGACCGCATGACGCGAAAGTAAGGGGCATAAAGGAACCATAGAAGAACAGCAGCGGGGTCGCCCCTATTCTAAAAAGGACAGTCGGCTGGTGGAAGCTTCGGGGTCGGCCAGGGAAGGGAAAACCTGAAGGAAAACACCGGACGGACCGGGCGCAAAGATGAAGAGATCTCGACCACCCCCATCGGAGACCGATTCCATCCAAGGAGCCGGTCACGACATCGAGCTGCAAGGAGAAAGCCAAGACCGGGAGAGGGGGAGAATAATTTACGAGAGAGATCCTTGTTCATTAAAAATTGTAAGAAAGGAGGACCAAGAGCTGCCAAAAAACAGAGTTAGAAGGAAAAATCATAAAGCTTTCGGGCGTCCATCTTCTAAAGACCATTCAAGAGAGACCAAAAAAGTAAAAGAGAAAAAAAAGGGCGCTCTCTAGCCGTCATGGAAAAAAAAGATCCTCAGAAAGAGCATCTACGGACGTAATTCAGGGGGGTTCGGGGAGCCGAGGGGGAAAAAAAAATGCTATAAGGGGGCCGCATCTCTAACTCCAGTTGGGGGAAATGCAGGCGGCACTAGAGATCCGAGGTGGGGTCCTGAGAAAATACGCAATGGCAAAAGGGGGGGGGCGACCAGGGGGGACCTAAGTCTTTTCTTCTTAAAATAAAAGGGTTCAGAGCAAGTTCTACGAAGAGAAGTGGGACGGAGATTGGGGGGGGGATCTCGCGCCCCAAAAAGAGAGACATTTCTAACTGCTCAAGACCGTACACGAGAACTCCTTCGGAATTGGAAGTAAATTCTGGACGTAAGAAACAAGAGGAGGGAAGTAGAGGTTCGCAATCAGGAGGCTGATATTTCTGCGAAACAATTAAGGGGGTGGAGCTAAGGTTTAAGATGGGGGAGGGATGAAAAAAAATCATGTTAAAAGAAGTTATCAAAAAAACATCTCTGGTTAGAAACAGGAACATCTTGACAAATACTTTCGCGAACTCGCGCGAACAGGCGGGAAATAGCAAGGGGTTGGGGGGGGGGGTTCTAGCCTCTTCTTTTCTTCGGTTTGACCATCAGACCAAAAAAAAATCAGGGAAAAAAAAACCGAACCGCAAGGAAGGGGCTCCTCCGAGAGGGCCCAAAAAGTCGAGGAAACATGGAACACGGGGTGAGGCAAAGCACCCAAAAAAGCCGCCCAAGTACGAGACCTCACGCTTCTAGGGGTAACTGTGGGGGGGATAGACGGATCTGTGGGCAAGTGAGGAAAGTTGGAAGACTTACGCCGATAACAGATATATCATTAAGCCTTTGAACCCGGGGGGAACCTCTGCGCGGGGTGGGGTTCTCCCGACCGGAGGTTCGTCGGACACGGTCAAGAAAGAAGGCCGCAAACATCCAACAGGGGGGGGGAAATTGCGTTTAGAGGTGTTGGGCAGGGAACCACCTTCGGGGGAAAAGATTGAGGTCTGGGGAGGAAAAAAAAGGAAGAGGGGAAAAAATGGTTGGTACGACGAGTTTGATGGGTAACAATGTGCCTGTGCAAGGCAGGAAAGGGAAAACTAAGAAAAACAAAAGGAGGGCCTAAAAAATTAAAGAAAAAAGAAGAGTGGACAACGGAGAGGGGGAATTGGGTCAACCTACCACAAAAAACCCATCTTCGTAAATCCAAAATAAAGACGGAAGGAGCCACCAACAGACTACAGAGGCATGGGATGGAAGAGTGAGGAAAGGGAGGGCTCCTTCAAAAGGAACTGAGAAGCCTCACGGGCCATGCAAGGCCCGCTCTTTGGAAAAAAGAAAGAACAAAGACTCGACAGGGGGGACAATTGGGATAATATCAACGGACGTCTAGGGACCTTTCAAAAAAAGAAGAAAAAAAGCAGGGGGACAAAAGAAAAAAGCTTTGATCATTTGAAGGGGGGGTCGCATACAACGGAGAAAAAATCCCTAGACAGACTACGAAAAGAGAGGAAGTCTCACGAAGGGGGGGAACAAGAACCCTCATGAAAAGAAAAAAAAAAAAACTAATCACAGACTCAAAGAAAAAAAAAATGTTAGGCGCCAAGACTCTAATGAGAAAGACCACCCCTTATGTCCCAAAAAAAAGAAAAAATATGCTGGGAAAAGGTGGGTTAAAAAAGAATTGTCCACCGAAAGAAAGCGACGTTATGTCCTCTACAAAAGAGGACCCTCCTCGCACAAGTCTTCCGGGCATAAACTAAAACGGAAGGCAAATGGGCGGCGGAAGCTAAAACTTCAGAAGAAGGAATGCCTGGGGTACAACTCAAAGGGGACTCCCGGCCAGGGAAATTTGTTGGGGGGAAACCACCGGGGGACCCCAGGATTTCCAAAAGAAGAGGAAAACTTTTCGCAAGGACCGGTGAAAGATAAACAAGCACAATGCAGCAAATAAAATAAGCGAGGGGCGTTCCCGCGGACATCCAGGGCAAAAG
>Ga0179591_1257860_pt1 | contig 10716 bp, 10 predicted proteins | sample CZOMad2_1_08_16f_FD_182891 | JGI IMG/M metagenome (GOLD analysis project Ga0179591, IMG submission 182891) | Vadose zone soil fungal communities from Angelo Coast Range Reserve, California, USA - CZOMad2_1_08_16fungal (PacBio error correction) | ecosystem: Environmental > Terrestrial > Soil >...
GGCACACAAATAAGATTTGTCGTGTTGGTTCACGACTCCACTCGCCGGGGGTCTGGGGAAAGACTTGGGGTCTCTAAAAGACAAAAATGGAACTTGGTGGAAATGGGAGAGCGGTTGCCCGAACCGACGAAAAGTCAAGGGCGCCTCGGCTATGGTGGGTGGGAGCCTCCAAAAGTGAAGCATGGAGCATCAGAGCAAGCAGGAATGGCGAACGGCCCCCAGGCGCTAACTGGGCTCGCTACGGTCATATAGGTCTGTCAGGTTGGTAAGGACTTTCCGAGGGCAGCGCCTCACAGGAGAGAGTCGGGTCTATGGCCATGAAAAGCTATAAAGAGAACGACTTTATTCCGCGAGGGGAAGTGGCTAAAAACCTGCCTACTGGAAACAAAGTAAGGGACCCAAGAAGGGAAACAAATTTTTCAAAGAAAAGACAGCAAACGAAATCACGCGCTAAAAAATAAGAAATGAACTTTCAGGGAACCGGGAAGAGAGAAGCAACTACCTTCACACTGATGCGGGGAAAATCCGGGGACAGGGGCGTAAAAGGTAAGACGAGGCAGATGGCAGGGATTCCTCAGAAGGAGATCGTCGCTGTTAAAGGAAGAGGAGTATCAATATACAAGCTAGGGACATAGCATATGGATGCTTACCGGCGTCCTCGGGAGAAATTTGTGGTTCAGGGGCAGGAATCCGGGGGGGAGGGTAGCGAAGGAGAAAGAAAGAAAAAAACTCCGTCCTGGTTGGTGGCCATCAGAGCGAGTGGGGGCACCAGGTGGCATAAAAGGGTCTACTTTTCGGAGAAAAACAAAAGACCGCAACTGAAAGAGGGAAAAGCTGAAATCGGAGGCGGGCTGTCGCACTCTCAGGATATTCCGATTGTCAGGGATTTGGGCGCAAATGTTTATGAGGAGAGAGGGGGACGAAGGCGAACTTTCCTTTGGAACGGATTGACGAGTGCTGGGACTCGGGGTCGACCGAAGGGTACGCTCCACCGAAACCAAAAGCCAACGCGGGCATCTGGCAGTTGGGAACTGGGTTGAATGGAAAAAAAGGGAATGCACCGCTTTAGAAAAAAAATGGGGGGAAGAGGGTCAAGCAATAATTCTTAAGGTAAAACTGGGGGCCCAGCAAAATTCGAAGAATTCCGGGGAAGGAGAAAAAAAGCTTGGATGGGCCGAACGATCCAAACTGGTACACGAGACAGATAAATTCTTCGATGGGATGATGTTTCCTTGGAGGGGAGGTCGCCAAAGGGGAGGAGGATTTTTACACACAAGAAGTGGAGAGATTTGGGATAATGAAAAAGACGGCGATCCGCGGGACTTCTAGCGGGGTAGAGAGTCAAAAACAAGAAACACGATGATGGCTTATATAGCAGAGAAGGACTGAACTGGAGGCGTTACCAGGGGGGAAACAGAAAGAGGTGGAAAGCAAGGTGTGTAATCTATGAGGATGGACAGGGCTTTGGGGCTCGAACAACCAAATCGAAGTTGGTTACAAAACATGCTTTAAGAACTGGTGACTGTCCGACTTGCTTACGAGAGGGGTTTGGATGTCTTCGAAAAAGCAGCCTCAAATATGCGAGAGGATTGGAGCGTTTCAGGGGGAATCATTCAAAGTTTGATGGGGTACGGTCTACGCGGGGGGGGGAGACAACAACACAAAGTGTACCGACAAGGAGGTAGTGCGAGTACATGCCAAAATAACTACATTTGGAAGGAGGGTCCACACACGAAGCAAAAAATAAGAAACAGTGAGCTCAGGGAAACCATGGTGGTTGGTCATGCACCAGGACTCTACCCAAGATCAAAATTTCTCAAGGACCTGATTTCCAGCGTATGAAGTTCAGTAGGAAAGGAAGAGGGACAGGAGGGGAAAAGAAGGACGGGGGGGGCGTGGCAAAACAGAGCATCATGACGGCACTTACTGAATAGTGCCGTCACCAAATGGGAGTTGTCTAATTGAGTCTTTGAATTTTTTAAGAAAAGATTCAATTCTGAGAAGGAAACTTGGGAAGAGGGAGAGCGGAACTGGGAAGGAGAGACATCTTAGAACACACTGGACGAGTTGCTTGATAGCGCATCAACACATAGGGAAAAGAGAGAGATAAGAATACGTCGTTGGGATAAGAAAGACGAGCGAGATTTCCTGAACCAATAGGACGCCCCTCAGAATCGGAAATAATGGAGAGCAAAAGAACTTCAAGTAAGGGTCGCCAACAGGGCGTGACGGGAAGCCGCTTAAAGGGTCGAATGGAAATAAGACTTTTGGCTGGGCTCTCCTTTCAGAGCGCCGGAGGGGTGGCAAAAAGGGGCCGAAAAAAAAAGAGGTAAGCTCTCCTTGGGGAAAAAATTTTGTGGATCGTGAGGGGGGCTAAGAAGGGCACATAACCCAGTGTTTCTAGCTGACTTTTTCTGGGGTTTCTGGGTGTGGGAGGGGAAACATCCATCTCACTTGGGAAAAAAATTTCCTTCCTCAGTGATTGTTGCTACAAGGGAAGGGTAGGGTCAAAATTTGGGGTGCTTGTACGTGGCCACAACGGGTGGCGGCCATATTCATAAACTCAATTTGAATGGCTTGAAGAACTCCGCTTAAGAGCCGACAATTTGAGGCGTGAAATTCAAGAAGAATTAAAAAAGAATAGATCCACGACGGACAGAGATCAGAAAAAGGAAAGAGGGCGTGAACAAGTGCTTTGGGGGTAGAAAATGCCGGGGGCCGTATCAATCGATGAAAACGGTGAGGGGGGGGGAGAGAAAACCACTCCTTGTAAAATGTGTAACCAAAAACGAAACAGTGGTGAAATAAGAGGGATCATGGAAATCGCTATGAGCAAGGAGAGAGGACGCCAGCGGGCGCCGCTTTTGATTGGTCGCAACTCAGAGACAAGGAGTGTGGGCAGAAAAGCGGGAAAGACCCTTTTGGCGAAGGAGACGCGGCACAAAAATCAATTCAGGGACAAAAGGGAAGACATGGATCCTGGGGGAAAAAGATCTTATAGCGCGTGGATACTGACAAGGCTCAGAGAAGGAGGGCTTGGAAAACCCCTACAACCCAAACTGTCTGGCAATGCCGGGGGATTTAAAAAGGATTCCCACTTTGAAAAATGTGAGTTGCTTGTTGGGGCCTCGTAACAACGCATAATCAAAGGAGTGGCTTGGTGGGGGGCGGTGGTGAGTGAGAGCCGGCGTAATGGCCCATTCAAAAAAAACCAGCACATCGGCAAATGTACCCACCTTAAGTAGCATGCTCCAGATAAAAAAAATGGCGGGGATCAGGAAGCAAGTTGAGATGAGAAAAGGCATGCCGCAAAGGTCAGAGACGGGGCAATGATCGGAGGGTGCGGTGAGCAACACGAATGGAACAAATGGTGCCAAACACTTTTACCGGAGGCAAAACAACAAAGTCGACGGGGAAGGTTCCGTGAGGGGGCAACGAAGCGCAAAAGCCCGCTGAGAGAGAAATGCGCACAATGCACAAAATTTCCCGAAAGGCGCTTAAATTAAGAACAGAAGGACTATGCAAATGAGGCTGGATATTGAGAAAGTCGGACACGAACAAGCGGAGTGGCGTCATATTTTAAAGACCGCGGGCACTACCTGCAGGAATTTTTGACTCGATGGGACAAAAGAGGCGGTTCAAGTCGGGAGGCGATCATCCAGTGAACTCTGAAAAAAAATGCCAAAAAGAAGTGTGAAGAGGGGGAGATTTAGTTGTTTTCTACGAGGGCTCGTGCTTTAAAATTGGGGGGCAAACTAAAATGGTCTACAGGTGCAGAAGGGGGGGCCAACGAACGCAGAAGGGGCGTGCAGTCGATTACGTCTGTTGAGTAGCCACAGAATCCCATGTGTCAGGGAAGCGCAATGAAAGACGCTTGTCGTAACACCCATTAATACAGAAGGATCGAAATGCGGACAGTAAAGCCTGGGGGGGAAGATCGGACATATCAAGGGCAGGACCGCTGATGCGCAAAAACAAGGTCGGCTAAAAATAAGAGTCTACTGGTGCAGTTTGCGGGAAAAAAGGAATCAGGGGGGGGGGATATGGCAGGAAACAAAGAGGTTCTGTAGTTTCGATCTAAAATTCAGAACATAAGGATATTTGTGCCCGCCGAAAAGGGTTTCAATAGCTCTACGAGGAGGAAATATATGGAAATTTAAAAAACAAAATAAAAAGGGTAGGGCGGGGGGGAAATCAAAAATCGTAGGTTCGTGGAATATGGGGTCAAAGGAACAAGCACAGGACGGTGGGGCAATCAATAACGGAGATCTGTAAAATATCACTAGGCACTTCCAAGAAGGGTTTTCGCAAGCGACCTCAAAGGCGGCTATCTCATCGCGCGAATCAGTTGGAGGGAATAATGGGGAAAAAAAAGGTGGTCCGATATGTAGCGAAGGTCAGAGATCGCTTGAGTGGTTTCGCCAAAAGGCGTCTAACTATTGGGTCTCTAAGGAAGATCCATGAGTCTATTGAGAAGGACATCGGTGTCACGCTGCGAAAGGAGGTCCTGCATCACTTCGTAAAAAAAGGAGTCTATGAAGAAAAAGCAGGGCCATTCTACACCAAGAAAAAGCAATTAACAACCAAATGGAGGACTTGTTCATTACTGGAAGAGGAAGAACCTAGGGAGATGGTGCGTAAAAACTGGGGGCAGGGCTAAGAGGGTCGTGCTCTTACTATTAATTACTACTGCGAGAGATTGGTGCCGAGTCCGCGCGTCAGCAGACCAATACGATATGAATGATGGGAATCGGAGTTCGCACCAGAAACTCATGGCATTGAACAGGGGGGAGGAAATTTGGAGGTGGAGAGAAGCTTTCTAAGCTAAGGGATAAACCGGTCGTACACTGTTGAATCCAGGTCATGACGAAGTGTGGCACAAAAATTGGTTCATGACAAGTTTAGGTTGAGGGAGAAAAAAAGCAAAAAGTCCAACAACAAGACGACATCGCACATGGTGCAAGAAGGACCCTCCCAAGAGTGCAATTCTCGATGTAAAAGGGTACGCATTTGCGCGGAGGGGAAGCGAAGGGCGACTTCAGTTGAAACGCAGTTCTGGATGAGGAGAATGGACATGACCGAGAAGGGACTCACAAAAGTAAACTCACAAAACTCGCATCGCTTTGGGAAATGGTTGGCAAAAACAAACACATCCGTTTCGAAAGGGTGGGAGGGAAAGAGAATGTGGTGCAGTGGAAAAATTTTTAAGGGCGAAAATTCTCAGAAAATGAAGGGGGTCAACAGGGAAAACAGCGGGATTGCAATAAAGAAAAGAGAAGGGGATAAAGGTCGAGAAATTGGACCTATTGATTGGGGACAGGTAAGGGGCCTAAATGTCGTATTGAGTAAGTAAGGTTCTGACACCAATAAGAGGGGGGCAGCAAATCCAAAATCTTAAGACCGCTTGCGTCTATCGAAGACTGACTACTCCACTTGCGGATGACCAGAAAGAGAAGGTACTGAAAGGGGGGCAGATGAGCACATTTGGAAAGGATAGTTATGAAATTAAAAACATTTTGATAGAGTTGCTTACGAGGGAGAGTAAAACAATGTAAAACGCCTTCAAAAAAAAGCAAGACGAACAAGTGAATGAAGCTGGAGTTCGGAACGTCGCAGCTTGTGTTTCTATTGACGACGCCTCAAGGGGCTGCCGGAGCGGGTGGATAATATCATCAAGGGGTGTGAAAAAAAAATGGAAAAAAAATGTGTGTGCCAAGTAGAAAAAAAAAAAAAAAAAAAAAAAAAAAAAAAAAAAAAAAAAAAAAAAAAAAAAAAAAAAAAAAAAAAAAAAAAAAACAAAAAAAAAACAAAAAAAAAAAAAAAAAAAAAAAAAACAAAACAAAAAAAAAAAAAAAAAAACAAAAAAACCACAAAAAGAAAAAAAAAAAAAAAAAAAAAAAAACACCAAACAAAAACCCCCAAAAGAGGTACACAAATAACAAAACCCAAAAACACCAACACACATACCGAAAACCAAAAAAACACAACAAGAGAAAAAACCCACAAGCAACAATAAACCAACAAAACACACAACCCACCACCCCACACCACAAAAAAAACCCCCCAAAAACCCAACAACCAAACCCAAAAAACAACAACAAATACAACAGGACCACAACCAACAGAAAAAAACAAAAAAACAGAAACAAACCCACAAGAAAAAGAGGAAAGCGCACAACAACCACCACCAAAAACCACTTACAAACTACACCCACCAACCACACATACCAACCTGGTTCCTCCAGATGGAGGTTTGCCTATTGGTACATTCCACAAAAAATACTTGAACTCCCTTTTATTCAGTTCCAGAACCCTCTCTTCCATAAAAATATAAAACAGGGAACCGTAACACATGGTGAAGTTTGCAACCCTAGAATCACTCATCAATTTCTCACCAGGAGATGAGCCAGCTTCAAAGGAGTCAGTCAACTGTCGGGAACTTCTAATACAGGAGCAGGGGGAGAGTTGGGGGGGGAGGGGGAAAAAGAAAAGAGCATTCGTCACACTTGATGAAGTCTTGCCGTCACGCAATTACGAATAGAGGAAGGGTGTTTGAGGGTTCTATCCATAAGTTTCCGAAAGTAGAGTGGGTCAAACTTTGCGTCACGGGGGGGAATCGGAATAATAGTTCAGGAGAACGCAGGCTAGGGGGGCGATTACACTGGGACTAGGGGCTTGCCTCTCACAACAACACGAGGAGGAGACCTCTTCAAATTCGCCGTAGCCTGCGGAGATTACGAGAGGATCCCTGAAATCAAAAAAGAAACTTGAGTGAGGGGCGGAAAATTCCTTTGATAGAAAAGAACGGAATGCGAAAAACAGGGAGGGGAAGTAAAAGAATTAAAAAGGCCGAATGCTGCGGATTGCTTGTGGAACCATTTCTCTGACATCGGCGCAAGGAACTGTTTCACCCGGACAGTTTTGGGAGACGAGAACTGGAATGAAAGCCGTGTGGCGAACTTTATGGGAAGAGTTATTGTGTGCAACAAGAAAAACATGGGGGGGGGGTGCACTAGAGGGAAGTTGGAAGGATGTTTTCTGGCAAGAGTGGTGAAAGGAATCCTCCTTCGACTCTCGTTATTTTTTGGGGGGGGTACTAGGGTCAATGTAAAGAACGTTGTGTGGTGGGAGGGTGAAACAACACACAGGGGGAGAACATCTCGGAAACAATCATGATGGGAACCGATACTGAAGAAGCAGCCATGGTGCGTCTTCAACAAAGCCGAAGGGATCGCGTCGGACAGACCAAGACGACATAAATTCTTACCATGGGGTGAACAAAGGCGTTTTTCAAATCCTCCTGGGGGGTCAGAAGGGTCCAATATATAATAGATTCAACGCCTTTCCGATGGTGCTCCACTCTCCTGGTAAAAATAAACGCAAGTCGCAATCCAAGGAACATACTTGGAGATATAACCAATGATCGTGCGCGATGGTAAGATTCGATCGGGGGGACGGAAAGAGGGGAGGTTTGTGGGAGGTTGAGAAACCACGATAAATTGGTGTGCCGCGGAAGACCCACTGTGTCGATCGACGGCCGGAAAAAATACAGATTCCAATACAGGGGAAAGGGAGCCGTCTCGGTTGGGTATGGGGGAAGCAAGGAGATTGGGGGACAGGGCTGGAGATTTCTCCCGGGAGTCACAAACTTTGAAAAAATGGCACGCCTGGAGGGGCAGGGAACACCTCCACAAGGGGAGAACGAGGGGGGCTTACTTTTTGGTTGACATATCAAACTCCAAGGCCAAACCCAGAAGGGGGGACTTTGTGTTGAGGGGGGACTAAGTGATCTTCCACGGGGACGTCCATTCGAACAATGTAAACATCCAACGTTTTCGAAGGAGCCAGGTCCCCTCGGCAATGGCGGAATTTAAATCGAAGAATGCACTATTGAGAAAAGTCGACATCAGGAAGCCACGGTGTTTCCCGTTGATGCGAGGGAAAGGGATCCGAAGGAATTTACACGGGCATTTCAGAGATGACCGGAGGCAACAAACAATTTTCGACGGGAAGCCATTTTTCTTCTCCCGAGGGGGAGGGGAGACCTAGAGATAAATTGCCTCCCATGAAATGATCGCCGGAAGGAGAACATACCTTTAAGCATCATGAAAAGAGTCATAGGGGGGGGGATTTAACGGCTCAAGGAGGCACAAATAGGTCAGAGGAGGGGAGGAGAGCAGACAACAGCATGCATCTATTTTTAGCCTTCAATTGGTCCCAGGACCTCTCGGTTGGGACTCGAGTCCGAAAAATGCCCATTTGCCTGAGATGTGGGTTTCATACATGAGCATTGGATGTGTTTCCGCTTGGGGCAGGCGGTGTTTAAATTGGGCCTCGTTTGACAAAGTATTTAAACACAGGCGGGGGATAGAAAATATTGCTCACGGGAAGAAGAGAGGTCATGGTAGGGGGAGGGGAATCCGCCCAGAATATCTTCCAGTTTTCTAGGCGAACGGTCAAACGGCGGGTCCGTACAAAAGAATCGTCTATGACTGGCGCAGAAAAGCGCAAAGTTCAAAAAGGAAAAGCTCTTCGGGACTTGAAGTGTTAGCAGCATTGGATGTCGCTAAGACGACCTCCTCGCTCAGGCGAGTTCATTGCGATGGTTTCTGAAAACGATCGCGGAGGAAAAAGACAGGGTGGGGCGGGGGTAAAGGGGGAAAGAGTCTCCAATAGGAAAGAACGGAAGTGGGGGGGGGGAAAAAACGCAAGACATCATTAGGGTGAAAGAAAAGAAAATCAAACAACAGGGTCTCGGGGGAAGAGATGGGAAGGGGCACAAACATACTTGATGTTTTGACGGATGGGGTGGTGAAATCACGCACTAGCTTCTGGGGCACTAGGGAATAGCGAAAGGAAACCATCAGGGGAAAAGGGCGATATCGTTTGGAAACCCGTGAACATAGGGGGGAAAACAAGGGAAAAGCGAGGGGTGGAAGGGCTGAGGAAAAACAAAAGACCGCTGAGAACCTCAGAGACATCAGTATAGGTCCTACCCGGGCTTACTGGGTCGAGACGTGAAATTCGGGTGGTGGACTCCAAGAGTGCAATGGCAGAGAATCAAATGGAAAAACTTCTGTGCTAGTTCAAAGAAAAAAGCTAGACACTTAGGCCTCGGACGCTAAAACAGGTGGAGTAAAAATGAAGGCACTTCTACACATAGAGGGGGGACAACCAAGGGGTCGCAAAAAGCAACTCATTGAAAAAACGAGACGGGAACAAAGGGTTATCAGGGGCATTTGTTGATTACGATCTATTAAAAGACTTGCAACCGAGAGGCTGGGCCCGAAAGGAAGAAAAAGACGCCGGAGGCAGAGGGGCGAGCAAGACTTCTCAATGACAGAGACTGACAAAGAGTTGAAGCGAAAAATGAATCCAATACTCTATTCCACAGAGGGGCCTTGGTAAGGAAAGCGTAGCGAGCAACGACTCTTGGGTCATTTAAAGTGGGGAGGGAATTGTTCTACAGCTGAGTTGGGGTCTTCTCCTCGGACGGAAACGAAAAGGGAGAAATCTTAAAAGGTGGCAGAGGGGGAATGTTGACGTCCAGGGGAACAAAAGCTAAGGGTGTTCTCCACTCCAACAGGCGTCAAAAGTGCCCGCGTCAGCGACAATTTCAGTGGAGAACGAAACAAGGAAGATTTCCCGAGTGGCAACCGGTGGTTTCCCGCAGGGCGAAGGGGGACGTTGAACTGATTGCCGGTCTGTGACAGCTTTGAACAGACAGCGAGACGCACCACCGAACAACACCGATGGGAACGGTGGGGGAAAAGGGTTGAATGAAAAAAAGCAAAACATCAAGTTCTAAAAGTGGGGGAGGCACGGGGGCAAAGGGGAAAACGGGCAAAAGCTTCAGTAAAGCTGAGTTTCCACTGCAAAAGACGCTTGCCAGAATGCCTTAAAAAAGGGGAAAAGTCTGCGCCTTTGGGCGCGATGGGGAAGGGAATCGGCCAAAAGATTGACGGGGGGGAGGTGAAAAATTGTAGAGGGTGGCTAAAAAAAAGGTCGATCCGCTTCTGGAGGGAACACTAAGAGAAGGTAATTTCTTGATAGAAAGTGTGTGGGAGAAGGCGTGTTAAATTTGGGGAAAGGAGGGAAACAACCAGGAAAAGGAAAGGGAATCTATTGAGATTCAAAGAATTGGAGACAACCAAATGGGGGAAAACAAGAATATGGACCGCCGACGGTGCTTACGAGACTAAAAACGAGGGTTTTGAGTAGACTTGATCCGAAAATATGTAGGAGTCTACGGGAAAGGAGTGGAAATAAAAGACATTTGGTGAGGGGCGATGGGTTTGGACAAAGAAAAACAAAAGGTTGGGAATCAAGAAAACTGTCGGTGGCATCAATGAACGGGGGAAAAGGGAAAAGTGGTGGGCATGATTGATCTCCCAAAAAAATCAAAAGAATAACCCGGGGGGGGGGCGGGAAATTAATACCAGCAAGGTTCAAACAAGCCGCTGATTTAAAAAAAAACAGAGAAAAGTCGGGAACTGTCAGAGGACCGGCGCCGATGATCAGGGGAGAAGAATGGGATGAGGAAAAAACACATCCTCTGCATTCGACTACTGGGGGGAAGGGGGCCGAAGGTGGCTAATTGCGAGGAAGGGACGGGACGTAAGGGACGCCGGAGAGAGGACTGAAGGGGGGGGGCACGAATGTGTGCTGAAAGCGAGAGAGGACTGGCAACTCATGAAATGGGAAGAGGGGGTAAAG
>Ga0179591_1307218_pt1 | contig 10716 bp, 5 predicted proteins | sample CZOMad2_1_08_16f_FD_182891 | JGI IMG/M metagenome (GOLD analysis project Ga0179591, IMG submission 182891) | Vadose zone soil fungal communities from Angelo Coast Range Reserve, California, USA - CZOMad2_1_08_16fungal (PacBio error correction) | ecosystem: Environmental > Terrestrial > Soil >...
GGAAAAAGGGGGATCCAAGGGACCCGTCGGAAATAAGAAAGGACGCGGGGGGGGGCCAGGAACAAAAGTCAGCCGTGTTCGGCGTACACTACTACGTAATCTTGACAAAAAGGAGACCGGGCTACCTACAGGTGCGGGAAACCTTAAAAAGAAACTGACGTTGTAGAATAAACATATGCCTAAAGAGGGGAGGCTGTACAGGGAAAGGCCCGTCCGATACACCGGCGGCGGAAAATAAGGAGTGAAGGACTGCTGGGTGCAGCGGTCAAAAGAAACTCAGGAAGAGGCCTCGTATCCTCGCATCGCATGAAGGAGGAATAGGAAGCTGTCGGATCGAAAGGCGGCTACCTTCGGGGAAAGTTCGGGGAGGAACGAGTGCCCGAGGGGACGCAACGAGACAAATAAAAGATCAGAGAGTGAGGGGTGGCGAAAAATGGAGGGGCTACACGGCGGGGGGCGAAAGAAACAATGGCGATCAAAGTCCCCGAGGAAGACGGGAGAAGTGGCTTCACTCAGGCAACGAACTCCTACCGGTCCCGGAGGGGAGAAAGTGTGGGAAACCTATCGCAATAAGGTAAGTTAGGATCAACGCGCGGGCAAGAGGGAAATTGAAGGAAAGAGGGAAATCGAGGTAGACAGGGAAACATTGAAGACGATACGGAACCCTGGGGCGTTCCTGGCGACAGGACGGTCGGTGAAAGGCAAGAAACAAAAAAAATCAGGGTTGGCAAAAACGGGAGCGACGAGCCTGGGGTAGAGTACGTACGCTCAGCCTGGAATGGGGTTCGTCAACTAAAAAGGACGTCGATCAGACTTGACGGTGAGAGAAACCAGCCGAAAAGTTAGAATGAAAGGCCAGGGGCCAGAAGGGGAATGACAGGGTCGGCAGCGACGACACCTGAGCGGTGCATCAGGGCCCTTAACTAAGGTCGTGTAACGCCAGGGTGCCGGAACGAAAAAAAGTAAGACGAGCGGGCTCTTGCGGGGGACGTCCTAGACACACATACATAAAAAAGTAGGAAGGGTCAAAAAGGAGAAGCCAAAGAAGACGAAAGAATAGAAGGTTCAGATGCAGGCAGCCTGTAGGGGGAACTAAGGGCAGAAACCAACGTGGCCCGTGTCAACCGTCAAACAAAAAGTACTAAAATTCCTCAAACTCCAAGCTCGGAAAGAAGAGTTAAAAGCGATTCCGCGAAATGCGAAAGAAAACAAACGCAAAAAGGAGCGTGAAACTTACCGCTGGTGCTGATCACAGCCGAGCGATGTGGAGGGAAGCTTCGAAGGAGCAGGGGTGGACATGTAAGAATAAAGAAAAAGTAAGAGAAGGCGATGGATATGGTGAATAGAAACCCCAAAAGGGCATTGGTGGCCAGAAAAGCGGCGCTGTACGTGGAAGGGACTTAATAGGGGAGTCTAAGAAACAAGTAGGACCAGGAAGGGCTGAATAGAAAAAGGACAACGGTGTGATTGAGAAAGGGGCCCAAACGGGTCAAAATTGGGGGAACCGCACATAACATGACTGAGGCGTAGACACCGGGGGTAAAACAGAAACGATCACGAAATTGCGGGTGGAAGGTCAACGGGAAACGACACGGTGCCAGGCCTACAGGGGAGTCATTAGGCCACTGAGATGTTCAAAGAAGGGCCAAAGAAACGTTCTAAAGAATTGGCAGATGTTACAAGCGAAACTAGGGCAGGGTCTCGGATGACTAAGGGCGGACAACGGTGTGACTCAGAATCACGTGGCCGGGAGCCGAAATAAGCGAGATTCAGGGTGAGCGCAGCTACGATCACAAGACACAAGAAAAAAGAGGAGTATCATAGAGGGGCGACGGGAGGTATGTCCTTAAAAAACTGGCAAAACATTGGTGGAGGAAATGGAACCAAATGGTAACCAAATGTGTAGCAACGACGGCCACTCGGAGACGGAGTAAGAAGTTAAGCGAACCGAAGCTGAGGACATCGCGGACTTTATCATGACGGAAGGGAAAGCCAAACTAAAACACCAAGGTTTAGTATAGGTGGCATAAACCGACCCTACGGAGGCGGGGCGGCTGAGATAGCGATACAAAATCTCGGGGGGTCCGAAAATGGTGCCATAGCCGAGGATCGAAAGGTGGGTACAAGGGGAACAACAAAAGGTGCTGGGGCTGAATGAACAGGACTCTCTAGGCGAAAAAGGCGTTTTATGACTTGAACAGAACAAAACAAAAAATAATTAATATCCAAGGAACGTACAAGGGATACCTGAAAGCACGGATTCAACATGCCCGGTATGTCTGCGCGGGTACGGAAAATATTTTAAGGGAGCGGAAAACAAGGAGGCGGAACGCCGGGGGTTGGATTAACGGCTTGGAATTGTTAGTGAAAAAGTCGGCAAATCCATGAAGATATGCACTGGTACCGCACCGGAAAAGTGCAGGGTACCTACGAGTCAGAAATCCAGCCAAGTCGAAAAAAAAACACGGGGTTCTGTACATCACGGAAGACCGAATGGGACGGGTGAGCCAGAGTGGCCGAGGAAAAATTTAGCATAAATACCTTATGACAGAATTGCATCGAAGGGGCTCCAAAGGGGGCGAATCGCCGGTAAAGAATCCCAAACGCTCCTAGCGGACGAAGTGGGGAACGTGGGTCCTAGGTGTAAGCGCTCTCAGCTCACTCAAGGGGGTAGCGGAGCCGTGGCGAGGTGTGGGCGGGATCACCAATGTCAAGTCAGGGGGGCCACAAGAGGAAAAACTGGACAGAAACCCGGGGGGAATAAAAAAAGGGGGGGAAAGGGGTGAACCGGGGGCAATAAACCTCCCTAGAGAACATCGCAGCGTCGAAAATCGATTTCAAAGAGGCGAAAAAAAAAAATCTTGTCCGAAGGAAAGGGAGAAAAAACCAGGGAAAGGGGGGGGCGGAAGGGCAGTCTAGGAATGACGGGTATGGGTCGCTGAGACTGCGAGAATGTGCGCAGGAAACTAATTGAATAAAAAAGAGGGGGGTCAACGCGTCTAATATCTTCCACAAACGCCGGGAAAGCGGTGATCAAGTAGCATAATACTGTACATTCCGCAAGCCGAGACACATAGAATCGTGAGTTGTAGATGGAGGAAGGGGAAAAAGAAAGAGCCAAGTAACCGCGGATTCCGTCCGCGGAGCAGTGGCACAAAGATTCACTACTGAATACACAAAAAGAAGAGCTATCGGGGGGGGGGAAAAAGGGGTAAACGTCAGCGTGGGATGCGGTGCCATCATTAAGAGGGCGCATTTAAGTAGCACGAAAAAAGTTGATTGAAGTAAAAGTATAAGTTAAGAGGGGGGGTAAGGGAAGTAAATCTGGTATCATGGCTAAGAGGTAGTTCATAGATTATCAAAAAGAAAAAAGAAAAAAGACATGGAGACATTTAAGTTTGCCTCCCGGTTATGTGAGAGTCCGGCGAGATCTAAAAGCAACGGGGGGAAATAGGGAAGTACCAGTAATAGAGCAAGCTGACTCTCTGAACAAACCAGATAAAGAAATGGATGGTAACAAAAGGGGGGATGCGAATAAAGCGCCGAATAGTGCAGGCCTTCAAAAACTGGGGGGAGGTCCTGCAACGGGAAATGGTCAGAAGAACAAAGGTGAGGACAGTGGCCAAGGAGGTGAATGCAAGGCTCACCCAGAGGGGAAAACACGGGCAATATGGACGGACGTGTAGTCAGCAAAGCGGACGCCGACAAGCAGTGTACGAGCGCTGGAGGGGGGAGGAGATACATAAAAAACGGTGAATTGCCAAAAAACACTAGCAGAATGGAATCCGGGGGAGCAGAGAAAAGCAGGATACTAACCCAGGGATAAATTCAAGAAGCACACAACCGCCGTAAGCGGGGAAAAGAAAAAAAGTGGAAAAAGGGAGTGAAGAAAAAAACGCCAGGAGAAAAAGGGTCCGCCTCACGTGCGCACGGGCATGGGAGTTTTTGCAGTCAGGGACAAAGAAGTGGATGGTCACGGAATGGCCCTGAGAGCCGAAGGGAAAAAGGAGCTGAAACGTGAGAGGTAAAATCGTTGGGCAAGATCCAGCTGGGTTGGGGAACCGCAGAGTCACTAAGGGAACGAGAATTGCGCAGAAAAAAAAAAAACCCGAAAAGGGCTAAAATACGAAACAACGAGTCAAAGTAAAAAGAAGACGGGAAAAAGAGGGGGGCCGGCAACCAATCCGTCGGGGGAACGAATGGGGATCAAAGATACTCAAATAGCAAACGCCAAGGCGGAGGAAGAGAAAGTAGGGGATCATTCTGTAGTACGGCACGTAGAGCGCGGCGTGAATTGAACGGGCTATTGGTAAAAAGGGCAAAGGCACAAAGTACGGGTGTGTTCATGCGGTTGACAAAAGGGCGGGCCACCGCTTGTTGACCGAGGAGAGCGCGCGGAAACACATTGAAAAGGAAAAACGCTTTCTAAGGGGGGCAAGGGTCTCGGACACGTGCTTCCAGTAAACGCAGGAATGAAGAGAGGGAAAAAAATGGGGGGGGAAGGGGGAGGGGGGGGGAGGGGGGGGAGAGGGGGTAACGCTGTAAACATGTGAACCGAAGCCCAAGAACCGATGAAAGGGTTGCATGATCATCATTGAAGTCGGCTCGAAGTGGAAAGGGTGTGGGGGGGTCTTTGACGCACCGGGGTTGTATTGGCCCCTGTAAGAAACGCCCCTGGGTGGCGGTAACACATTACCGTCTACAGAATCACAAGAGGAGTCCGAACCTACGACGCAATACGGCAACGGGGTGGAGAGATCGCACCAAATAGTAAGACGGACCTACATCGAGATTTGCCTGACAAGAGAGGCGAAGTAAAAGAGGACTTGTTGCAAACGGTCAGCGACCAAACGCGCGTGAACCCCGAGGAGAACTGTTTGGGGACAATTAAACGAGACGGAGGAGAGGCAAGACAGCAGAAAAATACGACATGACACTGCACGGCCGGACTCTTCAATGCGTAGCGTAGATGGAACTAGCCGAGAGGTCAGAGGAGTGTGTGCGGTAATAACAAAACAACAGACAAAAATCGGAGTATGAGTAAGGCCGAGGGAACAGCGGGGGAAAATTGGGAACGACCAAGAGTAAAAATCACCGAAGGCGTGGAACCAAAAAAAGTAAAAAAACTGGGAGGCGCGGGGTGCAGGGGTTGAGAGAACAGCGTTAAAAGAAAGCGCAAACGAACATAGAAATGCGTCGATCAGCGGGAAGTGGCCACTACACAGACTAATAAAAGGACGTGGGGAGGATGCACGGCCAAAAAAAAGTGGCAACCGGCAAACCCTCGTGAAAATTGGGCCAAAGGGGTGACTATTTTCATCAGCGTAAACCCCCACCTCGCCGACACGACTAGAAGTCGTAAAAACAGAAAAAGAAACTGGGTGCGTCCAAATAGTGAGCCCGAAAATGACGTAAGCGTCTGAACCTATCGTCGAAGGCGAAAAAACGGGAAAATCACAACGAGCGAGGGAACGGCGCCCTGAGTAGACGGAGCAAGAAAATAAAAAATCGCTGAGGCCCGAAGAACCCAATGCCTGGAGTCAAACTCTCGACTCAAGTGTAGCGCCCGAAAAAAAAGGTCCACAGTCATGAAAGCGGTCGAAGTCCAACAGTACTATTTCTTCCTCGGAACAGGGGGGGATGAGTCAGTTCCCATGTATAAGAGTAACGAGCGAGTAAAAGACTGATGGTGGGGAAAGAAGACAAAATATTTGGTAGACGACTCCGGCAATATCTGGAGCAGAGACGATAGGGTTCGGTAACTGGCAATGATTGGAACACTAGAGGGAGCACAAAGGAGTGCGTTGGAGGACGACCCCGAGCGGAGGGCAGGGAAAGCTACTCCGCATAGCTATGGGATGTCAATGGAGATATCCGGAGTGGAGGAGAAGGAAGGGAGGAAAAAAAGGGATCGAATCAGCCGAAAGAGCTTAGGGGGGGGACTGGCGCAGACATTATAGGCCTGCACAGGGACAAAGGTGAAATGAGTGGTCCGCGTGCGGATAAACTCGATAGGGTAAAAATAACTACAATCCACAGAAAGCGAGTAGGGGGAGAACAAATCACGTGGAACGGGGGTCCGGCTCCAAACAGGCTTTGAAGCGGCAGCCGAATTCCTCCCAAGACCTAGAAACTGACCGGCTCAAGAACGGCATATTTAGTGACCCTTCTCAAAAAGGTCTCAAACGAGGGACCGGATCAAAAAGGGGGGCACTGGTCAGCACAGCGCCCCCGAGAGAATCTGAGAATGTAGGGTACGAGCCGGGAATGAGCATTAAACTGGGGCGAAGGCAAAATCCAACACAAACAACAGAGAGAAAAGGAGGATGGTTTCAACGCTCGAACTAAAGGAAAAAACTCAAAAATTCCTCGAGAATCCGTCTCAGAATTCCATAGCCGAGAGTCGAGAGAAATGGATGAACAGGGGGACCCTGGCCTTAATATCCATGAAAAACCAATTTTGTAGTACCTGGTCGAGGGGTCAACGCCCAAGAGACGTACTAAATGCAGTTAAGGGGAGGTGCGGGGGGCTCACGGTTGGACTAGGAATCGCTCATCGAATCTAAGGAGACGGGAAAACAGACACGCTGATGGCGAATCAGTGCCAGGGGGTAAGGCCAGAGAAGTACTACATCAACTTCACGATGAGGGAGCACGTAATTGCAGGGGGAGCCGAAAAAGGGAAGTTGGTAAAACTTACTCTTGTACGGTCCGACCGAGGGGTCACAGGATTGGGGGGACATTACCGTATCCAGGGTCACAGAGTTCCTCACCTCGGCAACGGGCAAGAACCAAGGGAGCTCAAACAGGGCATCGGGGCTGAAAAAGAAAACTGAAATCCCTGACCATAGCGGAAAACGGGAGGCACAGGGGGGCGGACACAATTCAGTTGTCATCGCTCTCTTTCCTTATACAGCACCGAAAAGGGGGGGGGGGGGAATACACAAGGGTAAGCCCTAGGCAACCTGATAAGGTCGAGTGGCAGGAGGGGGGGCGGGACCACTGATATGGGAAGGGAAAAAACTTGGGCTCTATTCTGCGGGGAGGGGAGGATAAGGAGATTTTGTGGACCTGAAAGTTGATACTGCAGGAAGTCCCGCCGCAAAATCTTATCGAGGTTCGAGGCCTGAAATTCGATCGTCGAGGGGCCAAACTCCAGGTCCCCTAAAAGGGAGGGATTCCGGCAACTAACACTAGTCAGAAACTGAAATGAGTGGGGCCTCGACGCTATGCCCCACAGGGCAAAGGCGACAGGGGAAGGTGAGATCGATTTCAAAGTAATTGTACGTGGAAATGTCAAGGAGAATAGGGAAGCCGTTCATGTGAGCGAAAGTCGGATCGGGGGTAGAGTTAAGGTAGGAGACAAGAACATCGAAAGAAAGGAACCCGCAGAGGGGGGTTCTAACGACTAGAAACGCAGACGCGCCTGAAAGGCAGGAAGATTCAGGGGGGAGGACGAAGCCCCTAACGAGGAAAAGATGTTTATTTGGATCCACCAAAGTGAGCAGGATGGGACCAATCCGTGGACGTTCAGGAACAAGAATGAGTGTCAGGGAGAAAAGTAGTGCCCCACGGCACAGGTCGAAGGAGCGGCCCGGAGAGAGTTAGGGCGCACCGGAAAGTAGCTAAAGCCCGGCAACGTTGGGTTCGATATGGGGTGAGCGAGTGACGACCACCCGGCGGGGATCCGACGGAAAACGTCGAAGGAACAGAGTTCAACCACCCATGCAACTTGAAGAATTTGCCCTGAAACGCAAAGAACACGAGTGAATACCAGGTTAGCAGGTGGTGACGGGAAAAAAGGGGGGAAAGGAAGCCGCCCTTACAGAGCAAAAAGAACAGGGCCTCGCAAGACCGGCGTTTCGGACGGGTCGGGGGAAAGAAACGGGGGGGGACCGCCTATTAACGACCCATCCTCACAAGGAGGGAAGCATGAATCCGTTTAAAAAAGCCGCAAGTCGCTTCTAACTACTGGCGGGAAGAATCTAACCACAACAGGGAGAAGGGAAAAAGATAGATCTATCAATGCGCAGGCCTGTAAGGGGCGGAAAAGGACAAGCCTTCAACCTGGTGAAGCCCAGGGGCGTGAGAAACAGGATTACTTAAGGAATAAACCTCATAGAAAACCCACGTCAAAGAACCGCAAAATACTTTCAAACCGACCAGGCTCGATAGGCCGCTTCGAAGAACCGGGACACGATGAAACCGCGCACAAAAAACTGTACTTACAGAGTTTACGGAATGCGTGGAGATTGAAGTGCACCTTGAAGGAGGCAGCTGAGAGGGTTTTTAAATTGAACCTCTTTCGCATGTCCCCAGATGACCAGCCAAAAAGGCGGGCAATTCTTCCCTAGGAAAGCGAAACACCTACAACCGGGGAACCGGGTCCCACCACGGCTCTGTGGGGCGCCTACATCTAGCCTGGAAAGCACCAAAAAGGACGGCGAAAAGGAGGACCGTTGAGGAAAACTCCGTCAAAAAAAGTAGCGGTCCACAACTGTTAGGGAACCGGCGGTAAAAGGACCGAAATGGTCATGGGAAGCGAGTAAATTGTCACGGGGGGCGTTATCAAACAACAAAGGTGGACTCTGTCGGCCTGAGATTCCGGGCGACTAAAGGGGGCGCGTGACTACTATGGGCAGACAAAAATAACAAGAACGGTTGGGCCCTCCCAAAGGGCGACTCAGGGCAGGGCCTCACACGCGCCACCCTGCCTATCAAGTCGATCAGTAAGGTCAGGAAACCCACGAATGACCTCTATCAGGGAAAACTCCCTTACAGGGGGGGGCCACCAGAAGGTGACTACTTCACTTCACTAAACAAGCAGCCCGAAAGGGGGCGGAACAATCCCTTCTGTGGAAGGGAATCACGTCCGGAGAAACCGCTCAGACTCCGTCGGATCGGGGATAAAATCCAAGAGGGACGTGAGGCGATGACAAAAGGGCATCAGCCGGAGAGCCAAAAGAATCAGTTAAGGAAAGGCGGCAAAATCCAGTCTCAAACACGAACGAAGTCACATAACTACCTCCTCTACAATCGATTCGCAAATGGTCCTGCTACGCAAGAAAAAAAAAAGCTGAAAAACCAGACGTGCCCCGAGGGACGTCTTCGATACAATCGTGTGGCGGGAGGCCGCCGGCCAACAGTGGTTTTATTCTCGGGAAAAAAAAGGTAGAATGTAAATCAGCTGAACTGGAGTGGGTCGTAAAAAACGAGTTTGCAAACCAGGCCCGGATCCAAGGATTGACAAAAGGGCGATCGTTCGCGGTGGTGGGGGGGGGATGGGGGGGGGGGGTGGTGAGGGAAGGGGGGGGTTCTGGGGGAAAGGGTGGGGTGTGGGGTTTTGGAGATGTGGGAGGGATGAGGAACCCGATTCCCATCTGCCTTCTCCAGAAATTAGTCGAAATTAAACAGAAGGGCTGATTTTAACGCGGACTAACTTACTTAGCAGGATTCCAACATGATGTCTAAGACGCGGGAGAAGCAAGGGACCTGCGAAGGTTTCTCAATTGGGGGGAAAAAGAATTCTGTGCTCCGGAGACTAGGCAAAGGGGTCGGGGCTATCCTCCTGCCAAAAAAAACTACCGCAAAAGACCAGCGGAACGCAAACTCTTGGGACGGCTAAAAGGAAAAGCGAAATCTCGTTCCTGGAAGCTACCCGTGAGCCAGAGAAGACCGCTCGTCGAAGCTAGGGCGTGAAAAGAGGAAAAGTCCGAAAAAGATTGGGAGTTTAGGGAAAGTCAACTGTCAAAATGCCGCCAAACCCCCAAAACTCGCTCATCCTGAAAGGTTTTCGGCGCCCCTAAAAAGGAGCTTGGATACAGAAGTAGGCCAGAGATCTCAACAACAAAACGTCTTATGGAAAAAGAGGGAAGGGCCTTGAAGCTGACCCTCCTGGGAGAAAGGAAAAAAAGAAGGAAACGAAATTCTTGCGTCCTGAAAAGGGAAGAGCGGCGCGGGAATCTGGGGGACCAGGCCCGGCCATTCCCAACGAGCAAAACGGGTTGAGGAAACTGGCTGAACGAAAGAAAAGACTTCGAAATCCCGGGGAGGATGTAGCGATCTAACACTGACGGGCAAGGCGCATATAAGCGATCGAAATGTTCCTTCCCGAACCCGGGGGGGCAAGCACTTTCATACGTGGGGGTGAAAGGTAGGGTTCTGGGATATAGAAGAACGCCCCTGTCCAGTAGAAAAGAAGAACGCGAGCAACAGAACTTAGTAAGAAAACCTGCGGTAAGATGTAGTACCGAAGGGACGCCCCGACTGTAGCATACAAGAAGACCAGAGAGCAGTTCACTGACTCCACACGCAAAAACGGGGCGAAACCACTCTCCTGGCGAAATCAAAAATCAGGCTACGATCGGGTCTCCGCAATAGGGGGGTATGGGAAGATGTGAACCAGACAGGGCAGGGCTCTCGCAGGACAGATCTAGTAATCCCAGTGGCCGGGAAAGTCACGAAAAAAAAGATCCTAGCTACCTCTGAGAAGGGTTAACTTTTCAAGAGGTAAAAAGGCAACCTGGGGGAACGTTATCAAAAGCGACTCATAAAATTTGAGCATCGATTCGTCATAGTAGTGGAAAAAAAGGGAGAAAGAGTATTTTGACGTACTGGAGACCCGCCGTCACAAAGCGATCGGTCACACGGGAGACCTTACGAAGAAGTGCGTCTGGGGACAATCGCCAGAAAACGGGTCGAAGCGGCTAGGTGTGC
>Ga0179591_1290467_pt1 | contig 10715 bp, 12 predicted proteins | sample CZOMad2_1_08_16f_FD_182891 | JGI IMG/M metagenome (GOLD analysis project Ga0179591, IMG submission 182891) | Vadose zone soil fungal communities from Angelo Coast Range Reserve, California, USA - CZOMad2_1_08_16fungal (PacBio error correction) | ecosystem: Environmental > Terrestrial > Soil >...
ACTCGACAACTACAACGCTGCCAGGCCTATATTCCCGTTTAAAACAGGAAAAAATGGAAAAAAAGAAGCGGGTGGCGGGGAGGAGTTGCTAACTTTAAAAGAAAGCTACCATGAATACCTTACCGCGAACCGCGTTACTGTCCAAGTCTTCATCTCAGGCGGGACTTAAAATTGACGGGTAGAAAAGGAAAAGTTACGAAGGACACGGAAAGAGAGGGCCCTAGAAAGATGGCTGTTCCATTGAGCGCGCGAATGATAAAGAGGGAACAAAGGGCGTCAGAGGGGCTTTCAAAAAGCGGGGGGGAGTTACGGCCTTCTCCTTCCCCAATGGGGAAAAGACATGGCAGTATACCAAAGTGAGGTCTTGGTCAAAAAGGGGCAGGTTACCAAGCGGGACGCAACGACAAAAAGGGGGTATGAGTTTAAAATTGAGACTGCGAAAAAGGTCGGGCCGCGACGACCAGCCGTTGATCCATTGTCAGAGAGGGGAGGAGCTCTATAGGACTTTCCTGAGGAGAACCGCTAAAAAGATTGAGACGGGCATGCTTGGAACGTGGGGGGGGATACTGTTCTATTATTGTTGCCCAGAAAGCTAAAAGGGAAAAGTGAGGAACCATGCGGAGAACTAAGTTGTAGGGGGGTCTTGATTCTATGACTTTGAGCTGGTCCACCGAGAGCATTCTAGGAAAGGGGACGGGAAAATGACAACAGGCTCTGCTGTCGAGGTCGTCGAAGGGGGGGAAAAATGCCAGGCAGGAGGGGAGGAGGGAAGACACCTGCGACAGGTAAAAAACACCGTAGAAGTACCGGGGAGGGGAATTGAAAACTAGCGGGGCAATGGGTCTGTCACCTCGAAGAGAGGGGGACTGGGTAAGGGTGGGGGAGTAAATAAGCACGAATGACCCGTATAGGTAGTCCTTGGGCTGTTGACTAACTAATGCTGTCACTGAAACTCATTTGCTGATTAATGAAGAAGGGGGGGGGAAGGGAATTGGTGCCCAGCCAAAGGACCGGTAGAATCCAAAGGTGGGAGGAGAAAGAGAAGAAAGAGAAGACCGCCGTCACAAGAGAGGGGAGAGAAGTGTTGGTCGAGACCGGCCGACTCGCCACTTGGGGGGACTCAGACAAACCAGAACAAAAAAGTCAAGCGCGCACGAAGTCGAGCGTAGAATGGGGGGGGATCTATAGCGTGGCCAAGCTTTCGTAGCTAAAGGGGAAAGGGAACAGGGGAAGAAGAAAGAAGGGCGAGCCGGCAAACGACAGCCGACCATTACGGGTATTGATCAAGAACTAACAGGGGGTCGCTCAGACAGGGGTCGAAAAGGAGAAAACGGTCAAGGGGTGAGCCGGAAGCCTTGATAGAGGAGCAGGAGGGCACCGAGAGGGCAACCCATTTTAGAACAGCCGCCAGCAACCCGGAGAGTCGTCGCTCGAAGCGACCTGTGTTCTGTATCTGCGTAAAACGGGGTAGGGGAAGCAAATCAATGTCTGAAGCATCAAAACGCCCACGGGGCAAGCAGAATCCGCGGGTGTTAAGAGCCGCCACCTTATATAACTAGTGAAAACTTGGCCTGCGATTAAATTCGTTTTTGGGACTTGTGTAAAAACAGACGGTTGGAAAATTAACCCGACGGGGGCCCTATAGAAAAAACGAGGACTGTCCACACTGCCGGTTCTATTCGAAATTGTTAACATGAACCAACTGAACGAACTGCCGAAAACCGTCGATGTGCAAAAGCTGCAAAGTGAACTGGCGCAGTGGGAACGCCCCGATCCACGGTCATATGCCGCGCCGGGGACGGGAGGATCCTAAGCACGAGCCTTGTTCTGTGGACCCGCGCTGTTGTAATGCCTATACCTTGAAGACGGTGGCGTGGGCGGATCCGCTTGGGTCGGGCGTGAATTAACCGGGAGGTTTTGGGCAATTATATTATTCTGGAGACAATGGAAGTTGTTTTGGGGACCCGGAAGGGTGGGATCGGTCGACGGGACCGGTTGTTTGCCGCCGTCGGTGGTTGGTGAGATGGGTCAAGTCTGTTAGTCACCGAGCTCGAGAACTCCACGGAAAGCGAAGTTTCATCATACCCCCGAGCCGGGTATGTCACTTCATTTCAGGGGTCCAGGTATAGAGATTGGCGTGGCGAGGGTGACAAATGGACTTGGGAATTACGCAGTAGTGAAGGGGAGAGGAGGTTAAGAGGACACCTCAGAGGAGCCAGTGATCCAACTTTCCGAGACGGGGAGTGCATACACTTAAGGGGGTGTTCCAGGGGGAAGGTAATGTTGCCGTATCTATGTAGCCTCTGGGGATGACGGGCTCATGAAGAAGGTAAATGGTTCGTAGGGTGGGGCAGCACCCCCTTCGGTGAGAGTAAATCTTAGAAGAGGAATACATGGGAAGACGGAGGCCAAAGCGGGCAATGGTACTTTAAGTCCCGGGCGCCAAAGATTTTAAGAGCTGGGGGCGGGAGACAGTGGGGAGCAAAGGCCTCAGCGGTGCCGAGGGAAGATACGTCGAAAGGTAGAAGCTTCCCCTTGTGGGTCCAGCATGGGAAGGCTTGGAGGGGGAACCTTTTGAGGCCTGGAAGCCGGGCCCGGTCAAGTCACAAACCGCACCAAGAAGGCCAGACTGTGGGAAAAGGACCTAAAGGAAAGAAAACCCAGGTTGGGTTTAGCGATGTGCACAGGAAGGAGGGATGCAAAGAAGGGGGGGAGGGGGATGTGGGTGCGCTGGGGGGGGGGGGGCGAGAAAACCGTTGGAAATCTGCTTAGAACGAAAAAAACTTATTGAGTAAACAAAATGGAGATGGCGGAAATAGAAAACGCGTCTCCGGTCCAACACATCGAAAGAAGAATACCGGAGACTCGCTCTTCACCCTCGAGAAAAAAACTTTGCACTGGGAAGGAGAAAGGGAAAATCTGCTTCTCTAACTCGACAGCGGGCATCTGAACTTAGAAAAATGCCTGGGGACAAAAGGAAAGGGCAATAAGGCACCAAAGGGTAGGAAGAGCGGCACACTCTTCTCTAACACATTCGTATCAAAGAGATGGCCTGAGAAAAGAAGATAACCGAAAACCACGCGGGTAACGGGTGGACAGGGACAATTTCACACCTGTTTTCAACAGACCAGGGATCGCTGAAGGCCATCGCCAATAGCAGATGGCGCAAGGGGACTCTAACAATCAGGGGACTCCATTACATAAAGGAGAAGGAAAGGACGGCGAAATCGGCAGGGTGGCAAAACAAAAAGAACGGCAGGTGGGGTTGGGGGGAGGAACCAGGGAAAACCAGTAAATCAACAACCTATACGGGTTACTGACGAACGGTAAAAAAAAAGGACCCTGGACTCAAAGTCTTGCGGGGAAACCTCAAGGAAGAGCCGGGCAACGGAGGGCGAAAGTCAACTGGGAATTCGCCAAAAAAGTGGCGGCCTACCAACGGCGATCGGAAAAAAAAATGCCTACCCCGTTCAGGGATGCTAAGAAAAGTTCAGAGGGGGTAGTGACGGTCGAGAGATTACGGGAGACTGAACCCAAAGCTATAAAACACACAGGCCGTCTGGCATCAAATCACAAAAAAACGGAACCGGGAAAGGAGATCCGAAAAAGAGGGGTCAATCACAAAGCAAGTAGGGTCGCCAAGTAGCCGTATACGCACGAGAAACAAAGACAGTTACCTGCATTCTAAACTGGGAAGAATTACCAAAGCAAAAAAGCGAACGGTCCTCAGGCATGCGTACGCAACAGCGGAAAGTACAACTGACACACGTCGCACTTTATGTCTCCAAAAACCGGACAAAGGGGAGGATGTAAATTGAAAAGGTATGAAGGTAACCGGCGGTTGAACGTCACCGGCTGCAAATTTGCAAAAAAGCAAGAACGAGGGGGAAATGCGCATCCTACGGCATTCAGCCCTGAAGGGAAGTGGCGAGAGGACTGGGGGGTGGGCATGTCAAAAATCTACATGAAGACATGGACAATGTTACGCACCTCTACTCTGGGCGGGGGACAAACCTTCGGGTAGGGGCAACCCTGCTGTGGGGGCCAAAACGACCTTCCATGGATCCGCTTACCTGTGAATTTCATTCTGGGTGGTAAGAAACTTGCTTGAATCTAAAGCCAAAACGAGGCGGGACTATGCGGGGGAGATGGAGGGGAGTACGCTGGGGAAAAAGAAGACAGTGGAAGTAGTTTAACGGGGACCCTTAACAATCATAAAAGGGTGAGAGGGGGGGGGGTGGAGCTAAAAAGGGGACGGGCAAGGAAGAGCGCTGCCCAACCTTTTTTGTGAGAACTGTCGAAGAAATTCGGGGCAAAAAACTTAATCTCTCCGCAGATGACAGAAACTTCAAAAATTTACAAAAGACCAAGACGAGACGTATGAACGGGGGGGGAAGGGAATAGAAAAGGAAAAGAGCACCGTCAGTAACTTCTTTTAAAGTGATTCCTTCGGGAGAAAATGGCTTAGGACGCAGCCAGCGCCTATTACTTTGCTAGAAGAAGAAACAGAAACGCCTAATATTTTCAAATTGCCGAAGGTAGGGAAGAGCGATCTAGGAGAGGGTTGAAAAAGAGGTTCGTCGCTCGCAAAAAAAGGGGATTCGGCGACGTGCGCACGAAAAAAGAAAGATCATATAGGTTCTGGAGGGATTGCCTACTACGTGTCTCAGGGGACGCACCAGCTCCTTCTCTCACTCTAGGGATCGAACGAATGAAACATCCGTCCAACATCTGGACGGGAGGGAAAAGAAGAACAGGGGGTGAAAGGAGGAAAACATTAAAGTCACAAAAGCCGGAACTCCAGATAGTGGAGTACTTGGAGGGTGCGGCAAGAACCAAAGAAAAAGAACCGCCAGGGTAAAACAGTTTGTAACATTGCAAGCGGCAAGGCACAAAGCATCTAAAGGGGAAGACTGCGAAGTCGTCTAGTTTTGGAAAACAGTTCTCCGGTACTTCGTAGGCAATCAGAGCCTTACGACAGAAGTCGGTCCCTGCGATCTGGACCGGGATCAAGAACCGTCGGAAGTCGCTTTCGATGAGCAGAAAAGTACCAGAAGTCACTACAAGCATCTAACTAAAGGACGAAAAAAGAAACTCTTTCTCTAATGCAAAGGGGGAGGGACTCAGGTGAACCTCTTGACTGGCACCAAGAACTGAATAGAAAGGGAAGGGTAAGCAGGCCCCAGAAGGAAGTCGTAACGTCGGGATAGAAGGAGAAAAAAGGCGAGGACCACCGACTAAGCTGGAAATGGAGAACTGCTGGTCAGAAAAAAAAACAAAGAACTTTGAAGGACGATTTCAGAAAAAAAAAAGCAAGCTACAAGGAAATGGTCGGGGGTTCTCTATGGGACCGGCAGTTCCGATTGGGGCACCTCTAAGACATAAAATGCCCAATTGATGTGCATTGGTTGGAAGACCGAGGGAGAGCCGACAGGCGCAAAAAAGGTGCGAAAGGTTGTCCCTCCTCTCGAAGTTTGGTCACTTTGTATTAAAAAGCGTAAACATTGACGGCAGAAAGGAAGGATGGGGGTGTATCGGCGCAGCGGATTCCGGACAGGGGCAACTTGGGAGGGGTAAAGCAAAGTGGCCGGAGGGAAAGCCAGAGAAAACGGGAAGAAAAGGAACGCAAAGTGCTCTTTCAGCGGCCGGGTCGATTGAGAGCAGGGAAACAAAAGCAAGAAAAGTGGAACGGTAAGGAAGTATTCAAGGCCGTAGTTCGGTCCAGAGAGGGGGAGGTCAGCGAGAGGAGGCACAGCCCTTTCCCCGTGTTTGACATAGAATCTGGGGGGTGGAATGGGGATGAAGGGGGGAAGGCGGAAGTACTGAAGCTTTGGGGCGCAGTAAATTTATGCCAGACTAAATTAGGACTTTGCCTTGGACCATGTGGGGAAGGAGAAACTTTTAGGGAAACGGGGAGACAATGTAATTCCGCGATCTACTGATTTGCACGGGACAAAAAAAACGGGTGAAACGCAGGAATGAACCAAGGCTTGGGGAGATCAGGAGGGTATTCTGGTTAGTGGTCTACAAACGTAGAATCGGTATGTACTCATATTGACGACGTTACGGAGATGCGGGGGAGGGGCTGGTAAAAGGAATGAAGGGGGAAGGGAGGATCGAGGCTTCCTCCGGAGCTGTCTTCTCCTCATCAGAACACGCAGGGGACCTGGTGCATTAAGGTAACAATAAACCTAGGCTCCTTGAGGAAGAGAAAAAGAGCAGAAATGGGGAAGGGGAAAATAAAGCGGGTCGGAACGCTTCTCTGTACGGCTCCCCAAAGAAAACCCTTGAAACTGCGCCGGAATGGGAAGAGATGTATCTAATTAAGGAAAAGGAAAGAAGAGGTTCGAGGATGGGGGGAGTAGGAACCTATATGCCCTAAATGGACGCTGGGCCGTCGTTGTAAATCACGGGGAGCGCCGGAGGGGAAAGAAAGAGAACGCCCGATATTGTCCGAAGGTGGGAAAGGAAACAAGTAGGAAAGGATTGGGGAAAGGCCGACCTGTATCCAAACATTATCAACGTCAGGTCCTGGGCCCGGAAAGACGCAGCAAACGGGGTTCGGTCCGTAAGGTGTATCGAGAAAACAAGTTCTCAGAGGAACGAGGGGGGGTGAAAGGTGAAAAAAAGAGCCAGAAAAGAATTCTTCTTACTTTGTGAGAGGCAGGGGGGACGCGCTGCGGCATATGAGAGGCGCGAGGTGATCGACAGAGGATAAGGTATTTCTCAGCTTGATTCTATCTAAGATCAACAAAAAAAGAGAGGGGGAAAAAAGAGGGGGGAACAGGGCAGGGGGGGAAAAAGAGGAGAGGATTTGTAAGCCTTAACTTCTATCAACCCTCGCTCCTCGAATTCAAGAAAAAAAGCAAACAAAGGGGGTCCTCTGTATCCTCCAAAAGGGGGCAGACCGTGAGATTCCATGCGTGATTTCTAGGTAAACAGGGGGAAATAATAAAAAAGGGGTAGAATCACGGTGTACCCCGCTACGAGCACCCGGGTGTGCGTAGAACGAGTTCAGGGGGGATGGCCGTAAAATGAGAAGGACAAGAGGACGTGAGAGAAGGGAAAAGAAAGTGAGGAAAAACTCCAATTGCATGGTTCAAATCACGGGTAATGAAAACGCGAAGTGGAGGGGATCATGTGCGGGAGCTTGGGGTCGAACTAAAGGAAAGCGGGGGATGCGAAGGGCTGAAACCTATAAAAGTTTCGTTCACACCGGAGAAAAAGGAACATGGGACGGGAACATCGGGGAAGAAAACAACGCTAAAAGGAGGAGAAGGTCCGGAGAAAAGAGAGAGAAAGTAGGGTCTACGTTCCACAACCGCGTCTTGGTGGGAGTTAAAAAGAAATCCGAAAAAAGGAAAGGGCCAGGCTCAGAGGGGAGGGGGAGAAGAAAAAACTCCTTTTTTTAATGCGAAACCCTCGTTCGCTAAAAGGCGATTGTGTTCGTTGAGGAGAAAAAGGTAGAAAGAGATATAATGAGAAAGAAAGGACGTCCGGCGGGTAAAAAGCCAGGTCAAACCTCCTTAGAGGGCCGGGAAGAACACACGTGAACCAAGAGTATGAACGATTCAAAGGAAAAACGGTCCTAATCATGGGGAAAAAGTCAAACACAAATGGGAAGGAGGGGGGAAGGTCAGAAAGGAGAAGTGATGCAAAATCGACTAATCCTACCCTTAAAAATTCCACGGAAAATGTCCGCGCGCAGACGTCTCATGATAATAATTGGGGGATCACAGAGGAAAGGGAAAAGGAAGAAGAGGAATCAAAGAAGCACCAGAAGAACACTATGTTACAGTAGTAATGGATGACTCAAAGGGACATAGGCTGAAAGAAAGAGAGGGACGAAAACAGGAAGGAAATATGGGACATTTAAAAAACCGTTTCAACCCACGAGGTCCCATTCAGTTGGCGGCTATGGGAGGCTTTCAAACTGCATGAAGCCTTACCTCTAAAGAGCGCAGGGAAAGGGGGAATTGAAAGGGGAGGACATCTCGGAAGGGGGGGAACAGGGAAAAGGGTGCATTTCCGAAACCGACAGCAAGTGTATCCATTTGGAAAGAGCTGGCTGCCCGATAACAAAAAAGATTACGTCAATGGAGGGGGGGACAAGTTCCTAAGCGAAGAAGAAAAAAAGAGGGAAAAATTCGTCCAGGGAGGGAAAAAGAAGGGGGGGGTCCTTCTATCTACGTCGGTCCTTCCCAATAAAGAACATGCATTCAAGCGTGGTGCCGGCAAAAACGATAAGGGGACGGTTACAAAAAAGGAAAGGGAAGCAACAATGGCCGTCTTCTCGGGGGAGGGTGACGTTGGAGAACTACTTCAAGGGAAAGAGGCGCACGTTTGATCCAGCAACATCTCGGCAGAAGGGAGGGGGGTCCCGCAATGAGGACGAGGGAAATGACGCACGCGCGGTTTACGAACAATCTCGATGCAATGAGGGGGGGGAGGGGATCATCGTCACTATAGGAGTCGGGGGGCGGCAAAGAGGAGGGGAGCAAAGGAAAAAGAGGGGAACCAGAGGATGTGTGTGCAGGATGTCCTGAAGCGGCAAATCGGTGAAAGGGACAAGGGGAGCGAGTCCGAGGACAAGGAAAGGAGAGGGAGGAGGTAGAGAGGACGAGAAATTTTGTTTATTCCCTCATCGTAATATTAAAGACCCGGGGCAGGATCGTGACAAAGTTATAAGTCCGGAGAGGAGAGAGAAGGAGGGGGGGGAATTGAACAGAGAGGAAACATTTTTGCGAGAACAGCGACTCTTTGCGGTGTCGGTTTTGTATTTCCCATCCTAAAGAAGGCCGAGGAGAGGGAGCCTTTAGAAGGGTGACGAACGTAAAGCCAAAATGTTAGCAAGTAGCTTTGGGTGACATTATATTGGGTGGTGGGGGGAAGAAGAAGAGAAGCGGAGCCACAAGGGGGGGTGTTGAGGGCAGGCCATCATATAGTGGGGGGGGGGTGGCAGCGCCGACCGCATTCAATCGGCTTTGTAAGAAAGTTCGACTACTCACTCAACTGGGGGGGGGGGGGGAGGAGAAGAAGCGAAACAAAGGGGACCACAACGTAAATCTTGGTCAACATTCAAGGCGGCAATCTAGGAGTGGCATTGGAGGTCGGAGTCGACGAGCAAGGGGGGAGTCTTCATGTCCCAGAATACGCATATCAAGTGAAAGGCCGTAGAAAAAAGCCATGAAAAGGGGTATCTTTCATAGGCCAGGAAAAGGTGGAGCGATCGAAAACGGGGCTGCAGGGGAGAAAATTTCGCCTTTTAAAAAATCCGCTTGCGTGAGGAGCTAGAGAGATCGTGTAAAGAAAAACCTTGGGAAATACCTACAGAACCGGCGAGGGAGGAATCGAACAGAAGAGAAAGGGATGAGGGCCGTGTTCTAAATATAAATCCCAAAAAGACGGCAGCCAAGATCAACAGGAAAATATCAGCAAGACAGGGGGGTGGGAGGAGGGCCTCCACTGCTTATTCTATAAAAAGTTTAAGGGGCATATGGCCAGTATGGTATGAGGTCAGGGGGTGGAAAAAACTGGTGGTGGTACAACAACGGGAACCTGTAGAGGGGTGTGAAAACTGGCCAATGGAGAAAAGTAGAGGGGTTGTGACCTGATATATAGAAGAACGTTTAAACTTAACTATACACTATGTTGTAAAGATCATTTGGAAGGGGGGACAGGGGGGGAAGAAGGTTACGGGGGATCCTGACCCTATCCTTATTTCATTTTCCTCCGGTAGTGAGAGGCACAAGATAGAGAGTTGTTAGGAGGAGGGCCCTCTCTTGGTGGGGTTATCAGTTCGTAACTGACGGTGGGGCGTTGTTGATACGGAAATTTGGGGATCTTGAAGTGAAGGAAGGGGGGGGAAAGAGGAAAATTATAACTTTCACTTTGGCGGACATAATGCATGTTTGGCGAAGGTTGAGAGGAATGTAGTGCTTTGTTGGAAGGACACCGCAGAGTGCGGGTGAACGGGAAGAAGTTTTCTTTGCCGCACACCTGCGGTAACGACTCTAACGGTGGTAACAACTGCAGGGTGTTATTCACCGGGAGGGGGGGGCCAGGAGAGAAGGGGGACTACATTGGCGTTTGGCTTGCCATTGCTTACTGCCGGAACGTTTGAAGGGGAGAGGGAGGGGTTGAGAAAAAAAAGTCACGCAAGGCAAGACGACCAGTGGTGAGACGCCAGGTGCCGGAAGGTCTCAGACACCAGTAAGGGGTGAGTGGTCAAGGGTTTAATTTCAGGAGGGGGAGGTGGTGACAGCGCTGACTGGCTAAAGGAGGTCAGGTTAGGCTTTATTGTTCGACACTGAGGGAGCGAGCGAAAGGCGAGAAGTTGCATAATTGAAGGGGGTCGAAGGGGCGGGGTTGATAAGGGGTTTTTCTATCCCTGCACCAGCGGGAAGCGGATGGTTTCTTCGAAAGCTTTGGGTGAAACTACCTGTGACGGACATCGAAGAGCTGGTTTTCGCGCAAGTAGCAAGGGTGCTTCTTTAGGTCCGCGTTCCGACATTGGGGAGGTAATCTTGGGGCTGTAAGGGATAGGTAGACGGAAGCCTCTATTTCTACAGGGACGCTCAAGTTGGACAAAGGTAACGTTACTGCATGGTACCTTGGTGTATTTTGTGTCTCGGAAAAGGGGTGCCGGAGCAAGGAGAAACCGGTAGGTGGCTGGTGGAGCTTTTTTTCTTATAAACTTTGAGGGGCTGCCCCGG
>Ga0179591_1295897_pt1 | contig 10715 bp, 10 predicted proteins | sample CZOMad2_1_08_16f_FD_182891 | JGI IMG/M metagenome (GOLD analysis project Ga0179591, IMG submission 182891) | Vadose zone soil fungal communities from Angelo Coast Range Reserve, California, USA - CZOMad2_1_08_16fungal (PacBio error correction) | ecosystem: Environmental > Terrestrial > Soil >...
TACAAGTGAGAGAAGTATTCATTACACTAGACGCCGGACCGAAAGAAAAAAGCAAGCGCCCGCACAAAGGAAAATGCCATCGAACGGCGAAAAAGGCTACAGTCTCACCATCGAAAGACCTCAAGAAAGAGAAAAACAGACAAGACTAAAGGGCCAGCTAGCTACAAGTATTCGCTGGGAAATACGCACTGGGGAAGTACCGGTGTGAAAAAAGGCGCTGAAGAAAGGAAGGGTGGAAAAAAAAACCTGATCCGGAAGGGGGGCCATACTGGGGAAGAAAAAGATGCCCGCGAGAGAGTCCTTGCCATAAGGTACTTTAAAAAAAAGGTGATCCGAGGCCATGCGGGAAGATCTCAATGAGGAGCCCTGATCCTCAAGGAGGATAAAAGCAGCACAAAACGGGGGGTCTCGCATCGCAGCTGGAACAGCCGTGGCTTTCGCATTGGGTGTCGTCTCGCGAGCCATGCCAGGATCCAGGAAGAGTTCTGACCAAGCAGTACGGAATACTTTGTTTCTTAGGAGGAGACACAACCTCACCGAAGGCGCAACGTGATTAGGGCAGTGCCCCAGCCGTCGACCGGTCACACGGTAAAGGGAAGAGCGTCGCGGGTAAGATGTTTTTACCAAGGCCTTTACAGCGGGGAGAAAAAAGACTACTCCAAATAGAGGAGAAAAAAACTGACTACGAGACTTACGTTTGCGGGGAATCGCCAGCGCCAAAGGGGAAAAATTACGACGGGAAAAAAGGAAAAATCCTCGAACTCGACTTTTCAGGGAGAGGAGGAGGTGATCTTCAATCCCGTAGCCTCCCAACCCCGACGGACGTGAGAAAGTCCACATCCAAATCGGAAGTCCTGAGCAGGGAGAGAGCAAACCCCTCACCAGAGTCGCTATCAGGCGGCCGGCCGACCGGTTTGCGGCGTTTCGGAAAAGACCCTTAAGAGAGGTCCGAAAAAAATGGTTCCACATTCTAAGCGGTGCTGAAGGCCGAAGGTTCGTGCGGGCCAAGGGGTAACGGGCGGGACGTAACGGGATGTCCTTGGTCCGGAGGCCAGTCGACGGTGGGGTAATTGTTCCGGCTGTTGCGAGTCCACGGTCGGTCTGTAAGAGAGCCTACCTCAGAAAGGGAAGTTCAAGGCTAGGGTGAACGGACAGTGTGAGGCGTGTGATGGTTGTGAGCCATGGTGGCGGAAGGGGGGGTTGACGTGACGAAGGGGGTTCAGTGGAAAAAAACGACCACAGGTGCGTCTCCTTTGCCGGAGAACCTCTTTCCAGTGGTAGGAGAAGGAGAAAAAACTCGATCAGGGATCCGAACTGGACTCCGGAAAAATACCTGCTTGTTCTGGGGGAGGGGTGAAAGTTCAAAAATATGCTCGGTGAAAAACACCCTTTTAGAAAGGGCATCACTGGAAGAAAGGGTCGCTTCCGCGAAAGGTACAAAAGGTCGCGCCGCCAGTGGGAAAAAAGCACAAGTTATGCTTGAGGTCAAAAATAGCCGGCGGGGGGTCACGAACAGGGGAAAGATTGGGAAAGCGCCGTCGTTCAAAACACCTCCTACTTACCATGCATGGTGGAAGGGAGAAATGGTCAGCCGCGGGGATCAAAGAACGAACAATCCTCACGTGTGCGGGGGCCGGGAGGGAAGTCCCCAGGGGCGAAGCGCCTACTATGCGTCGAACGAGTGCAAGGAAAGGAGAGCCAAGGGAAGCAGAAAAGACTTGTCATCTCAGAAACACAAAGGGGGAAAAGGAAGGGAAGGAGGGAGTCCTGGTGTGCCACAAAAAACACACGCGAAAGTTCATGTTCGAAGCAACAATCTTCTTAGATGGAGAAAGAATGTTACGGCACACAAAAATCCTTAACCCTGCACACAAAGAGAGGGGGGTGTCGTCGATGGAAAGGCCAAAACCGAAAAGAGGGAAGATAGTCCAAAGTGCCAGTCATCGGCGGGGAGAAACGCTCCAAGAAGACTTGTCCCTGGTCTGAATGACAGGAAGAAAAGGGGAACTCACCGATCAACTTGCGTGTCAAGGTCTGGAGTTGCGACCTTTACCGCAGAAAAAAGAACCTGTCGGGTAAGAAAAAGATACCCTTCCGCCCGGTAGAAAACCTATCAAAATTGGTTGGGGGAACTTCAACCACGAGGCAAAATAACACGCAGGGATGGCTGATTCCAGTCTTCTAACTGAGCGAGTGCTTCGACGTACGACTACATGAAAGCGTCGCGAAAAGAAAGTCCTCCTTGGGGAAGACACAGTCAAAAAAGAGAAGAACTTCAAATCAAACCACGACAATCACTTCCTGCAAAAAAACAGAAAAACAAAAAACTCTCATGGGACGCTAACCCCGAAAAAAGACCTTGCCGAATGAATTGAGGAAGAAACGAGACGACCGCCAAACTTGGAACCGGAATCCATCAGTCGTCAACGCACCACAGGAGAAACTGGAAAAGAAAACTGCATTCTGCAGAAACGCCTGGAAGAAATCCAAGGCCACCGCAGCAAAATGAAGGACTCCCGAGGTCCCGCGAAGACTAGATGATGTTCCCGACGGCGGCACGAAGGTTCCTTTTCAGGGGAAGGAAAGAGCCAAAAGGGAGGACACGGAAATGGCCGCCGAGCGACGGCGGAGGCAAGGGGGTTTGAAGTGCCCGCAAGGAGCAGCAGACGAATACGCTGAAGAAAAGGGGTGTACGTGGGGGAGAAAAAAACGCCTGGAAAACGGGGGTTTGGGGAAAAGAAAGGGGAGTATCTCATCACACCACCGCGGGAAAAGCACTGCACAGTCTCGGTCCGGGACGTTGAAGGGATCGTAATTTGTTGCAGAAGAAGATCCCCCCGGAAACTTCCCACTGCGGGGGGAAGATAAAGGGGTGTGTCGATGAGGGTGCCGTCCGTTCAAAAGTTTAGCCAGCTTCAAGAAGGGGAGGAAAGAATCGGGGCAAAAAGACGAGAGGAACTACCGTGTGTAACGGAAAGACATTTGAGGAAAGGAAAGGAGATCACTTGGGCGCTGGGAGGGGCTGGCGACGAATAAGACCACAGTAGACTACTTATTTGTTCCGACACCAGCCGGGCAACGGGCAGGATGAGGGCGAGGACACCAATGCGACAGAAGTTCATAACCGATGAGATACTAACGGGAAAGGGGGGAGGCATTGATCCTCCTGAGGTGCAAACTAACTTTAGGATTATTCCCGCTAGAGGGAAGAAAGAAACTTTTAAAAAGAAGCAGGCAATAGTAAATCCGTTAAACGAGGAGAAGATGGTACCATACTCAACGGCCGATCAGGAGGACATACACATTTCACAGCAGAGGGTCCTGTAAGTTTCACAGTGTAGCTCAAATCGTATTTCCCTCGCATAACATGGGTTAGCGTAGTGGCAAAATTCGTCCGGGGAGAGGGGCGCCTTCACTTGAGTTACCGCACAAGGAGAGGGTGACCATTGTACACAGGGGAAGGGAAGGGCCATGACGGGGGCTGCGGGCGCGGCGGCTGTCGTCGGTCCGGCGCGAGACTGAAACAAAATCAAGGCCATCTTGGATAGCACACAAACAACGTAAAGGAAAGGAGAAATTTACACGAGGCTTCATGACACTAAGTAGGAAGAAACATCCGCCAGAAAGAAAAGAGAAAGGGGGCTTCATGGCCCAATCAAGGACTCGGCACAAAAAGGAAACAGGGCAGGGGGCCCTCAATAAGTCTCCACCGGCCCGACGAAAGGGCAAAAAAAAGGTATTCGATGAATACGGTGCAGCGTACCGGTTTGAAAAAAGGAAAGACAGGGAGACCGGCAAAGTGTGATTGCTCCGGAGACGGAGGGGAGCTTGCCAGATTGAAATCTTTTCCTTCGGAAAATAAGGAAAAAAATGCGCTGAAGTGAAAAAAGCCATCTAGATGAAGAAAGCAATTATGAAGGGAAGGAGAACATTTATGGGATAAAGGGGAAGCAAAGACCGGGTCCCGTAAAGGATCCATCTGCAGCCGTGGGCGGTAAGGGTGGTTCACACGCGAGAGTTGCCAGGCTGGAAACCAAAAGCAGTACGGGAAGAAAAGAGTTTCTTCGGCAGGAGGAAAAGACAGAAAACGTGCGCGCAACGTGATAGGTGGCCTGTGCAAGTTACCCCTAATACCGGTCACCCTTAAAAAAAAAAAGGGAAAAGCGGCGCAAACTGTGACCAGATGGTTCACTTCCTTTACACATGGAGTACAAGGAACTACTTCTCAGAAATGCGAACACAAAACTTCTACCAGGCTGTCCGTTGCCGGGGTGGGGATCAAACCATCTCCAAACTTAGAAAACGATCCTGCAACCAAAAAAAACCTCAGATCAACGGTGCATTCGGCCGAAAGGGTAGTGAGGATCAGTAAAAGACCCCACCCCGCGGGACACGGTGTAGGGAAAAGGGAAACATAACTCGGGTAGCGTAGGAGTCCTGAGCAGGAAAAAGAAAATTCGCCTCAAAAACCTCCAACTAAACCTCCTTGAAAAAGAATCCAGTGCCGGCATCCGGTTGAGTTCTGGGGCCCGGCCAGAAAGGTCCCGAGAGGGAAACCCAGTCGGGTCCACCTCGTGAGAGGGATATCTTCTACCCGAAGGGAGAAAGACAAAATTGGCTCAGGGGTGGAATGGGCGACTGCGCGGATTGCAATACAAACGGGTCTTTTCTATTCGCCCTGTCGACTGGTGAATTGCCGAGGAAAGAAGATGTCCCATTCGGGAGGGAGGGAGGGCTAGTCGGAAGAAAATCATAGACGAAAACGGAGCGGTGTTCGCGTAAAAGTGGCAGTGTTATGTGGGACGAAAGGGAAGGGTTGTGTGGGAGTGGACGGTCTTCTGAGTGGTTTGTTGGGGGAAGTGTGCCAGAAAAAAAGGGGGGGCGGCCGTTGAAAAAGACGCTACGCTGGCCATGGTAGGAGAAAGGGGACTAACAGCGAGAAGGGGGAGGACGAACTGTACTAGCAAAGACCCTTCACGTGTTCACGGGCTCGTGGTTGAACCACTGAATCGTTATACCGGGCGTACCGGGGGGGATCGAAAAAAAGTCGTGCCAAGAAAAGGTCTCGGGTAAAAAGACCACTCACAGTGGGGCCGGTGAGGCGTCGCCGCTGGTACTGGGGGCCAAGACCTGGGCCATATGACATGGGGGGCCACGTCGTTCCCCTCCGACTGACTGACCTGGGAATCTGCGCTGCACTTTCGAGGGCCCTCTGATAAACAAAAGGACTTTTATGCGGGTCAAGCCGGAAAAGGCGAAGACTCCGAAAAATGTCGGGGAAAAAGTCCCCTGCAGTCAAATCGTCCCCTCCAAGTGATCTCTCGACAAAACAAGAGGAGGAAAAGGGGAAAAAGATTTCGGAAACGTACGTTAAAAGAAGGGTAAGCAACCTGAAACAGAGGAGGAGACTTCGCAAGCCGGCGAAAGCGGAACCTCAACGTGTGGGAGCTTTTCGGGTCGAGGGGAGAAAAAAGAACGACCGCGAGGATCTCCAAATGCCGTCAGTGAAAAGAACGACTTCGAAAGAACACAGAAAAAGGTTCGTGAAAGACCGGAACGGGTTCGACCTCACCGGGGATCAGCGTGTCACCATCTGGCGGCGCAGAAAATGACGCGGCAGGCAAAAGGTCAGTTCAAAAACCTCCCTCCGCCCAGGGAAGAAACGGGGGATCTTGTAAGAACTTAAACAAAAACATAACCGAAGGTCGTGGGCGGAGCCATTCGGCGACCTCGAGTGTCTTCTACTTATACTACATGACCACAGAAGGTAACAAAAAAGGTGGTCGATGGGGCCACTGACCTCCACTCACCTAGAACTTGAAAAAGCCAAAAAAAAAGCAGACAAAATGGCCGGCAAAAAAAGACAAAAAACTGGGACGCGAACCAGAGAGGACGGCCGTACTTGAAGGGGTCGTGCTCCTCGAGAGAAGGAAGACGAATGACGCAGAAAAGAAAAAAAGGCTCAACGTCAAAAACCTTGACGCTCAAGGAAAAAAGGCCAGTTCGCAAGACGAACGGCGACCGCATGGACACCGAAGCAAACCGTCAATTCCCGGCGTGTCGCCGGAGAAACGATCGGGGGTGGCCCAACCCGATCGGGGGGGCCTTGGAAGGCCTAAAGGGAGACAAGGGAAGGCCGGCAACGGGGAACAGATGCGACGGCGGGCGTGCGTGGGTGAAAAGTTCGCGCCCCCCTTCTCGAAAAACTCCACGAAAGAGAAGGTGATGTTGCAAAACTTGAGGAAACACGCCGGTCCCGTTGTTGTTTAGAACAGGGGGGCTGAAGCGACAGAATCCGATGAAAGAGCCGGCACCGTGACTAGGTCGGATACGGATCGTCGTAATTGGGGGTGGGTGGCGAAGGGCCGTCCCCCCAACGGACCTCAAGAGGGGAAAATCCAGTGGGGGGGGTAAGCTGCGTATGAAAGGAAAGGGGACACAGGGGTAGCCAGCTGGGTGCAAGCCTTCTTAATCTGGTGAACCGAGAAAAAAAAAAAAGGCTACCGGGAGGTCGAGGCTGGAAAGGAAAGGCGACCTTGGAGGGCTCTTCGGAGGGGGTGTCATGCGACGCCGAAGCCAGACAGAAGTACTTCAGTTGGGTCCGACAGGGGGAAAGAATTGTCACTCTCGATGAAACAAGGGGGCTACCTCCAGGGCTGAGGAATGAGAGGAAGATACTGGAAAACGGCACGGCACCACTGAAAGAGGGGAGGTCAGTCACTTCCTCCTTGACAAAGCAGCCTAACTTTAATACGTCGCAAGGAAAACATTCCTGAGGGGAAAGGAGTCTCGCCGGAACGAGGGAAAAAGTATGTGCCTCTCAAGGAAAGATTAATGCAGAACATTGGGCGCATCGCTGGTGGGTGACACCTGTACGCGGACCCATACCAGCGTATTTCCCAGACTGGTAAGCGAACGAAAAAACTTATTCGGTGATGGTGGAAAAAGGTCTTTAGGTCTGGGAAAGGGGAGAGGTTACCCCTGGGATCAGGAACAGAGGATGGCATTACGGGGGCTGGGCTCGGAGGCTGGCGTGGACGGCGCATGGAACCAATAATTCCTTGACAGCTTGGAGGCTTCTCACACAAAAGGGGAGAAAGAGAGAGATTACAACGGAAAAAGGTCATGAACACTACGGACAGGGGAAAAGACTCCAGCCGCCTAGCCAGCAGCCAAAATGTTTGGCCATAAGAAGGCTCGCTACAAGAAATCGAGCCGCCGGGCCCTCAAAAAATGCGCCACCCAACCCACAGCTAGCTAAACAGGGGGGGTAATACGCCTATTGCCAGGTTCTTACCGGTGGGGAAAACAATTCGCTTCCGAAATTAAGGCGCCTTATCCTGAAAAGTGAGCTGCAATGTAGGTTTGAAGTCATCTTTTCCAAGTGCGGAAAAAAGGAGTGCTGCCAGGTTGCGAGGAAACGGGGAGAAAAAGTCCAGACGAGAGGAAAAGAATCTCAATGCGGGAAGGAACGGATACAACTGAGGCCTCAATGGGCCAGAAAAGAAGGTCCCGTTATCTTCATCGCATCTTGCCAACCGTGCTCGTTCCGGGTTTTTCCTAAGCCTGCCGTTGAAAACCACGGTTACGGACAACAAAAAGGTACTTCGAAAGGGAAGGGGGAGGCGTCGCCAGCACACCGCGCACGCACGTGGGAAGGGGGTCCTTGCAAGACCAGCCTCGAAACGGGGAACCGGTATCAGGCCGAAAGGCGGAGAGGGCTCATATTTTCCGAAAGGTTTACAGCTGGAAAAAAAGGAACTACTGGATACAGAGAGACCCCAACTTGCTCTACCCCGGGAGGACTAGGGGGATCGCCAGAGGAAAGGAAAATTACTACGAAAGCCAAAGAAAAAATACCGACACGTTTCCGTTCGGATCAGCGGGGGGGAGGGAAGGAGAAACCCGTATCCCAACCCCGAAAGGGGCACAGCGTGGTCGTACAAGACAACATCAAATTCGGCACGGAATCTGAGCAGAGCTCACGCAAACAGGACACGAACACGCAAGCCGTCGCCTCGAAGGCTTCCAGGGCCGTCCACCCAGGGGCCGGGAAGGGCAAGGAACAGGGACATTAAAAGCGTGTCAAGAAAAGTCAGTTTCCATCCTCAGATCTGAAGAAGTAAGGACCTCCGTGAAGCCTGAAAGGGAGGGTGGGGCCATTGAGGGAATGAGAGGAGAACAATGGAACGGTGTCCTTTGGACGAAAGGTACAAGTTCGACGGGGTAGTGTTTCCGGTAGGATGGTCTCAGGGGGAGGCGGGTCTTCAGGGGGATCTCTGACGGAAAAAGGACCAATAGCCACTTCAATGTCAAGGCTAGGGGCGCGTCCCAGGTGGGGGTGAATTTGTGGTGGATGAATGGGTACTTGGGCAGGGGGGGGGAGTTTAACGTTCGACGGAGGGGGGGAGGTTGCTCTACCACACATGTGGCCGCACCGAATTATCTACAGCGGTGAAAAGGGGTCTATTCTGACCGAACGCTCTCCGGTGAGGACGGAACGGGGATGCCCCAAGAAGGCTGGGTCTGTATCGGTTTAATTTAGACAAAGGCTCGTGATAGGGAGGCCTGTTAGACGTGCTGCGGACGACAGGTGATGGTGAACTCAGAAGGTATGTAGTAAAAAAAACCAGAATGCCCCACTGTGATTAAGGTCGAAACGGCGCCGAGGAGGTCACGAACCGGAAGAGGTGTCTGGGGAGGGCGTTCTACTTCTCATCAGGAAGGACTGCAGGGGGGAGATCTTCGAGGTAGGGCCTCTGTTGGGTGAGGCCCTCTACGAAAAAAAGCCGCCACTTGTGCGTTCCGGCTTGGTGACGTCAAAAGCAGTGCGAAGGCGACGGATGTCAAACATTCCACTGCACGACGAGCGGAACCTCCCATAGGGACATCTCTCTAGAGACAAACTGAGGGTAATAGAGATTCCCAAGGGATGGGACGGCGCAGAAACTGACGGAATGGGGGGAAGTGCCGACAAAAGACCTCGTCGCGCAGTCGCAATAACTGGGATCCCCCAAAGAGGAACACTGAAAACAGGGTTCGGCCTGTGCCATACCTAGGGCATCCCGACCGCGGCGAAACGCGCTGCATAGAGAAAAATGCCGTCAGCGAAGAGAAGACGAAAAACATCAGCTTAAAAAAGGAGGCAGAACGGCGAAGTTCGAACTAAAGGGGCTAAAGGGTCTGTTCATCTGGATTATCGAAGATGTAACCCTAGCGGCAGAGAAATCAACCTGGCATTTGACCAGCACACAGGTAGACCCGGGCCTCCAAGAGAAACGAGCGAATTATAACTTCAACAAAAGGAGAAAAAAGAACACTCAGTAGTGTGCGGCAGTCAGCGTCGACCTGAGGCGAGTTAGGATAATACTACTACATGGGCCTCTCGTCGAGAAGGGGCGCCGCCCTGGGGCAGGGGAATGCCCAAAAAACTACTAATATGAAAAGACACACCACCCCAAAGAACATTCCCTTCACCAACATCACCAATCAACTGAACGCGACGCCGGAGGGAAAGTTCTATTAGGCGGGAAAAAAAAAGACTACCGCCGGGAAGAAGCTTCCTCCAGAGAGAGGCAAAAGGGACACCACCGTAGAACACTGGACATAGCCCAGGTACACTTCCAGTTATGGCAATCCTCGCGGAAATCAATGGCCAAAAAAAGCCCCGTCTGCTTCAAAAAAGACGCTTAGAACGAGCTGGGGGGGTCCCTACTTGTTGAGAACCTATCGACATGCCGGTCCGGGGAACTACAAGCTCCACGGGGGGCCCTTCACGAGCATCCGAGCCGACGAAGGTCGGCGGTCTTTTTGAGTGAGGGAGAAGGGTCCAGCGACGCCAGAAGACTCAAATTGGTGGAATGTTTGACTTCACAGACACGCCTGTCCGTCGGTTGGGGGGGAAAGCGGCTTAATCTCAACAAGAGAAAGGGCCGCCGGACACGACCTGATCAGGGACGGGACGTGCACTTATCAGGAGGAAGGGTGAAGGGTGCGATGGGAACCCCGAACAGGATCGGGGAGATCAAGGGGGGAAGATTCGAAAGGAGTTCCCACGGGGAAACAGCTTTACGGAAAGAAAAAAGAGGTGCACAAACCCGAGCTCTGGCCTGCCTACCGGGGAAACGGTCTGACTGGGTCCGTCAACCCACCGGATGTCACGTTGCAGAAGGGGCGAAAAAAATTCTGGGGAGACAAGAAATCACCGTAAGAAGTTTGGGGGGGGGGGGGGGGGGGTACACGTTCCACATGGGCCAAACGGAGTATCGAGAAAGGACCCCCACCGCGACAGCCACGGAGACAATATTCAATTGACGATCAGGGGAAACGGGGGGGCTGAACATGAAGAAAAAGTCAGTCACTTCAAGAAGGATACTCTGAACCGAGAAATTGCCTCGGAGCAACTTGACTCATTCCTTAGGTGCCTTATGACTGAGGGACAGAGTGGGAAAAAGTATGGGCAGCTCACTGAAATGGCATCACAGGTCATTCAAGCGCCTGTTAATGGGAAAAGGGGGAGACTGCAAGATCTGGGGATGGGAAGCGATACAATGGTTAGATAGCTGGCCTTCTCGTGAGTGGCGCCGGGTCTTAGGGACGGGCCGGCTCGATGGGGGAAAAGGGAAGCCGATCCGGGTCGAAGAAAAGAATGCGGGCGAGGGGAGGATGGGAGGGCACGGCGCATTGTCCAGGAAACAAGTCAGGCTCATCGGGTA
>Ga0179591_1374314_pt1 | contig 10715 bp, 11 predicted proteins | sample CZOMad2_1_08_16f_FD_182891 | JGI IMG/M metagenome (GOLD analysis project Ga0179591, IMG submission 182891) | Vadose zone soil fungal communities from Angelo Coast Range Reserve, California, USA - CZOMad2_1_08_16fungal (PacBio error correction) | ecosystem: Environmental > Terrestrial > Soil >...
CTAAGAGAGAAGGGGATTTCTACGCGCCAGCACGCCAAACCGCTAGCCTCTCTCGCTAAGAGGTTCAAGGCGGGCTACAACCTCTTCCCATCCCTTGCTGGGAGCTGGGAGGGAGTGTACAGTGCTCAGCACACCACTCCCGCCATCAACCTGCCCTAAACTATGCATAAAAAAGGAACAAGGGGGAGCTCTGGCAGGCCAGGAGAGACTCCACGTGCATTCCTTGCCCCACTGAAGGCCGGCTCGAAAGCCTGGAGAACATGTCTGTGAGAAATTGCAAAACCCGCCCCGGTCAAGGGGATCAAAGACTGCACAGCAGCGCGGGGAGCGAATCCTACGTTCGTGGCATGGTGTGTCTGCACAAGGCGAGCGCCCCGGGAAGGGTAAGGCGAGTCTGGCATTCTAAGTGGGCGCGCAGAGGATGTGTACCGCAGGGACGCAGGGAAAAGATAAAAAAAGGGGTGCGCAAGCGGGCAGAGGGAAACGGCTGTTAACTATTTCGAGCTTCAGGGCGAACGCATGGTCATCCCTCCTGGACGGGCGTTGCGCTTATGCTGGTTCGCAAGGCATCCTGGGGCCGGGGGTAGGCGAGAGTCATAACCGACACGGTCTCAGGCCTGGAGCACTCGTGTCGTAAGGGCGCTAAGGAGAAAGGGGGGCAAGACGAGTTAGGCGTCGCCGGCTTTATCTTTGATGGACGGCACGCGGGTTGTGGAGGGTCTGGCCGCAGGGTCGAGCCATTGTCGGCCCTCACCCGCCTGCTTAAATGTCAAAACCGAACGGTAAGAAAACGTGACAACTTCAAATCATTGGTTATTTGGCGATTTGTCGGACAGGTGAAACGAGGGTGCCCTAATGACAAGGGTGAGGAAATTCCGTACCAGATTGTCGATATTGTTTCAGGGGGGGAGTGGGGATATCGGCCGAAGCCAGAAGAAGCAGAGATGCTACTCGAGAAAGGGATGCATGCAAAGTCTACTCGACTTCTTCAGTTGAAGAACAGAGGGGGACTTTCTACGATGGGGAAGGAAAAGTGACAATGCAAATTTGAAGCGAGCAGAAAAAGAAAAACAGGTGAACGGGAGAAGGAAAGAGCGCTTCGACGACCTTTATAAAAGGCCACTGGGGGGGGAGAGTAGACTTACCTGACGCTATCCGCTCCAAACCCGACGACGTCGGGGGCCCAGCAGATGAACCTTCTCGTTCAAACTAGGGCGCAATACCGGACAGAGTAATGACGCGTCCACAAACCCAGAAGCAGATCAGAAGGAGGCTGCTTGGGGGCGTGGGGAGATTTTTTTCAACGGCTCAACGCCGCGTCCTACGAAAAACTGCTACGCTGCGGAGCGATTGGATGAGCTCGCTAGAGGGAAGGCGGGGGAGATAAGGGAAAGTAAAAGAACAACTAATCCGATGCCTTTCGAGATCGGCAGCCAGTGTCTGCATATCTAAGAGGCACCAGGTCGATCTATCCCTGGTCAAGTGGATGAACTCTTCCCAGGAAAAGACCGAAAAAACCGGACATTTGACTATGAGAGAATGAAATAGTCTAGGTGGAAGAATACAATCCGAACGATCAAAAGGACCTTTTGAGTGACAGCCTGGACCAAGCCTGGAAAAGGGGACGCTTCTTTGCTTTCGGAGTTTAGGCACGGGAAGGAAAGGGGGGGATGTACAGATGGCTGCAGAACAATCAAATCAACACCACAAGGAGGAGGAAAAGAGAGGATTGAAGGAAAAGACGCAGGAATTGGACAGCCCCAAATTAGGGAAAAGGGACCGGGGGAAATAAATCCGAAGCCACACGCGTCTGAAGACCAGGACTGCACATCGGAAGAGAGGCAACCAAAGAAGGTCAAAGCGGCATTCGCCGAGGTAGATAACGACTTGATAAAAGGATACCAACAAAAGGCGACTCGCTCGAATCTGGGACTAGCTTTATGACTACGTCTCGGTCAATAAAGGAGGGGAGTTCGAATAAAATCGAGGGAACGGATATTAAGGAAATGGCAATAGCCGATAATTGTCAGAGAACGTAGCGGCAGAGAGGGAGTGTGCTGAAACTGGACGATAGAATTTAACCGAAGGGGACGCGCATAATAAAAAGGGAGAGAAAGTCAGTTCATCAGGGGGTTTCGGAGGCCTGTCGCTCGGGCCTACAAGTGGGACAACTCAGAAAAAAAAAGTCAGCCGCGGGCGGAAAGGCATGCGGGATGCGAGGCATGTAATCGAGGGGGAAAAATATTGCGCCCGAGCGCCAAAACGGAAAGGGGAATGTAGGAGGTGGGGAAGCGTATAAGGAGGGCAGGGAGATCTTAAACCGGACTCCAGAGAGGTCCTTGGCTTTGAAAAAAATACCGGTACTCTATCTCTAAGGCGGCGGCCAATGGATCGAGTTAGGAGGAAGAGGTAAAAGCATGGAGCACCTTGGCCTAAATCGTGACACGTCCCCTACGAGCGCTCGGAAAGGGCCTGACGACGGGCGAGTAAAAAGAAGCAGCCTGGGTAAAGAAAAAAAAGAAGTCTGAACTAAGGCGGGAAGAGAGAGAGGACCAAAGCACACCAAATATCCGCATGAGCAGACGATGGTCCTCCACCCGATCGGCCTAGGCAGGCCACAAAAAGGCGCGACCTAGGAAAGACCGAGGCAGCCACATCCTCCCAAGGGCATTTTGCCAATGAGAGAATAGTGACGGAAAAGGATTCAGGAGGGTAAGCAAGGCAGGTGATTGCAAACAGGCGAGCGATCTTAGTGCCACCATCAAAACTCTCTACGGGAACCATCAAGAGCGCGACAAGCCTGCGACTAGCCTCAAAGTACTGGAAATTGTCCCTTCGCAAAAAGTGCCGGGAACAAGGCCAAAAAATGTTCGTGGAGGGATGCCGAGCAAGAAAGCCATGAACCCGCCGCGCAACTCTCATCGGCTGGAAACTTAGCAACGTAGGGAGTCAGGGCGCCGAATCTCTACATAGGTCACCAAAAGGAACGTGCGTCAGATGAGGCACCGGTAGCGTCCAGAAAAAAAAAACAGTCGGTAAAGCCAGAATAGTCCTCAAAAGGCCGCAGAGAGAAAATCGCTTCTGTTCTAAGCTCGTGCCTCCAAGAGACGCGGGGAGTGTCGCGCGAGAAACTCATATGCTGGACTCGCCTGGGAAGAGGACCTGCGCTGTCAGGGAAAAAGAAATTACCATGATCGATGCAAGCAGAAGGGAGGGAGAGGCCTAACGCGGGAGGGGCAAAAGGTCCATACTCATGCGTCGAGATTCTCCGCTCCGGCGAGACAATCGATTTCGAAGGGCGTGTGAGGGCGAAAGGGGATGGAGGGAGGGGCGCCATTTAGCACTGCGCCAGATAAAACCGCCAAGGCGATCGGTGCTCGTGCTGTGCGAGAAAACTACTTCTAAAAAACGGACTGAGCGCAGAGCTAAAACTGACTTCTTATCGATGAACGCTCAGAAGAATTTAAGGGAAAAAAAGGCGCGAAAGGTCCGCGATCCAGGGCGCGCACTATAGATCACAAAAAACAAAGAGGGGGAGGAAAGGGAATGCGAGATCGAGAAAGATAAGCCGGGGTAGGCATAAGAGCAGAGATCCTCCTAACGGAAAGGGTCGAGAACGGCGCTCAGAAGTTCGAAGTAGAGGCGGCGGACTCCGCGGATAGCTCCTTGAGGGGGGGGTGGGGGTTGGAACTAGGACGTCTGCCCGTGCGCAGCGGAGACCCGCCGAGACAGCGCCGCACTCCCAAAAAAATGGGAATCTGCCCGTATACTCGGGAGAGTCCGGGCGCCATGAACTCTTGGACCTGGGCCAAAAATTAATCAAGGCTCTCTCCAGGGAAGGGGATAGGAAGAATGGAATGGACTCTAAACGACGACCAAGTCCGCTTCAAAGGCTCCATCATATCTCGTTAAGAGCGAGCGGCCAGACGCAGAGGGCGACTGGTGACACGATGCGAACGCCAACCGTCAAGGGGAATATGGAGTGGGAGGGAAGGGGAAAGAGTCTGCTTTAAACGGTGATGCCGATACCTTTGACCTGGTCGAGAAAGGACGGGGCGTATGAGGAGGAGCTTACATCGCGAGAATGGTATCCTGCGAGAGTTGAACAAGGAGGAATAAGGTGTAAGGCAGGGAAGGGGAGCGGTGTTATGTGAGCTCCAAAAAAAAACAAAAAAAAACCACACCCCACAACAAAGGGTCGTCGGAAATGGTCAAAAAAGGAACTTCGGTCGAAAGCACGGTGAAAAGGGGGGGGAAAAAGAGTGACGATCTAGAAAACGACGTTTTATGAAAAGGCGGTTGACCTGGTCTGGCATATCGCCCGAGGGGAGCGGACTCAACGATCAATCGAATGAAGGGCCGAACGAGAATTTCTATGGCCAATTCTTCCAACTTGGGGGGAAGTGGAACCTTGGAGAGGGAGGGTAGGGACTTTGAAAACGGAATGGTTTCGGACATCCGCTCCCACTTTTGCAGGAGGGTTTGGGGACCTTATCTCTAAGAGAAAGCAGACTGCCTCTAGGCTAAGGCGGCAGCGCTTGAGGAGCAGCGAAAGTCGCTGGCCTGAAAAAGGGAATAGCGACCGGTGAGTGCCTACGATTGCCTCTTCAAAAAAAAAAATTCTCAAACGGGACCAATAAGCGAACATAAAACCGAAATTGGCCTACTAACCGCAGAGTAACTCTTATATCAAACCGGCAGATATGGAAGGAGCCTTCAAAGGAGGCTGAAAGAACGACGAGAAGATCCACCGGACCGATGAAAGGCGATTGTGTGAGCTGGGGCAGCAATTCAAAAAGAATAAGGAACGGACGCCCGCAGAAGTCGCTAGCACGGCGGAATTTTATTGCGTGGTGAAAAGATTGTTCAACTCCGCCAGGCCGACAGGAAAACCTGACGAAACGAGCTGGAAATGCTAAATGGAGAAGGGTAAAAGATAATGGACGGTCCAATTTCGCGTCCAGTTCGCCTCGCAGCACAAAGAAATCCTCTGCCAGGGTTCTCGAGCGGCAGCAAACGAGAATGAAGAAAAACAGCGATATCAACGAAGCACGAGCGGGATGGCGAAGCAGGTCCAGGAAAAAGCGACCTCCCCAAAGAAGGGAGGGAGAGGGGACGAGCATGATCGCTGAGTCAAGGAGAAAAGTTGGAAATAATCAGGAAATAAAAAAAGGCAGGAGGTGTAGCCGGTTACCAGTTCCCTATGTGGAAGGGATAGAGGAGAGCGCTTGGAGGGCGGAGTAATGTGAACAAAAGGGCAAAGGACCAGGTTTGACTGGTCCAATGTTGTCGACTAAGCGATCGAAAAAAAAAACGATATATTTCAAACTAAAAAAACATTGTGGACAAAAAAGCAAAAAACATCAGGACAAGGTGCCGTAAAATCCGAAGGCCCAATCGAACAAAGGGCAAGACCTCATAACTCACCGTTGCCGACCTCAACCTTTAGCTCAGGGGCAAGGTAGGTTGCATAGATCCAAAGGGGAACTTCCACGTCGACGTTTTCAATGAAAAAAAATAGGGGGAAGTCAATGCCAAAGGAGCGGGGTCGCGGTCCATGGGAAAAAAGAATTAGGGACGAATAAACTCATTGCGTGGACTGAAAGGATCGAGGGGGGATGTAGCACATAGAAAGCAAGAGAGTTGTCTGCACCCTGAGAGTCGTTTGCTAAGGGCGTAAACTGGACGAGAAGGGACGTAAGGAAGTTCGCGAATCCCCTGGGGGGGAAAAAATCTTCAGTTCTAAAAGGAGGTAGGAATAAGACATTTGGGGGCAACGAAGCCAGGCCTCTCGGAAGTAGGGGAGGGAAGGGAAGGGAAGGGACTCGGCCTAGATGGAAAAAAAGCCCTAGCTCACACAACAAGAAGGGGCGATGTCGTCATAATATGAAAGCGACTTGAAACGGAGCTCCATCGAGGGGCCGGGGCTTTGAAAGAAAACGGTCCGGAAAAGCGCTGAAAAGACCCAGGTCGCGGGGGGTAGGCTGGGGTAGCGTGTACCAAAAGTCCTGGTGACTACGGGGGTACGGCCAAATATTAGGAAGCACGTCAGCCCTTTCAAGCGCGCTCAGAAATTAAAAGAGACGAGTAGACCTCCAGACTCAATGCTCAAGTTTCGAATCTCAGTAACGGGCGAAGGGGGGAGTACGAGAAAAGGAACACGAGACCCAAAAAATACAATATTGGCGAGCGATTTCCGCCAACCCAGGGCGGGGATCGGCCCCCAAGCGCGACGCAGACAGGCCTACCACATCCTCCAAGAGTAACATTTGGAGAAAAGGAAAACGCCCTTTCTTTCGCGTGAGGCCAGAAGGGAATGGTAAGAGGGGTGAGGAAAAAAAGTCAACGAAGCTTCGCCATAGAACGCGATAATTACATCAAACTGAAAGCAAACATCTGCTAAATTCGACCTTAATAAATAAGGGGCAAGAAGAAGTTCGCTTGAATGTCACCGTGTGCGGGTTATGGAAAAGCAATACCAAGCATCCAGGAACGCGAAACAACGGGGAGAAGACTGAGGGAAAAAAATGAATAGAAGGCAAGCGCGACCTTAAGACAGCGAAATGGTCAAAAAAAGGAAGGTCAATATAAAATCTATTGGCACCGTATATCACTCGCAGGCCCCAGAAGAAAATATCCTCAGCAAAGAACACACCTTCCTCCTAGAATAATCGCGGCTTCTGAGGACCCAGGCTCCTCCAGAGGGGGAAGAAAAAAAGAAAAGAGGGAAGCGGGTCTGTCGAGAGACAAGAATGCGGGGGGCAAATTTGAATCTGAAACTTCTTCTCAGAAATAGGGAAAAGGACATGATCTAGAACGTCCCGGGGGAGGAGAGAGCAGGCAAAGGAGGGGGCCAGGCGCCATTTCGAATTGGGGAGGGATATTGCCTGCCTCCTAGCTTGCCTCTAATCGATTGCGAGGGAGTCGTGTATTCGGCGGGCGGAAGAGGCGCAGAAACAGAGGCCAGCAAGGCTAGATCGATGGGGTCTAAAAGCAACACCCGCCTTAGACTGCTCACGGCGTAGCCACGTGAGTGGAAAGAAGCTATGAATGGGGGGGGAAGGGCGGTCCGAGAGGCCCGATCTTCCGGAGAGATCAAAACAACAAGAGAAAAAGAAGATATGCGCGTCTAGAACTATTCGCAGGGCTTCTACCTGCGCCTCATAAAGGCCCCGTCACGGGAAACTCGCGGAGAAGACCGTCGATGAGGATGGGGCGCGAACAGCGTTCCAAGAAAGAAAAGGTAAACTTGGGAGATCGGCGGCTTCCCCTCTTAGAAAGCCTAAGCATCCGACCTCTAAATAGGACTTCCTAAAAACAAAGAGGGAGGGTTAGGACGCCCGCTCTAACTAAGCCTGGCCTCGGTCCCCGCCCTTCGATGCTCGAGAGTCACTGCTAAAGGGAGGTCATGGGCCGTCTTCAAGACGCGAAAAAGGACGATTCGAATGGTCCGTCCGAAGAGAGGGATCCCGGAAAAACTAAAATCTATGGTCGATTGGTTGGCGTCGAAGCTCCAGTTATTTCAGGCCGTAGTTTCGCATAGGGGGATTTCCGCGGTTAGAGGATCCCGATCTGTGACAAACGGGGCACATGCACTGACTGTAGTACTTATGGAGAGGCGTAGGAGCAACTATGTCAATCTACAGTCAACCTTCTTGGTCAAGCTATGATAAGTTCGGGAGAGGCACTGGATGCTTTTTGAGGCGAGAGGAAAGGAAACCTACAGAAAAAAAGGAAATGCTGCCTGGTCAGGCCCGAATGACGGATAAAGTAAGAAAGTCCAGCAAGACTGCTACCCAAAACCCCCAAACGTAGCCTGAGGCGCGATTTGAAGTGGCTTCAAGAGAAAAAAGGTCAAGATCGAAATTCGCGCACTTGCTCCCTCACGCCTGCTTACAAGTAGGCAAAGAGGAGAAGGCGGGACAATTCTGTGCAGAAAATTGGATTATGTGGTGCCGCAGGTCGGAAGGGGACTGTTGAACAGTTGGTTGCCGGGAGAGCCGATCGGGTGGGGAACATCTCGCTGAAAAAAAGGAGGTTTGGGGTCAAGTGGTCATTAGCGCGAACCAAGAACTGAAACTTGCGACGAACGGGAAAGGCAAGGGATTCTCTCGCCCGGAGGATGCCGGAAACGGAGAGGCGACCGGGGGCGAATGGGCCGGACAAGAAAGCCCAGAACTCCATGACTTGGGTAAAGGCGAGGCCGACATAAACCATAGACGACTTTTCCTAACGAGGCTACGAAAAAGGGGAGTCAAAATCCCTCAGAAAGGGAGCGCGGGAGAGGGCTCCCTGACGGCGGGACGCTCACAGCAAACATAGCCCACGATGGCACTCTGTGGGAGAAATTTAAAGGTCAGTAAAATATCGTAAGGGAAAGAGTCACTCACCAAGGAAGAATCGAGAGGGGAGTGACTTGGAGTGAAGGGGGGTGAGACGGACGAAAAAAAACCGTCAAGGGGAGGAAAGACCCAACACAGTCTGTACGCGTGAACGTCAAGGGTCTCGGGGGAGGATCGAAAAGACGGCCATGACGGGCAATTCCGAGGAAATCTCTCGAAGAAAAAGCATCTTCAAGGGGAAGGGGCTCGGGGAAAGGCCAATAAAAGTCTGCGGAGACGCATCACCGCGACACAGCACAAGTTAGAACGCTACCTCCTGACAACGCGACGAGCCTCCAAACCGAGGGAAGGGAGAGTTCGGAAATGAACGGTCCGCGAGAGGAGCCGTGGGGTATGACACCGCGACGGTCACGAGGCAGCCGCTTGAAAGCAGTGGTTATGATCATACCAGTGCCGTTAGCGAAGGTAGGAAAGGAAGGGGTCGAGGGGAGGGATTAAAAACGACAGGGAGGCCTTTGGGCAGGTCCAATGAAGTCGTTCCCGAAGATCCGAGAAAAAAAAAAACTGAATGAAAAGAGGATATGTCGTTCTACCTCAAGAAAAGAAAAAAAAAATGTGCCTTAGGGGAAGGGTCAATAAAAAGAATCCCAACACTAAGAAAGATCTACGGCCCTCTTGCTGGAACTTCTCAAAACTGCGTTCAATCAATCTCCGTGCCCAGTTTGGGTGTCATAGAGACGGGGATCACTTCTACTAGTTCATGAGCGAAATCGATCATGAGAGGGCTCGGGTGCCGGTAAGAGGACATGGAAGGAATCGCGGTGCTTGACGGGCTCGCTGTGTGTAGCACTATTACAAACGAGGGGGGGTTGAGGGACCACCCTGAAATTCGTGGGGTTTAGATAAAGAGTAAAAGGACCTGAGGGTCGCGGAAGATCAGGGGGGGCTAAAATCGGTCAGTTTCACCTGAAATGAAATGTGGGCGGGGAGGCTGCAGTCTGAGGGAAAAAGAGGGTGTGAAACGCAATCATCAGACGCTCGCGTCGCTTCTAAGTTTAGGGAAGAAAACATTACATCTACGGCAGATATTTGGGGGGGTCCCTCAAAACCAAGAAGGAAAGGGAACTGGGCGTGGGAGGGAGTGGCTTCTTATCTCTTACAGGAAGATTGGAATAGTCCATGACTGCCGGGATTTGAAGGGTCGGCGGAAGCCTCAATGAGCAAATTGCGTCGATGGGGGTGGAAGGGGGGGACGCGGTTACCAACTCCTGGAGCGAAAAGGGTACGCCCCGTAGAGCTCTCAAAGGGGACGGAGGAGAAGGCCAGACGACGCGAAGAGAAGGAGAACTGAACTAAGGAAGGGCCGGAAAATGCGGGGGTCTCGAGGGAGGACACGGACGACCCAATATAAACATGGAAAAAGCGATTGTCCTCAAACAAACAACGCCTCTGTACTAGACTGGGAAAAAAATTGAAAAGCCAGTCCGACCAGGGGCGGCAACATAAATCCCGGGGGAAAGCTTGGGGGCACTTAGATCCTGATCCTTTCTGGGCCTGGGGAGTAGAAAGCAGCGGGATTAGCGACCAGAAGGCGCAGTATCTTCGGCAAGAAAAGAAAAAGGAGAGGACGCATAAAGGAAGGACAGGCGAAATCCCATCTTCTGGAACATTTCTATTAAGCTGGCCGGAACCCAAGTAAAGCAACCGACAATGTGGGAGGGTCGGGTTATGAAGAAAGGGAAGAAGAAAAACATAGGATCGCCCCCAAAGAGAAAAGCGGCGGAAACGCCAGCAGGAAGCGAACTGCAGGGAAAGCGAACCCGAGCTCGGAAGAGAGCCTAACGGAAAGGGGGAGATCCAGAGGAAGGGGCCACAGGTATCAGGGAATAAGACCTTCCCCCTTGGGGGAGAATCCTCTCACGCCACCTGACCCTCTGAACTGGAAAGATCTCGTAAGGGAGCGAGAAAGAATCTGTGCCGAAACCATGCGATCGAGGCGGAATTAGCGGAGAGACACCAGATCGATGTCTCCGTTAAGGTACCGTTCTCGGTGAAGATCTTCAAGGACCTGACGGAAAAAGAAGGGAGGCACTGATAGCGGAAAAGGGGGCGGGCCAGAAGGGAGAAAGGGGATCAGGGGCTTCTATCTTCCTGCCACGAAGCGAGGATAACTTTGTCATTGGAGGTAGGGGGGTAAAGGATGGAGGCGGGGATCGCCGAGGAGAAAGGGCCTGACTACGCATCAAATGCGTAATTTTCATCGTCTTGTCGCATACACAAAAAAAAGGAAGGCTGGAACATCAGAGCACACAAGGGAGGGATGGCAGAGGACGATCGATAAAGGACCGGCCGATAGTCTCTATCTTCTAGAAA